>Ga0316189_10004581_pt1 | contig 13278 bp, 13 predicted proteins | sample LowCovwburrow_MG_FD_204930 | JGI IMG/M metagenome (GOLD analysis project Ga0316189, IMG submission 204930) | Coastal sediment microbial communities from Maine, United States - Lowes Cove worm burrow | ecosystem: Environmental > Aquatic > Marine > Coastal > Sediment | place: USA: Maine... | reverse complement strand
TAAAGGAGTATAAAGGTGCGCTTGATGCTGCCGATGTTGCTGTGGTATTTTATTCGCCACACGCTGTCGAAATTAAAAAATTAAATGCAGTAACCCATGCGCAAATCTCAAATGCTTTTCAACGTGATGATTTAATTATTTACACCAATCCAAACGACTTTAAAGCCTTTTTGTTCTCTCAAAACTTTGAAAACAAAGCCTTGCTTTTAATGAGCTCTGGTAATTATGGCGGTTTGGATTTTGATGCGGTTAAGGAGTTGGTTATGTAGCCTTATTTCAGTACACGGGAAGATGTTCGTTTAACGTTGCTGTGGTCGAGTAAGCTAGGGGAATTTTACCCAAACCTCTCACGGAACCGTGCTTGAAAATCTCCCCTCACACGGCTCTTCTAAAATGGTTTATATTAAAAGGGTCATCCTCCTTAAAGTTGACCAAATATAAAACAAATTAGCTAACTCTTTCGCTCCAATTCCATTACAGAAGCTTCATCACTACTACGAATTAAACCGCCTCTGCATATAACATTGGTATTCTATCTCTCGATTGTTTCGATTGTATATTTCCCTTTGCATTTATATGCAGTTTCCCGAGTTCCTTAAATAAGCCCAAATAAAGGTTAGTTTAGCGGATAGAATTTATGTAGTGCGCACAATTTTTAAATTCAACCTATTAAACGATTGTATGTTTTATTGAAATGAACTAATCTGTAATTTTGTAATCGACCGCAATGACCTGTTTTTATTGATATCAATTATTTTTATTAATCTTTTAAAAAGGGAAGTATTCGCAGGATTAATTGGTCTCAAAATATTTTAAATAGAAGGAAATTCAAAATGCAGGTTCCAAGCTAAGCGTATCATTTAGTACATTAAAATAATATATGTTCTTTTCATCAAGATAATTATATAATTGAGGTAGAAAGGATTCAAAACGTGTATAGTTTTTATTTGTTTTTTCAGTCCAAGCAGATTCCGATAATGCAAAAATACGTGGATAAATCATAAAATCTATTTGCTTATTAGTCTTAAATTTTTCTGTCCATAAACACCCTTGAATTCCTTTTATTAAATAATTTTCTTGAGTTGTAAACGTATGAGTGGAGTCGGGGTAATTATAAACGGCTTGTGATGTGTTAAATTTACGTCCATTTTTCACACCCGTTTTTCTGCCATTTTTATGTGAATTATACTGTAAAAAATCAAAATAAAGAGGTAGGCGAGGGCATAATACGACGTTGTACATATTATTTAGAGCATTGTCTAATGGCTCTAATTTATCGTGACGCCACCAATAAATCAAAGAATTTTCTTTGTCTACTTCAGATTCTGTAATTTCATCCCAACCTGCAATTTTTTTATCCAATGTGGCAATGCTGTCTGCCATTCTACAAATAAAGAATGCTCAACATCTTTAATCGAAGCTAAATCTTCACGTTTCATTAACGATTTAATGGCACTGTCCGTGGCCCATTTATCATTGCCAAAATGAACTTCATCTCCTCCAATATGGATGTACTTAGAAGGGAATAAGCCAGATATTTCACGAAGAATAGTTGTTAGATAGGTATATGTAGCTTCTTTGCCTGGGTTAAATGTAAATTCTGGGTGTTTTTCACTACCACCTCCAGAATATTCTGGATATGCTTTATTTGCCGCTGTTGCGTGACCAGGCATGTCTATTTCAGGAATTATTGTCACAAATCTTTCTGCTGCATAAGCAACAATTTCTTTTATATCTTTTTGGGTATAATATTTTGCAGGAGCATTAGGGTCTGTATGGTTTCCTTGTCCACCAATCATAGCCAATTTTGGAAATGCTTTAATTTCAATACGCCATCCAGGGGCATCGGTTAAATGCCAATGAAATGTGTTTAATTTGAATTCAGACATTAAGTCAATAATTTGCATTACTTTTTCTTTGCCAAAAAAATGTCTTGATTCATCCAACATAAACCCTCTGTATGCATAATGCGGTTTATCTTGAACAGTACCGCATGGAATAATATTATTATTTGATAATTTCATGCTTTGCCAAATGGACATAAAACCATAAAAAATACCTTGAGGATTCTTTGCTGTCAATTTTATTTTATCCTTGTCTATTTCAAGTTTGTATGCCTCAATATCATCAAATGATAAAGGAGATAGATTTACATGAAGAATTCTATTAGCATGGTTCTTTGTTGTGATGCCTATTTCATTTATTTTCTTTTCGAAAATATGTATAACAGAATTTAAAAGACTATCAGAAGTAACTATATTGATGCCTTCTTCAAAACTAAAAGAACCAGACTGAATTGAAATGCTATTGGGGTAAGGTATGATTTTCCAATTTTCTTTTTTCTGTGTAGTAGTACATCCAATTGTCATTATTGACAAAATAGCAAGGGTTAAAAAATATCTCATAGATTAATAACTTTTTCATGATGTGAAATTGTTATTATGTTTTAAATCAGAAGTTACCCATTTATCAGCGGTGGGGTAAAGGTGTTATTTTTTCTAACAAAATCAAGATTTCTACTTCACCAAAAACAATCCTAAAAAAACCGCTAAAAATCCAACTACAAAACTCGTTATAGTATATAATGCAAAACTTGTAAAATCACCAGACTTTAAAAACACATGATTTTCGTAAGCAAAGGTGGAAAAGGTTGTAAAGCCACCACAAAACCCTGTTGCTAGTAATAAAGTTTGGTTTTGGGTTAGCGTATTGTTTTTTGTTGCTATACCTAAAATAATACCAATAAGTAAACTGCCTATAATGTTAGCGGCAAATGTACCATAAGGTATTCCGGAAGCTGTAGGGTTTAAATATTTCCCAATGACAAAACGTAATACACTACCAAAACCACCACCGATAAAAACTAATAAAAGTTGCTTCATGTATTGAATTATTCTTTTATTGGGATATAAATTTCGGTGACCCAATCTGCTGGATTTGGTTTACTCATGGGGTCGGTTAAATAAACTTCAAGTGCTGGTAAATTATGCACTTCTTCAAAATTATGCTCTTTTACATATTTTGTTGCAGTTTCCCAAGCTTCTTTTAGATTAGTATAATCTCCATTTAGAGTTGTTTTAACAGCTTTAAACGGTTGTAATTGCCCGGTTAAAATATTGCTATCTGTGGTAATTATTTTTTCAGTTGTGGGCACACAACAAGAAAACATGACCGCATTATTTTCTTCATCCCATTTATGGTAAGCTATAAAAGGCGCTCCAGCCATGGCTATATTGTTTTTCATGGCGTACTCACCAACTTTAGGTAGCATTTCGGTCATTTTACTTTCTAAATCACTTATTTTACAAGAGGTTGAATTGTATAAATAATAACCACCACTATGGCTGGTAAGTCCATTAACGGTAACACTGTATTTTTTCATGCTAGCAACTACGATACTATCTAATTTTTCAAGACTGCGTTCGTAATGCGGACCAATTTGTTTTTCCATACCACCCATTAAAACAGAAACCGTTTTAAAAATAAAGGGTAAATCTTTTCCAGAAATTGTCCAAGTAACATCAGTTGAACTATCTTCATTTGGTTTAAATGTCCAATTCACATCAGATGGTGGGAATTCATCAAATTGCATCTGCTGTTGTATTGAGGTGTTTGGTGTGGCTTCAATAATTTTCATAGTGCCAATACCATCTTTATCTTCCCAAGAATATGAACCATTTACACCTTTTGTTTGCTCAGATAATGTAATTTTCATTTCAGGATCTGCTTCAACCCGAGAATTCCATGCTTCCCAATTTTTAAGATCACTAACATTATCGTAAATAATTGCAGCTGGTGCTTTTATAGATCGCGTTCTAGTAACTTCAAATTCATTGGGCTGTACTGCAATATAAATTGCAGCACCAATAATACCTATCAGTAATAAAAACAGAATATATTTTAGTGTTTTCATCTTAAATAAAATTTTAATAAATATTGAAAATCAAATATAATCATTTTAATCTTTGATTAATAAATTATTACATTTGCTACAATAAAATTAAGTATTTAATAATGGAGCTTATTTATTTTAAATAAACCATAATTTTTAAGTTTATTTAGCTCTGTTTTATAGAATAACTAAAATTAAAATAAATCAATGAAACTAAAAAAAGTATTAAGTTTTGCTTTAGTAGCAACCTTTTTGTTATCATGTGGTAATGATAAATCTGAAAAGCATAACGAAAGCACTAAAGAGAATGAAACAATAGCATTTAATTATAATGTTGAGCAATTTGCAGATATTAAAATATTGCGCTATCAAATTCCTGGTTGGGATCAATTAACTTTAAAAGAGCAAAAATTGGTGTATTACTTAACACAAGCTGGCTTAGCAGGAAGAGATATTATGTGGGATCAAAATTACCGATATAATCTTAAAATTAGAAAAGCTTTTGAGCATGTTTATGCAAATTATAAAGGTGATAAAACAACTGATGCTTGGAAAGCTTTTGAAACCTATTTAAAACGTATTTGGTTTAGTAATGGTATTCATCATCACTATTCAAACGATAAATTGAAACCTGAATTTTCTTCAGATTATTTAAAAGAATTATTAACCAATACGAATGCAACTTTAGAAGGTGAAGCTTTTAATGTTATTTTTAATGATGCAGATTCTAAAAAGGTAAATCAGGCAAAAGGTGTTGATAATGTAGCACTTTCTGCGGTAAACTTTTACGGACCAAATGTTACTAATGCAGATATTGAAAGTTTTTATAAAGCTAAAGTATCTCCAAACCCAGAAAAACCATTATCTCATGGCTTGAACTCACAATTAGTAAAACAAAATGGCGAGTTAAAAGAGCGTGTTTATAAATCAGGCGGTTTATACGGTACAGCAATAGATGAAATTGTTAAATGGTTAGAATTAGCAAAAAATGTTGCCGAAAACGAAGCTCAAGGTAATGCATTAAACTTATTAATTGAGTATTATAAAACAGGAGATTTACAAACTTGGGACGATTACAATGTCGCGTGGACAGCAGCTACCGAAGGCAATATTGATTACATTAATAGTTTTATTGAAGTCTATAACGATCCGTTAGGATATAGAGGGTCTTACGAGAATATCGTTCAAATTAATGATTTTGATATGTCTCAAAAAATGAAAGTGTTATCGGATAACGCACAATGGTTTGAAGATAATTCACCTTTAATGAGCGAACATAAAAAGGATAGTGTTGTAGGCGTAACTTATAAAGTGGTTAATGTTGCCGGCGAAGCCGGCGATGCCTCGCCAAGTACACCAATAGGTGTAAATTTACCAAATGCTAATTGGATTCGTGCTGCAGTTGGTAGTAAATCTGTGTCTTTAGGTAATATTATTAATGCTTATAATAATGCAGGGAGTTCAGGGCGTTTAAAGGAATTTGTACACGATGAAGAAGAATTAAAATTAGAAGAAGAGCACGGACAATTAGCCGATAAATTACATACAGCTTTACACGAAGTTATTGGGCATGCCTCAGGGCAATTAAACCCTGGCGTTGGCGAAACTAAAGAAACTCTTAAAAACTACGCATCAACACTAGAAGAAGGTCGCGCAGATTTAGTAGGACTTTATTATTTATACAATCCTAAATTGCAAGAATTAGGTTTGGTTAAAGACTGGAAAGTAGTTGGTATGGCTGCTTACGATGGCTATATTAGAAATGGATTAATAACTCAATTAATTCGTTTAAACTTAGGTGATGATGTTGAAGAAGCACATATGCGTAACAGACAATGGGTTTCGGCTTGGGCTTTCGAAAAAGGTAAAGCAGACCATGTTATTGAAAAAGTAACTCGCGATGGAAAAACCTATTTCAACATTAACGATTACGATAAATTACATGATTTATTCGGAGAATTATTACGCGAAACACAACGTATAAAATCTGAAGGCGATTATGCAGCTGTCGAAGCTTTGGTAGAAGGTTATGGCGTAAAAGTAGATCAAGCCATTCATGCAGAAGTTTTAGAGCGTAACAAACAATTTACATCGGCACCATACAGTGGTTTTGTAAATCCAGTTTTAGTTGCAGAAAAAAATGACACTGGAGAAATTACTGCGATTAAAGTTACGCAGCCAGAAACATTTTCTGGTCAAATGTTAGCATATAGCAAAAACTATAGTTTTTTGCCTGAAGTTAATTAAACGCTTTAAAGAAGTATAATTTATAAAGCAGATCTTTAAATTCAAGGGTCTGTTTTTTTGTTTACACTAAAAGTTAAAAGAATTAAATTAATAACAATGAGGACGGTAACAATTGCAAGTATTTTCATGGGATTAAGTTTATTTAGTTATTTAATAGATGCAAAACTTAACATTTGGTTGCGTTAAACCTTACATTTATTTATATAACAGTTAAAACCCTTTTTTTCCTAGTGCTCTTTTTTTGAAATTCAGATTAAAATCTTAAAAGCTAAATCCGATTACTTTAAAAAGAATTTAATGGAAACTATAAATAGCATAAATAAGATAAAAGCAATTAAAACCCATATACTACCAGCATAAAACCGTTTGTGTAGTTTTAAATCTTTTCGGTAAGTAAAACCAATAATGATAGCAAAGACAATAAAAAATAAAACTCCGAAAATGATTTGACCTTTACTAAACATATGGTTATTTTTATGCAAATTTAATGAAATAGATAAGATTTCCGTTTTACTATTTATAAATATTGTATTCGTGAATCTTTGATTTCGCGGAAATGAAAAAATGAAACATATATGAAAAATAAAATTGAAGCCGTAAAAGCATTTCATACTGCATTTAAAATAGGGTATAGAGAAACGCCTAAAGCCGATTTGGGATTAGCAAAAAACATGCTGCGTTATAAACTCATGCGAGAAGAAAATGAAGAATATTTAGACGCTGCAAATAATAATGATTTAGTTGAAGTTGCAGATGCGCTAGGGGATATGCTTTATATTTTATGCGGAACGATTATAGAACATGGCATACAGTATAAAATTGAAGAAGTTTTTAACGAAATTCAAAGAAGTAACATGAGTAAATTGGGTGAAGACGGACAACCTATTTACCGCGAAGATGGCAAAGTACTTAAAGGACCAAATTATTTTAAACCAAACATTGAAGCTATATTAGATAAATAGATAGAACGCCTTTTCGTCATTCTGAATTTACTTGTGCTGAACTTGTTTCAGTATTTCAGAATCGCATATTGATGGGAACCTGAAACAAGTTCAGGTTGACGTTTAAATAAAAAAATGAAGCTGATGATTAATCAGCCTCATTTTTTTACGCTTGAGTATCGCCTTCCCTTTGGGAAGGGTTTTTAAGCTTTATATCGCCATCCAAAAGGATCTTCAGATTTGTTAGTTTGTATATCAGTTATGCGTTTCTTTAAAGAATCCGCATACGTGTTTTCTAATTCTGGTAAATCAAAATCTTCACCTTTATAGCCAAAACCTGCTATTGGAGAAATTACTGCTGCAGTTCCTGCACCAAACATTTCTTTAAGAGCGCCATCTTTTGCAGCTGCAACAACTTCGCTAACCGAGATTTTTCTAACTTCGACAGGAATACCTTCAGCTTCAGCTAATTCTATAATACTTTTACGTGTAATACCATCTAAAATTCTATCGCTAGTTGGTCCTGTAATAAGCGTGTCATTTATACGAACAAAAATATTCATAGCACCAGCTTCTTCAATATACTCATGGGTATTATCGTCTGTCCAAATAACTTGTTGATAACCTTTTTTAATAGCTAATTGCGTTGGGTAAAACTGCCCAGCATAATTACCGCCAGCTTTAGCATAACCAACACCGCCATTTGCAGAACGCGAATATTTTTCTTCAATTAAAACTCTTACTTTTCCAGCAAAATAAGCCCCAGAAGGTGCTGTGCAAATTATAAATTTATAGGCATCAGCTGGAGATGCATGAAATCCTTTGCCTGTAGCAAAAACAAAAGGTCTAATATATAAGGTGCTCCCTGCTTTTTTAGGAATCCAATCGCTATCAACTTTCAAAAGTGTTTTTAAACCTTCCATAAAGTAAGCTTCTGGTAACTCAGGGATAGCAAGACGTTTTGCAGAAATATTCAATCGCTTAAAATTATCTAATGGGCGAAACAACAATACATTATCAGCTTCATCTTTGTAAGCTTTCATACCTTCAAAAATAGACTGTCCATAATGAAAAATCTTAGCTGAAGGATCTAAAGAAATAGGCGCATAAGGCACTACTTTTGGCGCTTGCCATCTTCCATTTTTATAATCACATTCTAACATGTGGTCTGAAAACACATGACCAAATTTCAAGTTATCAAAATCGACATCATGAATTTTTGTATGTGCTGTTTTTATAACCTCTATTTCATTGATTAAAGTATCCATAATTCAAGTTGTTTATACTGCAAATTTAATTAAAAACGTTATTAAAAATGATATATTTGTAACAAATCGTTTAAAAATTAAAATTTCATGTTATGAAGTCGATACTCTTAATAATTATCTGCGTATTCATGTTAAATTCTTGCAAAGATAAAGGTGAGAAACAACACGACAACCCAGTTGAAGTTGAAAAAGTAGATTACACACCTTTCGGGAAAACCATAATTGCCGATGATGCTATTGCTGCTGCTTCTATGGCATCGCATTATAAAACTATGAATGTTGGAGATAGTATAAATTCTAAAATGCTGGCAACTGTTAATAAAGTTTGTCAGGCTAAAGGCTGTTGGATGATTTTAGATTTAGGAAACGAGGATGAAGTAATGGTTAAGTTTAAAGATTACGGTTTTTTTGTACCCAAAGATATTGCTGGAAAAGAAGTGATTATAAACGGTAAAGCTTATGTAAAAGAAGTTTCGGTTGATGAACAACGCCATTACGCTGAGGATGAAGGTAAAACAGCCGAAGACATCGCAAATATAACCCAGCCCAAAAGAACCTATTCGTTTGAAGCCGATGGTGTATTGTTAAAACAATAGTTTGAAGCGCGAAATTGTAATAACTGCAGATGGCTCGTCAACCATACACTTGCCAGAATGGGATGAGCAATATCATTCTAAACACGGTGCTATACAAGAAGCTTATCATGTATTTATAAAGCATGGTTTACATCACTTTTGTCATTCTGAACTTGTTTCAGCATCCTATCCTGATAATCAAAATGATGCGTGTTTTCTAAAAAATAAAATTTCAATACTAGAGATTGGTTTCGGTACAGGCTTAAACGCTTTTATCACTTTATTAGAGGCTGAAAAATTAAAAATGGCTATTGATTATTTTGGTGTTGAAGCGTATCCTGTTTTAATGGATGAGATCAATCAATTAAATTATCCAAAAGCATTGAAAGCCGAAAATGATGCATCACTTTTTAATAAATTGCATGATGTTTCTTGGGGAATAACTAATAAAATCACCTCTCATTTTTCATTAGCAAAACAAAATCGATTTTTTAATGAAATTGAAGAGAAGAACAGTTACAATATCATTTATTTTGATGCCTTTGGCGCACGTGTTCAACCAGAATTATGGACAGAAAAAATATTTCAAAAGATGATTGACGCGCTTAAAATCAAGGGTGTTTTAGTAACCTATGCTGCAAAAGGTAGCGTTAGACGTGCTATGGAAACTGTTGGTTTTAAAGTAGAGCGATTACCAGGACCGCCTGGAAAAAGAGAAATGTTGCGCGCTTGCAAAGAAGCGTAACATTCAGCGAATCAAATTAATAAAAATATTGAGTTAAATGCTGAGGTCAACGAAGCATTCAGCGGTTCTAAATAATTAAAATAATGAGCTAGATGTTACGTGCTACAATAAGTTAAAATCAGTTAAATATGTTAAACCAAATATAAATGTATAACTATTAGAATTTACATTTTGTAACTTTATGTAAAAAGGAATTATGCGCGTTTTAATAACAGGAGCAACAGGATTGATAGGGCAGGAGATTGTTAAACTTTGCCATAAAAAAAGTATTGCTGTAAACTACTTAACGACGAGTAAATCTAAAATTAAGCAGCACGAACACTATCAAGGTTTTTATTGGAATCCTAAAACACAAGATATTGATCCCAAATGTTTTAATAAGGTTGATGCTATTATTCATTTAGCAGGCGCAACAGTATCTAAACGGTGGACAGCTGCTTATAAAAAGGAAATTCTTTCTAGTAGAATTGAAGGCACACAAGTATTAATAAATGCTTTAAAAGGCGAAACACATACTATAAAACAAGTCGTTTCGGCAAGTGCCATTGGTATTTATCCAGATTCTTTAATTCAGTATTACGACGAAATTTTTAATGATTTTGACGATTCGTTTTTAAGCGATGTTGTGCAAAAATGGGAGCAGGTTGTTGACGGGTTTTCAAAATTAAACATCACAGTATCTAAAGTTAGAATTGGCTTAGTATTATCAAATAAAGGAGGAGCCCTACAAGAAATGGTTAAACCGATAAAGTTTGGTTTAGGTGCCGCTTTTGGTAATGGTAAACAGTGGCAATCGTGGATACATATTAACGATTTAGCAGGACTATTTTTATACGTTTTAGAAAATCAATCATCTGGTGTTTATAATGGTGTAGCTCCAAACCCAGTTACCAATTTAGAATTAACTAAAGCCATTGCTAAAGTTTTAGGAAAACCGTTGCTTTTACCTAGTATACCTAAGTTTTTTATGAAACTTGTCTTAGGCGAAATGCACATTTTATTATTTGATAGCCAACGCGTAAGCTCTAAAAAAATTGAAGATAAAGGCTTTCTGTTTAAAGAGTACCATTTGCAATCTGCTTTGGAGGGTTTGTTAAAGTGAAAATATGGTTTGTTTGATATATTTGTGTATGATTTCGTTGTGCAAAAGTCACCAAGAACCAAGCGATTGTTTAAAGATAGAGGTTTTCCGTAGAAAATTCCACCACAATGAATTAAAGGAGTTGTGGTAAGTTGCCATCATAATTTCAATTTAGGTAATTTGAAATTTTTCTCAGCTTCATTGCGTATTATAATAAGGTCTTTCTTTTTAATTGTAGTTACTAGGGTTTTCTTCTTATAACATTTTCCGTTCGAAAGATCTAGTTTTAAACCACTTCCCGTTTGATGTGCATGAGGATTAGATGGGAAAGGATCTGCATCATATTTGTGAATTATCCAAATCAAGCCTTTTGATTTAATTTGGACTTTAAACTTCATAAGTAAATCCTCTGGAATAATATCTAATTCTGATTCTATTTTAAATAGTACACTTCGAAAGTCAAATTCCGATAGGATTTTTTTAGCTTCTTGATAAGTAATTTCTAAATCCCAAAAATCTAAAGGATGTTCCCAATTATATTTATCCTTTAAACTCAAATTTAAAGCATCGAAGATATTTTCCTTAGAAATTATTTCAGATTCAATTTCTGAATAATGATTAGATAGCTGTTTTAAAAGGGAATCCAATTTCTCTATCCTCTTCAGGGATACATTAACTTCATTTTTATTTCGATTTAGAGTCATTTGGAGGTTGCTTACAGCAGTTTTTTAGCATACGAATCCATTTATAATTTATATACTCCGCTAAACGAATTTATCTATTTTTTATCGAAAAATCAAATCTCAAAAATTAAAAGTTAGCTACTTTTCAGCAGCAGTCAACTCTACAATTTTACAAATAACTTCGGTGGCTTTTATCATGCTTTCTACAGGTATATACTCGTAACGCCCATGAAAGTTATGTCCGCCAGCAAAAATATTGGGGCATGGTAATCCCATATAGCTTAACTGTGATCCGTCTGTGCCACCACGAATGGCTTTTATTAAAGGCGTAATATCTAATTGTTTCATGGCTACTTCAGCAATATCTACAATATGCATTACGGGTTCAATTTTTTCTTTCATGTTGTAATATTGATCTTTTATCTCAACATCAATAGCTTCTGTTCCGTATTGCGAATTAAGCTCGTTTGCCAATTTAGACATGACTTCTTTTCTGGCTTCAAAATGACCTTTATCGTGGTCGCGAATAATATATTCTAAAACCGTTTCGTCTACATCACCATGTATATTATGTAAATGGAAAAAACCTTGATAAGCTTCAGTATGTTCTGGTGTTTCTAATCGAGGTAAGGAGTTAATAAATTCGGTAGCGATGTACATAGAATTTATCATTTTACCTTTGGCATAACCTGGATGCACAATTTTTCCTTTAATTGTTACTTTCGCGCTAGCTGCATTAAAATTTTCGTATTCTAATTCTCCAATTTGACTGCCATCCATGGTGTAAGCCCAATCTGCACCAAATTTTTCGACATCAAATTTATGCGCACCACGACCAATTTCTTCATCTGGTGTAAAACCAACTCTAACCTTTCCGTGTTTAATGTCTGGGTTGTTAATTAAATATTCCATTGCCGAAACGATTTCGCAAATACCAGCTTTGTCATCGGCACCCAAAAGTGTTGTGCCATCGGTAGTAATTAAGGTTTGACCAATATATTGGCGTAAATCTTCAAAATAATCTGGTGATAAAACAATGTTTTCTTCTTTATTTAATAAAATATCACCACCGTGATAATTTTCGAAAATTTGCGGATTTACGTTAGCTCCCGTAAAGTCTGGTGAGGTATCAAAATGAGAAATAAAACCAATGGTTGGCACATCGTGTTCTACATTGCTTGGTAATGTTGCCATAATGTAGGCGTTATCGTCAATAGTCACATCATGCATACCAATTGCTTTCAACTCTTCGGCTAATTTATTGGCTAAATCCCATTGTTTAGCTGTACTTGGTGTTGTGTTTGAATCTGGATCAGATTTGGTATCTATAGTAACGTAACTGATAAACCGTTTTATAATGTGTTCTTTTGAAATCATTTTATAATATTTGAGTGAGATAATTAATACCTCATTATGAGGCTTAAAGTTACGATATATACCAAATAAACCTCAAAATAACTGATTAAATTCGGTTCTATTTTATCTAAAGACCTTAAATCCGCAGGTTAACTTCATATCCTCATAATTTTTATCAAAGAGCATATTTTAGACTTATTTTGAGATAGATTTGAGAAATAAAATAGTTTTTCGCTTACCTGACTGTTTTTTAAGTCACTCTTTTTTCCTCTTTGTACTTAGAAATTTTACTGATTTCACAAAATGAAAAGGATAATTCATAAACAACTAACAAGCAGTTGTTTATGAATTTTAAGACAACTATTGTAACAGTTCAGCCGTTAAAGAAACACCAGTTATTCACAATTTATGATTGCTTGTTAACACGAAAATCTAGTGCTATATTGTTTTCTTAAAAAAACAGAGGTTTTATTAACACTGTTTGATAAAC
>Ga0316189_10004580_pt1 | contig 13282 bp, 7 predicted proteins | sample LowCovwburrow_MG_FD_204930 | JGI IMG/M metagenome (GOLD analysis project Ga0316189, IMG submission 204930) | Coastal sediment microbial communities from Maine, United States - Lowes Cove worm burrow | ecosystem: Environmental > Aquatic > Marine > Coastal > Sediment | place: USA: Maine... | reverse complement strand
AGCTCGCAGCGCTGTGGCCGCCGAACACGATCACGCCCGCGTCAGTTAAGCGCTCAATGGTTGCCGCCGGCACCGTCTCGGGTGCCAGCGTCACCAGCGTGCGTCCTGCACCCAGTGAACACAGCAAAGCCAGGCCAGCATCGTCGAGCGCGCGCATCCGCTCTGCGTCATGCACGCCCCGATACAAAGGGTTCAGGTGCGGTCCCTCAAGGTGGATACCGATCACTGCAGGCAGGCTGCCGGTCAACGCGTCTGCCACGGCGCCAATGCCCAATCTCAGGGTTTCTGCATGGTCCGTAATCAGCGTCGGCAGGCAGGCGGTAGTGCCGAAGCGCCGATGCGCGTTGACAATGGTCTGCAGCGACTCGAGCGTTGGCGCATCATTGAACAGGACGCCACCACCACCGTTCACCTGCATATCGACAAGACCGGGCGCCAGCATATGCCCGCCGAGATCGAGTACGTTCGATTCACCGATCACAGAATCCGCCGCAACAATGTCGACAACTCGGCCGCCATCGATCACCACGGCACGATCTTCGTGCACGGTCTCGCCGTCAAACAGGGTGCAATTGGTGAGTCTCTGCCGGCTCATCGCTTGGCAGCGTCGACGACTTTGCCGGGATTTAGGATGTTGTTCGCATCGAGCGTGCGTTTCAACGTTTTCATCAATTCGATTTCCGCCTCGCTGCGACTCACCGGCAGATAGGCGCGCTTCTCAAGACCGATGCCGTGCTCTGCCGAGATGGCGCCAGCAAACGGTGTTAGACAGCCGTACACCTGTTCTTCGACCTGGCGAATCTTGTCGGCGTCCCAGTCCACATCGGTCACCGATACGTGCACGTTGTTGTCACCGAGGTGGCCGAAACCAATCACACTCGCCTCCGGGAGCCGCTTTAGGATCGCCGCCTCAACCTTGCTCAGGTAGTCGCCAATGTCAGCGCTGCGCAAGCTGACGTCAAAGTTATGCGCGCCACCAATCACCGGCTCGACCTCATCGCGGATCTCCCAGATAAGCTCGCGCTCGCGATCGGACTTGGCCAGCATGCCATCGATCAGCAGGTCCCGATTCATCAGACCTTCAAGCAACGCTTCGAAGGCCTGCGTGTCGTGCTCCTGATCGACACCCATGGTCTCGATAAGAACATACAGCGCAGCTCCGGGCTCGAGTGGCGGTGCCAGTCTGCCGCGCGGTTTTACAACGCGATCGTAAAAGCTGCTCCACATCACCTCGAAAGCACTAATGGTGTTCGGCAATGTACGGTTGGTAATTTCAAGCATCGCGACGACATCGTCGAAACTTTCGCAGGCCAGCAAGGCAACGTTGTGACTGCGGGCCGTGGGGCGCAACCGGAACACCAGTCGCGTGATCACTCCAAGCACACCCTCGCTACCAATAAACAGGTGTTTGAGATCGAAGCCCGAGTTGTTCTTGATGTAACGGTTCAGCGACGAAATGACGGTGCCGTCTGCGAGCACGGCCTCGAGCCCGAGTACGGTGTCTCGCGTCATGCCGTAGCGAATGACTTTGTTGCCACCGGCATTGTTGGAGACAAGCCCACCGAGTTGGCAACTGGCGCGGGCACCGATATCAACCGGGAAAAACAGGTCCGCCGCAGCGGCAGCCTCTTGCGCGGCATGCAGGGTGACGCCGGCCTGTGCAGTCAGTGTCGCCGCCGACCGATCGACGTCTTCAACACGGTTCATGCGTGCCAGCGACAGGACAATGTCGTTGGCCGTCGTGGCACAGCCCTGCACGAGGTTGGTCATGCCGCCGAACGGCACGACGGTCTGTCCGGCCTGATTGCAGCAGCGCATAATAGCCGCCACCTCTTCGGTGCTTGCCGGCTTCACGATGGCACGTGCCGCACATCCCGAATGTGTGCGCCACGGAAATTCGATGTCGGCAACTGCATCGCCCGTCAGCACGTGGCGCTCACCAACGATATCCTGCAGTTCCGCTACGATGTCATTGTTCAAGCTGACGTCCCTCCAGACGACTCATGAGAATACCGGCCATGAGTGTGACCATGGAACCGAACAGGGCATACCAAGCCCAGTGAACGGGCGTTGCGTAGGCAATAGCAGACAATACACCGACACCCACAACGAATCCCGTTAACGCGCTTCGTTGCCGTACGCGCGGCGCGAATACGCCCAGGAAGTACAGCCCAAGCACGGGACCTGCTGCGAATCCGCTGATCTTCAGTACATTCGCGACGATACTTTCATTGGAGGCCAGCAGACCGAACGCCAGCGCAATACCGATTTGCACGAGGCCGAATACCACCGTGGCCAATCGGCTCGCACTCAATTTGCGAGATTCCTCCGGCTCGCTTTTTTGCAGTGGCAGGTAAAGATCGTTGATAAATGCCGCCGCGGAGGAATTCAACGAACTGGAGAGTGTCGACATCGCTGCGGCGAACACGGCTGCGAGCGTGATGCCCAGCAATCCTGCCGGCATGTAATTGACAATGAAGTACGCCAGCAGCTGGTCGTTCTTGACGTTCACCGTCGAGCCTGCAGCGGTGATGTCGAACAGCGCGGCGAGTCCGATGCCGATCAGCAGGAACACCGCGAACTGCAACAACACGATGAAGCCACTGATACCGAGCGCCAGCGATGCATCGCGCTGATTTCGTGCGGACAGGTAGCGTTGCACCATCATCTGATCCGTGCCATGGGTTGCGGCCGTTAAAAAAGCGCCGCCCGCAAGTCCCGCCCAAAACGTCATGCTGGGCTTTGTCAGACTCAGGTCGAAATCAAAGATGCGCAGTTTGTCACTGTCGTTCGCGAACTGCACGATAGACTCGAAACCACCCGGCGCTTCGCCAACGATGACATAGGCTGCCGCCGCCGCGCCGAACATGTAAATAACAAACTGCACACAGTCGTTCCAGATCACCGATCGGGCGCCGCCAATAAACGTATAGAGAATCGTGATCGTGCCGATGCAAATCACGCTCACATTAAGATCAAGGCCGAGGACGATCTGCAACACGAGCGCGGTCAGAAACAATCGCAACGCATCACTCGCATTGCGCGTCATCAGGAACAGGCTCGATACGAGACGCCGACTCGTGATGCCGAATCGCGTTTCAAGCACCTCGTAGGCTGTGAATGGCTTGCCGCGGAAGTACAGCGGCAACAGTACGAATATGACCGCCGTCCTGCCGACAATATAGCCAATCGTAATCTGCAGGAACGTGAGGTTACCGCCCGCGGCCGCAGCCAATCCGGGGAGACTCAGAAACGTGACCGTGCTGGTCTCGGTCGCAACGATGGATAGCAACAGTGCGCCCCACGGCAAGGATCGATCGCCGAGAAAATAGCGCGATGCCGTTTGCCGACCACGTCCCAGCCACAGACCGAACGCGAGAACGGCCAGCAGGTAGCCGATGATGATGGCCCCATCAAGGCCGCCAATATTAATCGACATGCTTCTCTCTCAAGGTGAGTGCATCGTCATAGGCGCGCGCTTCGAACGACTGCACCTCGCCCTCTGCGTTCATGAGAGGAAAAACGTAGACGGGCTTGATGCGTGCCTCCCAGAATCTATCGTCCTGAAGACTGACATCCACCAACAGGTGTCCGTAGTGTTTTCCACCTTCCTGCAGGACACCGTTGGCGTTATAGCGCTCTGGCGAGTTTCTGTCGGCCGTGAACAGGCTGTAGGGGTTATCAACACTGGGATCGGATCCGCGCAGTCCGTCTCCACCGATACCGACCGTGAAAAAATGCACGCCATGTTCCCTTTGACTGCCGTCTGTCCTGTGTTCCGTACCCGCCACCAGCGAGTGCTCATACATCTCATCGTGCCCGTTGAAAACAGCGTCGACACCGTAACGTAGAAACAGCGGCGTGAGTGCTCGCAGCGGATGCCCTGAAGAGAAGTTTGCAGCGTCCGCAGTGCCCGGCACCCTGCCATGGATGCCGGACGAATACGGCGCTGGATGAAACATCACGAAGGCAAATGCCTTGTCTCTTTGCGCCGCAGCCAGCGTCTCCTCGAGCCACGCCATTTGTGCGGAGCCCTCCTGCCATTCCGGGGCCGTATCGCTCAAATACCAATTGGTATCCGTGGACGATCGCTCCGGTTGGCCGTTGTTCGCATCGAGCACGATCAGGGCGACCGGACCGTGATTCAACACGTAATAGTTGGCGCGCCCAAAATAGCTCCGGTATTTCGCCACGGCTCGCTCTGAGGCCGCGCCACCGTAGCCGCCGAGGTCACCTGGGCCACCGAAATATTCATGGTTGCCGAGGGCGGGCACGATCGGCACGGACGCCGCGAGTGCTGCATTGTGTCGCCAGAATTCATCCCAGTCGCGTTGCTCGCCACCCGACTCCACGAGGTCTCCGGCAATCGCCACAAAATCCGGATCGCTGGCGGCGATGACGGCGAGGTTCGCTGTGTAGCCAGCGGTTTGATCGGCCGAATAGCGGCGATCGCTGTCGCTTGCGCCGGGTTCCGGCCACGCGACGTGTTCACCGCTTGATTCAGGCTCGGTCTCGCTGTCGCCGTAAACAACGAAGCGGACCTTTGACGATGCCGGTGTGCGCAATTGCAGGGTCGCAGTGTCGCCATCCTGCTCGACAGCGACGCGATAGCGTCGGCCCGACTCAAGTCCCTGCAGATTGACTTCATGTCGATACGGTAGCGCCCGGGCCGCATTCAGATTGCGAAACTCGGCCAGGTGGTAGGCCAGCTCGCACGCGAGACGCGGCTCGCTCGTGAGTGCATCGCTTGTCTGACCGTCGACACGCAACCTTCCAGCATTCGCGAGCTCACTAAACCAGACGACCGTTGCAGCATCGTTCGAGACGGACTGCAGGTAAGGGGAGATTCGAAACGGGCCCGCCGCCGGCCCGGAACGCGAGGGCGCCAATTCCTTGTAGGCCGCGACACGCTTGTGCCAGCCCTCAAGCCAGCGCGCTTCATTTCGTTCCTGCGGCGCGTTGGCTACGCGCAGCTGCAATCGATTCGCAGTAGCCTCACTGAAACGCTCGAGGAGTGATGTGTCGCCGGGCACTTGCGACGCAATGTCACCGAGAACCTGCACGAGCCCCCAGCCTTCACCGGCATAGCGTTCACGCGGATTATTGCCAAGGCCCTTAAAATTGTAATAGTCGATGACGGCAAAAAGCCCCTCCGATGTGCTGAGTAATTCCTGCAGCAGTGCCGTTAGTGCTTCCTTGTTACCGGACTCGAGCTCGAGTGCATTCCAGCGTTGTTTGAAACTCGCAACGATAAACTGTGCCTGCTGCGGTGCCGTACTCGCGAGCCACTCACGCAGCGCAACGACCGGCTCCGATGCCTGCAGCGCATCGAAACTTTCCTTGTCGCTCCAGGGTGCGTCGAGATCTGTGCGCGCCTGCAACCATTGTGGCAACGCCACGCAGTCACGACTGCGTTCATTGACGTAATCCAGCATCGCCGGGAAGGTCTCATCGAACGGGGCGTCGACACCTTTGGGAAACCAGATGAAGTGCCCGATCCCCAGCGACGGAAAGTCCTCGCCGGCACCCCAGAAGGTCAGGTGTTGTATTTTGCCGTTGGTTTCATTGTCGAAAATGCGTGCCGCGATCCAGTGATACTCCGCATCGCCGAGTTCGGGCATAACCAGCCGTGCGTTGTCTGCCACCCTGCCGCAAGCCGACAGGCTCTGCGGCAGCACGACGCACACCGCAAAAAAAAGCGCCATGTACCTGCTTGCCCGTTGGTAGGGAGTCAAACAGGTGCATGACGCAATTTCGTCCCGCACAGAACTAACGAATTAGCTCTTAGTTGAACTGATATTTCACGGCTAACTGAATGCGACGCGGGTCAAAAAAGTCGCGCGGATCACCAAAGTTCTGGCCATTCGCCTTATTTTGAATGTTGTATCCAGTTTGCTTATTAAACACGTTGAAAATATCCGCACGGAACTGGAGGTTGTGGAAATCCCCGAACGCAAAGTTCTGCGTGTAGTTTAGGTCGAGCTGCCAGTGTGTCGGCGTCGTGCGCGACCCTGCAGGTTCCGCGTAGCGGCTCGTGTCACTGCTACTGCCCGTTAGGTCCCGATAGACCTCCACATCCCATATCTCCCACGGCTGGCCGGACTGGTAGATGAAATAGCCACCAACACTGGCATCCCATGGGAGCAGATAGTAACCGTAGACTTTCAGCATGTGTCGACGATCACCGCGCAAGTTTCCTTCACGGAAGTTCCACAGCTGTCGTCCAGCACCATCCGCGATGAACGATGAGCCAATGAACGAATTGGCATCATTTTCAGTCGTGGTGTTGTCCTGGTCGAAGTTGCCGTAGTAGTGACTCCAGACGTACGAACCACGAATGTAGTAATCATCAACACTGTACTCCGCCTCAAGACTGGCCTCGTAGTACTTTGTGAAGGCGCCATCAAGCTCGGCAATTACGTAGGATGAGCCGCCAATTTCGTCGCGAATGTCCTGAAGGTTCGGAATGTAATCTTCGGTCGGAATACCCGGTGGAGGCAAGAACCTCGAGCGCGCGTTGTTGTTGGTGTCTTCCCAGAAATTTCCACCCTTGCGGTAGCGCACATGTGCGCGCAGCGTCAGGTCGCCGGACACGTCAGACGTCCAGCCAATCAGATACTCGTCAATGCCGCGCGGCGTCATATTGTCCTGGAAAATCTTACCGGACGATCCGCCAACCAGCTCTGATTCAATAAAGTTGCCGTTGGCATCGAATCGTGTGTCAACTCTGGCGCCGGACAGGTTGCGATCCCAGGATGCCGCTCGTGCCAGTGACGATGCGCCCGGGTTGTACTTGGCGTAGTTCACATACGCTGTGCTCGTGTCCGAGTATTCCCACGACGCGCCGAGACGCGGCTGGATCATGTCAGACCAGTCAGTCTCATACATTTTGTATTTGACGCCGGGCGACGCTTCGAGGCCCGTCACAGGGTTGTTTGGATTTGGAGCCAGGCCCGCTCCGTACAGAACGTCATTGCTGACCAGCACACCGACGTTGTAGGTCCAGTCGCCGACTTCAATCGTGTCGTTGATCTCGAAACTCTGCATCTCCGCCGATGAAACGATCGGACCAAGAACGGCGCCGCCGGACAGCAGGAAGCTCGTTTGCTGCGTTCGGGCTTGGAAGAATACCGGTGTCACACCATCAGAGGCTTCAGTGCCAGGACGTCCACCGGGAACGGTAATCGAGCCCCAACCGTTGGATGACCGCACCAACTCCTCTTCGACGGTCTGATTCTGGTATCCGATATGCACGTCGTGCATCGCGTTACCCCAGAACAGCGTCTTGTCAAAACCGATCTCGAAACTCTCACGCGAGAAGTTCTGGTCGTTCAGTTCGTTGTCGCCACCGACGTTACCGCCACCCGTACGCACACCGTTTTCGATGTAGCCGTACTGATCGATGAGCGGCTGGATAAAGTTATTGAAAGCCGTATCGCTGGGGTCTTCGACCGTTCTTGGCAGCGGCACGAAGAATTGACCCTGTTGATCCAGCGCCCCAATGTTCAATGAGTCTCCCTGGGAAACCGGGAAGTCGAAGAGTGTGTCAGGTCGTGAAGATGAGTCGTTTTGAAAGTCTGTGTACTTGATGTTCACAGAACTCGTGTCATTTACGATCCACGAACCTTCCAAAATGGCAACATCGAGAGTCGCTTTGTCACCCACTGAGGTGGAGTCCGCGCCTAAAGAACCGACACTGCGTTTCTTGATTTCGTTATCGGAGCTCCGATAACTGCCATTCAACAGGATGCTATCGGTTGGCGAGAAGGTCAGTTTGCCGAAGTACTCGTCGCGGCTGTCATCAAAATTACCGACGGGTCCGTAGGCGTTCGCCGTATTGTCGCGTTTCGACGTCGGGGCGTAGTACGACGTGTAGAAATACAGGCGATCACGCAAGATCGGCCCGCCAAGGCTAACCGTTGACCATGTCCGGTCTTCGTCAAACTCAAGCGGGTTATCACCGGTATCCTGTTCACTGGTCAGGCCGGCCGATTGAACCTGGTAACTGGCCTCAGCACGAAATTCGTCGGTGCCGGACTTGCTGACTGTATTGACCAGGAAACCGCCGGTACGATTGAAACCGATGGCTTTGGCGCCACCGCGTACAACCGACACCTGCGCGATATCGTGTGAGGAGGGGTCTGCCGACAGGGTGCCGAACAGCGGCAAAGACACATCGACGCCGTCGAACTGGTAGCCGTTGTCCTGGCCACTACCGCCCGCACTCGGGCCGCGAATGGAATCTTCCGAGTATTGAACGCCAGGTATCAACTTAATAAGGTCGCGATATTCCTGGCCCACCGGGATTGCATTGATGGTCGCTGCGTTGATCGAGCTGCTGAGTGCGCCCTGGCCGGCATCCGTCGTGAGTTGCGTCCCCTTAACGACGATCTCTTCCATTGATGAACCCGAAACCATGTCAACGCTGGCAGTCTGCTGCAGTAACACGGCGACATTGCGCGTCTGTGTGCTGCCGTCGGGCAGATCGAATACCACCGTGTAATTGCCCGGGGGCAACAGGCGGAATCGATAACGACCGTTTTCGGCCGTCGTCGTGGTACGCGCCTGCGGCAATACATCACCGCTGGCCTCAATACTGACGCCTGCAAGACCTGCACCACTCGTGTCCACAACCTGACCGGAAATTTCGCCTGTCTGCTGTGCATTTGCGGACGTCGCGAAGAACGCCAGCGCGAGACTAACGACGAAAAGATTAAGGACGGATTTTAACGCACGCGACGAAATAGCCGGCGCGTTGCCTTTATTGAACAAGGTCATGTTGGTGCTCCCCTGGATTTGAATGGTGTTCTTGACTATTACAGTCTTGTACGGCATAAAATATCATTGAGCACGGAAAAGTAAAGAATTATTTATTCCTCCCAGAATCCCGCCCATGCCGATTGAAATTCACACGATGCAACGACGCATCACAGCCCTTTTTATCATATTTCTCGCCGCTTTCAATACTGTGGCGTGTTCGAGCGTCCAAACGACCGACTCAGCGAATCAGAACAGCCGCGTCAGTATTATCGTTATCCACCATACAACGGCCGATTTTGGGGATTCACTGCGAATTCTGACGCAACCTTCGTCCTATCCGGTCAGCTCGCACTACCTGATTCCGGAACCGGGCGACTCGTCCTACGACAAGTCTGCGCTCAAAACCTACCAGCTGGTGGACGAATCACGCCGCGCCTGGCATGCCGGGCGCAGCTACTGGGCGGGCAAGAGCGGTCTTAACGACCAGTCTATCGGTATTGAGCTGGTCAACCGGACGTGGTGCCACAGCAGCGATACGGGCGTGAACCCCACCACGGGCGGGCCGGATCGACTGTGTTTCTACCCCGACTTCGCGGATGGACAAATAGCGCTCCTGACCGAGTTGCTCGACGAAATTCTTGAGCGTCACCCCGATGTCAAACCCACTCACATTATTGGCCATTCGGATATCGCACCCGGCCGGAAGATCGATCCGGGCCCGCGCTTCCCGTGGCAACGGCTCGCCTCGCTTGGCTACGGTGCCTGGTACGACGATGCGACCGTCATACGATATTGGGAACAGTTTCGCGCGGAACCATTACCGCTCATCAACGTACAGAAAGCACTCGCCGGCTACGGCTACGAGATCGAAGCGACGGGCGAAGATGACGAGCAGACCCGCAATGTCGTGCGCGCATTCCAGCTGCACTTTCAGCCATGGGCAGTCACCAGCGAGATGACGCGGGAGTCCAATGCGATCCTGTTTGCACTATTGGACAAGTATTACCCTGAACAACTGGATGAACTGCTGCGGGTTGAAGAGCCGCTGGATGCAGCAGCGCCGATTGAAAATCCGCCCGTTGCCGAACCCGAGACAACACCATGAAAATTACAGGCTTCGAACTGGGCAAATTGAGAATCCCACTCAAGATGCCCTTCAAGACCGCGCTGCGCACCGTCGACTATATGGAAGACGTCGTCATCGTGTTGGAGACGGATACCGGCCACAAGGGCTACGGCAGCGCTCCAGCCACTGCCGTCATCACCGGTGAAACACACGGTTCGATCATTGAGGCAATTCGCACCATCATCCTGCCGGCCATCCGGAATGAGGACATTCAGAACCTCAATCATGTCGTCGACCTTATCCAGGGATCGATGTACAAGAACTTCAGCGCCAAAGCGGCTGTCGAAATCGCTGTTTACGATCTGTTTGCGCAATCGCTGAACGCACCGTTGTACAAAATTCTTGGCGGCGGCGAGCCTAAGCTGTCGACAGACTTAACCATCAGCGTCGACTACATCGACAAGATGGTAAAGGACGCCGTCGATGCCGCGGATCGTGGCTTCGAGGCGCTGAAGATAAAAGTTGGCAAGGATATGCGCGTGGACATCGACCGCGTCAAGGCCATCTACGCGGCTGTCAGCGACCGATCACTCATTCGTCTGGATGCCAATCAGGGCTGGACGCCGAAACAAACCGTCACAGCGCTGCGCGAACTCGAAAGCAGTGGCGTTGAGATCGAATTTATCGAACAGCCTGTGCGTGGTAATGACCTCGAAGGTATGAAATATGTCACCGAGCGTGTGACGACATCGGTTATGGCTGACGAGAGCAGCTTCGGACCCAGGGAAGTTATCGATCTCATCCAAATGCGCGGTGCCGACATCATCAATATCAAGTTGATGAAGACCGGCGGCATCTCCAACGCCATCAAGATCGCCGATATAGCGGCTTTGTATGACGTCGAGTGCATGATGGGCTGCATGCTGGAAACGGCCATTGGCGTATCAGCCGCGGCGCATGTCGCGGTCGCCAAAGCAAGCAGCATCACCCGCGTTGATCTCGATGCGCCGTCACTCGCGACTGTTAATCCGGTGGTCGGCGGCGTCTTGTTCGATGGACCCGAAATTTCCATATCGGATGCTCCGGGACTCGGCATCAAAACGATTAGCGAGCTATCCATGCTGACGTTTGATAGAGCCGCTGCATCCTGAAATGCATCTTGATGTAGATTTCTGGATCGACAGAACCGAGGGCATTGACGAGCTTCTGGGCGACAAAAAGGATATCGCCAGGATTGTCGGCGATGCATTTCGCGACGATCCCAACATGGTCGACCTGGCCCATTACCCGGACACGCGATCAGGTGCTGATGTTGCAACGCTCATTCACACGATCAGCAAACCCTACGATCAGGAATTGTTCTACCGCGATGGCGGATCGGTCAGTCAGGCTGACTACGATCGGTACACACAAAACCTGAACCTGGATGGCCTGCCCGATGCCGTCGATGTCCGCTTTGGCGTGATTTTGCGGCGTGCCGACATGCGCACATGGCCAACGAAAGACATTGTCTTCAAGACGCGAGAGACGTTTGATCTTGACCGCTTCCAGGAGAACGGACTATTCCCGGCCGACGTCGTCGCCGTGCTGCATGAGAGCACGGATGGCCAATGGGTTTTTGTGCAGTCCTACAACTACGCGGCATGGGTGCAAAAAGAAAAGATCGTCATTGGCGATCGCCATAAAATACTGCAATACCGCGACGCCGAAAATTTTCTAATCGTCGCTGGCGGCAAGGTAACGACGAATTTTAATCCGAACGTGGACGCGATTTCGGAGCTGCAGCTCGACATGGGCGTGCGTCTGCCACTGCTCGACCCTGACCGTATCGAAAGCAACATCGACGGGCAGAACTCCCGATCCAGTTATCCCGTATTGCTGCCGACCCGAGGCCAACACGGTGAGCTTGAGTTTCGCACGGCGCTCATCGCACGCAATCAGGATGTCAGCGTCGGCTACATGCCCTATACACGCAGGAATATTCTGCACCAGTCATTCAAATTTCTGGGTGAACGCTACGGCTGGGGACACGCCTACAATGCACGGGATTGCTCTGGCCTCGTGATGGAGGTCTACAAAACCTTCGGCATTCTTTTACCCAGAAACACCGTACAGCAGCGCAATAGCCCCATCGGTGATAACGCGCATTTTGGCAGCGGCGCGAGCGCAGAAGAAAAGCTAAAGGTTCTGGCCGCCTGCGAAGTTGGGGATCTGCTGTACTCCCCCGGCCACGTCATGCTGTTTCTCGGCAACGTCGACGGCGAGCCCTTTGTTATCCACAGCCTGTACGGTGCGGGCTGGACCGAGGAAGACGGTACCTTCCAGGAAGGTGCGTTAAATGGCGTTGCGGTCACGCCACTCACACAAATCTATGTTTCGCCCGATGAGACCTACTTCGACCAGCTCTCGGGCATCAAACAAATTCGCTAGGGACAAATTCGCTAGGGAGCCCGGTAATCAATCCCGCGGAACAGCTTCTCTGACGCAATCAAGCGGCGGGTCGTCGCGTCGCCCTGGCGCCAGGCTTCCCGGACCCGCGCCTCACGATCAGCCTCCTTCAAAAGCACGCTCACCTGGGCGCGCTTAAAAAGCGCCATTGGATAAGCCGGATCGAATCTCGGCACGTTATCGAGGCTCGTTGCCGCGTTGGCAAACTGCCGGTCGGCCAGGTAGAGCACACCCAATTCGAGGTTCTGCCGAAAGCCGCGACCCAGGCTCTGACTGGCTCGTTCAAACGCGCCAATCGCCGCCTCGGTCTCACCTCTTTTCATGTGTATCTGCCCAAGCCGCACCAGCGCCGTGCCCGGTGAATCCTTGATCTTTGCTATTTTCTCGAGCGTCTGTATCGCGCCCTCATCGTCGCCACGCCGCGCGTAGATGCTCAGCAGCCCCTCGAGGGCAGGCAAGCGATCCGGCATTTCCACCAACACCGATTCGAACAGCGGTTCGGCCAGATCCGACTGCTGATTACGCAGGTAGTGCATCGCGTGATAGTGGCGCAGATCGATGGAGGCCGGATTGATCGACCGCGCACGCTCAAAGAATTTCTGCGCCTGCGCTTCCCGGTTGGTCACAGAGTTAGCGACGGCCAGACGCATCGCGACCATGAAATTGTAAGGATCAATCTCCAGGATTCGGGAAAACACCTCGATAGCCGCATCGTAGTTGCCGTTGGTGAAGTAACCGGAGCCGATGTCCAGGTCGCGGTAGATATGCACCATATCTTTGGGGTTCGGCGCCACATCGCGGAGTATCGGTCGACCCGAGGTGCCGACGTAGCCCAGACTGGCCAGCCTCTCCACGGTCTTGTCACTCAGGGTCTCCTGGGGTTTGGCCCCGTCGTCTTCTGCATCCAGCGCCGTGGCCGAATAGGCGCTGATAGCCCCTTGCAGCTCCGGAGCCAAATCCACACGACCCTCCAGGTTGCTGGTTTCCCCGGGATCGGATCGCACGTCG
>Ga0316189_10004579_pt1 | contig 13284 bp, 18 predicted proteins | sample LowCovwburrow_MG_FD_204930 | JGI IMG/M metagenome (GOLD analysis project Ga0316189, IMG submission 204930) | Coastal sediment microbial communities from Maine, United States - Lowes Cove worm burrow | ecosystem: Environmental > Aquatic > Marine > Coastal > Sediment | place: USA: Maine... | reverse complement strand
ACGAAAAGTCCGTACAGGCCACGATTTCAACTTCTGACGCGGCTTGCTTGAGGGCCGCATCGAAATCATCTGTTTGATACATAGACCCCATTTCAGCACGGTTGCAAAACAGCAAATCCACATGGTCGCGGACGATATCGCGAAATGCATCGCGGTGGCGTTCGATGCAGAACGGATCAGAGAGTGTGATCGACACACGCCCCCCTGCCCCTTTGCAGGCCGCCACGGCTTTTGCAAAAGCGGCATGGCTCTCGGGGCCATCAAAACGATAACCTTCGAGATATATCCATTCGGCGTCTGCCATTTGGGCTTCGTCAATATCGTCCGGTGACAGGAATTCCGTCACACCCAGATAGGTGTTCATTGACCGTTCCCCATCCGGCGTCACAATCACGATGCAGCGGCCGGTTTCGGCCTCCTCTGTCTTGGGTGCCATAGCGGTTTCATAGCCGGCCCCTTGCGCACGCAGGTCATGGGCAAAGATCGCACCTAATTGGTCATCCTTGACCTTGCCGACATAGGCGGTGCGCCCACCCAAATGCGCGATACCCGCAATCGTATTGGCAGCCGAACCACCGCTGACCTCTTTCGCGGGTCCAACACGGGAATACAGGTCAACCGCGCGGTCCATGTCGATCAGCTGCATGATGCCCTTTTCGACACCCGCCTCGGCCAAAAACGCATCTTCCGCCCGCGCCAACACATCGACCATCGCATTGCCAATCCCGACAACCTGATACTTTTTCATAGGTTCTTATCCTCAAACATACACAGATCGCGCACCAGACAGGCCGCGCATTTTGGTTTACGTGCCACACAAGTGTAGCGGCCATGCAGGATCATCCAGTGATGCGCATGGAGTTGAAAATCGGCAGGGATGTGGTCCTCAATCGCGCGCTCTACTGCATCGACATCTTTGCCCGGTGCCACACCACTACGGTTACCAAATCGGAAAATATGGGTATCGACCGCTTGGGCCGGTTGCCCCCACCACATGTTCAGTACCACGTTGGCAGTTTTGCGGCCCACGCCGGGCAGCGATTGCAGGGCGGCGCGCGAGTTGGGGACTTCACCGCCGTACTCATCGACCAGCATCTGGCTCATCTTGATGACGTTTTTGGCCTTATTGCGGTAAAGGCCGATTGTCTTGATATGCTCGGTCACGCCCTCTAGCCCAAGGTCCAGCATCTTTTGGGGAGTATCGGCAATTTTGAACAACTCACGAGTCGCCTTGTTCACACCCGCGTCGGTTGCCTGCGCGGAAAGCGCGACAGCCACGACCAGCGTGTAAACGTTCACGTGCTCCAACTCACCTTTCGGCTCTGCCTCTGCGGCATGGAAGCGCGTGAAAATTTCGCGAATGGTATGATAATCAAGCTGTTTTGCCATGCAAACCCGTATGCCTTGAAGCCCCAAAGGGGGCAAGCGTCAGATGCGCAATTTTCGGGTCGCTCTGACGGTCGGATGCTCCTATTTTGAAACACATGGAACAGAACGAAACATATCACTACCTAGTCATGCGCCGCGCGATTGAAGCGATTGATGCGGCGGGCGACCAACATCAAACGTTGGCTGACATGGCCGCAGACATGAACATGAGCCCCGCGCACTTTCAGCGGCTCTTTTCGTCATGGGTGGGCGTGTCGCCAAAGCGGTATCAGCAGTATCTAACTTTGGCACATGCCAAGACGCTTTTGCGCGACCGTTTTACGACGTTGGAAACGGCGCATGCGGTCGGGCTTTCAGGCAGTGGCCGCCTGCATGATCTATTTGTGCGGTGGGAAGCGATGAGCCCCGGCGACTATGCCCGTGATGGCGCTGATCTGACGATTTTTTGGGGATGGTTTGAAAGCCATTTTGGTCCAGCCCTCGTCATGGGAACTGACCGCGGCATCTGCGGACTTGCCTTTGCGTCTGAGGCTGGCCCCGAAGCGGCCATGGCAGACCTCAAGTCACGTTGGCCAAAAGCCACTTTCGTTGAAGACCCTAGCTTTCTGCGCCCTTGGGCGACGGCCGCCTTGGGGATGACGGGCGAGACGCAGTTGCACATGATCGGGGCACCGTTCCAGCTAAAGGTATGGGAGGCGTTGCTGACTATCCCCTCTGGGCATGTCACGACATATTCCGAAATCGCGCAATCAATTGGAAACCCCAAAGCGGTTCGTGCCGTCGGGACAGCCGTCGGGCGCAACCCTGTAAGCTGGTTGATCCCTTGCCATCGCGCCTTGCGTAAATCAGGGGCATTGGGCGGCTATCATTGGGGGCTTCCGGTCAAGCGCGCCATGCTGGCATGGGAGTCCGCGCGAGCAGATGCGCAGGGTGACCAACTGTAAAGTAGGCAATTCCTTGCTGGCCGCGAGGCCGTTATTGGATATCATGGGATTAATGGGCATAAGCTGACCCATCGAACAGGTGCAATTTGCGCACCCATATCAAATGGAACCATGACCATGAAAATTACGAAATTACCTCTTGTTGTCGCCGCGGCTTCGCTGACTTTTGTCGCAGCCTGTGACACGACTGGCCCGAACCAGATGCAAAACACGCAACAAGGCGCATTGATCGGCGCGGGTGCGGGTGCACTGCTGGGTGCTATCACAAACAACGACGGCACAGTACGCGAGCGCAACCAAGCCGCTTTGATTGGTGCTGCTCTGGGTGCAGGCGTCGGGGCTGGCGTCGGCAACTCGCTTGACCGTCAGGCAGAAGAACTGCGCCGCGCATTGCGCAGTGATGTGGGTGTGTCCAACAACGGAAACAACCTTGTCGTTGTGTTGAGCCAAGATCTTTTGTTCGCGACTAACAGCACGCAAGTGTCTGGCACATCGCAGAACGAATTGCGGATCGTCGCCAACTCGCTCAACCAATATCCAAACACGACAGTGAATGTGATTGGTCATACCGACAACGTGGGTGACGCCAGCTTTAACCAAGGCCTGTCAGAGCGTCGCGCACAAGCCGTGGCGTCGATCCTGCGCGGTGGTGGTGTCTCCGGCAACCGGATCCGTTCGATTGGTGCAGGCGAGAACAATCCGATCGCGTCAAACCTGAACGCCGCTGGCCGCCAGATGAACCGCCGGGTCGAAATTGTGATTACGCCAAACTAAAGGCCAAGCTCAGACTAACAAATCAAGGGGTTGCAGAAATGCAGCCCCTTTTTTGTTGTGAGCCCCCCATTTTGGTCATATCATTTGACCAATACAAAGCGATTGAATTCATGCCATTTGAACCCGTGCAGCAAGAGAAACTTTCCCACAGTGTGATCCGCCAGATCGAAGGGCTGATCCTGCGCGGCATTTTGCGACCGGGTGAAAGACTTCCGTCCGAGCGGGAACTGAGCGAACGCATGAGCGTCTCACGCCCATCCTTGCGGGAAGCTTTGGCTGATCTGCAGGAACGCGGGCTGCTCACCTCTAAGGCCGGTGCTGGCGTTTATGTGGCCGATGTTCTTGGCTCAGCCTTCGCGCCGGCATTGGTGACGCTCTTTGCCACTCATGATGAGGCGGTCTTTGACTACATCAGTTTTCGCCGCGACATGGAGGGACTTGCCGCTGAACGGGCAGCTCGTCTGGCGAGCGATACTGACCTCAAGGTGATCAATACAATCTATGAGAAAATGGAGGCGGCCCACCAAAAGCGCAATCCAGCGGATGAAGCGCATCTGGACGCCGATTTCCACCTGTCCATCATCGAGGCAAGCCATAACATCATCATGCTGCACATGATGCGGTCCATGTACGAGCTGTTGCGCGAAGGTGTGTTTTACAATCGGACGATCATGTTCAAACAACGCATGACCCGCGATACCCTGCTGGACCAACACCGCATCATTAACACGGCTTTGCAGCACCGTGACCCAAAGGCTGCGCGCCAAGCCGTTGAGGACCATCTCAACTTTGTAGAGAGTGCATTGTCGGACGAGCAGAAATCGCAGCGGAACGAGGCTTTTGCCCAAAAGCGGTTGGACCACGAAATCGGACGCTAGCGTGCGCGCGGCGAGCGGATTATGGCAGCCCAAAGCCAGATCGAAACAACGGCCTGAACTGCGATCCCCGCCAGCGCCAACGGGTGTAACAGGCCACCTGCTTGCCCGAGGATCACGGCAATATTCCAAAACCAATGCCAGATGATCAGCGGCCACAGGTTCCTAACCCGCAGCGCAATCGGCGCTAGGAAGAATCCAACAACGATCGCAAAAAGCACTTGCTGGGACGTGCCCGCTATATCTTGACCGGTCAAGCCATTGACCAAATGGAACAGACCGAACGCCAGCGCACTCAAGAACATGGCGACTGGCACGGACAATCGTGACATAGCACCGCGCAATAGAATGCCACGAAACAGAACCTCTTCGCCAAAGGCAATCAGCAAGGTCGCTGTAAAAAGGACTACGAGGGTAATGCCGCTGAAGGCGCGCGGGATTTCGGGCGTCATGGCATGCGCAATATCCCAACCCATGACGGCCAAGACACCCCAGCCGGGGAGGAACCAGATCATGCCGGACCAGCTGATTTCGCCAAACCCGGTCGGCCGCCATCCGATCCTGCGAAACACAATGAACAATAGGAAAATAACCGCGAGCACTTGCACGGGGAGCAGACCCTTCAACACAGCATAAATATCTGATGGTCTGCTAGCCGCATCAAAGAGAAATAGCGCGCCCATCGCGGCAATGGCAGTATAGGTCACGGTAGCCAGTATCCCGAGCCGAAGGCTAGGCATCGTTAACTCTCCTGCTTTCGCCCCGTGCGACAATGTCAAAGACTACACAGCCCCTGTCAACGAAAAAGCCCGACCGTGGATAACACAGTCGGGCTTTTGCTGTTCTGGTAAGTGACAGGCTTAGTGCAGCTTGTCAGCAACCGTTGCGATAGAGTCGTCGATCAACGCTCCAGCGGACTTCGCATTCATCTGTTTGGCAATCACATCCTTGGCGGCGCCTACGGCAACCGCAATCGCCTGATCGCGAACTTCTTTAATTGCAGAAGCTTCCGCACTTGCAATCTGGTCTTCAGCCGCAGCCAAACGGCGTGTGATTGAGCGTGCAATGTCTTCCTTGGCAGCGACAGCCGCGTTTGTTGCCTCTTCTTTAGCCGCAGCAACGATCCGTGCGGACTGTTCGTGCACTTCCTTTTGCTTGCGCTCATAGCTGGCAAGCAAAGACTGGGCTTCTTCGCGCAAGGCCTTCGCTTCATCCAGCTCAGCTTTGATGCTGTCTGCGCGCTTGTCGAGCATGCCACCCACAAGGCCGGGGACCTTGAAGTAAAACAAAATGCCAATAAAGATCAGGAAGGCGATGGTGACGACAAAGTCAGTGTTCGCAAGCGAGAAGAAAGGCTTATCACCGGCAGCAAGTGCAGGGCTTGCAGCAATTGCGATAAGGGCGGTGAGTGTCAGTCTCATGATCTACCCTTTCATCCGCGCAGTAACCGCAGCGGTAATTGTCTTTGCATCAGCCGAACCGCCCATCACAGCAACCAATTCCTTGGCCGTGTCTTTGGCGACCTGCGTCACGCTTTTCACAGCACCGGCGCGAATTTCGCCAATAGCGGCTTCGCTTTCGGCTGTCTTAGCAGAAATCTGCGCGTCAGCTTTCTGCAACTCGACGTCCAGCTCTGCCTGAATTTCTGCCTTTGCTTCGGCCACGATTTTGTTGGCTTCTGCGCGTGCATCCAAGAGCGCTTGATCATACGCCGCTTCAGCTTCAGCGGCTTTGTTTTTCAATTCTTCTGCCGCGGCAATATCGTTTGTGATCGTGCCAGAGCGTTCCGCCAGTACCGCAGAAATGCGGGGCAGCGCGATGCGGGACATCACAAAGTAAAGTGCGATCAGCGTGACCAGTAGCCAGAAAATCTGGTTGGGCATCCAATCTGCGCATAGCTGCGGCATGCCAAGGGCGGAACCCCCTGCATCAACGCAAATTCCTGCGACGTCTGTTGTTTCTGTTGCCATGATGGCCCCCGAATACCTTGAATGTTTACCTGATGGTCGCGGTCACGCGACCATCAAGCCGTAAGGATATGGGTGTGTTCTTAGACTGCGAACATCAGCAGAAGCGACACGAGGAACGCAAAGATCCCCAAAGCTTCGGCGAATGCCAGACCAATGAACAATGTTGCTGTTTGACCAGCAGCAGCAGATGGATTGCGCAGTGCGCCTGCAAGATAGTTACCTGCAACTGTACCAACACCGATTGCGGCAGCGCCGGAACCGATTGCAGCTAGACCAGCGCCGATGTGTGCGAGTTCGCCTTCCATGAGTATTCTCCTTACGATTGGAAGTTAGATAATTTGGCGGGACATCCCGCCGTTGTTAGTGTGCGGGATGAAGCGCGTCTTTCAGGTAGACACACGTCAGAATAGTGAAAACATAGGCTTGGATGCCGCTAACCAGCACCTCAAGTCCATAGATCGCGACGATGCCGAAGATGGCAAAGGGGCTGACCAGCGTCAGGGCCGCAAAGCCCGCAAACACTTTCAGAACCGCGTGACCCGCCATGATGTTGCCTGCCAAACGAATGGAGTGGCTGACTGGACGCACGAAGTAAGAAATCACTTCGATAATTGCGATGATCGGGCGCAGGATCGCTGGCGCGTCGGACATCCAGAACAGGCCCAAAAACGCAGGGCCGTTCTTGACGAAACCAAGGATTGTCACCGCGAAGAATACGCCAAAACCAAGGACCGCGGTCACCGCAATCATTGAGGTCGGCGAATAAGACATCGGGATCAGCGCAAGGTAGTTCGAGAACAGGATGAATAGGAACAGCGTCATGATGTACGGAAAGTACTTCACACCGTCTTTACCGCAGACGTCCTCAACCATCTTGTAAATGAAACCGTAGATCAGCTCGCCAATCGACTGCAAACGCGTCGGGATCACAGCGCGACCGCGGCTCCCCAGAACAAAGACAGCAACAATTGCCAGAAGTGCGACCGCCATCCAAAGCGTCAGGTTAGTTGGCGTGTACCAGTGTACAGGGCCATCACCGAACAATGGTTTGACGATAAACTGGTCAAGCGGATGGAATACCAGACCACCTTCTTTTTCTTCAGCCACGTGCGTCACCCTTTTCTTCCGCAGCTTCAAGCTGCTTGCGTTGGACCTCTTTGGCGGATCGCATCATGGTGAGAACACCAGCCGCGAGGCCAAAAAATATAAACAGCACCAGAAAAATCGGCGTGGTCCCCAGCAGGGTATCCAGCCCGTATCCAATGCCAAAGCCAATCCCAAGACCGGCTACAAGCTCTATCACCATCCGCCAGGCAAGCTGTGCCTGAGAATGATGTTCTTCCGAATGGTGCTTTACCTCTGCCGGCTCTTTAAGCGCCGCGATCTTCGCATCAAGTGCCTTTAGGCGGTCAGCGTCGTGCGGTTCAGACATTGGTTTGTACCCCTCGCAAGGTTGCCGAAGGTCTATGATTTGCTCTTCTTAGAGTCAAGCGGGCACTCAAGCGCGATTTTCGCCATATTTACAATGACTTGAAGTATTGGTAGCCCGAAAACTTCTCGGCTTTTCGCCTGCCGATTGCCCAAAGCAATGTTCAACCAAATGGTTGACTATCGTTTGACGGACCGCAGCCCTGCACTTTGATCCAGCAGCCAGTCACGAAACAACCGCACCGCACTCCGCCGCATCACGCCCTCAGCCGAGACAAGATGATAGCTCCCCATTCGAAACCCGATATCAGAGCATTGGACCAACCGCCCCGACGCGGCATCGACTTCGGCGATCTCACTCGAAACTAATAAAACACCATGGCCGGCCAGTGCCGTTTCGTAAGCTAAGCGCGCGCGCATTCGCCAATCCGATGGGGCACCTGCGGGCGGTGGGCATCCAGCCAACCCTGCCCATTTGCGCCATGTATCAGCGTGCCGATCGCGCAGCAACGGCAGGGATAGTATCTGTTCTGGTGGCATCAGTCCCGAAACCACGCCAGGCGCAGCAAATGGATAAAGTGGAGCGTTGCTCAAAAGTGGCGCATCTTGACCTTCGGGGCCGGCGTGAAAGAACCGCAGGGCAAGGTCCGCCTCGTATCGGGCCAAGTCTGCGATTGCACTGTTGGCCTGCAAACGCAGTTCAATGTCGGGGTATCGTTGATAAAAGTCACCCAACCGCGGGATCAGCCATTTCATTGCAAACAAGGGCTCTGCATCCACGGTGACTTGTCCGGCGGGGCGTTGGTCAAACACCTCCGAGGCCTCTGCGATCCGGTCAAACGAAGGACTTAGCGCGGCCAAATAACGGGCCCCCGCCTGCGTCAGCGCCACACCGCGTGGCAAATCACGAAACAGTTGCGCACCCAAACGATCCTCTAAGCCGCGCACGTGGCGGCTGATGGCGGAATGACTAACGCCAAGCTCTTCGGCGGCGCCAGAGAAGCTCTGATGGCGACCTGCTGCCTCAAAAGCGCGTAAAGCATTCAACGGAGGTAAGGCGCGTGGCATGCAAAAAGCGTGCCTTTTTCGCACATATCATGTCAAGGAATTGATTTTGATATCATATGTTTTTTGCCGCATCCTTACTCACATTACCTCAGATTAAGTCAGGAAACCCCATGATAATAAAGGCTGTGGTGGCAAGCTTCTGGTCCTGCCTTATCAAATCTACGTGGCGCGACCGAACAAAAATTCCAAAATCAATCAGTGACCATGCGGCACGTGATATTGGCATGACAAAGGCTGAGCTGGAACGGCATCGCTTTGTCTGGCCCTCCGAATCCAGCGACAGGCCATTGCTATGAAACGCTGGTGTGGCCGGCCATTGATTGCTAGGACTTGGCCGCATGACGCAACCACTCGACACCATCTTTGCCGCCCTCGCCGACCCCACACGGCGCAACATCCTCGCGATGTTGCTCGAGGATGACATGGCCGTCACCGATGTGGCAGAGCCGTTCGAGATGTCATTGGCTGCTATCTCCAAGCACCTTGGCGTACTGACGGCGGCGGGTCTCGTCTCTCAGGAAAAACGCGGACGGGTAAAGTGGTGCAAGCTGGAACCGGATGCCTTGCGCGAAGCCTCTGTCTGGATGCAGGCTTTTGGGCAGATGGAAGCGATAGATCTGGATGCTTTCGAGGCGTTTTTAACCAAAGAGCTTAAAACGTAACATGGATCATGATCCACCTTACATTACGCGTCGCGGAGCAAGAGAACCAAGGCGATGACCGTCAACATAATTCCCACCAAGACCAACATCGGCGGCGGTGTGCCACCCAAAGCCATTTCCCACAAAATCACCCAAGACGGCGTCAGATAAGTGTAAGCCATGACTTTTGAACTTGGGAGACGCAGGGTTGCAAACTGCAACAACACAAAGGTCGCAGCGCTGGCAAAGACAGCCGTGTAAAAGATGGTAATCCAGACGATACCGGGCAATGACGCCCAGTCTGTCGCAATCAAGTCAGTCCACCCCCAAAGCGTTAACAAAAGCGATCCTGCCAACAAAACCCCGAAAGAGAAGACAACTGCTGTTTCACCACGGTTCAGCTTGCGCACCAAAGGCGTGTAGACGGCATGGGCAACGCAGCCCCAAAAATAGATAAACTCTCCGCGCCCGACTTCGAACCGCAAGATCGCCGCGAAATCAGCGCGGAAAATCACCCACAACGCGCCCAGCGCGCCGATGACCAGAGCGAGCGCCATACGCGGCGTGAGCACTTGGCGCAAAAGTAACCAACCAACGCCAGCGGTCAGGATAGGTGTGAGGGTAAACACCGCTGCGGCACTCACCGGTGGCGCGGTTTTCAAACCCTCGAACATCAGCACAAAGTAAGTGGTGAAAAAGACGGCAAGCAGGCCGTACCGCCACGGCGCATCAAAAGCCCTACGCGATACCTGCGATGACGCAACGGCGACCGCGCCTATGATCATTGTAGCGATCCAAAAGCGCACCGCATTCAATGCGCTCGGCGCAATCTCATTGGCGGCGAGGGCGCCCAATGCGAATGAGCCCGCCACAAGCATCGAAAACACCAGCATCGCCAGATGCCCGGCACGTGCACCCGACATTAGCACTCGAGTGTCTTGATGCGATCTTTCAGAAAGCGCAGGAAAGCCTGCACTTTTGTCGTCCGGTGCAAATCGACATGAGTGACGATCCAAAGCGGCGCGGACCAATCTTCGTGACGGGGAACAACCTCCTTCAGTTCTGGATTGCTTGCAAGTTCTTGCGCAAGCACAAAACCAATCCCGGCACCGGCAGTAATCGCGTCTTGCATGTTCCGATTGTCGGTCGCCCGATAGGTAAAACGGTTCTCATCCACAACTTCACGCAACCAGCGTGTAAACGGGGCGCGGCTTTTGTCGCTATCATGAGTGACGAAAAAGTGGTTCTTCAGATCAGCTTCGCTTTTCGGCATTCCATGACGCGCCACATAGATGTCTGACGCAACCAAAGCCATCTGCTGATGCACAAAGGGCTGCACCACATTGTCTGGCTCCTCTGGCATCGTGCCTGCACGGATTGCCACATGTGCTTCACCATATTCCAAACGAAATAGGCGGTCCCCGGTGCGGTAACGCACCCGAACCTCTGGGTGTTCAGCCTGAAAATCAACAAGGATCGGGGTCAGCATCCGCGAAGCCATGGTCAACGACGTGACAACCAAATCGCCTGACACGCCCTCACCTTGGCCTTTGATCCGGCCTGCAAGCTGCGTGAACTGATCATCGGTGGCCTGAGCCACCTGCAGCAAATCCTGCCCCGCTTCAGTGGCCGTGTATCCCCGCGCATGACGCTGAAAAAGTTTCACACCCAAACGCTGCTCTAGCGCGTCAATATGCCGGATGACCGTTGCGTGATGGACGCCCAATTGCTCTGCGGCTCCGCTAACTGTTCCTTTGCGGGCAACCTGAAATGCGGTTCTGATTTCGTCCCAATTATCCATTTTCAGTCCTGTGCGCTGACAAACATAACCTGTTTGATTTCGACTATTTCGTTCGTCAGCGCAAGTCTCTAATTCAGCAACAACGACGAAAAGGATAGCAAAATGACAACGGTTCTTCACATCAGCGCGTCTGGCACACACAACGGATCGATCAGCCGTGCGGCAACGGCAAGTATTCTAGAGACGCTCTCTGCGACAAAAGTCATCACGCGTGATCTGGCGGATACACCGTTGCCGCAGGTCGATGAAACATGGATCAACACGCGATTGATCCCGCAAGACTCACTTACTGCAACCGACCATGCAGTGCTCAGTCTCTCGGATACGCTGATAGAAGAAATCAGGTCAGCCGATATCATTCTCATAGGAATGCCAATGTATAATTTCGGCATGCCCGCCTCTTTGAAAGCATGGATTGATCTGATTGCACGCCCCAAAGTGACCTTTGCCTACACCGAGAACGGCCCTGTTGGCTTGTTCAAAGGTAAGAAAGCCATTGTCGCCGTGGCCTCGGGTGGCGTGCCTGTCGGCGCGCCTGTGGACTTTGCGACACCACATATGAAACAGGTACTTCGGTTCATTGGGATTGACGATATCACCGTGCACACGGCCAAAGACTTGATCACACAAAAAGCAGCTTAGGCTGGACATCGTGCCCTGCGCGCTATGTGGCTGGGCATGACACAGACATCCTCTTACATGACGGCTCTGCGCGCCGTGCTGACAGTCGCATTTCTCTATTTCGGGTTCCGCAAGCTTGGCAGCTACAGCACTGACGTCGCTATTTATGAAGCGATCGGCTTTGGCCAGTTCCCTCGCTATATCACCGGTTCGATCGAGGTCATCGGGGCAGGCCTGCTTTGGGTCCGCGGCTGGGAAGGCGCTGCAGGCTTGCTACTGCTTGGCACGATGATTGTCGGGCTCAGCGCGCTATTGATATGGGTTGGCCCACCCTATTGGCATATGCTCGTTTTGATGGTCGCAACCGGAACCGTAACTTTTGGGTATCGCGATCAACTTCTAGGGTTGATCCGCTAAAAACCCACTCATATCTTGCGGGCATGAAGATCGTTCGCAACACATCCGAACAGCTTGTGCTTAAATCCGTTCCTTGGGTTTTCGCTATCTTGTTCAGCGCCGTCTTGCTTGGTTCGGTCGCGTTTGGTTTGAATTCGCTTTTCGCGGGCAAGTTAATGCCGGCATTCTGGGGATTGATTGCGATCCCGCTCTTCATCTCTATTTTCATCGTTGTGTTTGCGCGCCGCGATGACCTGATACTGGATCGGCGCCACAATTTGCTGGAATTGCGCCACTCCACCCTTCGCGGTCGAAGGCGCGTGCAGCACAAGCTTGAGCATTTGCAGGAAGCAGAGCTGCAATCCACATACAGCAGGAACAACGGGACGATGTATCGATTGGCACTGGTTTTGAATGGCGGGATGGATGCGGGCACGCATCCGGTCACACCGGTCTATACTGGCGGAAAAAGATCCAAACGCGCTGTTGACGCAATCAACGCATGGCTTGCCCAAGATGTTGACTCAGGCCAGCAGCAGGCGTAAACGGCCCGCAACACCCGGATAGCATCAGCTTTCCGGTCCCCGATTTTCAGGGGATCGCCCTCCGTCAGCGCGTCGCGCCCACGGGGGCGCTACTGCTTTATGTTTTGCGTTCCTATATACGCAAGGCAACTGAAACGAGACGAGGGCCTTGGCCGATGTTTGAGAACCTATCCGAACGCCTCTCTGGCGTCTTTGACAAGCTGACCAAGCAAGGTGCGCTGTCGGATGATGACGTCAAGACAGCGCTGCGCGAAGTGCGCGTGGCACTGCTTGAGGCGGACGTTTCGCTGCCGGTCGCGCGCGATTTCATTAAGGCTGTTCAGGACAAGGCAACAGGCCAAGCCGTTACTAAATCTATCACTCCCGGCCAGCAGGTCGTCAAGATCGTCCATGACGAGTTGAAACATGTTCTGACCGGCGACGAAGACCCGGGCGCCCTGAAGATTGACAACCCGCCAGCGCCAATCCTGATGGTCGGTTTGCAAGGTTCCGGTAAGACGACTACGACGGCCAAGCTGGCCAAACGGCTGAAAGAACGCGAAGGCAAGCGGGTGCTGATGGCATCCCTCGACACAAACCGGCCCGCGGCGATGGAACAGTTGGCGATCTTGGGTGGGCAGATCGGTGTCGACACATTGCCGATTGTGAAGGGCGAAGACCCTGTTGCCATTGCCAAACGCGCGAAAACGCAAGCGAGCCTTGGCGGCTATGACGTCTATATGCTCGACACGGCAGGCCGTTTGCACATCGACCAAGAACTGATAGCCCAAGCAGCCGCCGTCCGTGATGTGGCCAAACCACGCGAGACATTGTTGGTTGTTGACGGTCTGAC
>Ga0316189_10004577_pt1 | contig 13285 bp, 11 predicted proteins | sample LowCovwburrow_MG_FD_204930 | JGI IMG/M metagenome (GOLD analysis project Ga0316189, IMG submission 204930) | Coastal sediment microbial communities from Maine, United States - Lowes Cove worm burrow | ecosystem: Environmental > Aquatic > Marine > Coastal > Sediment | place: USA: Maine... | reverse complement strand
AGCACCCGCCTTCCGATTTGGATTTCCGTTGTCCGGATCTTCTCGATCTTTCGAGCGGTCACCGCGGCTCGAAACTTGTGGGAATCAAAACGCTCGGGCTGTCCACTCCCCGAGCAATGACCGTGTCCCGACGGCGGGGAGCAACGATGCAGCGCAGTACCAACCCCAGAAATCTCGACTGTGCGGCGTACGCGACCGCAGCTCTGATGGCGCTTGCGCCGCTCCAGGCAAGCGCCACCCCGCCAGCCACGAAGTGGCCGGACCTACAGCAGACCAGCGAGCGACAAGGTGGGGGCGAGAAGGATGCTGCCGTCATCGTGGGTATTGAGGACTACGTCTTTGCCCCCGATGTGCCTGGGGCGCAGAGCAATGCCGAGGCGTGGTACCGGCACCTGACGTCGGTGCGAGGCGTGCCCGCCACGCGCGTGCGCCTGCTCCGAAACGAAGAGGCGACTGTGGAGGAACTCCGGGCGAGTGCCACCGCCGCCGCATCAGAGGTGCAGCCGGGCGGGACCCTCTGGTTCGTTTTCATCGGGCACGGCGCGCCCGCATCCACGGGTGACGACGGCCTGCTGATCGGTGCCGACGCGCAGCAAACGGCAACCGGCCTGGAGTCCCGAAGCCTGCGAAGGTCTGAACTGCTGCAGGTGCTGGAGAGCGGTCCGGGGGAGCCCGTCGTGGTGCTCGATGCGTGCTTTTCTGGCCAGAGTGCTCGGGGCGAGGCCATCGCCCAGGGCTTGCAGCCGTTGCGGCTGGCGACGCTGGCAACGCCGACAAGCGCCGTCGTGCTCACCGCCGCGCAGTCCAATCAGTACGCAGGGACGCTCCCTGGTGCGGAGGTCCCGGCCTTTTCGTACTTGATGCTCGGCGCACTGCGGGGCTGGGCTGACGACGATGCGGACGGTCAGGTGACTGCCGACGAAGCGGTGGCGTACACGCGAGCGGTCATGCGCACGACCATCAAGGGGAGATCGCAGACACCGGATGCACAGGGGCCGACGCATAAGGTGCTGGGGCAGTCGAACGAAGCTGGACCTGATCTGGCGGCACTTGTGCTTGCCGCGGCCGCGAGTCCGGGCGCGGCGGGAACTCTCTCTGACACGGGCGTCGGTAGCTCGACACCCTCGCCCGCGCGGGACGCCGACGGCGACCAGTGTGTCGACGACCACGGCTGCCCCGAGGGGACGTCCTGTCAAGGCGGAGTCTGCCGCGTCGACCACCTGTACATTCGCGAGATGGATCGCAAGGCCAAGTCGATGATCACGGGCGGCGCAATCGCGGTGGGAGTGGGAGCCGCGATGGTGCTCTCGATCGTGGGCGTCGTTGCGGCCGCTGGGGACGGTGGGGTCGACATCGACGACGACGCGGCACCAGTGCTTCCCGCGATTGGTGTCATGGGTGTGCTGGGCGTTGCCGCGGGAGCGATTTCACTGGGCGTGGGGCGTTCCCGTCGCAAGCGAGCCGCGAGCCTTCGGGGAGGCTCCGTAGCATTCACTCCCACGTTCGTCCGGGATGGACGTTCCATCGCAATCGGGCTGCGCGGTCGTTTCTAGCCGCGGGACTTGGCGCGTATGAATACGACTCACCGTCTCCATCGTTCACCGTGGCGTCTCGCATGCACAGGCCTGCTCATGGCGACGTTGGGCGGTGCCTGTCGCCCGACTGCGGGCTCGCGAACACCATCGATGGGCGCGAACGAATCCAAGGTGATCGCAACGGTCGACGCGACACAGGTAGCCCCAGGCGAACGCTTGCTGTATCTCCCCGAGGGCGACGCTCGCGGGCTGCTGGGGAGAGAGGTGACCCAGGATGCCAACGGGCACACCGTCATCGCTGCCACCCGTCGGCCCGGCTGTACCGCCACGATCACTGAGGTTCCCAACGCGTACACGCGGGACTACGACCGTGCGCTCAGCGACGCCGCAGGGCTGCGGGCAGGCGTCCAACAGATAGCTGAGCTTGAGGGGCACTACGAGCGAGGCCTGCGGATTCAGCTGTCGATCAGCAACGCCCTGATCCTGCGCGCCGAGCTTGTGGGCGAGTGCGGCCACAACGTGATCACCGAGGTCGATGTTGGCACGGGGGAGCGCCGCATCGTTGCTGTCGCCGAGGGGGGTGGCACGGTCGCGGTTGATTTCGGTGTCGTCAGCAGTGCTGGGGCCTCTGCGGCGCGGGAACGCTCCGAGAGCGAGGCTCTGCGATGGGACAGCGCGCAGGCATGGGCGTTTCGCACCACGGACGGTCAGGTGGGCCGCGCACAGATCGCGGTCGAGATGCCTGAGCGACTGGCCCCTGGGAGCGAGTTTGCGCCGCGGCTGCACGTCGATCAGTCCCTATGGCTGGTGGTTTTGTATCGGGACGCCGAGGGGCATCACGGGGTCCTTGTACCGCGGGGCAAGCACGTAGAGGTGCTGGCCAACGGCGAGCTGACGCTCCCAACATTGGTCGCAGAGAATCTGCCCGGCCACAGCGAAGACCGCGAGGCCCTGCTCGTGTACGGGTTCACCGAACACGCCGACTACCAGCTCTTCCGCCCTCCCGCCGGGGCCATCGCGCCCGAGCAAGCCGATGCCTACGCGGCCAGCCTACAGGCACGTCTCGTCGGCGGCGAGATTCCACGCGCTCGGTGGACGATGAGCGAGTTCACGTATTTGGTCGCCCAGTGAGCTGAAGCGTCCAGACATCGGCCGACGTCACTACGCGGTCAGGAGGACTTGCTTGAGCCCCTCGATGAGCAGACGGACACGCTTGGGGACTCGTTTTGCCGACGGGAGAAGCACAAAAATGTCGGCGTGCCGTGTATGCCGCTCCTCAAAGAGGCGGACCAGCGCTCCTGCTTCGAGCTCAGGTCGCGAGACCACGAGCGGCACCAGGCCGACGCCCGCTCCACTGCGGATCAAGCCCATCATGGCGGCTCCGTCGTCGACCGTGACCGTGGGCTTGATAACGAGGTCCATGCGTCGACGGCCTGGCCCGTGAAGCGTTACGCGGCGAGGCAGCGACGCGTGCACGACCCAAGGCGCGTCGTGAAGCTGCTCGGGCCTGTCGATGGTCGCCGCGAGTTCCGGCGAGGCAACGAGGACCTCTGGAGTGCGGCCCACCCGGCGCATGATGAGGCCCGACTCGCGGGGGGTGCCCACGCGAATCGCGGCGTCGAAGCCCCCCGCGACCAGCCCGGTCCGTCGATCGTCGCACTGCAGCTCCGTTTGTATGCCGTGCTCCCGCACCAGTCGGGCGACGACGGGCCCGACGATTCGCTCCCCGACCAGTCCACCCGGCGCCGCGAGGCGCAGCGTCCCGATCGCGTTCTCACTTGCGGACTCGGCGTCGCGGAAGGCTCGGTCGGCCAGATCTGCGATGACCGTGCCGCGCTCGAGTAGCTCGCGCCCAATCGCGGTCAGTGTGCAGCTACGGGTCGTGCGCTGCAGCAACGTGACGCCCAGGCTGTCTTCGAGGGCGGCCACGGCCGACGACACGGCCGGTCGACCCAAGCCCAGCGCAGCCGCTGCGGCGGTGAAGGAGCCCAGCTCCGCGACACGCACAAACACCATCATGCGCGGCAGATTGGCACGTAGGTCGCTCACCAATATTGTTTGACAGAACCGACTGCTCTGGTCAATCAGATCGTCGTGCCAATCGTCATTCGGGGCGCTAGCTTTGCGGCGTGACCCCTTCGCACCTCCCGTTGCTGACGCTCCTGTTCGGAGCCGCGTGCGCCACCGCTACGCCCGCAGGGGTGGCAGAGCCCGTGCCGAACGCGGGCGAGCCGCGCATCGAGTGCAAGATCATCGACACGAGTACGCCCGCCAAGATCTCGGTCATCGAGGGAGACGGCGTCTCCGTGCACACCTTCTTGGCCCCCGCGGTGAGCTCTGGCACCGCGACCCATGTGATCGAGACGGCCGACTCGCTGGTGATCGTCGACACCCAGATGCTGCGCGCCTACGCGGCCGAGTTCCGGGCCTATGCCGACGGTCTCGGCAAGCCGATCTCGCACGTGTTTGTGTCGCACGGGCACCCGGATCACTACTTTGGTCTGGAGAGCTTCGACGACCGCCCCACCTACGCGCTACCCGAGACGGCGAAGCAGATTCGAGCCCGTGGCGCGTTCCACCTGCTCAACCACCAAAAGAATGAGCGCGAGTGTGATGCCGTGACGGATCGCGTGCGGGTGCCCGAGCACACGGCCGTGGTGGGTGAGCTCGTGGTCGGTGGCACGACGCTGATCCTCGAGAGGGTGCGCAAGGCGGAGGACAACGACCAGCTGGTGATCAGAGTCCCTGCAGCCAAGACGCTGATCTTGCAGGACCTGATGGCGACCGATACGCACGGCTTCATCTCGGCCGGGTTCGAGGAGCACTGGGTTGAGGTGCTCGAGGCCTACGGGGCCGCCGAGGCCTACGAGCACGTCCTTGCCGGACACGGTGCGCCGACCGACCGCGCGGGGATTGCGACGATGATCGACTACGTCGAGCGGGGGGCCGCTATCGCCGAGTCCGCCGAGTCCGCCGAGGCGTTCATCGAAGCGATGCGCGTTGCGTTCCCCGACAAGCAGGGCATGTATCTCGTCGAGCTCATGGGCAAGCTCAACTTTCGCTAGGGGACTGAACACAGAGGATCGAGGACCGAACCATGACACCAGCAGCAAACACCGAAAACGCCAAGGCCTTCTACGACTTGATGTTCAACCAGTGCAAAGCCGCCGAAGCCATCGAGCGATACGCGGGCGCGGAGTATATCCAGCACAACACAGAGGTCGCCGATGGCAAGCAAGCCTTCATCGACTACTTCGACCGGATGGCGGCGGAGTACCCGGGCAAGCGCGTGACGGTCAAGCGCACCGTGGCCGAGGGCAACCTCGTTGTGCTCCACTGCTTTCAAGAGTGGCCGGATGGGCCAAACTACGCAGGCATCGACATCTTTCGGTTCGACGACGACGGCAAGGTCGTCGAGCACTGGGATGTTCTTCAAGTCATCCCGGAGACGTCGGCGAACGAGAACTCAATGTTCTAGTCGCGAGACATAGGCCCCCGCCATCCGATCACGAGGGAGCGCGCGGCTTGCCCTTGCCTCAGCCGGCCGGGTCGGGGCAAGCCACGGACGTCGCCACCGCGCTGTTGTTTCGCTCCTGGCACTCCGTGATCGGCATGTCGGCGTCGGCGTCGATCTCGACGTAGTAGTCCTGCGGCTGACCGGTGTTGGGCTCGGTCCACTGCACATCGGTTTGTGCCCCGGGCAGCAGCGCGACTTCGGTGGGCTGCGTGCTGACGAGCAGCCCCGTGGCATCGGTGCCCTGGTACAGGCTCACGTCGACCCCGGCGGGCAAGCCGATGGAGCCCGTGTTGCGCACGGTCGCGATCACTTCGATCTCGTCCTGCCGACAGTTGGCGAGACCCATCGAGAGGCCGACCTCGAGGTTCGGGGCGTTGAACATGCTCGGGTCGCCGTAGTTCTGGCGATAGTGATTGAGGCTCGGGTCCTCCCAGTGGTTGGCCTCCGCCGTTGGTGTCAGCCCGGTAGAGCCCGAGTTGGTCACGTGGTACCCGTGCGTGTTCCAGACGCTTCGTGTGCGCGCCCATCGTCCGCTGAGGCTCCCGTAGACAAACACGCCGCGGCTGGGCGTGTATCCCGGGATCGCCCCGCAGTCGCCGGCGGCGTTGAAGTCGTTTGCTACGACCACCAGCTCCGAGCTTCCGTCATCGTCCACGTCGGCAACGATGGGGTACTCGTGAATCGTTGCGTTGGAGTGCTCGAGCTCGAGCAGCACGTTGCCATCGTCGCCATACACGCGGGCGTAGCACTCGTCGCCGTATAGGATCTCGGCGGTCCCATCGCCCTGAAAGTCGAAGGCCGAGGACCCAGTGTTGTGTGTTGATGTGTCTTCGGTTGCCACCGTCCAACGCACGAAGATGGCACCGGCTGCGGGCGGAGCATCCCCTGCGGGCTGCGCGATAGTCTCGCCGACTCGGTTGAGGTCGTAGACCGAGTAGTGCGTGGCCCCGGCGACTCCGATCTCTAGCCGCCCATCGCCGTCGAAGTCACCGATGGTGGGTGGGCCACCACGCCCGCCCGCCTCGGCACCGTGGCCGCGAATCGGGATCGGCTGGGTCCGCAGGGCTGGGTTGCCTTCGCAGAACACGTCGCTCGGGTCGATGCCGCACCACAGCTCACCCGTTGCGCCATCGAGGATCTGGAGTTGGCCATCGAATGGCTGGTTGAAGGGGGCAGGGTCGCCCACCAGCACGACCTCTGGATCGCCATCGGCGTCCAGGTCGGCGATCGCGGTGAGCCCGTCCGGACCCGGATACTCCCACAGGAGGTTGAGCTCGACGTCGGGGGGATTGAGCCCGACCTGACTCCACGACACCGTCCACGCCTGGTGCCCGGTGACAATCTCCGGATACCCATCGCCGGTGAGATCCGCAACGCTGGCGATCCCACCCAGGAAGTTGCCGTTGGAACCGAACACCGCGCCTCCCAGGTTCGACGCGTTGTCCTGATCGAACACGACAGTGCCGTCGTTGTCGATGATGGTCGTTCCCCAGATGATCTCCGAAGCGTCGTCGTCGTCGAGGTTCGCAAACGCGGGCGCGCCGTGACGTGCGTAGAGGAAGTACTCCGAGTCGTCGGGCGCATGGCTTGTCCACAGGTGCTGCCCAAACCCATCGACCGCGTGGATCAGTGACGCGTTGTTGGGAAACGGTGGGATGTTCACCTGCGGTCGGCCCGAGTAGATGATGTCGGCGGTGCCATCGCCATCCATGTCGGCGATACCAGGCGTCGTCCGCCCGTACGAGCCAAACGAGTCGGACGCGGGGTCGTCCTGGATGCGGAACTGCTCGAGGCCCGTGGTGCCGTCGAGCACGACGATCTCCCCGTAGAACGCCGCAGACGCACCATCGGGATCGGTGGCGTTCCAAGTGTTGATGATGACCTCAGGCAGCGCGTCCCCGTCGACATCACCAATGATCGGTATCGTCCGGGTCTCGTCCTCTTCAAAAGACCACTTGGGCACGACGTCGCCGGAGAACTGCAGAGGGACCTCGCAGTTGGCGGGCACTCGCAACGGGAGGCATTGGTCGAGGGTGGGTTCGCAAAACTCCGCGTCTTCGCAATCCAACGAGTCGACGCAGGCCCCCGCTGGCGTCGCACATGCGCCTGCGAGACAGACTTGCCCCTCGTCGCAGCAGATCTCCAGTTCGTCGCCGCAACGGACCTCTGTCTCGCACGCGAGCACACACTGCTCGTTGACACACTCGTCTTCGCCGTCGCAGCACAGGTCACCGCACAGCGTCGTCTCGCAGGCCCCGCCCATGCCTGTGGTGGTCGAGGTGCTCGCACCGTCATCGGCTGCCGTCGTCCCAGCATCGGTTGTGCCGTCAGCAGGTCCGTCAGCGCTGCCTGTTGTTCCCGCGTCGCCGCTGCCTGTCGCCCCCACGTCGACGCTGCCTGCTCCCGAGGAGGAGGTGCTGGCGCCCGTCGACGACATCGACTCTGCTCCGTCGTCGCCGCACGCAATGGTGAAAATGGCGAGCGAGAACCACCCGATGGGCAAGACAATGCAGCGGCGGGTGGGTCTCATTAGCGAGCGATCCATCGGTGTAACCAGGGCTGCATGGTAGCGCGCCGACGGTCCGCTCCGATAACCGCGTCGTCGAGCACGGGGCGGGCGAACCAAGCTTCTGCGCGAAGTCGCACGCGCGATCGATCACCGAAGCGGTGCACCTAACGCGGGAAGTCGGTGATCGTGATGACCGTTCCCGCGCCTGCAGGCGTGCCGCATTCGTGCTTCCAGGGCGCGTTCGCGGTGGGCAACTCAACGCTCAGTGTCCGCGTGGGTCGATCGGTGGGAAACCGCCAGGTCGCGTGGGTGGGCGTGCGATCCAGATTCTCGGGGCCAAGCGCTCGGGTGTAGTGCTCGACGACAACGGTCAGGGACGCAATCGTGGACCACGACGCCCAGCTGATATGGCCGCCGCCTCCCTGCATATACACGCGGCCGTCGCAGAAGCTCGTGGCGTCGGGGAACGGCTCTAACGGTGGCGGGGACGATGGGGTGGGCGGAGCCGACGGGAGCCCACGTCGACCGTAGCCTCGGACGCCGCTGTGTCCCTGGTCGGCGGAAGCGTGGCTGGCTCTTCGAGCGTGGCGCCTCTTGGCGGATCCGGCGACTCGGCAGGGCCTTCGGCCGCGGAGTTGTGCGCCGCGCGCGTCTGGCATGCGGTCGCGGCGGACGCCAGGAGAGCAAGTGCGAGGGCAATGCGCGGCCGATGCATGAACCACCAAGAGTAACGCGCTGCCGCCCTGAGCATCCCCATAGTTCAGCAATGGCGGGACCGCCCGGGAGTTGGAGTTGCCCAGGAGCTGTTACGTCGAGGACAGCTTCCCGCGGCACTTGCGTTGCGATTGGAATTTCGGGACTGAAGCCTGTCAAAGCCGAGCAATGCGATCGTTCCTGCACGCAGTCGTGCTCTTCATGGTTGGATGCGCTGCAGCCGACGACAGCGACGTCGCCGAAACCGCCACAAGCGCCACCAGTGGCCCGATGGCGACCGGTTCGGTCGCGACGAGTCTCGTCGCGGACTCGACCAGCGACGGTGCCGAGCCGTTCTTGTGCGACGAGCCCCTCGCGGCACTGACCGACCTGTTTGCGACGAGCTGCGCGACGGCGGGTTGCCACGGTGCGCAAGACCCCGCCGCGTCGCTGTCGCTGGTCGGCGATTGGCCGACCGAGGTGGTCGCCCAGCCCGCGGCCTTGTGTCCCGATCGCCTTCTCGTCTCCCCAGGTGATCCAGAAGCGTCCGAGCTGTGGACAAAGGTCGCGGGCGACGTCTCGTGTGGCGTCCCGATGCCGCTGGGCGCCGAGTCGTTGACGGGAGAGCAAGTCGATTGCTTGGCCACGTGGATCGAATCCGCGCAGGCCGACTGCGAAACGTGTGGCTCGAAGGCATGCGTCGATACGGTCAACGATCCCGTGAACTGCGGCGGTTGTGGAGTGGCCTGTCCGGCGGGAGTCGCCTGTCAGGCGAGTGCATGCGCGTGCCCAGCGGGGACAGAGCTGTGCGGCGACACGTGCGTCGACACCACGGCCAACGGAGAGCACTGCGGGGGTTGCAACCTGCCTTGTGACGGAGGTCTTCTCTGCCTGGCAGGGGCGTGTGTGGACGACTGCGGCGCGTTGTCGGAGTGCGCGGGCGGTTGCGTGAACACCGACACCGATCCGCAGCACTGTGGCGGATGTGATTCACCGTGTGCGGGCGGCGGCGCGTGCGATGCGGGAAGCTGCGACTGCGGACCCGACGTGTCATTCGCCGGCCAAGTTGAGCCGCTGCTGACAGAGGGCTGCACGTCGATGGGTTGTCACGGATTTCCGATGCCCAAAGAAGATCTCGACCTGCGTGCAGGGACGGGGCACGGCGACCTGGTGGGTGTCGGTGCGATGCAGTGTGACGGGCGACTTCGCGTCGCGCCCGGCGACCCGGGCAGTAGCTATCTTGTCGACAAGTTACTGGGCGTGAATCTGTGCTCGGGGTCGCGGATGCCGAAAGACCCGCCGCCTTTCGATCCCGCCGACATCGAGCTCATCTCGAACTGGATCTGCCAGGGCGCACCCAACAACTGATCGACGCTCTAGCCGACTCTCAACCCGCGTTCGCGAGCAATGCCTCGGTCACCCGCACGACCTCCGCACATTTGCCGTTGTCCGTCGCGTCAGGGTGCCCGGGGGCAAAGCGCTTCGCGTCGTTGTCGTAGTACTTGCCTGAAGCATCGGCAAACTCATCGGAGAGCGACGCGCGGACGAGGATGTCGGCGCCGATCGAGATGTCATTGCCCGCGACGCCGAAGGCTGCCTTGACCATGTTCGTTGCGAGCAGCGATCCCGGGTTGACCGCGACGATCGACGGCCCTTGGTCCCCGAGTCTGTCTGCGAGGTGACGCGACCACATCGTGAGCGCAAGCTTGCTCTGCGCGTAGGCATCCATGTCACTGAGGCGGCGCTGGCCGTTCATCGCGGCCGTGTCGACGGGAGATTGCGCAGCCGATGACAAGTTGATGACCCTACCCGCCGCGTCCATGCGCACGAGCAGGCGTTGGGTCAGCAGGTACGGCGCCAGCGTGTTCACCACAAATCGAACGTCGAGCCCCTGCGGCGTGACGGGGTCGCGGGTCTTGAAGACACCCGCGTTGTTGATGAGCACATCGATCCGGTCATGCTTTTCGGCAATGTCATTGGCCATCGCGACGACCGTGTTCAGGCGACTGAGGTCGGCGACGTAGCGCTCGACGGCCCCCGCATCGGGCAGCGCCGACACCGTGGCGACGACCGCGTCGAGCTTGGTCGGATTGCGGCCGTGCAGCAGCAGGTCGTGACCCTTGCGGGCCAGCAAGTGGGCCGTCTGCAGGCCGATGCCATCGGTGGCGCCCGTGACTAGGATTGTTTTGTTCATCGTCTGTTCGGGTTGCCTGGAGCAGAAGCGTTCTTGCGCTGGGCTACTCGCCGAACCCAGCCAGTACAGCTTTACCGCGGATGCCCCCTTGCTCGAGCAGGGCGTGGCCGCGACGCAGGTTCTCGGCGCAAATCGTGCCCAGCTGCTGTGTCATTGTTGTGCGCAGGACCCCCGTGTCGACGAGCGCAGCGACCTCCTGCAAGAGGCGGCCCTGCGCCCCCATGTCGGCGGTCTCGAACATCGACCGCGAAAACATGAACTCCCAGTGCAGCGACAGACTCCGGGACTTCATCGCCGAGATGTCTAGCGACGGAGGGTCGTCGATGAGCGCGAGGTGCCCAAACGGCGCCAAGATCTCGACGAACTGCGCGAAGTAGGTGTCGGTATGCGTCAGGCTGGCCACATGGGTGACCGCTTCGATGCCGAGTTCCTCGAGTTGGGGTGCGAGCGGTTCGCGATAGTCGATGACATGGTGCGCGCCCAAGCTGTGCGCCCACTCGCGACTCTCGGGCCGGCCCGCGGTAGCGATGACGGTGGCCCCCGTGAGCCGCGAAGCCAGCTGCAGCAAGATGGAGCCGACACCGCCCGCTGCACCCGAGACCAGCAGAACCTCACCCCTAGGGTCCTTGCCGGGCTTGATGCCGAGCCGCTCGAACAGCAGCTCCCATGCGGTGATCGAGGTCAGCGGCAGTGCGGCCGCTTCGGCGGCAGACAGTGACGCTGGTGCCCGCGAGACGATGCGCGCGTCCACGCACTGCAGCTCTGCGTTGGTCCCCGGTCGGGTGAACGCGCCCGCGTACCAAACGCTGTCGCCTTGTTCAAAACCCTTGGCCGACTCGCCCACCGAGACCACCGTGCCCACCGCATCCCAGCCGAGCACCCGCGGGCCCTCGGGGGGCATCAACTGGCGGACCTTGTAGTCGACCGGGTTGACCGAGATGGCTTCGACGCGAACGAGGAGATCGCCAGGGCCGGGCTGTGGGTCGGGCAGCTCGAGATCGATGAGCGCCTCGGGGTGGTCAATCTGTAGTGATTCTTTGTAAACGACGGCTTTCATGATGGCGCCAGACCTTTGGTATCGCTGGTATAGGCCCGCTGCGGGCACCGCGGAAGCGACGGTCGGTTGCATGTCTTTCAACGGTCGGTTGATAATCGGCACGTGAAGGTCCACGAGATGGAGCTGCTGGTCCGCGTCGCAGAGACGGCCTCGATGACGCTTGCAGCGCACCAGCTGCATCTGACACCAGCGGCTGTCAGCGCCGCTGTGCAGCGCGTCGAGAACGCTATTGGCGTGCGTATCTTCGAGCGCACCACACGTTCGCTTCACCCGACCGACGAAGGGCGCGTGGTGATCGACGGGTGCAAAGACGTCGTCGAACTCTGGCAGCGGACCCTGGACGACGCACGCGGCCAACGCACGGAGATCGAAGGCACGGTTCACCTGTCAGCGCCCGCGGATACGACGTACGAAGTACTCGAGCCCGTGATGGCCGAACTGAGCGACGAGCATCCGAAGCTTCAGGTGGTTCTGCACACGGGCGACGCGATCCAGCACCTTCACCGAGATGCGATCGACATCGCCATCCGGTACGGGCCTTTGCAAGACAGCACCCTGACCGCGCGCAAGCTGGCGACGCTTCCGAACGTTCTTGTGGCTTCCCCGAGCTACGTGCAGGCCAACGGGGCTCCGAGCACGCCGCAAGAACTGGTCGAGCATCGGTGCCTGACGCTGCAACTGTCGAGCACGCCCGTGCTGGCGTGGCAGCTCCACGGCGCGGGCGAGGTGCACACGGTCGACCTTGTCAGCCCTCTGTGCGGGGACGGCTACCTCGCCAGGCGGTGGGCCGTGGCAGGGATGGGGGTTGCGCTCAAGAGCGTCTTCGACGTCATCGACGACCTGGAAGCCGGCCGATTGATCCGCATCCTGCCCGAGTATCTTGGCGAGTCCGTGGCCATCCACGCGGTCTCACCGAGTCGTCGGTTTCAGCGAACACGCGTCCGAGCACTCTACGCTGCGATGGCCCCGCACTTCGCGGGTCGGGCGACGCGGTGCGAGGCTTGGTTGGCGGCCTAGCAGGCCCGTGGTGATTCCACGGCTTCGCGGTCCCACCACGCGATATGCTCCGTGCCCAGAGGCGGCCCCGTTTGACCACGCAGTACTCAGTCACCCGACAGATCCAGGCCCCCATCGAGCTCGTATTCGAGAGGATTTCCGATGTTCGTCAGTTCAAGGACGTCAACGAGGACATTGTCGAGATCGAGTTCCTGACCCTTCAGCAAAGCGGGGTGGGGACGCGGTTCAGGGAGACGCGCAACATGAACGGGCGGAGAGCGACCACGACCCTCGAACTCACCGAGTATGTCGAGAACGAGCATGTGCGTTTCGTTTCCGACGCAGGGGGTGCCATCTGGGACACCGTGATGCGGGTGTCGAAGAAGGACGGCATCACTGAGCTGGCGATGACCATGGACGCTCGGCCGCACAAGCTCCTCGCGCGGATCGTGATGCCGCTGATCAAGGGCATGGTGACCAAGGCGGTCGTCGCGGATATGGACAAGCTCAAGGCTTGGTGTGAGAGGGAGGCGGACCGATCAGATTGATTGGCCCTCGCGCCCCACGATCAGCAGCTTGCGCCGCAACTCGGCGCCGCGCCTGAGCACAAGGAGTCCCACTGCGTATCGCAGCAGTACGGGTCCGCTCCGCAAACGCAGGATTCAACGGCGGCGACAGAGCATCCCGCGTAGTTCTGCGGGTCACAGCAGTCCGACGCAGGAGGAGAAACCGGTGCGAGTTCGAAGCCGAGGCGTCGGCAGATCGGTCGGATGCCGTTGACCGT
>Ga0316189_10004576_pt1 | contig 13291 bp, 14 predicted proteins | sample LowCovwburrow_MG_FD_204930 | JGI IMG/M metagenome (GOLD analysis project Ga0316189, IMG submission 204930) | Coastal sediment microbial communities from Maine, United States - Lowes Cove worm burrow | ecosystem: Environmental > Aquatic > Marine > Coastal > Sediment | place: USA: Maine... | reverse complement strand
GGCGCGCAGTTGGCCTATCGCAATGAACTACTAAGCAAAAACCAAGACAAGGTACTCTGCGAGAACACTGTCGCTGGCCGTGAGGTGTTGGAGGAAACGCTCAAGATCCTGCCATGCTTGGATTTTGATGTTACCGATACTACGGTAACCTGCCCCGACCAACGCCGTGTCGCGATCGATTGGGATGCGCCTTTGCTGACAATGGGACATTTGGTGCAGGAAGACATTTGCATTCTTGAGAAACGCGGCACAGAGCATGTGCTGACCGGTGCTGCCCTGTGCTTTCCGGCGAATTGGCGGCTGGCAGAAAAGATAAACCGCCCGCTGATCGGCATCCATGAACCCGTCCCAGAATATGACGACAACATCGCACGCCGTGTGCAGCGCCTGTTTGACGGGGTGCGGGTGGGTCGCCCGATGTGGCGGTTCAACAAGCTGTATTACAGCGATGCTGACCTGCATCAGCCTTACAAAAAGGTTGATGGCGAGCACACGCCCTACATCCGGACCGAGCGGCAGTGTATTTTGCGAATGCCGCGCACAGATGCTGTGATTTTTACGATTCATACCTATGTGGTGAAGGATGACCAGAAGCCCTAAGGGTACATTCAGCCAATAACGAATTGATCGAAGCCTGAATCAAGGAACCAAACTGATGAAAAAGATCGATGTCGAAGCAGACACGAAACGCTCCAAGTTTCTGATCAAAGCGATGATTTTTCAGGTTGTTCTCGTCTTGGTCCTGATGTTCATTCTTTGGGCCTATCTGGCCGCCTGACCTTGGCCGCAAGTTTACCGGTCTTTTAAAAACCCAATTTGCATCCGACCGCCCTTCCCGCTAGCCATAGCGCAAAGGAGCCTTGCCATGCCGATTGATCCCGTTGCCCTGACTGCTAACCTTGTCCGTTGTCCTTCTGTCACACCGATTGAAGGCGGTGCGCTGGTGTTGCTTGAGGATGTGCTGACCAAAGGCGGGTTTGCATGCACCCGCGTGGATCGGGCCGGAACTTCGAACCTTTATGCCCGTTGGGGCAGACAAGGGGCCAATAGAACATTTGGGTTTAATGGGCATACCGATGTCGTGCCTTTGGGCGACGAGGCCGCATGGACGATGCCTCCGTTTGGCGCAGAGATTAAGGATGGGTTTCTTTACGGGCGTGGTGCAACGGATATGAAATCTGGTGTTGCGGCCTTTGCTGCGGCCGCCATCGATTTTGTGAATGACACCCCCCCTGATGGCGCAGTCGTTCTGGCGATTACAGGTGACGAAGAAGGCGATGCATTGGATGGCACGATTGCCTTGCTCGATTGGATGCAGGCCAATAATGAGGCCATGACCGTTTGTCTTGTAGGAGAGCCTACCTGCCCCAGTCACATGGGTGAGGCGATGAAAATCGGGCGACGCGGGTCAATGACCGCGTTCTTTACGATGACCGGCGTGCAGGGGCATGCCGCCTATCCGCACCGCGCCAAGAACCCGATGCCTGCAATGGCGCGCCTGATGGATGTGCTGTCCAGCCGTGTGCTGGATGAAGGAACCGACCATTTTGATCCCTCCTCCTTGCAAGTCCTAACCATCGACACCGGCAATCCCGCAACCAATGTGATCCCCGCCCAGACCCGCGCGACAGTGAATATCCGTTTCAATGACACTCATACCGGGGCGGGCATTACTGAGTGGATGCAGGACGAGGCGGACAAGGTTGCAGACGCATTCGGTGTTCGGGTCGAGATGCGGGTGAAGATATCTGGGGAGAGTTTTGTAACGCCACCTGGCGAATTGTCTGATCTAATTGGTCACGCAGTAGAGGCTGAAACGGGCCGCAAGCCAGAGCTATCCACATCTGGCGGCACGTCGGATGCCCGCTTTGTGAAAGATCACTGTCCGGTGGTGGAATTTGGGCTGGTCGGCAAAACGATGCACCAGGTGGATGAACGGGTTGAGGTGGCGCAGATCGGCCAGCTGAAAGCGATCTATACGCGCGTTCTGACCGATTACTTTGCCTAAGGGCGCAGATGGCTGGAAATGCGACTAAGGAAATGGCGGTTTCCCGCAGCCCATGTTAGGGCTGCGTCATGACACGTATTCCTTCAAAAACTGAAATCCTTGCATGGATTTCCGAACATCCAACCAAAGCGGCCAAACGCGACATCGCAAAGGCCTTTGGTATTAAGGGTGCAGCCCGTATCGATCTCAAGCGCCTGCTCAAAGAGCTGGAAGAAGAAGGCAAGCTGACCAAGCGGCGCAGTTCCTATCGCGATGCCGAAGAGCTGCCCCCGGTAGCTGTGCTCGAGATCGTGGCCGCAGATACCGATGGTGATCTGTTTGCCCGTCCGCTGGAGTGGAAAGGCGAAGGCGCAGAGCCACGCATTTTGATGATGTTGCGATCCAGTGACCCTGCCCTTGGCGCAGGTGATCGTATTCTCGGCCGTCTGACCGTTGATCAGACCAAAGACCACACACACACCGCCCGTATGATCCGCCGTATCGGGGCCAACCCGCTGCGTATTCTGGGCGTCTTTCGCCAAGAAACCGAAGGTGGCCGTGTTCTGCCCATCGATAAAGGTGCCGACAAACAGTGGACCGTGGCTGCCGGGGCGACTGGGGGGGCCAAAGACGGGGAGTTGGTGGAGGCTGAACAAGCCGGACCAAAGGGCCGCATGGGCCTGCCCAAGGCGCGCATCGTTGCCCGTTTGGGTGACCCGACAGAACCACGCGCCGTCTCTCTGATCGCTATCCATCAGCACGGCATCCCTGATCATTTCCCTGATGAGGTGATTGCCGAAGCGGACGCTGCCAAACCTGCCGGCCTCAAAGGCCGGCGTGACCTGCGCGACCTACCACTTATCACCATCGATCCATGGGATGCCCGCGACCATGACGATGCCTGCTTTGTTGAACCAGACACTGACCCCAAGAACGCTGGTGGCTTTATCATCTGGGTCGCGATTGCGGATGTGGCGCATTATGTCACTCCCGGATCCGAGCTGGACCGCGAAGCGCGCAAGCGCGGCAACTCCACCTATTTCCCTGATCGTGTTGTGCCTATGCTGCCCGACCGCCTGTCAGGTGACCTTTGCTCGCTGCATGAAGGCGTTGAACGGGCTTGTCTGGCTGTTGCTATGCGCATCGACATGGCAGGCAACAAGATCGACCACGCGTTTCATCGCGGGCTGATGAAATCGGTCGCGTCGTTGAACTATGAAGAAGTGCAGTCCGCAATCGATGGTCAGCCCAACGACAAAGTGGCCCCGCTGATGGATGACATCATCACGCCGCTTTATCAGGCCTTTGCTGCCCTGATGAAAGCGCGTGCCCAGCGCCAGCCGCTCGAACTTGATTTGCCAGAGCGTCAGATCGTGCTGGATGATGTCGGTAAGGTCACGTCTGTGCGTTACAAAGAGCGGCTCGACGCGCATCGGCTGATCGAAGAATTCATGGTGCTGGCCAACGTCGCGGCGGCCGAAACTCTGGTGTCCAAGAAATCCCCTTTGTTGTTCCGCGTCCACGAGGAGCCAAGCCCTGAAAAACTGGAAGCTCTGCGTGAAGTCGCCACAGCGTCGGGTTTGGTTTTGGCCAAGGGTCAAGTTCTGAAGACATCACATTTGAACAAGCTGCTGGCGGGTGCCGAAGGCACCGAAAACGATGAGCTGATCAATATGGCAACATTGCGCTCAATGACGCAGGCCTACTACTTACCCGAAAACTTCGGGCATTTCGGCCTCGCGCTGCGGGCCTATGCGCATTTCACTTCGCCGATCCGCCGCTATTCCGATCTGATCGTGCATCGCGCCCTGATCAAATCGCACGGCTGGGGCGAAGACGGGCTGAGCGCGTGGGATATCGAGCATCTGACCGATACCGCAAAACAGATCAGTGATACAGAACGCCGCTCAATGACGGCCGAGCGGGACACAACCGACCGCTATCTTGCTGCATTTTTGTCAGACCGTATTGGCGCCGAGTTGACAGGTCGAATTAGCGGCATCGCCAAGTTCGGGGTCTTTGTAAAGCTGGATGAAACCGGCGCTGACGCTATGATCCCAATCCGGACCTTGGGGCGTGAATATTTCCACTATGACGCCGATAGCCAGACATTGATGGGGTCTGATACCGGCATGGTCATCGGTTTGGGGCAGCGGGTTACCGTAAAACTGGCCGAAGCCGCGCCAGTCACCGGCGGGCTAATTGTTGAGCTGCTCACGCTGGAAGATCGCGCCGTGCCGCGTGGCCCATCGCGCGGGCGCGGCAAACCACCGCGGCGCAAGATGGGATCTGCTAAGAAGAAGGCTGCGAAGACAGCGCGGAAGGTCAAGCGGACGCGCAAATAGGGTGCCTGACTCAGGTCATGGTCAGGTGATAGGTCAATCCGTGCCGGATCAAGAGGCGCAACCTCTCTGGTACAAGGGCGTTGGCGTTTTCGAAAACAACTGCCCTGTTTCCTTCGATGCGGTCCATGTCGGGGAAGGTGGCGGCATAAGTGCTGATGATGGTTGTGGCGCAATGGGCAAATATTGCGACTTCTCCGGTTTTCATGACACCGATGCGCAAGGTTGATCCGGATTTCGTTTGTGAGGTTAGATAGGCTGGTTGGCCCCAGCGCAGCGTTTCTTCGATCGGCCCAGCTTGCGGCGTTTGCGCCGCGACATCAAAGATAAGATCACGCAAGGCAATGGCCGTCTTTTGCATTTCGTCCGGAAAGGCCGCGAACGCCTTCTCAACGGCGGCATTGGCAAAGGGGCGGAGTGTAACGTCGATCATAGGCCAAGTGTAGCATCAGCATAAAATGGATCAATGTCATCGCTGCATCGGCAAGAATTGCGCATGACGTAAAGCGACGCCTTCCTCTCTGCGTCCATTGCGATAAACTGTGCAAAAAGGGATGCAATATGCAACGCAGGCAATTTATAGCAGCAAGTCTATCAGCCCTTTCGCTACCGCAGATGGTATCGGCGCAAGCGTCTGGTTTTCGAAACTGGATCGGCCGGTTTCGCGGGCGCGCGCGGGCCTATGGCATCACCGACCGCACCTTTGATGCAGCCTTTTCAAATATCCAGTATCTGCCCGACAGCATTGAACGCGACCGTAATCAGGCCGAGTTTGTGCGCCCCTTGGCCAATTATATGTCGACCGCAGTCTCAGACACGCGGGTCACAAATGGGCGTGAACAGGTACGTCGCTACGCTAATCTGCTCGGCCAGATCGAAGTCCGTTTTGATATTGAACCGCAGGTGGTCGTGGCCGTTTGGGGGATGGAAAGCAATTATGGGCAGCGGCGCGGCGATACGCCTTTGATCTCGACCCTTGCGACGCTGGCATATGACGGACGGCGAGGCCGGTTCTTTGAAGGCCAGTTGATTGCCGCGTTGAAGATTTTGCAGAATGGTGACGTGGCCCCGCGCGACATGACAGGGTCTTGGGCAGGCGCGATGGGGCACACGCAGTTTATCCCAACATCGTATGAAGCCTACGCAGTTGATTTCACCGGCGACGGCCGCCGCGATATCTGGACGGATGATCCCAGTGATGCGCTGGCCTCCACGGCTGCGTATTTCCGCCGGTTTGGCTGGCGCAAGGGTCAACCATGGGGGGTTGAGGTGCGGCTGCCACGCGGTTTTGATTTCCGGCAGACTGGTCGCGCTGTCACCCGTACCCCAAGCGATTGGGCGCGTTTTGGCGTCGTGGGTGTGGATGGCCAGCCTGTCCCGAATTATGGCGATGCAACGTTGAGCACACCAACGGGTGCTGGTGGACCCGCATTTCTTTTGTTCCGCAATTACGATGTCATCGGGCGTTATAATAATGCCGAAGCCTATATCATCGGTGTCGGGCACCTGTCAGACCGCATTCGTGGTGCAGGGCCGCTGAAGAATGCCTTTCCCGCCAATGAACGGCGCTTGCGCCGCGCAGAGAGACGCGAGCTCCAGCAGCGGCTGACCAATGCCGGGTTTTCTACCCAAGGGGTTGACGGGCGCATCGGGCCAAATTCGCGCGCAGCGATCAGGGCGTACCAAAGCAGTGTTGGCCTGCCACCTGATGGGCATCCCTCAATGGGGTTATTGCAGCGGCTGCGGTGAACAGACACCGCCTTGCATGCAACTGGTCAACATATCCAACACAGCGTCGCTGGGGTCTTCAAAGATCATCCCGCCACAAGGGCCAGCCTGCATCGTCACTGGCGGGTCAGTCGCTTCAACGAAATAAATTGCATCAACGCCACTACGCGCTGAGCCGCACCAAGGCCCAGCACAACCGATCTGCAAGGTCACGTCGCTTTCGTAGGGATTAGTGAAACCCTCGCGGGTCAGCCCTTTGCCTGTGAAACGTGCCGCGATCGGATCAGGTGTCCGCATTTGGTCTTGCGAGACGCCCGGCGGAAGATCCGCCTGGTCAAAGGCCAATTGCCCATAAAGCACGAAATAGCTTTCCGGCGCTGCGGCCAGTCGTTGGAAAGTCGCGACCGGATCGGGCCGCAAACAGCTGAGGGCCTGCGCTTGCGCACCTATGCTGGCCAAGGCTGCGGCAAAAAGAAGAGGTTTCATTCGTCTGGTCCCGTTATTGTGTCCCGTCTTTGACGTGCCACCTTGGTCCATCCTTGGAAATTCAGAGTTTTGGCCCAAATTCTGCCAAGACCTGCTCATAGACTTCGCGCTTGAATGGTACGATGTTGTCGACCAGTTCATCCGCCTTCATCCATTGCCAAGCTGTGAATTCAGGCGTTTCGGTCGCGAGATCAATCTGGTTGTCCAAGCCGTGATAACGCATCAGATACCACTTCTGCTCCTGCCCGCGGTAGCGGCCTTTCCAGATGTTTGGCACAAGCGCATGGGGAATATCGTAGCGGATCAGACCTTCGCTCTCGGCTTCGACCGTGACCATCTGCGAAGATACGCTGGTTTCTTCTTCCAACTCGCGCAAAGCAGCATCACGGCAGTTCTCGCCTTTATCCACGCCGCCTTGGGGCATTTGCCATGCGTCGGTATCGCGGTCTTTGCGCTGCGCGACGAAAACATGCCCGCGTGGGTTGGCCAGCATGATGCCGACGCAAGGGCGATAGGGCAGGTCTGCGATTTCTTCAGGGGTCATAATCAGGCCTTGGTCTTTCATTGGGGCGTCCATTCATGGTTTGGCCCAAGATTAGGATCAACGCCAGCCGTTATGCGATAACAAGCCGGGTTTCGTGGCGGATACGGGCCGCAATCCAGCGCAAATGATCAACGCGAAAAGCGACGCATCCTGCGGTAGGTCGTCCCGGACCGCGCCATGCATGAATGAAGATGGCCGAACCGCGCCCTTTGACGGCATAGGGCCAGTTCCAATCTGTCAGGATCACAAGGTCATACATCCTATCGGCACGGCGCAGGTGTTCGTGGCTATATGGATGGGGCGCACGAACCATCATGTTGTAATCTTCATCGCGCACATCATCAGACCAAAGGTCGCTTGGCCCAATAGGCAGCGCCCAATCAGCGGGACGTGCCATACGGTCCGGACGGTAGAGCATACCAACAAGGCGGTGCGTGCCGCGGGGGGTCGCACCATCGCCCTCTTTCTTGCGATTGGTCAGACCTCCGCGCCCGATGGTGCAGGGGAAACGACGGTTCATGAACCGTAAATGCGTTGGGGTAAGGACGAGGTCGGTTTGCTTCATGGCTGTGGTGATAACGCGGCGAAAGCGTCATGGACAGGGCCACATCGCCACGTCTTCGACGATGCGGCCAATCGTCTTCGCGAACCCGTGTTTTGGCAGATGCAATTGATCAATATCAACGTGCGGGCTGCGACGCCACCATAGCCTTAACATGATCTATTCAAAACAGGAGGCCCGCATGAACCGTTTTACAATCCTCGCCCTTTTCCTCAGCACCCCTGCTGTCGCTGATCCAGGGGATTACGGGCATATGATGGATGGCGGCTACGGATACGGTATGAACATGTTGTTTGGTCCGGTCCTCTGGCTCATCGTGCTGGGGCTGGTGGTGGCTGGTATCATCTGGCTCGTGCGGCGTTTCGACCAGGATGCACACCAAACCGGAAAGTCAAATGCGACCAGTGAGCTGGATATGCGTTTCGCGCTTGGCGAGATTGACGCTGATGAATATTCAACCCGCAAGAAACTACTGAATGGTTGAGATAACCTGGGCAACTTCTGAGTCCCATGGCTGACCGTTAAATAGTCGAGGGCTCTGGGGCAAACGGCGTCATGCCTGCTATTGGGCGATGCGCTTAAAGCAAATGCCCCGACTTCGCCGCCTTCGTGGCCAGATACGCATGGTTGTGCTGGTTTTCCCCAACCTTCAGCGGCACTCGCTTGGTCACATTGACCCCGCAGGCCTCCATCCGCGCAACCTTCGCGGGATTGTTCGTCAGCAACCTGACGGACCCAAACCCCATGCGCTTGAGGATCTCGGCTCCAATCCGAAAATCGCGCTCGTCGTCTTCAAACCCAAGCCGGTGGTTTGCCTCTACCGTATCAAAGCCTTGATCTTGCAAAGAATAGGCCCGCATTTTATTGGCCAGCCCGATCCCGCGCCCTTCTTGATTGAGGTAGAGCAGCACCCCTGCCCCTTCGGCGCCCATTTGCGTCAACGCCCCGCGCAGCTGCGGGCCGCAATCGCATTTCAGCGATCCAAGCAGGTCTCCTGTGAAACACGCTGAATGCAGTCGCGACAAAACTGGCTTGCTGCGGTCTGGCTGGCCGATCTCAACCGCATAGTGTTCTTCTGCGCCATCATCGGGGCGGAAAATGTGCAAACGCCCCGCCTCTGAAACATCCAGTGGGAGACGGGCCGAGATGATCGGGTTTAGCGGACTTAGGCCGGTATCAAGTGCGGCGGCGGCGGGAACCAGTGTTAGGTTGTTCCGCGCGGCAAATCCTGCCGCATCATCCAGCATCAAAACCAGCGCCGCAGGCAGCAGCCGGGCGGCTTTCGCCATCGCGATAGCGGCCCGGTGAAGATCGGCAGACCCGTCACGTGCGGATTGAAGCGGACCTTTCATGGGCGCGCGCAAATCGTCGGCGGGGTCAGCTATAGCCCGGACCCAATTCAAGGTCGCATCTGGCGGCAGTACGATCCGGGCAATGTCACCGTCATAGGCGCGCGCTTTCAGCGTCTTTGCACGCCATTCGGTGATCGCCAAGACTGCCTGCCCACCAAGAGTGCGCAAATCAGCCAAACGCGCGGCATCTAGTGTCTCGGCCGCCAGCACCAATGCACCTCCGTCCAGCACAACAGGCACGCCCATGCGCAAATCAGCGCGGGCGCGGGCCAGTCGTTCTGTAATGTCGGGGGCAAATGCCATGTCTTCCGCCTATGATTTGTTTCAATTCATATCCGTTTGCGTGGCAAAATGAAACATTTGCACGACAAATCACACGACCGTGTGAAACAGTGAAGTGATTGGTTGTTTGAGACGCAAACAGAACACAAATCTAGTCTCGTAACGAAGGGAACTGTCATGGGACAACTCAAAAAGATTCTATTGGTCGATGACGACGACGATCTACGCGAAGCACTAGGCGAACAATTGCTGATGACCGAAGACTTTGACGTCTTTGAGGCAGACGATGGCGCCAGCGCCATGGTGAAGGCCAAGGAAGGTTTGTACGACCTGATGATCCTTGACGTGGGTTTGCCCGATACTGATGGCCGAGAACTCTGCCGCTTGTTGCGCAAGCAAGGTGTAAAGTGCCCCATCGTGATGCTGACAGCACAAGATACCGATGCCGATACGATTTACGGGTTGGATGCCGGCGCGAATGATTATGTCTCTAAGCCCTTCAAATTCCCCGTTCTTCTAGCCCGTATTCGTAGCCAACTGCGCACCCACGAGCAGTCCGAAGATGCGGTTTTCCAGCTTGGGCCATATACGTTCAAGCCGGCCCAAAAGCTGCTTGTGACCGACGATGACAAGAAGGTGCGCTTGACGGAAAAAGAGACGAATATCCTCAAATTCTTGTACCGCGCCACCGAAGGTGTTGTCGCCCGCGATGTGCTTTTACACGAGGTTTGGGGCTATAATGCAGGCGTGACCACGCACACATTAGAGACACACATTTACCGTCTTCGCCAAAAAATAGAACCAGATCCGTCCAATGCCCGCCTTCTTGTGACCGAATCCGGTGGCTATAGATTAGTTGCGTAGTACTCCATCCCGGTGATTTTGAGACTTCCCTCTCTTGATCACCGGGTCCCCAAGTTCCCGCCGGAGATCGGGTTATATCTCCACCTCCCTGTTGGACTTGCCCGGGCTTTGCGCCCGGGCTTTTTTTTGGGTGTGGTAATTCACCCGATGCGCCTTACATTCCATTGAGAATAACAGGAGACGACACATGAAATCCGCCAAACATTTTCTTGAAGAAGCCAACGCCAATGTTGTGCGCATCACCGCCGAACAGGCGATTGAGAAACACGCCGAGGGCAAGGCCACATTCATTGACGTGCGCGACAGCGGCGACATTGCAAAATCAGGCACCATTGCCGGGGCACACCGCGTCCCGCGCGGGTTTATCGAATTTGCCGCAGACCCAGAGATGCAGTTCCACAATCCTATTTTTGACAAAGACGCCGAACTTTGCCTTGTATGCGGCGCAGGCGGACAGGCCGCATTGGCGGGCAAGACCCTCAAAGAGATGGGCTATAAGAACGTCATCAACGTCGGCGGCATCGGCGATTGGAAAGAGGCAGGCGGCCCCGTCGAGGATTAATCCAGCGCCTGATCCCAATCGGCGATCAAATCGCTGATGTCTTCAATCCCGACAGAGACCCGGATCAGATTTTCAGGAATACCGGTGTGCGGTTCAATCGTATGCCGGTGTTCCACCAGACTTTCGACGCCGCCAAGCGATGTGGCCCGCAAGAACAGTTCCAGCTTTCCGACGACGCGTAACGCGTCATCCCGCCCGCCGTTTACCAACACCGACAGCAGGCTGCCAAAGCCGCCCTGCATTTGCTTTTGCGCGGTCTCGAAACCGGGGTGCGAGGGCAGACCGGGGTAGAAGACATTTTGCACCGCATCATGATCTAAAAGGTATTCTGCCAGCATCTGCGCGTTCTGCGACATCCGTTCAACCCGCAAGGGCAAGGTGCGCATCGCACGAGTGAGCATCCATGCCTCGAACGGTCCAAGAATTGCACCGGCCATTTTGCGGTCAGCGCGGATCATCTCCCAGATTGGCGCATCCTTTGCATGGGTAGACAGCACTCCGGCCAAGACGTCGGAATGTCCGTTGATGCCCTTTGTTGCTGAATGCATCGCGATATCGGCGCCATGATCCAAGGCGCGGGTCAAGATTGGTGTGGCCGCAGTCCCATCAACCACTAGGATTGCATCGCTGGCGTCAGCCACAGCGCGAATATCCACGGTCTTGAGCCAGGGGTTCGAAGGCGTTTCAATAAACACCAAATCGGCCTTTTGCGATTGGCAGGTCGCAATCAAGTCATCCGCATCGACCTCAATCAGCGTGATGTCGCGGCGCACGCAGAATTCTCTGATCCAAGCGATTGTACCCCAATAGATGCCGGACTGCAAAATCGCGATGCCGCCATTGGGCAAGGTGCGGAACACCGCCGCTATCGCGGCCATACCGGATGGAAAGAGCAAGGTTTCCTCTGCACCTTCCAATTGACACAAGACTTCTTCGGCTTGGCGCAGGTTGTCTGAATCGGCCCGTGAATAGATGTTATCAGGGCGCATCAACGCATAATCTGCGTCTCGCATATAGGTCGTAGACGGCTGAAAGGCAGGCACGACGCCGCCTGATTGCGGATCGACGGCACCAGCGGCATGGGCTGCAATAGTGGCGGGCTTATGATGTTTTTTCATACTGCTTTGTGCCGTGGAGATGGCCCAAGATGCAAGCCTACATCATCATTGCATTGGGCGAATGCGCCGTGAAAACACGGATGTAATCACCGGGCGATGAACCTGCCCAGAGAACCCAAAGGCGGAATGGGTCATCTTCATCGACCCAAGCGTAGTCTCCCTGCTCAAGTCCACGCAACTCTGTGCCAATATAGTCGACGTCGGTATTTGCCAAGAAATCAGTCGCCCCCATTGTGTCCTGATACGCCGCAATCCCCAGAATTGGCGCATCGAAATCAACATATCCAAGCTGGGTGCCGTCGATGCTGTCAAAAAACACGTAGTGGCTTGCGACTTCAGTTCCCGCAGGCAAAATCCCATCCTCGTCGCCAATATCGACGCGGATCGGTATCGGCAGAACGATATTCTGATCTTCGTCAAAGGCATATAGATGATCGGTATTGAAGTTGTCATACCCGACTGAAAATGCAGTGTCGGTATCCAGGATAACGAATTCACCTGCCCCGTTCTGTTGGGCAATCCCGCCCCCAAGAACGACAGCCGATGCCTGAGAGGCGATCATCACGCTTAGAACGGTAGGTATCAAGTATCGCATTATGTCTCCGGTCTTCGATGATTTTCAGCGAAAACTAACGGCGAATGAAACGCGCTGCTATTGGTTTGTGGGTATCTCGCGAGAATGTGTCGTAGCGCCGATCAGGTGACAAATTCATCTCTGGCGTAACCCTGCAGGAACAAAAGAGCCGTCAGATCACCGTGATTAATCCGCACATCACATTCAGCTTGCACGGCCGGCTTGGCATGAAGCGCCACACCAGTGCCCGCCAGTTTGAGCATACCAAGATCATTGGCACCATCACCAACGGCCAGCACATCAGCAGCGGCCAGGCCAAGACGCGCTGTGATTTCTTGCAATGCCTCAACCTTCGCAGCCTTGCCCAAGATCGGCCGCCCAACGTCCCCAGTCAGTTTACCTTGCGCAGACAGCAAAGTATTCGCCCGGTTTTCATCAAAACCCAGCCCCGCAGCGACCCGCGCGGTAAAGGCCGTAAACCCGCCTGATACGAGTGCCGCATATGCCCCGTGCGCCTTCATCGTATTCACCAGCTCATACCCACCCGGCATGTGGGTGATACGTTCATCGAGCACCTGTTCAATCACGGATTCGGGCAGATCTTTGAGCAGGCCAACCCGCTCAATCAATGCCTCTTCAAAATCCAACTCACCGTTCATAGCCCTTGCTGTGATGTCCGCAACGCGCGCGCCCACACCGGCCTCAGCGGCCAATTCATCGATGCACTCCTGACGGATCATCGTGCTGTCCATATCAGCCAGCAGCATTTTCTTGCGGCGGCCCTCAAGCGGTTGAACGACCAGATCGACACAGGCGTTTTGCAGGTCAGCCCAGACATCCCATTGGTTGTCTGGCGCCACAGGAATAGCGAACTCGGCCGCCTCATCAAC
>Ga0316189_10004575_pt1 | contig 13292 bp, 10 predicted proteins | sample LowCovwburrow_MG_FD_204930 | JGI IMG/M metagenome (GOLD analysis project Ga0316189, IMG submission 204930) | Coastal sediment microbial communities from Maine, United States - Lowes Cove worm burrow | ecosystem: Environmental > Aquatic > Marine > Coastal > Sediment | place: USA: Maine... | reverse complement strand
AGGTGAGAACACTGGTAAGGATATTTCCCACGTTATGGAGCACAGAGGTGGAAACTTCCGCTAAACCTGCTTTTTCGATATTCGTCGCCAACTCTTTTTTCATGAGCTCCAACTCTTTGCCAATGGTTTCGGCCTTTTGTTCCAATATCTTGACGGCAGATACTTTCCTTGCCAGAACCTTCTTCAGGTCATGGATCTGGAAAGAAGCAGCAATGCGCGTAGCCGCCGTCGCCACAAGTGTTATTAATTCACTTACATCAAAGGGTTTGCATATGTAATCGCCAGCCCCGGCCCGAAATGCCCTAACAGCCGAGTCACAGGAATCGGCATCCACCATTATGATGACGAATAGTTCGGGGTGAACAGATTTCAAATGGGACAATAATTCAATACCACAAGCCGCGCCCAGGCGAGCATTAATTACCGCAATGTCCGGCGAAAAAGCAGCAAGACTATTGATAACAGATTCTGAACCAGTGTAAAGGGAGGGCACATCCTGGTGTTGAAGGCCTTCTTCGAGGCTTTTTCCAAACTGGTGATCTTCATCCACAATAAGAATGCGATGGTTGGCCCGGCTGCACTTGAATGTCATGGGCCACCTCGCAGAGGAGGGGGCGAGGATGAATCCAACTCAGAACAAATCGACATGTCTAAGAAATTGGGGTTCATATTTGAGCGTTCCATCTGAGAATTGGAGGAGATCATTTTCCAAGGTGCATCCAATTCAATTACAAGTGGATACCGAGCAGAGATCCCATGATCTGTCGGCGGTTTGAGAACGAAAAATGCAAGATACGAGGAATGAAAAATGTTTTGGTCTTGCGGGACAACCCTGAAGGATGTCAGCAGTGGCAAACCTCCCACAGTACTTTTCGTCTATTTCGGTAATTTCTTTAGGAAAACTAATTCCCCAAAACCTCAAGGGGGCGCGTTTTACAGAATGAAGGGTCCTTCAGGCCATCTCAAGGTCACCCCATTAACTGTGTTTTCCAAAAATAGGCTGGGGAGTTTCAACAATTCTGTCTCGGAAAGGAGGAGGTTGGAGGCTAAAAATAGCTCATTTCCCACTAAAATCATGGGAAATCACAAAAAAAACAAGAAAAAATGCCGAAACTCGATGAACAATGATCCTTAAATGAGTCATTTAGTGCTAATATACAGATGACCGGTTTTTACAAGGAGTAGAATAGATGAAACTTTATTGTGGCAGTTTGAGTTGGGATACCGATGACGATAGTCTCCGTGATGCTTTTGAGCGCTTTGGCGAAGTTGAAGACGCAAGAGTAATCACAGACCGTGAGACAGGTCGGTCCCGCGGATTTGGCTTTGTGACCTTCGTTAACAGAGAAGATGCACAGAAATCCATTGAAGAGATGGACGGCACCGAATTAGACGGGCGCACCATCAAGGTAAATGAGGCACGTGAAAGAGCACCTCGCAGCGGCGGTGGCCATGGTGGCGGCGGCGGCGGAAGAGGTCGCTGGTAACCCATTCTTTAGGGAGAAGGCCGCGGAATTTGCGCAGAAAGACTCTTGTTTGAATAAAACTCAAACCAACACAGCATTTCCAGCCTGACTATCCAAGTGCCTCTCCCAAGCTATTAGAAAGAGCCCGTTGTCTACCTTCGGGTTCTCTTGTCCCTTTCGGAACATGTTGAGTTCGTGTTCAATAGAAATCGTTTCTTGTTTGATCTCTGTTTAGGATCATCAAAATGGTTTTCTTGAATAGCCTGGTCTGGAAAGAGCCTGGACGGTCTTGCATTTTTTGGTTATGATGACTGTGAGCAATCCGTTTCTCGGAAAGGTAGGTCTTCATGTCTCAAACCATTCGCATTGTTTCCGGTGTTAACGAAGGTGTCTCTTTCGAGATTGAGGAAGGTCAAGAACTGAAGCTGGGCCGTAGCGTCAACAATGATATTGTGTTGCCTTACGACTCATGTATCTCTGGAAAGCACGCCCTCGTGAAGCTGGTAAATGGGATTGTCTCTCTTTGTGACCTTGCTTCCACCAACGGAACCTTTGTTGCCAACGAGCGTATCAGTCATGGTGTTTACTATCAGATCAAAGATTTTTTTGTTGTGGGCTCCACCATTTTCAGGCTGACCCATTACAACGAATCCTGCGAATTCCATCCCATTACCACCCACGAGGCGGAAAACAGGCATTGGGCCAACTGGACCTTATACCGGGCCGCTCTGGCCAACCATCGCAAAAACTCTTTCTTGAATTGTACCCATCTTTTTATTAGCCTGGTGGCGCTGTACCCCAAAGAACTGGCATCTTTTTTTACAGAACTTGGCTTCCCCATAGACGGCAACATGCTAAAGAGTCGCATTTTGAAGCATCGCATTTTCGAGGGCCATCATGAATGGCTCAACCGCTCCCTATCCTTGAGAGCACGCATGCCAGGGGATGGCTCTATCCTTCTTACCCCAACCGTTCAGGCCTTGCTTGAGAGCGTGGATCCCAATAAGGCGAAAAATCCTGTAGCTTTCCTCATGGAAATATTGAGGCATGATTTCAACCTGGTCTTCCCCCTTCTTCAGTGGGAGGAACTACAGCCAAGATGGATGGAGCTCATCGACAAACGTCGTGGCAAAAGTCCCAACGCCGCTCAAAATGTGCCTCTAGATTATTCCCTTTCAAAGAAGGACCATGGTCTTTCCAAGCTCAAAAATTTATGGAGCCGCATTGAGCGAGTTCACTCCACTAGAGAATTACTCATTTTTACAGGTAGTCCCGGTTGTGGAAAAACAACCGTTCTTCATCTGGGCTTCAAGGATAAGGGCATGAAGCTATTAAGCCCTTCTTTTTATACGGGTCCCCGCACCTTTTTGGACCCCAAGGCCTTTTTGTTTTTTAATGCGCCAGGCAAGTTATCTGGTTATGCTTTTCGCATGGGAGAGACATTAACCCAGAATGAATTTCTGATTGTTGACCATTTCGACGAAATGCTGCTGGCCATGCAGCAGGAGAATATTGACCGGGGCAGGCTCTTTCGTCAGTTACGTAATCACGGTGGTCCTGTCATCCTCTGTGTTAATAAAGAAAACATGGAACTAATCGACACCCATATCGGATCTTTCAACATTTTAGATCTGGACGAACACCTCACGCCCCTGCTCCCCAATATCCATGAGAGTTTTCTGCAAGGGTTTGAGAACCGCATCAAAGGCCTGCTCAGCCCCAGAGCTAAACGGTTCTTTTTGGATAAAGTTGCTGCCGTGGACCCCTATAATCTGGGAAGCATTAAAGAGTTTTTGCGGCTTTGCGCTGGTAGAACCCAAGTCATTGACCCCACTTTTTCTGAACTGGGTGAAGAAACTAGAGCCACCGGTCTTTTGGGGGAAGGCTGCTTCAAAGACGTGTACAACACCTGGCTGAACAGGTCTCACAGGGCTTCCGATGGTCGGGAGGAGGCCGTTCTGGAACAATTGGAAAAATTGTTCCATGAATTTGCCAAGCACCTGTTCAATGTTCACCTGCGTTATAGCGATCAGTCACGAAGCTTTTTGGAAACCGGTCGTTTAAGCCGTAATCAGAAGCTTGAAGAGCTGAAATCTCATATGATCTACATGTTCTCCTCTCTTCAGTCTGGCTTTTCAACCTGGTTCCAAGAATTTTGGATGAAGCTGGATCCGGAAATGATTCGTATGGAAACCGGAGACAGCAATCACCCCAAAAAGCTTTGGGCCGAATATTGTGAACGTACAAGAACCCTTGATGCGGATTATGCAGAGGACCTATTCAACCAGATTCTTTCCAGAGTGTTTCTTGAGGCACTGCGAAGAAAAGACCCCAGTGTAACCGATCAAATGAAGCCTATCCAATCCGATCAGAAAATCAACACCCGTGAACTCTGATCTGGAAATCCCGTTCAGGTTACCAACTGGCCATTTTAGCCACCGCCTTTTCTAATACAGCATGTGCATTTTCTTCCAGAATCTGACCATGAGCCATTACTACCCGTTGGATATCCCATTTTAGTATGGCCCTTACAGAGGCTCCAGTCGCCGCCTTATCCCTTGCCATCATCCTGAATAGGCGGCTCTGGCCTGGCTTTTTATAGGTACCTGCCATTAAATAGAGTAGTCCAGACTGAAGGTTCCGGGGCTGTTTAATGTTGAACATGAAATCGGTCACGATGAGCGTTCTGCCAGGCTTGTGAAAAAACACAAACTCATTAAAGGCCGGCATGCCCTCAATAAGTTTCTGGTTCAGGATTTGGGTCCAAGGCGAGGCGGCCTCACCCAATTGATGATGGAAGTTCAGGTCTTTCCGCTTTTTTTCAAGACCTGGCGCACTGTAAAGAATGGCTTCGGGATATCGGGCCATAACATCGGCCAGGAATAGATGATGGAACGTGTTGGGCGCAATGAGATACTTCACCTCACCCAATTTCTTCAACTCAGCAGCCAGATTGTCATTCACAGATATGGGCGAATGGAGAAGGAGTTGATCGTTTTCAAGCCTGATAACGGTCATCCTACAAGGAAAATGAAAACCCATCGGCATCCAGACATCTCCAGGCACCTCCCAAATATTCTCAGCAACAAGATTCAGCATTGTTCACCTCTTGGTTTTTAGTAAACCTCACTTGACTAAATTAGTCAAGTGTGGTTTACTAGTTTTGATGAGATAATGTTTCAACATTGTCCCAAAAAGACATCTAAATAGTTGGTAAAATGAGTGATCTTAACAGTAACTACCGTAGTAACCTGGAAGCGGCCAAGAATGAAAGTGTAGGGCAGTTACTTTTTAAGTGCGCTAGATTAGTGAACGAACTGGGGGTGGCCAGGGTTCGCAGAGGCTCCAGACATACCCAATTTCGCCATGCCCACACCATGCTTTTCCCCCACATCGACTTGGAGGGGACAAGGCTTACCGAATTGGCCCGAAGAGTAGACATCAGCAAGCAGGCCGTTGGTCAATTGGTAAATGAATTGGAGTCCCATGGTCTGCTAGAGCGCATTCCTGATCCCAGCGATGGCCGGGCGCGGCTCATCAGATTCTCTGAAAAAGGTAGAAGCTCCCTGCTGGAAGGCCTGAAGGTTCTGGGAGAGCTTGAAACAGAAATAACCAGAAAAATTGGAAAACGACGCATGAAAGCGCTTCATGAGTCCCTAACCGCTTTACTGGCAGCATTAACAGACGGAAGCATATCTTAAGGCGGGATTTTGGAGCAGGCCACCACTATTTTTTCCGATTCCGCTAGCTCCGCACACTTCGAATCTGCTAAGCTTTGCCGTGGATGTTTTGGGCTTTTTGCCACGGGCTTACGTATACATATTCTTGGGTTGTGGGCGTCCCGACTTTAATAAATGGCAGTAAATTTTGCGGGAGTGGTTCAGAAATGGGATTCACATTAAAAAATCGTTTTGCGTTGGTAACGGGAGCGTCTTCAGGTATTGGCCACGCCATTGCTGTAGAGTTGGCGAAAAGGGGATGTAATCTGTTCCTGGTGGCCCGGCGTGAAGAGTTATTGCGGGATCTTTCAGTGAGCCTGGCGGAGAGCTATGGGGTAGACGTGAAATGGTTGCCCCTTGATCTCACGTCGGCAGGTGCGGCGGTTGAACTGGCAGCCCAGTTGGAGCCTCTGCCCGTGTCCATTGTCGTGAATAACGCCGGTTTTGCCGTGGCTGGATCCTTTGAATCTTCAGAAGTTGACGCCCTTTCTCGCATGATTGCTTTAAACATAAATTTTCTCACCGTTTTTACTCGTCTCATGCTCCCCAGATTAAAGGCCATGACAGACGGTGCCAGAATCCTCAACGTGGGCAGCGTAGCAGGACACCAGGGCGTTCCCTACATGGCGGCCTATGCAGCAAGCAAGGCCTATGTGAATCATTTCACCGAAGGTCTTAACTGGGAGTTACGAGGAACTCCTGTCATTGCAACATGTTTAGAACCAGGACAGACAGCTTCAGATTTTTTTGATGTAGCAGGCGTCTCTCATTCGTTCATGGCCCAATTCGGCGTATTACGCCCCCAAGTTGTGGCTCGAAAGGGCGTTCAGGTCATGGTTAAAGGCAAAACCCGTTATGTGGTGGGCTTCATGAACAAGCTCCTCATTTTTTCATTGCGCATAACGCCCCGCCCCCTGGTTCGCATAGTCATTACCCGTCTCTTTCGCGACTGGGCTTGAGTCACAGGAAGAGCTTGCGAATTTTTACTATCATGTATAATAATTAAGGTGTGCGAAAGAAAGGAAAATCATGACGACTCGCGTACTCAGAGGAAACATAGCTCATGTGGTAGACAATCCATTGCTTAACCCCCAAAGTCTGGAGGTGGTTGAGAATGGCGCTCTTGTTTTGAACAAGGCAGGTAAGGTGTTGGCCATGGGGCCCTGGGCTGAGGTTACCAAAACCTTTCCAGATGCAACAGTTTCCCATTACGGCGATGCATGGATTCTCCCGGGCTTCATAGATGGGCACATTCATTTTCCCCAGTTATACGCCACAGCCTCCAGTGGCAAACAATTACTGGACTGGTTGGAGCATTCCATTTTCCCCAGCGAGATCCGCTTCCGCGATCAGGAATTTGCCAAACAGGCGGCCAGGCAACTTGTAGGCAGATTATTGGGGGCGGGAACCACCACCGCCCTGGTGTTTGGCTCTCAATTTCACCACGCAACCCAAGCATTGTTCCACGAGGCCCGAGACCAGGGACTACGCATAATCACAGGCCTCACACTCATGGATCGCTTTGGTCCACAGGAACTTTTCACACCTGCTCAACAGAGCTATGATGCAGCTGTCTCGCTCATCAATGAAATTGCAGAGCAGCCACTATTACACTATGCCATCACCCCCAGGTTTGCCATTTCCTGCTCAGATCCCCTCTTAGAGGTCTGCTCCCAGTTGGCCCGCGAGTTTCCCCAGTCTTATATACAGACCCATATTAATGAGAACCCAGACGAAATTGAAACCGTTCGAGAGTTGTTCCCTCATTCCAAGCATTATGCAGATGTGTATGACAAGGCCGGGTTGTTGAAGCCGGGAACGGTTCTGGCCCATAATGTTCATCCCCAAAACGCTGAGTTGGCCTTGATCAGGGAAAGAGATTGTGTGGTATGCCATTGCCCCGCCAGCAACAGCTTTCTGGGGAGTGGCCTGTTTCCCATGAAAAAGCATCTGGACCTTGGGATTCGGGTCATGATGGGAACAGACATAGGTGCCGGCACCAACTTCTCTATATTAAGAGAACTGGGAGATGCTTACAAATGTCAACAGCTCCAGCGTTTCCGACTGAGCGCGGCCATGTTGTTGTATCTGGGAACCCATGCGGGAGCACAGGCTCTTGATCTGGCGGATCGGGTTGGAAACTTTCAGGTGGGAAAAGATGGGGACCTGGTCGTGTTGGACCCCGCCCGTGAACCCTATTTAAGAGAACGTTTAAACCATGCAGAGAAACCGGAAGATAAACTGTTTGCCCTGTTGAACCTGGCAGGACCCCAACACCTGACTTGTACCATGGTGGCGGGTAGAACGGTATACACTCAGTGAGTAATTCACGGCAGTACCGGGTTGGGTGGCGGAGTCCTAAAAAGCCCCGTTCAATTCGGGTTAAGTCTTGCTCAAAAGGGTTTGGCCTGCTATGGTCTTCAAGGCGTTGATTTAGGAGGCGGGAGTTATGAGCAGTCAGGAATACAATGATCCAAAGCTGGCCATTAACAAGGTCTACACCAAGACCGGCGACAAGGGCAACACCAGTTTAGTGGGTGGGCAAAGAGTTCCCAAGGATCATGAACGCATTGAAGCCTATGGTACTGTGGATGAGCTGAACGCCTTTGTAGGAGTTCTGGTTCAGTCCGTGCGCCATGAAATGGCCAATGAGACTTCCCGGCGCTGGTTCATAGACGTCCTGATCCGAATTCAACACGAACTGTTCAATCTGGGCTCCATTCTGGCTACCCTCCCAGAAGATGTACATCCCGCACAGCCTCAGGTTAAAGATGAAGATGTCAAACAGCTGGAAACCGATATTGACCACTGTAACAAAGACCTGCCCGCTCTGCGCTCCTTCGTGTTGCCTGGAGGGAGCCGCTGCAATGCCGATCTCCATGTGTGCAGAACCATTTGCAGACGAGCGGAGCGTTATCTTATTGGCCTTTCCCATTCCGAGTTGGTTCCCCAAACGGCCATTATCTATTTGAACCGACTGAGCGACGCCTTTTTTGTCTGGAGCCGTTGGGCCAACAAGGAACTGGGCAGTTCGGAGACTCTGTGGAACCCCAATAAGGCAGCTTCTGGCGGTCAATAACCCCCTTCAGGCGGGCAGAAACCTTGGGTTTAAAGCTGCGACCGTCAAAAAAATGCATTTTTTTTGCCACCACCAGTGTGCATTTTATGCTTTGGTTTTAATGGGAATAACCCTCTTCCCCAACCTCTTTATGCATAAAATTATTCATAGCATGTTCTATGCAAATAGAGCCATGACCTGGAAATGAGTGTGGTAAAAAATTGACTTGCAACCGTGAAAAACTTCGGTCATTATGATAGAGGGCGTTATTGAAACGCTCCTTTTTTTGTTGCGTTAAACCAGGTTCCGATATTAGCATGTTATGACGAAGTCGGAACCGTGACAACCTTGAACGAGACGGGCTCCATCAGAGACCTCGATCATTCGGGTAAACCACGAGTCATAATGGAGGGCGAGATGCCCAATCTCTCGGTGTTCTCAGAAATAGGCCGTTTAAGAGCAGTTGCAGTACATAAGCCGGGTGGCGAGGTGGATAACATGACGCCTACCCTCATGCACCAATTGCTATTTGATGACATATTATTTGGGAGGGAGGCTCGCATTGAGCACGACACCTTTTCCAAAGTGCTCGCCAAGGTAGCCGTGGTAAAAGACGTTCAAGACCTTCTGGCGGAAGCCCTGGTCAATGACGACGCCAAAACCCATTTTTTGAACAGGCTCACCCATCTCCACAAACTCACTGAAGAGGAACGGACCATTCTGGCAGATCTCAGTCACAAGGAACTGGCCAACAGGGCCATTTGTGGCTGGTATGAGAGCATGCAGGATGGCGCAGACTATAGATTCCGTTTCCCACCTGTTCCCAACCTCCTTTTCATGCGAGATCCCGCAGCAGTTATTGGTCACGGCGTTTCCATCAACAATATGGCCACGGCAGCCCGAAGACCAGAACCCTATATACTCGACACCATTGTCCAATTCCATCCGAAATACCGTGTAGACAGCCCGGAAGATATCTGGTTTAACGCCATCCCCAAAGCTTTGGAAGGTTACCCGGAGGCTCATCACACCATCGAGGGTGGGGACATCCTGGTTTTGTCCGAAGATATTCTGGCGGTTGGCATTAGCATTCGAAGCTCACAAAGCGCGGCCTTGCTTATGGCGGAAAACCTGAGAAAACGCCATGAATTCAAGAAGCTCTACACCGTGCTCATGCCTGAGGAACGGGCCGTCATGCATCTGGACACCATTTTTACCCAGATCGATGAAGAGAACTGTTTAATATTCCCACCCATGTTAACGCCGGGTGACCCCAGAGCCTTGCCTGCTCTGGAAATCGACCTGACCTCCCAACATTTGAAGTTGGACCTGAAACGTAATTTCCTGGATGCCCTGGCTGATGCTGGTCATAAGTTGAACCCGGTCTTTTGTGGCGGGAAAAACCGATTACACCAGGAGCGAGAGCAGTGGACCGATGGTGCCAACGCCTTTTGTCTGGCACCTGGCGTGATTCTTGGCTATAACCGTAATATTCATACCGCAAATGAATTGGACCGTATAGGCTACCGTGTCGTCACAGCAGAAGAAGTCTTGGAACAGGATCTGGACCTCTTAGACGGCAACCGATATTTTATCATGATCAAAGGCAACGAACTGTCTCGTGCAAGAGGCGGCCCACGCTGTATGACCATGCCCTTGCGCCGGGACCCATTGTCCTAGCAAATTATTGGCGATCTTTATATCGCCATCCACAAACTGAACAAACCCCACAAAGCCTTCCAGGCTTTACGGCAGGGGTGTCTTCTCTAGTGCAAGCATATTTTGAGTACGGCTTAGGCCGTTTCGTGTGAAGGAGTTATTAATGAAAAAAGCACTTATCGCCTTTGGGGGAAATGCTCTTATTAAAGCCGGAGAGTTGGGTCTCCAGAAGGAGCAGGTTGAAAATGCCAAGGAAGCGGCTGAAATGATCGTTCACCTTGTAGAACAGGGCCTGCAACCCATTCTCGTTCACGGGAACGGACCCCAGGTGGGCAATATCCTCATCCAACAAGAAGAGGCCGCCAATAAAGTGCCTTCCTATACCATGGATATTTGCGGTGCTCAAACTCAGGGCAGCATGGGTTATCTACTTCAAAGATGTTTGGAGAACATGCTCAGGTTGCGCCAACGGAATGTGCCAGTAGCTACTATTTTAACCGAAGTCGTTGTAGATGCAACCGACCCCGGTTTCCAAAATCCCACCAAACCAGTTGGCCCCTTCTACGAACATTTCCGGGCTCGGGAACTGGAGATGGAAAAGAAATGGGTCATGAAAGAAGACTCTGGCCGGGGCTGGCGACGTCAAGTACCCTCGCCCCATCCACAGCGGATTGTTCAGATAGACGCCATTAAAGCCTTGGTAGATCAGGGCTTCATTGTGAACGCCTGTGGCGGCGGCGGCATTCCCGTGGTTGAAGATGGTTCCGGGTATTATATGGGCGTGGAAGCAGTTATCGACAAGGACCGCACCGCATCCATGTTGGGGCGAGAGCTGGGCGCAGAAGTGTTTATTATTCTAACCGGCGTCGAAAAGGTGAGCATCGATTTCGGCAAGCCTACCCAAATGGATTTGGATACCATCACGGTTTCCGAAGCCAGACAGTACCTGGACGAAGGCCAGTTTCCTCCGGGCAGCATGGGTCCTAAAATTCAAGCCGCCATTAACTATATAGAAGCAGGCGGACAGGAAGTTCTAATCACTACTGCGGAAGCCTTGCTGAAAGGGCGTTTTGAAAGCACCGGCACCCGCATTGTTTCCGACGCCTGCTCTCAGGCCGCTTGAATTTAAAAAGCATTCATCGGCCACTTAACTGAAATAAAGCGGGTTCCAACAGGGAACCCGCCAAATATCTTATTCCCCGTAAGGCGTCCAGATATTTTTGATCTGAGTAGCATGGGCGAGGAAATGAAGGCCCTGGCCCTGCTTGGAATCACGCCAGTTGAGGGCTTTACCATAGTTGACCCAGGTCCGCTTCATATTGTCAGCCGCCGCCTCTTCCACCATGCGACTGCCTTCTGCAGATCCAAAGTACCAAAGTCCGTCAACGTCATCATGACTAGCCAGAACCTTCGTCAAGGCGTCTCTAGACCCGGTGACAATGTTCAACGCGCCTCCTGCCACATCGGACGTATCTAGAATTTGATAGAAGTCAGTGGCACAGAGAGGATGAACCTGAGACGGAATGGCCACAACCCTGTTCCCCATGGAAAGAGCGGGAATCACGGTTGAAATAAAACCCAGAAGCGGAAATTGCCAGGGGCAGACAATACCCATAACACCAATGGGTTCAGGCATGGCCAGTGTTACATTGCGCAGGGGCGTATGATGAACCCTGCCTTCATATTTATCAGCATAGGCCGCATAGAAGTAGAGCCGTTCAATGGATGCAGCTACCTCTTGTTGCGCCTCTTCTTCACTACAGCCGGTCATGGTATTAATACGCGCCGCAAACTCATCACCCCTTGCAGCCAGGTTCTCGGCCAGGTAATACAAAACCTGAGCACGGTTATGAGCGGTAGTACCAGTCCAGCCCTTGCCACCGTGAGCCGCTTCAACTGCATTCCGGATATCTTTGCGGTTCCCCTCCCCAACCTCGCTGATCACAGCGCCGGTAGATGAAAAGATAGGAGTGCTGTAGCCACCGTCCGGGCGTTTCTGTTTGCCGCCATAATATAACTTCGCCGTGCGATCAATGGCAGGCATGTTAAAGGGGCTACCAGAAGCGGCCTCCGGCTTGGGTTGAGCCGGAAGTGGTGGTTCCTGGCTTAATTCCGCTTCCCAGATGGGCTTCACATATTCCCATAACCCTTCCTTTCCACCTTCTCTCCCAAAACCAGATTCCCGATAACCGCCAAAACCAGCAGCTGCATCGAACTGGTTGGTGCAGTTGATCCAAATAGCGCCTGCCAGAATTTTGGGGGCAATATCCAAAGCCAGATTAATATTCTCGGTCCAAACGGAGGCAGCCAGGCCGTAACGCGTGTTATTGGCCAACTTCACAGCCTCTGCAGGGGTACGGAACGTCATGCTAACCAGAACCGGACCAAAAATTTCTTCCTGAGCGATTTGGGCAGAAGGCGAGACATCAGTAAACAGGGTGGGAGGATAGAAACATCCGTCCTTGGGAAATGCCTGGGAGGGTTGCCACATAGTGCAGCCTTCAGCTTCACCGGCCTTCACCAACTCTTTGATGCGCTGTAATTGGACAGGCGCCACAATAGCCCCAATATCCATACCTTTATCCAGAGGCTGACCAACCCGAAGTGTTTCCATGCGCCTGCGGATTCGGGAGAGCGCCTCGTCTGCAATACTCTCCTGAAGGAGCAATCGCGAACCCGCACAGCAGACCTGTCCCTGGTTAAACCAGATGGCGTCTACAACGCCCTCCACCACACTGTCCAGGTCTGCATCGTCGAAAACAATAAATGGGCTTTTGCCACCCAATTCCAAAGATAGTTTCTTACCAGAACCAGCGGAAGCGCGGCGAATAATACGGCCCACGTCGGTGGAGCCGGTAAAGGCCAGCTTATCAACATCCTTGTGGTTCACAATAAACTCGCCGGTTTTTCCCATGCCGGTGACAATATTCAAGACCCCGTCAGGCAACCCCACATTACTACAAAGCTCGGCAAAAAGGAGCGCAGTAAGAGACGTGAACTCAGCAGGTTTTAGAACCACGGTATTGCCCATGCAAAGAGCGGGCGCCACCTTCCAGGCCAACATGAGAAGCGGAAAGTTCCAGGGAATGATTTGCCCCACAACCCCCACTTCGCGATACCCCGCCAACTCGGTTTCCATAAGCTGAGCCCAGCCAGCATGGTGATAGAAGTGCAGGGCAACAAGGGGTATGTCGATATCACGGGTTTCCCGAATGGTCTTGCCATTGTCCAGGGTCTCCAAAACAGCAAAGAGCCGGGAGTGTTTTTGAATCTGGCGCGCAATAGCATACAGGAAGCGGGCACGGCCATGAGGACCGAGAGCGGTCCAACCGGGAAGAGCAGCACGGGCCGCCTTCACAGCGGCGTCTACATCTTTTTTGCTGGCTTCGC
>Ga0316189_10004574_pt1 | contig 13292 bp, 13 predicted proteins | sample LowCovwburrow_MG_FD_204930 | JGI IMG/M metagenome (GOLD analysis project Ga0316189, IMG submission 204930) | Coastal sediment microbial communities from Maine, United States - Lowes Cove worm burrow | ecosystem: Environmental > Aquatic > Marine > Coastal > Sediment | place: USA: Maine... | reverse complement strand
GTGGGTACTGCAACTTTGATTGCCGAAATTTCAGTCATGGCGTTCTTGACGCCAACCGCATCTATTTTCCAAGCCGCATGCAGAGTCATTAAGCGAGCCTGATGGATAGCAATCCGTGCTTTCGCAATACGTTCGCCATTGCCGCCGAGCTTCAAGATAGGTTGACCAAATGCCTCTCGTTCTAAGCCGCGCTGAATCGCTAATTCTAGCGCTTTTTCAGCCATACCGATGGTTCGCATGCAATGATGAATCCGGCCCGGTCCCAATCGACCTTGAGCGATAGCAAAACCTTTGCCCATGCCCATAATCAGATTCTCTTTGGGGACGCGCACATCATTAAGGTGCATCTCACCATGACCGTATGGCGCATCATAATCACCATAGGCCGTTAGCATGCGTTTGATTTCAAGGCCCGGAGTATCCAGCGGCACAATTACCATGGCATGTTGATTGTGACGATCGTTTTCGGGGTTCGAAAGACCCATAAAAATGGTGAATTTTGCATTCGGATGGCCTAAGCCGGTACTCCACCACTTTTTACCATTTACCACCACATCATCCCCATCCAAGGTAATAGACGCCTGCATATTAGTGGCGTCCGATGATGCTACCTCTGGCTCTGTCATGCCAAATACCGAACGAATTTCACCCTCGAGCAACGGCGTCAACCATCGTGCCTTCTGCTCTTGACTAGCGAAATGATAAAGCACTTCCATATTGCCGGTATCGGGAGCGTTACAATTAAATATTTCTGGCGCAAACAACATACGCCCCATTTCCTCAGCTAACGGCGCGTATTCAAGGGTGGTCAGGCCTCTACCAAGGTCTGCATCAGGTAAGAAAAGGTTCCACAAGCCCTGCTCCTTCGCCATGCCTTTGAATTTTTCTATTAATGGATGTAGCTGCCAGTTCTGCCAGTCCCCGCCAGGATTCAATTCGCTCAACTCACGGTAAATTTGGCGCTCTACCGGTTCGACGTTATCACTAAGAAATGCCTTAACACGTGAAATATAGTCTTGAGTTTTAGCGTTGTGTTCGAAATTCATAGCGGACCCCTTAGAAGGTTAAATATTAATAGTCTGAGAATACGCCATATTAAAATGAACAAAATGAAATATACTCATACATCACCATGAATATAATTCACATAGCATATGTCCGACCCCAAACGAATTCAGCAGTTAGATCTAAACCTACTAAAGGTGTTCCATAGTCTTTATATAGAGCAAAATATGACGCGAACAGCACACGCTCTTCATCTAACTCCATCAGCGGTTAGCCATGCAATAAGACGCTTGCGCGAAGCGCTTGACGACCCACTATTTCACCGTTCTCAGAATAAGATGGTACCCACCGCAGCCTGCCGACGAATCGCACCGCTGATCATCAACAATCTAACTCGTCTGCAAAAAATACTGCAACAATGGGGAGACTTTGAGCCTAGCACCAGTGAACACATCTTCAGAATTGGTATGCACGATGCCTTGGAGTCGGCGGTTCTCCCCAAGTTGTCAGAAGTGATGTCGCGTCTAGCACCTAATGTCGGCTTTGCCAGTGTTAAAATCGAACGTAACAATTTGGCACGAGAACTGGGTTCGGGTCAGCTAGATTTAGCTTTGGACGTTTCGATGACAGTCAAGCTACCCGTACGCCATCAGAAACTCTGGTCGAGCGGCTTTGCCGTCTTAATGCGAACCAAGCACCCGCTGCGCGACAGCCTCAATAAGCGCAACTATATGAATAGTCAACACATTAGCGTTTCAAATAGGCCATCGGGTATGACCATGGAAGATACGTTTTTCCAACAACAAGGTTTAGAAAGGCAAACGTCAATACGCTGCCAAAACTATTTTGCCGCAGCCAAAGTACTTAAGTCGTCAAACCAACTATTAACTGTTTCGGCATTAATGGCAGAACAATTAGTTGATCATGATTTGTGTATTGTTGAAGTGCCCTTCGCACTACCCACTTTTGATACCAATATTTATTGGCATGAGCATAGTGAACACGATACTGCACTCGCATGGCTACGATCGATTATTGTCGGCATGAAACCTTTGACTTAGCATAAACACCTTAACTCAGATGATTACAGCACTTCGACGATAATACGATCGACCATTTCTTTGGCCGTGGTAATGCCGCTCAAGTCAGTATGTATTTTACCGTCTTTACCTGAGTGATGACCACGCCCAAGTAATTTCATAAAGTAATAAGGCTGCTCGTCATTTAAATTCACGGTTGTTGCATAAATCAAGGATGGCTGCGCCGAAGCGCCGCTTCCGCTATATATTGGGTCGTTAGGGTAGGCATTAGGGTGATACACATCATTGAAGTCGAATGAGCGATTTACCTCGAACTTGATCACCACCTCATCACGCTTTGCCTGAGTAACAGTGCTTAGTTCGAAACTCGAAACCGGTGTAGCACCAGTAATGGCATCGGCAATTGGCTGTTCCGATGTTGGCATCATCAAGCCATCATCGCTTTTAATTCCTCGGGCAAATGACCAATGCGGTAAAGCTTCGGGGCGTCGCACATCATCGCCACCGAAAAGAGATTGAATATACGAGCTATTAGATGCTTTCTTAGTAACATAGAGGGTTTCTATGTAGTTACCTTGCTTGTCCTCAACCCAAATTGCCATCTGTGGTATACCAGTTGTGGTAACCCCAAGAATTGTAGCGCCAGGGCCTGAGTAATGCTTACCCGCCTTTATGTCGACACTTAGGTTTTTACCCTGTTGCTTAAATCGGGTATAGAGTGTTTCTGTTAGCTGACGATCTACTGGTTTCAACTCTTTAAGAGCATAGCCAGCGTCGACAACTGTTTGAAATGGTGGCAATCCAGCGGCCAGGCCGCCAAGTGTGACGATCACTAGTAATGAGCCTATCCAAGCCCATCGCCTTCCCCTAGGTTGCCTTAAATAGCTCAAGATTGGTTTCAAGTTATTCTTAAGATGGAAAATACCGAAGCTCACGAATGCTAATCCAAATAGGGTGTGAATCGCCGAAAGAAAGCTGTTGTAGCGCAAGCCGTATGACAATAAACCTGTGATCAAAATCGTTATAAAACCAAATAACATTAAGATACTAACCACTGGGCGATTAGATTTCTTTACAGTGCTCATATTCTATTTACCCGATGTTAGCTGCGTACTGCTATTGTCAATTGGTAGGTTTTCAACCAGTAATTCAATGCTCGCTATTAAACGTTCCCAACCATGGTCGTCAGCAATATTCATTCCAGAGAAGACTGATACCTTACGGCTACGAATCGCTAAGTAATGAATAGCGCCCGAAAAAATATTGGCAATTGCTTGCCAGTCCGCTGATGGCGGATTTGTTTCACTCAAAAACGCCATTAGCTCTAGGCCAGCTGCCTCTCTTACCTCTTCCGAGGCAACAGTGAGAGCGTTACGCTCAATGGTCTCCCAAGATAAAATCTCTAAGGTTAGAGGGCGAGACCTTAGCGCATTAGCATAACGCCTAAAAACCTCAGAGAATGCCTTTGCAAACGGCATCGTTTTTAACTGCTCTCGGGCTTCGCTATCACCCAACAACTCAATACTTGACGGCCAAAAGTCAGAGGATTTTGCATAGGCTCGCATTAATCCATCGAGATCATCGAAGTATCGATAAATCAATACCTTGTCTACACCCGCTTGTCTAGCGACCGCATTAACACCTAGCTTAGCAAAGCCCCTTTCGGCCAATACCTCACCAACGGCTTTAACAAGCTTGGCTTCGGTTTCAAGCCTATTTTTTGGGCTATTTAATGGTTGAGTCACGATTCCTCTTACTTTTGTCACCGATTAGTGACAAGATCGTATCACCGACCGGTGACATGAGCAATAAAGACGAGGTTTATTTTAAATAAGTATTTTTAAAGCCAGCTAACTTTGCTTTCTAACCAACTTTCCAGCTGTTCTTCATTTAAACAATTAGAGGCAAAAAATTGCTCCATTCGCTGCTGCACATAACGCGAGTGCATTTCCTTTTTAGCAATTAGCTGATCAATCGAACTAAGCCCTAACTGTTGCAACATTCTAGCTAGATAATCTGCCGGCAAGCTAACCACCTCTTGCTCTGACTTGCCGAGTAAGCGCTCCCATAGCTGTTGAATCCGCCAGAACTGAATTGCCTCATTAAGCGGCTGCGAATCATCAACCAGAGCAAGTAAGTCATCGAACTCTACACTGTTGATCGGCAGGCTGTGACCTGCTTGCAAAATCAAGCAGGCAGCCAAATACTCGGCCTGCATTAGACCACCCTCACGAAGCTTACTGAACATCGACTCAAGGCCAATTGGTTTAACCCGATGCTGCGCGATTCTTCGCCACATTTTCTGCGCATCATTGATTAATTGAACTGCATCGCGCGGCTGACTAATTAGCTTTGCCTTGATCGCATTCAGTTGCGCTTCCGGCGCTCTATTACCAGCCACGATTCGACTCGGCACCAAGGCAATATGCTCCCATGTGTGCGCCCGGCTTAGATGGTGGTTAGCAAAGCTTTCAATAGATACCGTCGGCGCACCAGATCGACCGGACGGTCTTAGGCGTGTATCCAACTCATACAATATACCTTCACGCATAGGTGTCGATATAGCGGTTTGCAAACGGCTTACGAAGCGTGATGCCAGATCTAAACTGGTATTAGTCTGATCAAATACGAAAATAAGATCTAAATCCGATAGCGGTGACATCTTGCCCAACGCTACTTTGCCCAAACCAATAACCGTAATTGGTACCGACTCAAGACCCATTTTATTAGCAACCACAACCAGTGCTAACTCCAAACTATGCTCGGCTAACTCGGTTAGCGCTTGTTGAAATAATTCAACCGACAAGCCGCCTTCCATGAAGCTTAAATATAGCTGATATAAATGCTCGTTTACAAAGCGACGCATTCGTTCTAAACGCTCACCATAATCCTCGGCCTGTACTACAAAGCTGCTATCGAATGGCTGAGGGTAGCGCCATTGCTGTTGAACATAACAGTCAATTATATGGGGCGACTGCTTTAAAAGCAGAGTCATTGCTGGCGAATGTAATAATGGCGGTACCATACTTGCAAGCAAGGTTGGCGACTTGGCCAGTAAGCGAAAATATTGTTCGCCACCTGGAAGCACCCTGAAAAAGTCGTGCAGCCTAATTACCGTATTACTTGCATCACCTTGATGGTCGGCCAAATAACTGGCGATACCTCTGGTTAAGGGCCTCAGGCGGTGGCGAACCTGATTAGACACACCATAGTTTATGAAACCGCCTTCCCAAGCATCGACAATGCCATCGGCTTGTTCACTTAGGCCATCTGGCCACACCACGGCACCGCCCTGGGCCGTGGTTTGCTCCTCAAAAAGCTGTTCAAAATATTGGTGAACAAAGGTTCTCAAAAGATTAAGTTCTTCAACTAATGTTGACCACTCATCAATCTTCAGCAGCACAAGTAAGCGCCGCTGATTATCATCTGACTTGGGAATCAAATGGGTTTGTTGATTACCGAGCATCTGTATTGCATTTTCAAGATGACGTTGATACCGATAAGCATTGCCTAAGGTAATTACCACCTCTTTAGTAAACTTACCAAGATCAAATAGGGCGTCTAAGGCATCAAGCGTATTAGGTGTTCTTAAAGGATAATGCTTTCCACCCCATAGCAACTGCAATGCATTGGCAATAAACTCAATCTCGCGAATACCGCCACTGCCGAGCTTTACATTGTAGCCAGCGATATCCTTTGATATTGGTTCTGCCCACTGTCGTTGTGCGCGCAAAGACGGGTGCTCTAAATTAATTCGTTGCTTAATTTCAGCCAGCTCATCGAGCGCACGATAGTCAAGATTTTGTCGCCATATAAATGGCGTTAAGACTTTTAAAAAAACCTCCCCGAGCTCAATATCTCCGGCAATCACGCGCGCCTTCATTAACGCTAGACGATGCCACGGCGAGGCTCTATAAAAATAGTAATCTTCAGCGGCATTGATCGACATCGCTAAGGTCGTCGCCGACGCATTCGGGCGTAGCATCCAATCAACCCGCCAAATAAAATTTGAAGCTCCAGCTTGCGATAATATTTTGGTCAGGCTTTGCAATACCTGGTGACATACATAACTCTTACCAAGCGCCTCAGGCACGGGTATAACTTGAGGGTCAAAATACGCCACCAGATCGACATCGCTGGAAAAATTAAGATCGTGACCACCGAGCTTGCCCATACCGAAGATAAACAAGCCTGGAACATCTCCATTAGCGTCAACAACTGATTGCGTAATAGCCTTATGTTTTGGCGCAATCTTAAGCCAGGCTAGCTTCAAGGCAAAACTGATAGTAACTTCAGCGAACTGAGTTTGCCAACGGCCAAGTTCAGGCTGAGACAAGGTGCTAGAAAGCTCTGATATAGCCCATACGTAATTAAAATCAGACTTTGCTTGAAGCAGAACCGATTCAGCATGCTCCAGATCTTCAAAAATATAAATCCTTAGGTCATGGCAAATTTTTGATAAGGCTAAACTCAAGTCTGCTGACGTAACCGAAGGCTCAAGCTCGCTGAGTTTGGATAAGCGAGCCAAGTATTGAGAGGCACTTAATTGATCTTCTATAGACATTTTCTAATCACCGATGTATCAGGCAAGCTGCTATAAGCTCTCGCTGAAAGCTCACTTTTCGAACCTATTCTTCCAACCTAGGTTTGCCGCTTACGACTCTCCATTATTTTAGCCGCAAACCAACATGAGGTATTAATATGCAACTTGTTCTCATCAGCCCAGGCAAACGCGTGATCAACCAACTCAAATGCTAACGCTTTGCCTCGATACGCCTCGGGAACGAAGGTACTAAAAAAGTCGACCATCAGTTCCGCCGATTCATTCCCTGAGCGTCGATACTTTATAAATGCACGCTGCCCATCATCTAAATGTACATAGAAAAGAGATTCTTCTGGTTGATGGAGTATTTGGTAATCAGACATTCTCGATAGGCTGCTAAATATTAATTTGCCTTATTTTAACAGATCTTGATTACTCAAATGCCAAACAATATGCATTCTTGTTGCTCTGGCTGCCAAGCTGGATACTTTTGCATCACATTTAAAAACAAGGTCGAGGTCATAAAAACTTCAAACCAAGCCTGCAGCTTAGGCAGATATTGAGCATCAAATTTAGCCTTATCCACCATCGCAAACTGCCGGATAAATGGAAAAATAGCCACATCCAAAGCGTTAAGTTTCGGGGTTGCTAAGAAATAATGACCATTTACATCAGCTTTCAATAGAGATTCGAGGTCGTTAAGAAATTCTAAGCCCTGATCAAAATAATAAGATTGCGATTGCTCTGGGTAGCGATCAAAGTATTTATAGTGGTCAAGATAAACTTTAAACTCTTGATCATTGCGTTGAATAAGCGGGTGTTTTAACGAGTGACTAAGCCAGCCATCTGGGTCTGACCTAGCTAAGGCCCAGGCCATTATCTCGATGCTTTCATCGATCACCTGAGCGCCATCAATAACAACTGGCACCGTGCCTTTAGGCGATGCTTGGAGCATTGGTTCAGGTTTATTCTTCAGTACCACTTCACGCAACTCGCACTCGGTACCACTATAGTTAATCGCCATACGAGCGCGCATGGCATAGGGGCAACGCCTAAAAGAATACAGTATCGGTAACATGACTCGCAGCCTCTAGCTTATATAGCTAATCAAAATAGCGTCTGCAGCCCAAACGCGCTAGAGCTGCGCACCTAAAACGCGCTAATTATTCTTTAAAACCAAACAGCCCTTTTTCGATTATGCGCTTTGATACAGCAGGTGGTAGCTTGTTTTCCCAATCCCCTCGCCCGAGCGGCAATTCTTTGACAACCTCACGGGCCGATATATCTAAATTTTGCACTTTTTGTATGTCAGCTGAAACCATCGCCTTGTTTGAGGTAAGGTATTTTAAGAGATGCGTTAGCGATGGGTCCACGTTCACGTTATCTAAGGAAATTAGTTTGCCATCGCGAATAGTCGGGTACACATAAACATTAGTGTTATCAGAAAATAATTTACCGAACGCTTCAAGAATACCGCCTTCAAGACCTTGATAGTATTTTTCAGCAAACAAGTAATCGAAATCTAATACACTAAGCATAATGCCAATACGATTTTGAGTGTAACGACGAATCCAAGAGCGCAGCCTAAAGAAGCGTAAGTAATCTGAAATCAAAACCGAGAAGCCCAGCTCGTTAAGCAAATCTACTCGAGCCAAAAAATCAGAATCGCCATCTTCATTGCCAGAATAAAGTTCATTCAAGGTGATCTCAGCCACCACTAAAATTTTATCTTCCTCAACACCGTCCTCTTGCGCAAAATGTCGAATTGCCGAGTCTTTCATGTCCAGATGAACATTCGTCGGCGGCTTGAATGAGCCACGAATAACAATCGTGTCTTTCTTACGCAAGGCCGATGCTGGCACCACTGATTCGCCGCTGGGTTCAAACATAACAGCGCGACAGTTCCAGCTATGGATCAAATGAAGGTTCATCAATCGGTTTTCTACCGAATCAAAGTCAGGGCCTGAAAAATGAATCAAATCGATTTCGATACGTTTATCAGATCCCATACCATCTTGTAGGTTGTCAATGATTTTCTTGGGATCATCTGCATGGTAATAAGCACCATGCACTAAGTTTACTCCCAAAACACCCAACGCCTCAGACTGTAGCCGATTTGTCTCATCTAGCATTCTGACATGTAAAATAATTGAGCTTGGCTGTCCATGAGGTTCTTGTTGACGCTTAACACCAATCCAACCATGACACTCATTTTTTTGGCTATAACTCCTTGCTGTTACGGTCGCCGCGTAAGCGAAAAAGCGCGACTCATCACCACGAGCCTCATCTAATCTCTCCACCATCAAGGCATATTCATGGTCCATCATTTGCTCACAACGCTCTCGACTCACGTAACGACCCGTTTCACCATAAACATCATCGCTGACCTGCATGTCATACGCTGACATAGTCTTTGCAACAGTGCCTGCCGCCGCACCCGCGTTGAAAAACTGGCGCGCCGTTTCTTGACCCGCGCCAATTTCGACGATAGCGCCATAAATGCTGCTATTTAAGTTTACTTTAAGCGCCTTTTCTTGGGGTAGCTTTCGGTTATTGCGGTTTTCGAGTTTAGGGTCGGTCATTTTCTACACGTTTGAATAGTCGTTAAGTTCTAGTTTTTGATACATCTTTTAACACAGGTTTTAGCCCTGCTTCTGAGCCTTACATCGGCTCTTACTTTGGTAATAAAAGCACCACAGCGTGTGCCTCGATACCTTCTTCTCGCCCGATGAAACCGAGTTTCTCGGTGGTAGTCGCTTTGATGTTTATTTGATTACTTTGGCCATTAAAGTCGGCAGCAATATTCGCCTTCATTGACGCCAGATGAGGTGCCAGCTTAGGTTGTTGTGCGGCAATGGTGACATCTAAATTACCTAGAGAATAATTACTCTCTGTCATTAATGTCACAACGTGTCGCAGTAGACCTCGGCTGTCTGCCCCGGCATAAGCAACATCTGTGTCAGGAAAATGTTTGCCAATATCGCCTAAGCCTAGAGCGCCCAGCACCGCATCGCAAACAGCATGCAATAGCACATCAGCGTCAGAGTGGCCGAGCAAACCTTTACTATGGTCAATTTCGACACCACCCAAAATTAGTTTGCGACCCTCTACCAACTGGTGAACATCGTATCCATGGCCGATTCTCATTAATCGTGGTCTCCACCGTGCTGGTGTGAGTCAGCGCCGCTCGAATCATGCTTGTGTGATGAACTGTCCTTGTCTTTGTTATCGTCACCGCTTACCACATCGATCACTGCACCACCAACCTTAAAGGGAATCTTGACAACCTCAATAGCGACATCGACCGTGTTACCAACGATGGTCCCCAGACATCCCTGTAAGATTAAGCAAAAAAGAACACAGATTAATAACTTGAATGGTTTCTGTAAGGTCTGTTTAGTGAGCATAGGTATAAGATGTTTCGGCAAACTAGCGCTGTATTGTACTGTGTTTGCCGTTCAGTGTTTAGCATTATGGGCCTGTCGGATAATGATTTGCATCAGGAGAAAGTGGCGATTTCGCACTAGTCAAATTCATTGTCCGACAGGCCCTCTAAGTAGAAACTCGGCCAGCGCTAAATCTTCAGGCGTCGTTACCTTCAAGTTGCGTGCATCGCCTACTACTAATTTAGGCTGGTAACCCAAGTGTTCAAGCGCTGAAGCCTCGTCAGTAATATCCACATGTTGCTCTATTGCCGACGTCAACGCTGCTTTTAACAGTCCATAACGAAACATCTGCGGAGTTTGCGCTTGCCAAATATCGGAGCGGTCTACAGTAGACATGATGGCCTGTGTTTTGCTGGCACGCTTAAGCGTATCTTTTGCTAGAACCGCTAAAATTCCACCAACGTCATCATCTCTAAGACTATCGATTAAGTGTTTAAGCGAAGCACAACTTAGGCATGGACGAGCCGCGTCATGTACCAGCACCCAGTCAGAGTCTTTAACCAATGACTGTGAGTCTTTAACCAATGACTGTGAGTCTTTAACCAATGACTGTGAGTCTTTAACCAATGATTGTGAGTCTTCAACTATTGATGGCGATCCTTCAGCACTTAAGGCGATTAAGCCGTTTAACACACTATGAGCTCTTGAACTACCGCCAACAGTAGTCGCTACTCTGTGGTCTTTAGCGACGTTTAACTGACTAAACCGTTGATCATTATCGGCTAAAGGAACGATGATTTTTTCGATCTCGTGATTATCCAAAAACACCTTAATTGTATGCTCAATAATCGCCGAGCCGTTTATCGAAAGATACTGTTTCGGTACACTTTCTTGCATACGGCTGCCAGAACCCGCTGCTGGTATGACCACCCAGAGCTTTGCTTTGCTTGAGATAGACTTGTTTAAATCAGGCATTGAAAAAATCATCTAAGGCTTTATTTAAAGCCCCCATTCCAAGCGCGGTAATAGGGCGATCATTGGCTACTGTGATGTCTGCTGCCGATTCATATAAACCAACTCTATCTCGATACAGTCGTGGCAACGAATGCGACTTCATCTTAGCTAAACCTCGACTGGCTGAGTTGTCGATTCGTTGGGTCAGAGTTCGCATCGTTATCTGTAAGTAAACGCGTGCGCCGATAGAGCCAAGATGGTCCATCGCTTGACGACTATAAACCGCGCTACCTCCAGTGGCAATCACATGGTTTTCGAGCTCTAATCGAGATAACACCATGCCTTCAAGAAAACGTAGATAGTTAACGCCCCGGCGATTAACAATATTTTGAAGATGCATATTCTCTACTTGCTCAATAATATGGTCTGTATCAACAAACGACATGCCTCGCTGCCTGGCCAAGCGTCGTCCAAGCGTACTCTTGCCGCTACCAGGCATGCCAATTAGAGTGATGTTTGGTAAGGCACTAGTCACGCGTTTCACGACCTAATTTATCCGCACGAATGCGCGAATCTGTGACCCAATCTAGATGCATTTGTTCACTTTCATAGCTATTGCCATCTTTATCAACGAAGAAACGGCCGAAGGCTACTGCATTTTCTACCACACTCGCTGAGCCGATACGTGTGTATTCGAAAATAATGCTCTTACTGATCTCTGCCGTGCCGCGGATATGACAACCGTGGCCAATCCAAGTGGGCCCAACAATCTTGGCACCTGATTCTATACGGGTCCCGCTGCCAATATAAACCGGGCCCTTGATGTCACAGGCCGGCCAATCAATACTGGTGTTTAGTCCGACCCAAATCCCGGGTTTGACCTCAGTCCCGGGCATCGGAATCGTTCTAAGCTCACCATTCATAATTTTTTGATTTGCCTCCCAGTAGTCACTGATTCGACCGATATCAATCCAGTTAAACGGAATGTCGATGGCCTGAAACTTCAGCCCCTGTTCAACAATTTTAGGGAATAAATCTGAACCAATATCATAGGTTTCGTCTTCAGGGATCAGATCCAAAACCTCGGGTTCAAAAATATAAATACCCGTATTTACTTTGTTAGACAAAGCATCTTCGACTGACGGCTTTTCTTGGAATGAAGTTATCTGCCCACGCTTATCACATACCACCACACCGTAATCACTGACCTCTTGAGGGTCAACAGACAAGGTGCAAATACTTGCCATAGCGCCACTTTTCCAGTGCTGTCTAACAGCTTTGGTTAGATCTAAGTCAATCAAAGCATCGCCACAGACAACCAAAAACGTATCATCAAAGAAACCACCAAATTGTTGAATACGTTTTATGCCTCCAGCAGAACCGACCGCCTCAGATTGAATTTTTCCATCTTCAATATGACCCTCAAACGAGTAGCCGATTTCGACACCAAAGCGCTCACCATTGCCGAAGTAACTTTCAATTTTCTCAGGCAAATGACTAACGTTGACCATGATTTCATCGAAACCATGGCGAGCGAGCTCCTCAATCAGATATTCCATTACCGGCTTACCAATGATCGGGATCATCGGTTTTGGCATCTCATTGGTTAATGGTCTCACTCGGGTACCCTTACCCGCGGCAAGTATCATTGCTTTCATCTAGGCTGCTCGCGATAATTATTGAGCCGATATTCTAACGCCTTTTAATGACAATTTCAGCGTGCATACAGATAAGGCCGTTAGTTTTCTAAGGCCTTGCCATTATTCTTCGCCAAGCGCTTTAAATGCTCGTCGTCAAAGGCATCCTCAAGTGCCGTAGCTTCCATGGCAGCGGCTTGCAACAATGTCAGTTCAGTTTGATAATCACTGGTATCACTTCGCCACTCTTCAATGTATAAATCGCTACTGCCTTTGCCAGCCCGCATAGCCGCCCTATCAATCGCTTCTTGAAAACGTGCCGCCAGCATGACCTTGCCTTTCTCGCGTCCACGTTTAATAGTAACCATCGACGGAATATCGCGCCAATACATAACAATTTTTTTCATACTACCTTTCCGTCTTCGATTCTCTAGCATTGCTAATACTCCAAGCTAACCATCTACTCGAATAGTTGTATTCTTTGGGTCGTATGGACTGTCTTCAACAACTTCGACCGGCCACAATTGGCCTAACATTTTGACCATTAGTTTTTGCCCAATAACCGCAAGCTCAGGTGGTAAGTAGCCCATGCCGATGCTTTTTTCAAATGCCACGGAGTAGCCGCCAGAGGTTAAGCGGCCGACCTTAGTTTCGCCGTCATACAAGGCCTCACGCCCCCATGGATCAGCATCGTCAGGCCCATCAATTAACAGCGTGACACACTTCC
>Ga0316189_10004573_pt1 | contig 13293 bp, 10 predicted proteins | sample LowCovwburrow_MG_FD_204930 | JGI IMG/M metagenome (GOLD analysis project Ga0316189, IMG submission 204930) | Coastal sediment microbial communities from Maine, United States - Lowes Cove worm burrow | ecosystem: Environmental > Aquatic > Marine > Coastal > Sediment | place: USA: Maine... | reverse complement strand
CGACGGCCACCTCAGCCAACACTGCCGGATCGGAGATGGTTCGATTCTCGGTGAAATAGGCCTTTAGCAACTTCTCGTGAAAGGTATGGAACACCTCGGGCCCGAAGGTCTCGGCGACCTTTCCGGCTACGGCTGACGGCAAGCTGTGGGAAGGGGGTTCGTGCTCACCTGTCCATGGGGTGGTGAAGTTGGTGCGTTTCTCCATTGACGCCGGACGCTCCCACGACGTGGTGTACTTGGTGAAGTCCTCCATCGTCCGCTCTTCGGGGGTCGGGCGCAGCAGGAAACTTTTCCATTCGATCTCGACCTGATCACCGAACTCTTCGGCTAACTCTTCGAGACGAACCGTCCCGACGTAGCACCACGGTCAAAGGTAGTCAGACCAAACGGTTAAAGTAATCGGCTCCATCGGCTGAGATTAGCGACGAACATCGGTCTTTGCGGTATCCGGGCACTGGCGAGGTCGGACAGGTTGTTAGTCGGATGAACCGATCGGTATGGCACGAATGCGGGCCTCGGCCAGTGCCGCCCCCGGCAGTGATGGGGAAAACATGATCCGAGACGCTTCGGAATTGACTACTTCGCGCTTTATCCGCTGCCCGAACGACGTGGGCTCACTTAGGGTGGCGACCAGTGGCATACCGTTTGACCCTGCGGTCAGATCGGTCACGGGCAACGACCCGTCGGGGGTTTCACCAATATCTGAGGATGTAACGAGGCCTAGAGAAACAACCGTGCTTCGCTGCATTAAGATCGACTCCACCAACTGCACATGGTCATGGATGACAAACCCCGCGGGCACAAACACGAGCCACCGCCGAGCAAGCTGATGGAGCACACGGAATCCGGCCCAGGCCAGACCAAGTCCGAGGATCAACAAGGGCACTCCGAGCCAATACCGGCCGGCGGCAATGAGCCATGGCCCGATTCCGAGCCCTGCGATAACGGCGCCGAAGGCCAACTGAATTGGCCCGGCCAAGGCAAATGCCGGTGGGCGCAAGGCCATCCGGCGCTCCGAGCCGTAGGCCGAACCGTTGACCATCTGGTCACCGACGATTGGCATGTAGGCAACACCAGTGGCCACGATGGAGTACACCACACCTAGCAAGATCGACGAGCCGAAACCTTCCAGTACCCCGGTGATCAGTAACGTGATACCAAGCCCGGGGGCCAGCACTCGAATAGCGGTGAGACTGAGGGTCGTCGGCACGAGGGCGGCCAGCATCCCGGCGAACCACAGCAACCAGAACCAGCCCTCGGTCAGTGTCCTGCCGGTGTCGCCGAATCGCTGTATGAGCACTCCGATCCCGCTACCGGCTAACACCGGTGCAAGAAGCCAAGCGGCACGGAGCGGCCACAGACCCGCCTTGTCCTGGAGGCCGGCCAAACCGGAGGACGGCTTCGTGTTTTTTGTTGTGATTGCCATCGAGATCCAGTCTGCCTGGGGCGTTGGCACGTTCCCACTACGAAGGTCCTAGCTGGCAGACACGATTACATCCTCACCATAGACAATGTCGTTTTCGGACCGAGCTGGAGGCAGGTCGGGGGCCGGTCGGGCAAAGAAGAAGCCTTGGGCGTACTCACAGCCCATTTCGCCGACAAGGAACGCTTGGGTTCCCGTTTCAATTCCTTCGACGGTTACCAAAGCATCAGCCGAGTGCAACATCTCAACGGTCTTGCAAAGTAGCCGCCTGGAGGCAGGACTGTCTTCGATATCGGTCACCAAACTCCGATCGATCTTGATGATATCTGGCCGAAGGTCGGCGATTCGGGCCACGTTGGCGGTGCCGGTGCCAAAGTCGTCGATTGCCAACCGGTGACCGGCCGATCGCAAGATCTCGAAGATCGATGCATGGTCACCACTGTCGCTCAGCAGTGTTTCGGTGATTTCAATCGTGATCATCGACGGGCAAATGCCGTGCTCGCTCACCGCCCGGCCAAGGACTTCAACCAACCGGGGGCCGACTTGGGCAGCACTGACATTGATCGACACCGACATTTCAGGATCAATAGTGCCGTCGGCCAACCACAGCGCACATTGTTTGGCCGCCTGGTTGATGATCCACTCCCCGATCCGAATCATCAACGCCGGATGCTGCTCGGCAACAGGAATGAACTCACCGGGCGAGATAAACCCACGAACGGGATGGAACCAACGAATCAGTGCTTCGGCTGACACCGGCTGCAAGGTACGAAGGCTGATGATCGGCTGGTAGTACAACTCGAATTGGTCCGATTGGAGCGCTTCTTCCATTTGCGACCAAAGGTCGAGATCGGTTTGGGTTTGATCGTCGGACCGTTCCTGCCAGGTCACCAACACTCCCCCCGATTCCGATGCCGATCGGGCCAGTGCGCCCATCGACTGCTCGAAGGTCTCGACTGGGTTCTGGCAATTGTTGGCATATCCCATCGATACCGAAAGGCGAAGCGTCCGTTCGTCGACATTCACCGACTGCTCCAAAGCCTTACGGATCCGCCCAGCGAGTTTGTCCAACCCATTGGGGCTCAGCTGATGGACTGCGACAGCAAAGGTCGCGGCCTCGATCCGAGCCAGCTCGTCGCTGGACCTCAGGACGCCGCGGAGACGGTCGGCCAGCACCTGAAGAGTGGCATCGGTCGCCCCTGTTGGGGCCCCACGAGAGATGAGTGCCCATTTGTCGACCGCAACGGTTAGAACACCGAAGTCGCCCTGGGCCAGACGCTCCAAAAAAGCTCGCCGGTTTAGGACGTCGGTTACCGGGTCACGGTCGATTTGTTGTTGCAGGATTCTGGTTTCGGAAACATCCCGGCCGTTGAATACAACACCGCCTATCAGGTCAGAGTCACGATGATCGGTCAACACCACTTCCAGCAGTCGCCTGGTCCCGGAGGCACTAACAAACTCGATCTCGTTGCGGGCCGATCCAGAGACCTGACAACGACGCCATGCCTCATCCAATCGCTCGATGGCACCATCGTTGGCCAGCATCGTGTCGATCCTGGATCCGGCGACATCGTCGACGCTGAATCCCAGTACTTCGCTGACAGCCCGGCTGGCGTAGGAGATACTGCGACTCGCATCCAAAATCACGGTGATGTCGCCCGAATTGTCGAGCAGTGCCCGCTGACGTTTCTCCGACTCAAGGGCCGCCTTGGCCCATTGGCGGTCGGCCAGGGTGGCGGCGGCTATCTCGGCGCCGGACCAGGACCGGACGAGGGACCGAACGCTGTTTCGCTGGCGGGCTCCCAGAAGTTTCTCCGTCGTCACGTATACCCAGCGGTCGCCGCTGCTGGCCGGTGCTATCGCAAACAGCCAACCTTGATCGGTTCGAGCTCGAACTTCTGACTGATTGGACGAGCCGCTGTCGTTCGACCCGCGAACCTTCCCGTGAGCCAACGGCGATAGGTCAACGACACCGTGGTCATGTTGATAGCAATCGTCCGGTTTGCCAATCTCAGTTGGGTTGGAACGGCCGCAGTCGGGAGAGTCTGTGGTGATCCTCACGTCGGCCCCGGGGATTACCGCCTTCAACTCGGTTATGAAGATCGTGTCCAGATCTTGGCCTGAATGGCCTGACATCTTGTCAGATGCGTGGATAAGCCTTGCTCCAAGAACCATGACCCTTCGGTGATACCTCACAACATCCAATCCCCTGGCAGCCAGAAGTGCAGTGATTCCGACGATGAAGACAACCGTCCCCACCCGTTTTTCCCAACCCATCTCCCCAGGCCAAACCGCAGCCAGCATCAACAACAGGATTGAGAAAGTGGTAAGCCACCAATGGTGCCCTTCCTCCGATGGTTCAATGTCTTGAGGTGAAGCGACCAGGCTATGAACCTCGGGATGGGTTACAGCGGCGGCAACAAACCCTGCCGCCAAGGTGTTTATGATCACCACCGGAAACGGGTCCACGGCGGCGGCAAAGGCAAGCGTGCCTGCAAGGTCTGCACCAGCCAAAACTACCGAACCGGCTGCAAGCAGGTGATAGGGTGTTGATCGAACGCCACGGGCAAACAACAACCTGATGGTGACCCCCAACAACACAATTTGGACGATGAAATATCCGGTGTTTACCAACCGTTCCCCTAGAGGGTTACTGGGATCGACCACGTAATCACCAAGGACCAACATCCACCCCAGATAGCCAATAGCCAGGGCAATTACCGCTGCAGATATTTGGCTACCCAAATCGGCGCCACCGTTTCGACCCCGAATAAACATCGAAAGAGATCCGACAAAGGTGAAATAGGCAATAAACACAACAACGTCGGCCGGCGATGGAAGTGGGAACTCAACACCAATTATCACGCCGTGAACAGCTCGAATCACATTGCCGACGACGGCCATCCCCATGGCCGCCGCCATAAACCCCCACGCCTGCCTCGACGCAGCATTAGGCATCAAACGGCGGTTCTTGAGGACTACCCCTGCACTCGCGAACCAAAAGACAACGACGGCCAGGCCAACTACTTCAGACCAAATCCATGCTACCGACACAAGCACAACAGCCACAAAGGGCCAAAGACACCACTTCTTCAGAGACACTCGACTTACATCGGCAGGTACCAATTCACTATTGAATCAAATTTGTGATTCTCGGGTGAATCACCCCCCTACACTTACCGCTTTATCCCCACTCAGCAAGCATCTCGGCGCAAGGAACCAGACATGCCCTCACCCCAGCCAGACCACCGTTCCCTGTTATCGAAAATGGCATTGGAAACACCAGCGCTAGTAGTGGATCTTGAACTTGTTGGCCGTCGAGTTGATGAGTTCCGCTCCGCCATCGGGGATTGGGCTGACATTCGCTACGCCGTGAAATCAAACCCGGCAAGCCGTGTTCTTGACACCTTACATGAGCAGGAATGCGGCTTCGACATTGCATCGGTGGCTGAACTACGCATGGTGCTACAGGCCGGTGCCGACCCATCCGACGTGGTGTTCTCGGCCCCGGTAAAACGCCCCGAACAGGTGGCGGCCGCCTACCAAGCCGGGGTCCGCCATTTCGCGGTTGGATCGCCGAAAGAACTTGAAAAGGTCATGGCTCACACTGGGGCCGACGTCAAGGTTCTTATCCGGCTGGCTTTGGAGGGGGAAGAGGCCCGGTGGCCACAGGTCAACTGGGGGGTAAGCCATTCCCAGGCACTGTCGATGGTTGACCGGTTACGAAATCAGCCAACCGGGCAAACCCATAAAGGTGAGATTGGCCTTACCTTTCATGTCGGCTCTCAAGCCGCACCTGGAGCATGGAGTTCAGCTTTAGCCAAGGTTGGGCACCTCATGACCGAGCTACCCGATGTGGTAACGATTGTCGATATCGGTGGCGGCTTCCCCGCCAGTTATCGACAGGGCCCTGACGCCCATATCGAAATGTGGAAAGCGATCGGCGCCGAACTGGCCGCAGCCAAGATGGTACTTCCCTATCAACCACAGTCGTGGATCGCCGAGCCCGGACGAGCACTGGTGGCCGATAGCGGAACGCTGTACACATCAGTCATGGACATCGACGTCGATCGCAATACCGTGCACCTCGATGCCGGCGCCTTTCACGGCCTCTACGAAGCTTCGGTTGCCGGAGGTGGAATCGAGTATCAGTGGGATTACTTCGACCGCGACATAGCGGTAACAACACCGATGAAGGTGGCGGGAATGAGCTGTGACTCCGACGACCGCCTGGGCCAGACTGTTGATCTACCTGTTGACCTGGCACCGGGGGAATATCTGGCTGCTCGTCAATCCGGTGCCTACTCACTCTCGTACCGCAGTCAGTTCTGTGGGCTGGAGTCACCCTCGGTGTTGGCAGTTGAACAAACTGCCGACGAGCCACCGGATTACGAGGTGGCGGTTAGTGGATCTGATGCCTTCGAAGAGGCCGCCGGTGTTGAATTTGATGTATTCGCCCAGTCGGGGTTCTTGGAGTCTGATGGGACATTGGCAACATTTCGCGCTTACGACCCGATAAGCCGGTTCATCATCATGAGAGAGACCGACGGCTCAATCGGGTCGGCTATGAGGATGGCCCCGGCGTCAGATTTGGGCTTCACCGCCCTTCACAGCATCCCCGTTAGCTCCCAGGGGTGGACTGCAGTGGAAACCGCAGGCACGGAGAACATCACCGAAATAATCACGCTGTCGTCGCGTGGTGCATCGCTTCGAACATCAGTCGCGGCATATGCCGCCGGTTGGTTCGACAGCCGGGCACTCGGCCGCAACTTTGTGGTGGCAGCTATCGATACCCAGGTTCTCGACATGTTGGAGCGACGCCTTGGGCTCACGGTAACCCGCCTCGGCGACCCGCTCGACTATATGGGTAGCCCGACCGTAGGGATGTTGCTGGACTTACGACCCGGCCGCCAGCAAACGATGAGAGAGTCAACGTTCGGTCAAAGTGTCCTAGCTTCGACTACCGCCTAGGAACCTACACCGGTCGGGGTCTAACCTCTGGGCTGGGCCCAATCGGCGAGACGCAGGTCGGGTGTGAATGCTTGACGGGCGCCGATCCATACAACCGTTACCACGGCCATTATCGCGGTGCCTAAAATGAGGTACATGACAACCACCTGAACCATCACCGCTTCGACCGGAGGAACTCCCGCCAGCAATAGACCGGTCATGGCACCGGGCAGAGCGATGAGCCCGACAACTTTCGTCCGTTCGATCTGGCCGGTCAGCGCAGTGCGAGCAGCTATAGGAGCGATAAACATCATGGCTCGGCGACGGTCCATGCCCAAGGCCAGGAGTGCCTCGACCTGTCCGGATTGTTCTTTGAATTGCTGATCGAGTTGTTTGGCGGCAAGAACCGCAGCCGGTAAGACGTTGCCAATGGTGATCCCGGCGATTACCACAATGGTGACGGGCTCCCGCTCGAAAACGCCGAGACCGAACAGCAGGGCAAGGGCAACCCCGGTCGACCCGAATGTCGACCCGAACATTGCCGGGGCCAGACCAGGTATCGATGGAGCTCTGCGCCGAACGACAAATGACGCGATCGTTACCATAGCCAGAACCCATAACCAAGCCCAGAGGTGAGCAAAGCGATTATCGAAGATGAACAGAAACGCAACGCCGACAACACCGAGTTGCAGGGCAGCCCGGATCGAAGCCTCGATAATAGGGCGTGTCAGGCCAAGCTGAAGCCACACCGACAAGCCGAGGCCAACAAACACCAGTGATAGAGAAGCGGCTACGGCTTGGATCCCGATCTCATCCATTTCCGTCGCGCACCCCTTCTTGACAAGTGCCCTTTCTTGATAGGCACCGTTTGGAGGCTACTCCGAGTTCGCCGAGGCTTTTGCGAGACGATCAAGAACCGCTTCGAGAAGTGGCCCGTCGTTGGGAGGCACCACCACAACCCGGTCGAGCAGGGCGGCGTCGGCGGAGCGAAGGGCATCGTAAAGGCCCGTTGCGAACAGGGCTGGGTCGGCCGGTAAGAACCAAGACGGCTCGTAGTCACCCGGTGTTGGGCTGATGAGGCCAACGGTGACGGTGGGATCGTGATCGAACTGTGCCCGGTATTTGCTGAACGCCTTACTATCGGCCAGAACGACAACTTGGGCATTCGGTGAATAGTGCGACTTCAACCGACCAGGGGCCAGATACTTTTCGCCTGGTGCCGGATCAGGAACCGGCCGACCCAAAACAGCTTCCAGCCTTTCCCGGCTCACACCCCCGGGGCGGAGCAGCACGGGCCGAGGTCGACTGAGGTCGATAATTGTCGATTCGACACCAACCGCCGTTGGGCCACCGTCCAGGATCACCTCGACCCTCCCGTCGAGATCGGACAGCACGTGACCAGCCGTTGTTGGGCTGACCGATCCGAAGGGATTGGCCGATGGCGCAGCCACCCCCAACCCGCAAGCCTCAAGCAAAGCCAGCGCCACTGGATGAGCGGGAACTCGCAGGCCGACGGTGTCCATGCCTCCAACGGTGTCGACCGCGGCCAACGACGACCGAGGCACCACCATCGTGAGCGGACCGGGCCAAAACGCTTCGGCTAGTTGAGCCACGACTTGGGCCAATCCGTGAACCGCATCGAGATCGATCCAGTCCCAAACCGCATCGACCGAACCCAGATGCACGATAAGCGGGTGACCAGTTGGGCGACCTTTGGCGGTGAAGACTCGCCTTACGGCTTCTGACCGCGAGGCATCGGCCCCTAGGCCGTAGACGGTTTCGGTCGGGAATGCCACCAACTCGCCTCGCACCAGAGCGTCGGACGCAATTGCTACGTCAGTGGTGACAACGGTTTCCAGGTCGCCTATAGCGGGTTTGCCGGTGGTCGTGGCTAGCGGCGTCGACCCGGTCATGCGGCGGTCGCTCCCCCGACCACTTCATCACCGACATAAAACACAATCGACTGCCCGGGGGCAACCTTCTGCTCGGGTTTATCCCAATGTAGGTTGTCCTCGATCAATCGTCCGTGGCGGAGCAAGCCGTGGGCCGAACATTGAACGCCCAGCGGGCCATCAACCGGTTGGTTGGTCCACATGACCTCGCTCACCGGCTGGGTTGACCTCATCAGGTCTTTTAGCGGGCCGACGGTCACGACGTTTTCCGCCCGGTCGATATTCACCACATAGCGTCGTCCAAGGTCACCACCCAGATTGAGGCCGCGACGTTGCCCGATAGTGACCATCTCGACGGCTGGGACGTCACCGACCTTGGTGCCTTCGCTATCAACCAACCGGGCCGGGGACAGCGGGATCCGGTTACCGAGGAACCGTTTGCGTCCATCGCCCGAATGGATGAAACAGACATCTTGTGAATCGGGCTTTTCGGCTGTTCGCAAACCAAGATCGGCGGCCAGCTCACGAACTTTGTCTTTAGTCATGGGGCCCAGGGGCAGTAACAGCCGGGCTAGTTGGGCCTGGTCAAGCATATGCAGTACATAGGACTGGTCTTTGGCCGAATCGGCACCGCGGGCGATCTGGTAGATGCCGTTGTCGTCGGTGACCACCCGGGCATGATGCCCGGTGGCTACGAGGTCGAAACCAATGGCATCGGCCCGACGGAACAGTTTGTCGAACTTGATATGCCGATTGCATTCAACACAGGGGTTGGGTGTGAGATTGCGGGCATGATCTTCGACATAGGGCGTGATTACGTGCTGTTCGAATTCATCGGCAAAGTTGAAGACGTGATGGTCGATGCCGAGACGGTCGGCCACACGCCGGGCGTCGTCGACATCGGACACAGAGCAGCATCCCGAATCACTTTCGCCGCCCCACAGTTTGAGGGTAACCCCGACGACGTCATAGCCTTCGCGTTGCAGCAATGCCGCAGCCACCGACGAATCGACACCGCCCGACATCGCCACCAGAACTTCGCCTTTTGGCCCTTGGCTCATCGGCTCTTGACTCATCGACCCTTGCTCCTCAATCGTTCGACCGATGACGAGACGGATTCGATTGCCGCATCGATATCAGCCTCGGTTGTGATATAGCCCAGCGACAAACGTAACGAGCCTTGGGCCAGGCCTCGGTCATAGCCCATGGCCGCAAGCACGTGGGATGGATCTTGGGCACCGCTGGCACAAGACGAAGCGGCCGAAGCCATCACATCGGCTTTTTCCAGCAGGAACAACAAGGCTTCACTCTCAATGTCTTCGAAACAAAGATGGGCGATGTTGGCGGTTTTGTGTGACCGCATCGCCGAGCTTGTGTCGGTGCGGTCAAGGCGGCCCACACCGCTCTCGTGGACACCGTCGATCCGAGCCACGATTCGGTCAATAAGGTGGTCACGCAAGGTGGCCAGCCGTGCGATCTCGGATGGTCGGTTAGCAACGGTTATGGCCAATGCCGTAGCCATGCCGGCGATCCCCGGCACGTTCTGGGTGCCGCCACGCCGATCTCGTTCCTGCCCACCACCAAGCAACAGCGGTTTGAGTTTCAGTCCGTCTCGAACGACGAGAGCGCCCACCCCTTTCGGGCCGCCGAACTTATGGGCGCTGATGGAAATCATTTGAGCCCGGGAGGCCGCTGCCGCCACATCAACCCAACTCATTGCCTGGACCGCATCGGTGTGGAGCACGGCATCAGGGGCGACTTCGGCCAGCACATCGGCCACCTCATCGATCGGCTGGATCACGCCGGTCTCGTTGTTGGCCAACATCACCGAAACGATCGAGGGTGTTTCCCCGTCGGCGATCATCGCCTGTAGAACAGAACGGAGTTTGGGTAGATCTATTCGGCCGTCAGTAGTTACCCCAACGATGCGGCCGCCTAGATCAGTGACCGAATCGAGGATGGCATGGTGTTCAACCGCGGAACAAACCGGTGTTCCTCCCCGGATTTCCACCATTCCCCTGATGGCTAAATTGTCGGCTTCAGTACCGCCGGCGGTGAAGACAACCTCGCCTGGTTTGGCCCCCAAAGACTCCGCAACCACATCTCGGGCATCGTCCAGAACCCGGTTGGCGGCGCGTGCCATCCGGTGAGAGCCTGACGGGTTGCCGTACTCATTGCTCCACAGGGGGACCATGGCGTCGATCGCCGCCTGGCGCACCGGGGTGGTAGCGGCGTTGTCTAGGTAATGAACCACTCCTAAAGCCTACGAGACCAGTCGGTAGTTGATCGATGACTGGAGTTGGAATGGTTGGACTGGGCCGGTGAAATGGGTTCACTATGACCGTTGGCAATTACCAACCCGAGTCCTATGGCGAGGCCTTCGCCGAGGTTTATGACGCGTGGTATCACGATGTCACCGACGCGGCGGCTACGGCCAAGTTCGTTGCGGCCCGAGTGGGAAACGGTCCGGTGTTGGAACTTGGCATCGGCACCGGGCGTTTGGCCGAGCCGCTGTTGGCCCAAGGCCTCGACGTTGTGGGCCTGGATGCCTCACCGTCGATGCTCGCCCAAGCCCGCCAACGGTTGGCTACCGCTATTGATTCGACCGGCCCGTCGCTGACTCTTGTGCAAGCCGATATGGCCGCTCTCCCCTTCCGACCGACCCCCGGCGTCGGTAACCAGGCACACTCTCACGATGCTGCCCGGTTTGGGGCGGTCGTAATTGGTTTCAACACACTTTTTAATCTGCCAACGGCTGCCCGGCAGCAGACGACGATCACAGGAATCGGTCCCCTCCTGGCTAACGACGGGGTTTTAGTTGTCGAGGCTATGACCGGAGCATCGCTAGCAGCCTCCGCCGGCGTTTCGAAGTCAGTGGCTCAACGGGCAACCGCAGCTCGCACCGACGGTGGCACGACCATGGTTCGCACCGAAGTCGATCCTGACAATCAGACCATCGCCGGCCTTCACTTCGATCGAGACGGTCGCGACAAACGAATCGTCCGCTGGTTCATTCGATGGTCTACGCCCAGTGAAATCGATGGGTTCGCGGCTGATGCCGGCCTAGAACTTGACGAACGGTGGGCCGATTGGCACCACACCCCGTTCACCGACAATTCCGAGAACCACATCTCGACCTATATTCGGTCTCGATAGCGCCAGTGTCTCGTGGGGTAGTCTCGCGTTATGTCCAAAATTATGGTGGGTGTGCTCATTGATCGTTCAGTTGATGAGGTGTGGGCCGACGTTGCCGACATTTCTTCGCACGTCGATTGGATGGCCGACGCCGAGTCGATCACATTCACCTCTGAATCAACAGAAGGCGTCGGCACGCGTTTTGAGTGCTACACCAAGATCGGCCCCCTTCATACCAATGACGTGATGGAGGTGACGGCATGGGAACCCGGCCGGAGCATGGGTGTCCGCCACAGCGGCGCAGTCACCGGAGAAGGCGTGTTCACCTTGGAGCCAGTCGGCCCCGATAGCTCTCAAACATGGTTCGCCTGGACCGAGAATCTGCAGTTCCCATGGTATATGGCCGGCCCGCTCGGTGCCGCTGCCGCCCGTCCAATCTTCGCCTGGATCTGGCGCCGGAACCTCCGAGCATTAAAGGCCCGCCTCAGCTGAGCCAAGCCGAACCGAATGCGTCGAGACTCGGGTGTTCGACTACCCGGGTGAGTAGCCCAATAATGTCGGCACGAAAATGGCAATGGCAGCAAGCGCCACTATGACGCTGACGCCAACGGCGACTACGACCCTAGTGTTGCCGGCCTTGACGATGCCGCCAGTGTGGTCTCCGGCTGACACCGTGTGGCTAGACCAGGCTCGGCGGTCGCTTAGATCGGCCTTGCCCAGTTTGGTCATGAGATAGACCACTAGGTACCCACCGGCCACACCACCGGCGTGACCCCAGAACGAAATCCGTGGAATCAGCAACGGCAGTGCCAGATTGACGAGAACCAACCGACCCATCGACGTTTGGAAGAAGCCAACCCCCCGGTTCTTAAGGATGGCCATCATCGCTCCGGCCAACCCCAACACCGCGCCGGAGGCACCCACCGTGCTCTGCTCAAAGCCGAACAACATGACCGCCGCCGACCCGCCGAGCAAACCTGCGAGGTAGATAAGGGAAAACCTCAGCGATCCGACCAACGGTTCGAGTTGCTTGCCGAGTATCCACAACACATAAGAATTGAACCCGATGTGCATCGTGGTGGAGTGAAGGAATCCCGAGCTGACAAGACGCCACCAGTCCCCGCTGATCACCGCCGGTCCGAACAGAAAGCCCCAGTCTCGTACGGTCCGACCGGCCTCGTCGATAGGGGTTCCTGAACCGAGGAAGATCAAGATATTGATCACCAGGATGGCGATAACCACCGGTGTGGTCCCTTGGCCGATGTCGCTGGCCCTCACCACTTTCTGGGCCCCAGAACTGCTGCATTCCGGGCAATGAAAACCAACCGAAGCCTGCTTCATGCACGACACACAAATCGGCCGTTCGCATCGCTGGCAGGCGACGCCTGCCTTTACATCACTGTGGCGGTAACAAATTGAATCGTCATCAAGCACTGACTCGCAGACTAGTTACTCGGAGACGGGTACATGGGATTTTGTGACAAGTTTTCACGCGGACGTTTCGGCGGAGCCGAAACTCCAAGCGAGGCGCGCCGCGCCGGAGCCGATAGCGGCAGGCGGGACAGTAGTCCTCACCGGGTGCCGGGCTGCACTCCGGACAGCCGGAATCATTGCCGATTGGGTGACCAAACAGCGAAAGAGACGTGACGAAGCGCCCTGACGTGAGCGAAATAGCTAAAAATCTGCTGGAATCGCCGAGTTGCCGAGTTGCCGGACAACCGGAACCCTCAGAGGCAAGGAACAACCAAAGCATGATTCAAGAGTTCAAAGACTTTATTAACAAGGGTGGCGTTTTCGAGACCGCCGTCGGCCTAATTTTAGCCTTGGCTTTCCAGCCGATCATCGACTCGGTGGTCAACGACATTGTCACCCCGATCATTGCCCGAATCGTCG
>Ga0316189_10004571_pt1 | contig 13295 bp, 10 predicted proteins | sample LowCovwburrow_MG_FD_204930 | JGI IMG/M metagenome (GOLD analysis project Ga0316189, IMG submission 204930) | Coastal sediment microbial communities from Maine, United States - Lowes Cove worm burrow | ecosystem: Environmental > Aquatic > Marine > Coastal > Sediment | place: USA: Maine... | reverse complement strand
GGTATTCCTTGCTGTCTGGCCCTTTGTTTCTGATCTGCGAACCGGTGCCATGAGCGGTGGCAGCGGTGAAGAAGCCGTATTGGAAGCAGCTGCGGCTCAAATGATCAATGCCCGCGGATTGCCATCTTCTGTGGCAGCGGGCATGACCGATTCCAAAATGCCGGATGCGCAAGCTGGCTATGAAAAAGGCGTTACGGTGGCACTGGCAGCACAGGCCGGGGCCAATATTATATGTGAATCCGCTTCGATGCTGGCTTCTCTGCTTGGCACCTGTAACGAGATGATGGTCATTGATAATGACATGCTTGGCAGTGTTGCGCGCAGTGTGCGCGGGATTGAAGTTAACAAGGAAACCCTGTCGGTTGAGGCCATCCGCGAAACTGTCCACGGACCGGCTCATTTTCTGGGTCATCCGCAAACGTTGGCCCGGATGCAGTCGGATTATCTTTACCCGGAAGTGGCAGAACGCCTTAATCCGTCAAGCTGGGCTGATCTTGGCAGCCTTGATATGGCAGAAAAAGCCAGCCTTGAGGTTGAGCGTATTCTGGCGCTAGACAAGCTCAGTCACGTTCCAGCCGATGTTCACCGTGATATCTGTAAAAAGTTCCCGATTCATCTAAAATTATAAGGTTTCCGGTTTTCCTCTTTTTTATTGAAAATAAGGCGGACTTTTTGTTGTAACTTGAAAATTCTTGAAACAGTCCCATATTTGACAGACAAACCGGTCTGATGCCGTTTCGGGTCAGACTGTGAGTTAGCTGCTTTTTACAAGGGCTTGTGAAATGTCAAGAATGTCTGTTTTTTCCAGCCCTTTCATGTTGGGCTTTGATGAATTGGAACGCATGTTGGATCATGCCACCAAAACCGCCGGGGATGGTTATCCCCCATATAATATTGAACGAATTATGGCCAGCAATGGAAATAGCGATGCCTTGCGCATTACGCTTGCAGTGGCCGGGTTTTCGCGTGATAGTCTAGATATCATCGTTCAGGAAAATCAGTTGATCATTACCGGTCGACAAGATGATAGTGCCGAGGATAAAAAAAGCGACTTTTTGCATCGCGGTATTGCAGCACGTCAGTTCAAACGCACTTTCGTACTGGCTGATGGAATGGATGTTAAAGGTGCAGAGATGGAAAATGGTCTGCTAATTGTAGATTTAATCCGCCCTGAACCACAACGCATCGTTCGCAATATTGAAATAACGGAGGCTTGAAAGAGATGACACATATGTCCAAAGACGAAATGTTACTCAACGAACTCGCTCTTTTTGGCGATGGCGTTCTGGCCTATATCAAACCGATCTCGGTGGATGATGCCAGAGACATTGTCGGTGAAATTGATGAGATTCCAAAAGATATCAAGCTTTTCTGTCTGTTTAGCGCCAATGGTACACCATTAGCGATTTCTGACAGTCACAATACAGCTTTCAAGAACGCGATCGAACATGATCTGGAACCAACACAGCTGCATTAATTAAAAGATCACTTCCCGAAAAAGAATAGATTCGGGAAGTGATCAATTATTGTTGTTTATTCGGCGGCTTTTGCCAGTATCGGCGCTGCATTGAGTACATCTTCGTTGACGTGCTCCTCGAACTTAACGAAATTATCCGTGAACATTTCAACAAGCTTTTGGGCCTGTTCGTCATAGCTTTGCGGGTCGTTCCAGGTTTGACGCGGGTTGAGAATATTGTCATCAATTCCCTCAACTGACATTGGAACCTCAAAACCAAAGAACGGATCAGTGCGCATTTCAACATCGTTCAGTCTGCCATCAAGGGCAGCACACAGCAATTGGCGCGTAACCTTGATCGGCATACGATGTCCAGTTCCATAGGCTCCACCTGTCCAGCCAGTATTGACCAGCCAGCACGTTGCCCCGTGACTGGCAATCAGGTTTTTCAACAAATTACCATATACACTGGGGTGACGAGGCATAAAGGGAGCGCCAAAACAGGTTGAGAATGTTGCTTGTGTTCCAGCCACACCTTTTTCGGTTCCAGCAACTTTTGCCGTATAACCTGACAAGAAATGATACATGGCCTGGGCCGGTGATAGACGGGAAATTGGCGGTAACACACCAAAAGCGTCAGCGGTCAGCATGATAACATTATCAGGATGCGGCGCCATGCCGGTTGCAGATGCATTGGGAATGTAATGAATCGGGTAAGCAACCCGGCCGTTCTGAGTGAGTGTTGCATCGTCAAAATCAGGCAAGCGGGTGTCGGGGTCTATGACAACATTTTCCAGCACTGATCCCCAGCGCCGTGTGGTTTCATAAATTTCAGGCTCGGCTTCCTTTGAAAGATTAATCGTCTTGGCATAGCAACCACCCTCAAAATTGAAGATGCCATTTGGTGACCAGCCATGCTCATCATCACCAACCAGTTCGCGGGTGGCATCAGATGACAGCGTTGTTTTTCCCGTGCCCGACAAGCCAAAGAAAAGTGCCGAGGTACCCTCGGGTCCAACATTGGCCGAACAATGCATCGGCATAATACCGGCCTGCGGTAATAGGTAATTCAAAGTCGAGAAAACTGACTTTTTCATCTCACCGGCATATTCAGTGCTGCCGATCAGCACCAGTTTGTCAGTCAGGCTGGCTGCAACAACGGTTTCTGTATTTGTTTCATGGCGATCAGGGTCGGCCTTAAAAGAAGGAAAATCAAAAATATGCAGTTGCGGCTCAAAAGTATCCAACTCATCAACGGGTGGTCGGCGCAATAAATGGCGGATGAAAAGGGCGTGCCAGGCAAATTCGGTTACAACCCGTACCTTGATATTATGGTCCGGGTCGGCGCCGCCATAAAGATCTTGTACGAATAATTCCTTGTCTTTGGCATGAGTGGTAAAATCTTCACGCAACAGGCCAAAGGCGTTCTGGCTTAAGGCTGCATTGTTATCCCACCAGATTTCATTTTCAGTATCATTGTCACGAACATAGAACTTGTCGGTGGCTGATCTGCCGGTGTGTTGGCCGGTGGTTACTGCCAGCGCACCGCCAGAAACAATCTGACCTTCACCGCGAGCAATGGACATTTCATAAAGCTGGGCTTCACCCAGATTATAGTGGACTTTTTTCGGCCCGCTTAAACCGGACTTTTCTAAAGTATATTCTTGATTAAATCTGCCAGCCTGTTCCACGGCGATGATCCTTAAATTTGCTTAGCCAAGTATCGCCTGATTTTCGTTGATACTGTTTGCTGTAGCATGTCTTTGAACTGAATTTAGATGAAGTATCAAGCCGGTTTAGTGCCAAGCCGCTAATTACCTTATTGCCTTTACAGGCAGATAAATAACGAATGATCAGCAAAAACTTGACACCGGGAAAATAGTCAAATTCATAGTAAAGTGCAACGTTCTTTTTTCTATATGATCTACTCTTTAGTCTATTGAGGCAAATCAGGTTTGAGATACACCAAAACTGCCGTTTTTACCACTTAACTTGAAACAACCTGTTATCGACACCATATTTCTGCCATAATTGGAACTCTGGCGGCAATTTATGATATAGTGCAAAAACTGTTGCTGCCACAATTAACCCAACTTCGCTCGTTAGAGCCCATCAGGTACCCAAACACCGGATTAAACTATATTTGTATGTAATTTGATCACAATTGGAGAAATCAAGCAGATTGCCTGCATTTCTAAGAATGCGGGTTGCGCTTAAACGGCAGGAAAAAACATGTCAACAATCGCACTGGTAGATGATGACCGAAATATTTTGACATCAGTTTCAATCGCACTTGAAGCTGAAGGATACCAGACCAATACCTATTCCGATGGCGTCAGCGCTTTGCAGGGACTTGAAGACAACCCACCGGATATGGCAATTTTCGATATTAAAATGCCCCGTATGGATGGCATGGAGCTATTGCGCCGGTTGCGACAGAAATCGGACCTTCCGGTTATTTTTCTCACATCCAAGGATGATGAGATTGATGAATTATTCGGCCTGAAAATGGGCGCTGATGATTTCATCAGAAAACCATTCTCACAACGCCTGTTGGTCGAGCGGGTCAAGGCTGTACTGCGCCGGGCGCAAAGCCGCGAAGTCACTGATACGCCAAGCAAGGATCAATCACCCGTTATTGAACGGGGCAAACTTGTCATGGACCCTGACCGGCATTCGTGCACATGGGAAAACAAGCAGGTCGTTCTGACAGTAACCGAATTTTTTATTCTGCAATCACTTGCCCATCGGCCAGGTATTGTTAAAAGCCGTGATGCGCTTATGGATGCGGCCTATGATGATCAGGTCTATGTGGATGACCGGACTATCGACAGCCACATCAAGCGATTGAGAAAAAAATTCAAGGCGGTCGATGACACTTTCGATGCCATCGACACACTTTATGGTGTCGGGTATCGCTTCAAGGAGTCCTGAACGGACAGTGTGAGCAGATGGTTTTGGGTGTTGATGACACCAAACAGCGCCAACAGAGCAAGGCAACCCGAAGCAGAAAAAGACGTAATCTGCTAGGCTGGATGCATCGTCTTGCTCCGGCCCGACTGACCAGTCGCATCATTATCATCAATGTTGCCGGTCTGGTTTTTCTGGTTGCCGGGATTCTGTATTTTAACCAGACACGTAAGGGCCTTATTGCGGTTCGTGAAGAAAGCCTGATGACACAGGCCCAAATCATGGCAGCGGCTGTGGCTTCTACGGCTGCAACAGACGCTGATACTCTTGTTATCAACCCTGATCTGTTTCTTGAACAACAATTGGGAACAAAAAATCCGGCTGGCAGCGGTTCTTATCAAGATCTGGATTTTCCGATAAACCCTGAACAGGCGGGCCGGGTTCTGCGCCAATTGGTGCCCTCAACCACAACCCGGGCACGGATATTTGACCGTGACGGTCAGATGGTGGTGGACAGTCGGCATTTTTATGGCCGCGGTGAAATCCTGCGCTTTGACCTGCCACCAATAAATGCGCCCAAGTCGAGCTTTCTGGTCACAATGTGGGCGCGGTTCAATGCCTGGTTCTTTGCCAATAATTACCCCTTACAAAAACCCTATGGACTTGATAATGGCAAGGAGTTTTCAGAAGTCCGCCTGGCGTTAACGGGTCTGCCGATTACCAAAAAGGCGGTGAATGACAAGAATGAGATCATCGTTATCGTTGCCGTGCCGATCCAGCGTTTTAAAGCTGTTCAAGGTGCTTTGATCCTGTCGACAAAGGGAGGGGAAATTGATGATGTGCTCAAAAAGGAACGCAAGGTTGTTTTGCTGACCTTTGCCGTGGCGGTTCTTGTTGCCATCTTGTTGTCGCTGTCTCTGGCCGGGCATATTGCCGAGCCGGTTCGACGGCTTTCAGCTGCCGCAGAACGTATTCGTCGCGGTGTTAACAACCGGGTTGAAATTCCCGATTTTACCTTTCGCCGTGATGAAGTGGGGCATCTGTCCGGTTCCTTGCGTGATATGACAGAATCTTTGTATAAACGAATTGACGCCATTGAAGCTTTTGCCGCTGATGTTGCCCATGAAATCAAGAACCCTCTTACTTCGCTGCGAAGCGCTGTTGAAACACTGGAACTGGCCAATACCCCCGAACAGCGAAAGCGTCTGATTGATGTTGTTAACGATGATGTCAAACGGCTGGACCGGCTTATTTCAGATATCTCGGATGCTTCGCGTCTTGACGCTGAACTGGTTCGTACCCAGTCACAAATTGTCGACATGGACAAATTGCTGAAAATGCTTGTAAGCCTGCATACAGACCTTGCAGCAAAAAGCGATATTGATCTGGTCTACAACGTCCAGGATGCCTATGCCCGCAACCACCGAAAATCCGTATTCTCTGTCATGGGCCATGACAATCGTCTGGGTCAGGTGGTCGCCAACCTTTTGACAAATGCCATTTCTTTTGCTCCAAAAGATTCAACCATTGAAACCGTGCTGCGGCGTGATGGTGATTTTGTTGAATTTTCCATTATGGACAGAGGGCCCGGCGTTCCTGAGGAGAATCTAGAGAAAATTTTCCACAGGTTTTACACAGACCGACCTGAAGCTGCATTTGGACAGAACTCCGGTCTTGGCCTAAGTATTTCAAGACAAATTATTGAAGCCTATCGCGGCACCATTACAGCCGAAAACCGCAAAGATGGTGGAGGGACACAGTTTATCGTGCGAATTCCTGCTGTAACGCCGGATAAAAACTTGCGCAAGAATCAATATGCCTGACCAGATTACAGTTCATGCCACCTGTGTGGTTGTTGACGGCAAAGGGGTGTTATTACGTGGCCCTTCTGGAGCTGGAAAGTCTGACCTTGCCCTGCGCCTGATTGAGAAAGGCTGTTTGCTGGTCAGCGATGACCAGGTTGTCCTAAGCCGTAAAAATCAACAAATTATTGCATCACCACCGCCCAGTCTTGCAGGATTGCTGGAGGTCAGAGGCGTTGGCATTTGTTCTTTTGATTATGTTGAACATTGTGATCTGGCGGTTATTTTTGACCTTGGGCCGGGAATTGTGCCTGAGCGAATGCCAGAGATCAGTTCTCAACAACACGCTCTGTTGGGGGTCGATATCACCTTGATGCAGCTTGATCCTTTCCAGGCCTCGGCAGCGGCTAAAGTGCAGGCTGCTTTAAGGTTGATTGTAGCAAAACATTTGCTTGCGTGAACTTATTCAAAGCAATAGGATTTAGCACTGAACCTATCGGTTAAAAATGGCGGATAAAAGCGAATGGGAGCCTTAACGGTATGATTGGAGTTGTTCTGGTAACGCATGGTACGCTGGCACAGGCATTTCGCACGGCCCTTGAGCATGTGGTTGGTGAGCAACAAAGGTTTGCAACAATTTCAATTGATCCGTGCGACAATATCGAAAGCAGGCGCGATGATATTGTCAGTGCAATTGAAAGTGTCGATGAGGGTGACGGGGTTGTTGTCGTGTCCGATATGTTCGGCGGTACACCATCAAATCTGGCCATCTCTATGATGGATCGTGAAAATCTGGAAGTCATCGCCGGTGCCAATTTGCCCATGCTGATTAAAATTGCCAGCGTGAGAAAAAACAGCTCACTTGAAGAGACTGTGTCTCAGGCGCTATTTTCAGGGCGAAAATATATCAATGCCGCCAGCCAGCTTCTTGATGGAAAATAAAACCTGCATAGAACGCAGGGATATAAACTTAAGGTATGAGTCGTGGTGACGGACAATAATACAAGCAGCTCTACGTTGCAGATTGAAAACGTACGGGGCTTGCATGCAAGGGCATCTGCCAAATTTGTAAAATGTGCCGAACAGTTTGACGCCGAGATAATGGTTTCATGCAAAGGACACAGCGTGCCTGGTGTTTCTATCATGGGCCTGATGATGCTGGGAGCATGTCCCGGGAGTAAAATCGACGTTGTTGCCAGCGGACCTGATCATAAGGAGGCCTTGTCGGCCCTTGCTCTTTTGGTTCAGCAAAAATTTGGCGAAGACTGAGATTATCAATATAAAGACTTCTTTATATCTTTATTGCTTTCTATCATATTTGCTGATATAGGCCTGATACAGAATTAGCGCCTGTCGCGTTTAAACACGACAGGCGCTAGAACAGGCTTTGGGATGCTTATAAAAAGCACCTGAGCGAACCACAAAATTTTCATGAGGATAAAAATGAGCACTTTCACCGACTATGTCGTCGCTGACATTTCCCTTGCCGAATGGGGCCGCAAAGAGCTGATTATGGCTGAAGTCGAAATGCCCGGATTAATGGCCATTCGCGAAGAATTTACCGCAGCACAACCGCTCAAGGGTGCCCGTATTGCAGGGTCTTTGCATATGACCATTCAAACTGCGGTATTGATTGAAACACTTGTTGCTCTTGGCGCTGAAGTTCGCTGGGCTTCTTGCAATATCTTTTCAACACAAGATCAAGCTGCCGCTGCAATCGCTGCCCAAAATATCCCGGTTTTTGCTACCAAGGGTGAAACATATGAAGAATATTGGGACTATTGCGACCGTATTCTTGACTGGGGTAATGGTGAAACAGCCAATTTAATTCTTGATGATGGTGGCGATGCAACCATGCTGGTTCTGATTGGTGCTAAAGCCGAGAAAGACCCGTCGGTTATCGCCAGCCCGTCAAATGATGAAGAAGTTGCCATGTTTGCAACTATCAAGCGCCGCTTGGAAAAAACACCTGGCTGGTATTCCAAAGTCCGCGACAATATCAAGGGTGTTTCCGAAGAAACAACCACCGGTGTTCACCGTCTCTATACGCTGCAAAAGAAAGGTGAGCTGCCTTTCCCTGCCATTAATGTGAATGACAGTGTCACAAAGTCAAAATTTGACAATAAATATGGTTGCCGTGAATCACTCGTTGACGGTATCCGGCGCGGTACCGATGTGATGATGGCCGGCAAGGTTTCTATTGTTTGCGGTTATGGCGACGTTGGCAAAGGCTCGGCCCAATCTTTGAGCGGCGCGGGTGCGCGTGTTCTGGTTACTGAAATTGACCCCATATGCGCATTGCAAGCATCAATGGATGGCTATGAAGTTGTAACATTAAGTGATGCTGCACATCGCGCCGACATTGTCGTTACCACCACTGGCAACAAAGATGTTGTTACTGTTGATGATATGCGCAAACTCAAAGACATGGCGATTGTCTGTAACATCGGTCACTTCGACAATGAAATTCAGGTCGAGGGCTTACGCAATTTCAAATGGACAAATATCAAAGAGCAGGTTGATCAGATCGAATTTCCAGACGGCAAACGAATGATCTTGTTGTCTGAAGGCCGGTTGGTAAATCTTGGTAATGCTACAGGACACCCGAGCTTTGTCATGTCGGCCTCATTTGCTAACCAGACTCTGGCGCAGATTGAGCTGTGGACCCGAAATGACAAATATGAAAATGACGTCTATATCCTGCCAAAAGATCTGGATGAAAAGGTTGCCCGTTTGCATCTTGAAAAAGTTGGCGCCAAATTGACCGAGCTCACCAAAGAGCAGGCAGATTATATTGAGGTCCCCATTAACGGACCTTATAAAGCAGAGCATTATCGCTACTAGACCTGCCATAAAGCAATATTGAAAATGGGGTTCGTTAAGCGAGCCCTTTTTTTATGCCCTCATGTTGGTGTAAAATTCTAAATAAAATTGCCTGATGGCCCTTTAGCGGGTATTTTTTAAGTGATTCGCACCGTGTCTTTGCAGTTTACGGCGAACTGACTGTGAACAGGGTGATTGAGTGGCTGGTGTTTGGGGAAATGTGATCACGTTTCTCCAAAGCTCTGGAATTATTCAGACTATCTAATGGCAACCTTTCAAACCATGCGGGAAAGAAATGCCTGGAATCTAATTGCCAAGGGGTCAACAAGCAGCAATGAGGATTGGTAAAACCAAAAAAACCGTTCTTATTCGCTCCCTCATGGTCGGACTGTACAGTGTAGTGTTCAGCATTATCATTTTTCCGACACAGGCATTTGCCGCTTTCAAATTGCCTGAATTTCAATCGCTTTCTCCAATCACCACAGTGCTGGCGCTGATTGTATTCTTCTGGGCCTTGCTGGTTGTGCGCAAATTATCGCGCAGTGAGGCTGGTGCACGCTACAAACTTCGAATGATGGAAGGCCGGTTGAACGAGGCTGAAGCAATCATGAGTGCCGAACCTGGCATTTTGATTATCTGGCGCGGTCGCAGTGAAATGCCCGAAACAATCGCCGGTGATATGTATGACACCGTAAAAGTGCCGGTTGAACAGGAAAAACTGCTCGATTTTGCCTCATGGTTATCGCGTGAATCGGCTGAAACTTTACAGGAAAGCCTTTCAGAGCTTCGCAGTTCAGGCAAGGCTTTCAACATTGGAATACGCACAATAGAAGGTGAATTGCTGGAAGCCGATGGCCGCACGGCCGGGGGAACAGCTACATTGCGTTTTCGCCCACTGGCAGGTGAACGTCGCAATAATACAGATCTGGCCCATGAGACACGCCGTCTGGGCAAACAGGTTCAGCGGTTAAGTGCAATTCTTGATCAGGCTCCATTCCCCATTTGGCTTAATGACAAGGTGGGAGAGCTTGCCTGGGTAAACAAAGCCTATCTCGATGCTGTTGAGACGACAAAAATAGAACAGGTTTTACAACAACCAATCAAGCTGATTGATGAAACAAAAGTTATTGCGCCTGAAAAGGGCGAGAAAAATGAACGCGGCCGGATCGGGAAAATTGATGTAATCATCTCTGGCAACCGTCGGGCCATGGATATTTTCAAGATTACAACAGAAGCTGAAGATGCCAATTTCGCCGTTGATATGACCGCGCTTGATAATACACAACGCGAACTGGACCAGCATATCAAGGCTCATGCTTCAACGCTGGACAAGCTGGCAACAGCAATTGCCATATTTGGTCCTGATCAGCATTTACGATTCTATAATGCGGCCTATACAGATTTATGGGCCCTTGACCCGGACTGGCTTGACAGTCACCCCAGCGACAGTGAAATTCTTGATAAGCTGCGCTCTGAACGCTGGTTGCCAGAACAGGCAAACTATCGCGCCTGGAAAACAGACGTTTTATCAGCCTATAAAACCTTAGAAGCACGAGAAGACTGGTGGTACCTGCCAGACGGGCAGACCTTGCGGGTGATCTCAGAACAACACCCATTTGGCGGTGTGACATATCTTTATGAAAATGTGACCAAGCAGATAAGTCTGGAAAGTCGTTACAATGCGCTCATTGATATCCAGAGTGATACCTTAAGCAATTTGAAAGAAGGCATTGCGCTGTTTGGTACAGACGGCAAACTGCAATTGTTTAATGTATCGTTTTTAAAATTCTGGAACCTCTCGCCAGAATTCCTGCGGACACAACCGCATATTGATGATGTTGTTCGAAAATGTCAGAACTTGTTTGGCGATAGCGGGGTTTGGGATGCGCTGAAATATTGTGTCACTTCGATTAATGAAAAACGCAAACCCTTGCAGGACAGGATTACCCGAACAGATAAAAAGGTGTTTGACTGTGCCGCCATTCCGTTGCCCGGTGGCAATACGCTTGTTACCTATCTTGATGTCAGTGACAGCGCTGGAATTGAACGGGCATTGCGTGAAAGAAATGAAGCATTGGAACAAGCGGATCGAGTCAAAACCAATTTCCTTTCCAATGTTTCCTATGAACTGAGAACCCCGCTGACAAATATATTGGGTTTTGCTGAAAGCCTGACGATGGGAATTGCAGGAAACCTGCAAGACAAGCAAAAAGAATACCTTGGGCATATACGTGCCTCTTCTGATGATTTGTTGGTTATTATCGATGCTATTTTAGATTTAACAGCTATCGATGCGGGGGCGCTGGAGCTCAAACTGACAGAGATATCGCTGGCAGAATTGCTTGAGAAAACGGCGCGATCAATGAGCGACCGGATACGCGACCTTGACCTGACATTAAATGTGGAAATTGCCGAAGACGTCTCAACATTTATTGGTGATGAAAAACGACTGTCGCAAATCTTTAGCAATCTTTTGACCAACGCTATCGGGTTCTCTCCTGAAAAAGGCGTTGTCCGTCTGGGTGCTAAACGTGATGGAGAAGATATTATTATCTGGGTTGCCGACACGGGCCGGGGAATGGAACCGGAATTTCAAAAACAGGCCTTTGAGCGTTTTCAGTCACAACCCATTACCGGCGGCCATCGTGGACCGGGTCTTGGTCTGGCTATTGTAAAAAGCTTTGTTGAACTGCATGGCGGCAAGGTATCGCTGCTGTCCAAACCCGGTAGGGGAACAACAGTTATTTGCCGTTTCCCGATTAATGGTCCGGCAAGTAGCGGCGCACCGGTTAAACCCGTAACGTTGATTGAGGGCTCCGCGGAACAGATCAACCAGGCATTGACAGGTTAAAAAGTGATCAGCATCAAACGCACGCTGAAAGATGAAACAGCAACAAGGGCTCTTGGCCATGAGCTGTCTCTGTTTGCCAAAAAGGGCATGGTGATTTGCCTTTATGGTGATTTAGGTGCTGGAAAAACAACTCTGGCTAGGGCGTTGATTCAGGCTCTGTCTGATCAGGGTGAAAATCTGGAAGTTCCCAGCCCGACCTTTGCATTGCTCCAGCCCTATGAAGATTTGCGGCTGTGTGTCCACCATTATGACCTTTATCGCATTGATGACGTTGATGAAGCCTATGAGCTGGGCCTGTTCGATGATCAGGAAGAAAGACTTACCCTGATTGAATGGCCTGAACGGCTTGGAGATGAAATACCTGACAACCGGATTGATGTCTGGCTTGAGATCAGCAATGACCATCGGCTGGCGACAATTTCAGGTTCAGGGGCAATGGCCATGCTTGTCACCCGTATTGAAATGGTTGCAGGTTTTCTCTCACTAGCTGAATGGAAAGAAGCCGAGAGATGCTTCTTACAAGGTGATGCTTCGGCGAGGCGTTATGAAAGACTGACAAAGGCTGATGGGGCAAAAGCCATCTTGATGGACATGCCAGACCTGCCGGACGGGCCGGTGATCAAAGAAGGCAAAACCTATGGCCAGATCGCTCATATTGCTGAAGGGATTTTCCCTGTTGCGGCTGTCAACGCTGAACTGATCAAACAGGGGTTTAGTGCACCGGCATCATTACAGCAGGACTTAGCAAATGGGTTTATGATCATTGACGATTTTGGTGATCAGGTGTTTGGGGCCATGTTCCAGCGCGGGGAGGATATAAGCCAGCCAGTGCAAGTTGCAACTGAACTGCTGGCTGAAATGGCAGGCATTAACTGGCCCGATCATGTTCCTGTGCCGGGAGAAATGAAAAAAACTGGTCACACCATCGCCAGATTTGATCATGCTGCTTTTGAGATGGAGGCCAGTCTGCTGCTTGACTGGTACTGGCCGATGATCAAGGAAAGTTCGCCTGACACAACAGCCCGGTTGGCTTTTTTTGCGGCCTGGAAAAGCGTTTTCCCCTTAACGCAAAGGGATCACCCTGTGTGGGTATTGCGGGACTTTCATTCGCCAAATTTAATCTGGCTACCTGAGCGCAAAGGGACACAACGGGTTGGGTTGATCGATACACAGGATTGCCTCATGGGGCATCCGGCATATGACCTTGTTTCGATGTTACAGGATGCCCGGATTGATCTACCAGATGGTTTCGAGGCGAAATATTATAAACATTATTGTAAGCAGCGCCACGCACAGGACAACAGTTTTGATGAAGATGCCTTTGGCGCAGCCTATGCGGTGCTTGGTGCCCAGCGGGCGACAAAGATTCTGGGTATTTTTGCCCGGCTGTATAAGCGCGATGGAAAGCCCGATTATTTACAGCACATTCCACGGGTCTCAAAGGCGCTTGAAA
>Ga0316189_10004570_pt1 | contig 13295 bp, 14 predicted proteins | sample LowCovwburrow_MG_FD_204930 | JGI IMG/M metagenome (GOLD analysis project Ga0316189, IMG submission 204930) | Coastal sediment microbial communities from Maine, United States - Lowes Cove worm burrow | ecosystem: Environmental > Aquatic > Marine > Coastal > Sediment | place: USA: Maine... | reverse complement strand
TGATCAGGCGTCAAATGATCGCTACCTGTCTTTAGCAGCGAGGCGCTACGCCATCGGGCGGAAACCAAGTTCACCGGCAGTTTCCGCGGCTGCTTAGAGCCGGCCCTACAAGACTGAGACAATCCCCGCCAAGCATGTCCCCGCTACGGCTCTCTCGGCGAATTAAATGGTCAGAAATGTTGCCTTTCTTTACATTGAGCACTCAGCTTGAAGCTAAAGAACTTTTAACTCATTGAAAATCAAAGTTGTTAACATTTGGGCACGGAATATGCTCCATGAATAGCAGAGGAACAAAAACTAGATAGGATCTAAGTAACGTCGTCGTAGTAGAGGCTGAAATCATGCATACGAGTCATCATTTTCATGTGGCGCATTTCATGCGTCTTTGCCAGGAAGGATCAATCCTGTTTTTTTACGTACTGGGTCTGGTTATCACTGTGGCATTGGGCGCCTACGGATTGGAGATACTCACCTCTATCCTGTAGAGGGTTAGGCAGCTGGCAGAACGATTTGCCGCATGTGTTGCATCGACCGGTTGAATCGGCAACCCCAAGCGGAATTTCCGCGGCCGCGCGCACTACGGCAGCCCCCCCGGACCGACGAGGCTTTCGTTTTCCAGGAATGGTGCAACAGTAACTGTGGGTAGCACTTCTTTGACGCATACAAGATGTATTTGGCGCACGGCACGAATCACAAGAACCATTGACAGAAGTCAGTAAACAAACAACCCTTCATTGACAATCCTCAACGACCCTTCGCTTAATGATTAACAAGGGAAGCTATTACACATAAACACGGAAACAGGGGGTTGGGGGGATGCGCAGATCTGCGACGATCATTTCCTTCACGCTGGTTATTGCTGGCCAGGCATTAGCTCTTGGTCCTGAGGTAACGCCAGATAAATTTCCGGATTACGATCCAGCACACACGGTCATCAAGTGTCCTTATCTGCCGGAAGGCATGAAAGATATTCCCCTGTGTGGCGGGCAACGCGCGACCTGTGTCGGCACCGCGGGGGCGGACCTGATCCTTGGCACCGAAGAAAACGATGTCATCGTCGCCGGTGACGGTAACGACGTCGTGCATGGTGACGCAGAGGACGACATCATCTGCGGTGGCCCGGGGAATGATTCTCTGATGGGTGCCCGCGGGGTGGACCGACTCTTCGGTGGTCCCGGTAACGATTGGCTGTTCGGGGCCCCGGGTGAGGACGAACTGAACGGTGGAGAAGGCGATTACGACGTGCTTTGGGGCGGTCCCGGCTTCGACAAGCTGGACGGCGGGCCAGGTTCCTTCGACGTCTGCCTGCTGCAGCGCGAGATGGGCGATTTCGATGCCGAAGGCTGCAACACAGTCTACCCGCCGCCCGGATATGTGCACGATGAAGAACCCGATCCCGGCGTTTTGCGGAAGAGAGAACCCTTGAAGCTAGAGTAGCAGCGGGAGTAAGACTCGCTGCCGGAGGCAACGCGATGAGCCTGGTCAGGGCAGAAGGGCTGCGCAAAGATTACCAGGTCGGGGAGATGGCCGTGCCGGCCATCGGTGGCGTGGACTTTACCATCGCCAGTGGTTCCTTCGTTTGTTTTGTGGGGCCTTCGGGCAGCGGCAAGACCACGCTGCTGAACATGATAGGTTGCCTGGACCGGCCCAGTGAAGGCCGGCTCAGCGTAATGGATACCGAGGTCCACCATCTAGACCGACGCCGGGCGGCGGCCTTCAGGGGCGAGCATATCGGCTTCGTGTTTCAGGACTTCAACCTGATACCGGTGCTTTCCGCCTATGAGAACGTGGAATTCCCGCTGATCATGGTGCAAAAATGGTCTGCCGTTGCACGGAAGGAGCGGGTACGCAGTCTGTTGTCGGCAGTCGGGATCGAAGAGCAGGCAGACAAGAGGCCGGACCAGCTGTCCGGCGGACAAAAGCAGAGAGTGGCTGTCGCCCGGGCCCTGGTCACCAATCCAAAACTGGTGCTGGCCGACGAGCCCACCGCCAATCTGGATCATGCAACCGCGTACCGGATCATCAACCTGATGCGCCGCTTGCGTGACGAGTTCGGTACGAGCTTCGTATTCTCCACCCACGACCCAAAGATCATGGGCGAGGCGGAGGTCACCTTTGAGTTGGAAGACGGCCGGCTGCACCACCAGGGCAAGGGGGTGGCGGCATGATCGATATCCTCAAGATCGCGGCCCGGAACCTGCTGCGCTACAAGCGCCGAACCCTGCTCACCGCGCTGTTGATTACGGTCGGGCTGGTAGCAGTGTTGCTGTTCATTGCCGTGGCTGGTTCCTTCAAGTCGATGATGGTAGCCCAGTTCACCGATTCTATGGTGGGTCACCTGCAGGTGCACCGGCGTGGTTATGTTGGGGCCATGGAGAGCCTGCCGGTCGATCGAAACATGCGTCCGCGCATGTTGATCAAACTATACGAAACCCTGGATGCGGCCGACGCCATAGAGGCCTGGTCACCAAGGGTCAAACTGATGGCGATGTTTTCGAACTTTGCCAACACCACCAGCATCCGACTGAATGGCGTCGACCCGGAACGCGAACTCGCCACGGTTCCGCTGGTGGCAAGCAGGATACTTGAGGGCGGCCAGTTGGCACCGCTGGTCGAGCCGGGCAAGATCCAGGTGCCCGAATTGATCGCCAAGGGTATGAAAGTCAAGGTCGGTGACACCGTGGTTCTGGTGGCGACCAACAAGAAGGGCTCGGTCAATGGCATGACCTTCCTGGTGCAGGGCATCCTGGAAAGCATCTCGGGCCCGGGTGGCAGGGACGGTTACATCCATATAAACGATGCCCGAAAACTGCTGCGGATAGACGACGAGGAGGTGGAGGCCGAGGTGTTGGCCCACCAAGGCTATGTCGCCCCGGCCCCCGAGGCGACAGAGCCTGATGTGCTCAAACGCCAGGATAGCCTGAAGGCCGCAGACCCGTTGAAAGCCGCTGATCCGCTCAAGCCCGAAGCGCAAAAAGACGCATTGAAGCCGGCAACACGGCCCTCATTAGCTGATCCGGCCGACGAGGAACTCGATCTCGATGCCATGTTGGCCGGCATCGTCCCCGGTGCACCAGAGCGGGCCGGTAATCTGCCCGAGACCCAGGCACTGTTTTCCGATCGAGGCTGGGGAAACCCGGCGGAGGTCAGTGAGATCGCCATCCGGCTCAAGCACCCCGAGGCCCAGACTGCCGTGCTGGCGGCGCTGGAGGCACAGGTTGCGGGTCTCAAGAATCGGCGCGGCCTGAGCATCTTCCAGCTACACCCCTGGGAACGCTTCGTTCCATTCTCCAAGATCGCCAAGATGATCGACATGATGACCTTGTTCATCAGAATCATCCTGATCTCGGTGGTCTTGATCAGCATCATGAACGTCCTGATGATGGCGGTATACGAGCGTATCCGCGAGATTGGCACCATGTCGGCCATTGGTACCCAGCCGGGCGCGATTCTCGCGCTGTTTCTCAGCGAGGGATTCCTGCTCGGACTGGTTGGTACCCTGGTTGGCATCGTGTTCAGTGTGGCGGCCGTCTGGGTATTGAATTCCGCGACCCTTACCTTCTCGTTCGGCCGCCAGGAGAATCTGGTCCTGGTCCCGACGATCGCGGCAGGGGATGTGATGACCACCGCACTACTGACCATCCTGGTAGCCGTATTCGCCAGCCTGCAACCAGCCTGGAAGGCATCGCGCATGGACCCGATTACTGCACTTCGGCATGTCTGATGGCATGGGTGGGGTATTGAAACAGGGCCGAGAGGCCCACAACAACTAGAGGAGGCTCGAGATGTCTGACGTTCGTCGCCTGTTTATCTTGCCCCTGCTGCTTGTGCTCCTGCTGGGCTTCACCCAGTCTGCGGCTGCAGCAGGTAAATTTGCCATTGCCGCCGATGGAGACCAGCCTGCCGCCGAAATAGCGAAGCTGGCCGGCATTGCCCCTTTCTTTCACCTCTACGACGTCAATGGCAATCTGTTGGAGGTTATGCCGAATCCGCACCTGGATATGGAGTACGGTATCGGACCGGCTGCCGCTGCCACCCTTGCAGACATGGGTGTAACCGTGCTGATCGCACGTAGGATTCCGGGGCCGAAGATGGACGATGTACTCAAGGCCCGTGATGTTCGGATTGTGCGGCGGATCGGGACCGTACAGGACGTGGCCGACGAACTCGGAGAGTAGATCATGGCACCGCGCGCACTCATCCTGTACCTGCTGTTCGCGACATGGTCTGCCTGGGGCCAGGACGGCGACGCCATCCTGGCCCAGGTCGATCGCAACCTCGCTCCCGATTCCTACGAAATGTACCGCAAGCTGATCAACCAGGAGCCGGATGGAAGCCGCAAGGAGTTCGTGCTTTACACCGCCAAAAAGGGCCGCGAAAGCATGATCGCACTGTTTCTGGCCCCGCCCACGGACCTTGGCCGTACCACCCTGCGCCTCGGCGACAACATGTGGCTGTATATCCCGGAGGTGGGTAAGCCGTTGCGAATCACCAGCCTGCAATCGGTGGTCGGTGGAATCTTCAACAACTCAGACCTAATGCGCCTGGAATTCAGTACCGAGTACGAGGTTCAGAATACCGAAGAGCAGGAAGACGAATACCTGCTCGACCTCAAGGCCAGGACCGACACCGTGGCCTATGACCGTCTCAAGATGCGCGTCGACCGCAAACGCCTGTTGCCCACGGTCATCGAGGCCTATGCCGCCAGTGGCCTGCTGGTCAAGACCCTGCGTTACAGGAAGATCAAGGACTACGGTGATGGGTTGGTGCGGCCCTCGGTGTTAGAGACAGAAAGTCCGCTTTATCAGGGGTACAAGGCCGTCATGCTGTTCGCCAAAATCCAGCCTCGGGCCTTCCCCGACGAGGTGTTCAGTCTCAACTACATGCCCCGTGTCCAGGAACTCAGGTAGGCCGCAGGCGATTTATGCACTGCCGCTGGACACTGCTGATCCCGCTCCTGGTCCTCGGCCCACTGTCGGCGGCACAAGACGGGGAATTCACCTTCGACGCAGACGAGTTCGAGCCCAAGGTCTTCGAGTTCACGGGCTATATCGAGGGGGAACCCGAATACGCAAGGGCGAACCAGGATGGGGCCCTGTATCAGCTGCAATTCTTTGCTCGCGACCCGGACAAGGATCTTGGCCGTTTTACCGGGACCCTCGAGCTAGAGGGGCACCTGCGCAAAGGCATCGCCAGCCTCAACTTCCAGACGCATTCCGAGGCAGTCTGGGACTTCCTCGGAGATGACGATGAGCATACCCTGTTTCAGGGGTATCTCAGCCTGCAGCCTGACCCGGGGTTCGCCTTCGACCTGGGTAAAAAGGCGATCCGTTGGGGTAAAGGGTATGCCTGGAACCCGGTGGCCTTCGTTGAGCGGGCCAAAGACGCGGGTGACCCGGATCTGTCGCGGGAGGGCTTCTGGATCTCTGCCGTCGATTGGGTGAAGCGCTTCGACGGACCTCTCCAGACAATGGCCCTGACGCCGCTCGTCTTGCCGGTCCACGATGACACCAATCAGGATTTCGGCGAACCCGGCCACAACAATCTGGCGGCCAAGCTGTACCTGCTGTACCGGGACGTTGACCTCGATTTCATGTTTCTCAGCAATGGCAGCCAAAGTTCCCGATTCGGCATGGACTTCTCGAAAAACCTGGCGCCTAACTTCGAGATTCATGGTGAATTGGCCTATTTCAATGACGTCACCCACCCCACCCTGACGGAGGGGTGCAAATCTGGCAAACCGCGGGAGGAGGACGAGATCAGCTACCTGATCGGCACGCGTTATCGTACCAGCGACGACGTCACCCTAATCTGGGAGTATTACTACAACGGCCTGGGCAACGAAAAGGACGACCAGAAACGATTTTATCGGTGCGTGCACCAAGCGTGGGAGACCGGTGACCAAAGGTTGATAGACCGTCTTCCGACAGGCAAAGACCTCGACAAAGGCCCCTTCAGCAAGCCCAATCCCATGCGCCAGTACATGAACTTCCGTGTCTGGTGGGAGGAACCTCGAAATCTCCTCTATCTAACTCCGGGGGTACAGGTCCTCTACAACCTGGAGGATCACAGTTTTTCAGTTTCACCAGATGTCAGTTATACGGGCTTTGAGAACCTGGAATTACGATTGCGGGGAACCGTTCCGGTGGGTGATTCACTCACCGAGTGGGGAGAGAAACCGAACAAGTACAAGATTGAGCTGCGCGCCCGGTACTATTTTTAGCGCAGCTGTCAGTCACAGGTCGGGTGGAAACCCGCGCAACACTGCTGGGAGCCAAAGAGATTCTTGGTTGAAAGATGGCTTAGATCCGAACTTGAACCAAAAGGAAACGCAAGCCACCGCTATTGCTGACATCGAATCCGAAGGAACCCGGGTCAACCAATCGATCGATTGATACGCAATACGAAAGGCACCTTCTTCAGGCGACGGATGATCTGCGCCAAATGCTTGCGCCCGCGTACCGAAACAATGAAACGCAGGCTGGTACTCAGTCCGTCACGTTCTTCACTGCGGACGTCTTCGATATTGGAGCCCTCTTCGGCGATCAAGGAGGCAATGGTTGCCAGCATGCCGCGTTGATTGCCTGCATCCACCTGAATGCTCGTTGAAAACTCTCCGCTGACATCCTCGGCCCATTGAACGTCCAGCCAGCTTTGCCCCTGGCGCCGGAAGTCGCCGAGGTTGGGGCATTCCTGATGGTGCACCACCAGGCCGCGGCCCGGGCTGAAAATCGCGATCACCGGATCACCGGGAATGGGACTGCAGCATTTGGCGAAACTGACCACCATGCCCTCGGTACCCTTGATGGTCAGAGGATCCACCACCCCTTCCTCGGGCGTTGGATGCTTGCCGCCCGACGCCAGCATCCGAGCGACCAGCTTGCACATGCGATTACCGAGACCGATTTGTTCCAGGAGCTTGTCGAAACTGCTCAGACCAATCTCGTCCAGAAGGTGCATACGCTCCTTGTCACTGACATCGTCAAGCTTCCTTCCCAGGGTCTTGAGTTCCCGCTTGAGCAAACGACGCCCCAGCTGAACCGCTTCCTTGTGCTCCAGGCGCTTGAGAAAAGAGCGTATCGTCGCCCGTGCCTTGCCGGTAACAACAAAATCCAGCCACGCGGGATTCGGCCGACTTTTTTTCTTGGTGATGATATCCACCGTCTGGCCATTACGCAGCTGAGTGCGCAATGGTGCCAGCCGCCGGTCGACGCGGGCGGCCACGCACTGGTTGCCCACATCAGAGTGCACCGCGTAGGCAAAGTCGATCACCGTGGCACCCTTTGGCAACACAAAGATCTGACCACGCGGGGTAAACACGTACACCTCGTCCGGGAACAGGTCGACTTTCACATGTTCGAGAAACTCCATTGAGTTACCCGAATCCTTCTGCACATCGAGCAGATTGCGCAACCAGTCTGCGGCGGCATCCGGGGTTATGGTGCCGCCACTGGAACTCTTGTAATGCCAGTGCGCAGCAATCCCCTCCTCTGCCACATGATGCATATCTTGTGTACGGATCTGGATCTCGATCGGCAGGCCGTGCGGCCCGAACAGCACCGTGTGAATCGACTGATAACCGTTGGCCTTGGGTATGGCGATGTAATCCTTGAACCGGCCAGGCATCGGACGGTAGAGGTTGTGCACAACACCAAGCACCCGGTAACAGGTATCGACCGAATTGACGACGATGCGGAATGCATAGACATCGGCCAACTCGTTGAGCGGCTGCTTCTTTTCCAGCATCTTGCGATAGATGCTGTACACGTGTTTTTCACGCCCGTATACGTGGCCGTCGAAGCCCTCCTGTTGCAGACGACCGCGTAATACCTCTTCGATATTTCCGACCATTTCCTTGCGGTTGCCACGCTGTTTGCGCAGGGCAGCACGCAGGATGTTGTAACGCCATGGCCAATGCGCTGCCATGCCGAGTTCCTGCAACTCATGCCGGATGCTGTTGATACCCAGGCGATTGGCAATAGGTGCGTAGATGTCGAGCGTTTCGCGCGCGATGCGGCGCGCCTTGTTTGGTCCCATCACACCGAGCGTACGCATATTGTGCAGACGATCCGCGAGCTTGATCATGATGACCCGGATGTCTTTGGTCATCGCCAGCATCATCTTGCGGAAATTTTCCGCCTGGGCCTCTGCGCGGGAGCGGAACTTTATCTGAGTGAGCTTGCTGACACCATCGACCAGCTCGGCGATCTCCGGCCCGAATTCGCGTGCCAGCTGTTCCTTGGCGGTCTCGGTATCCTCGATAACATCGTGCAGGATCGCAGCCATCAGGCATTGGTGGTCCATGCGCATCCCGGCGAGGATGCGGGCAACAGCAACAGGATGGTAAATATAAGGTTCGCCGGAAAGGCGACTTTGGCCGTCGTGGGCCTCGGCGCCAAACAGGTAGGCGCGATAGACTTCGCTGACCTGCTCGCTGCTCAGGTAACTCTCAAGAAAACCACACAGATCGCTGATCAAAAAACGCGCATCATCAGGCACCGCCTCAGGCAATTCGCCCGACGGCGCAACTGAGGCAGCCTCAGAGCGCGAACCATCCATCAACGGTTCTACTCATCTTTGGTACCCAGATCGGCAACACCCAGCTCGCCAGCGAGCGCGGCAGCCAGTTCGTCATCGATGGAATCGACAGTCTCTTCCGGCTCGGCGACAGTTTCTTCGCTGATCAGCCCTTCGGCAATCTCGCGCAGGGCGACCACGGTGGGCTTGTCATTCTCCCAGGGCACCAGAGGATCAACCCCATTCACCAGCTGACGCGCACGGCGGCTGGCCAAAAGAACCAGGTCAAAACGGTTATCGACGTTATCGAGACAGTCTTCTACAGTGATGCGGGCCATGGTGCGTCAACAACTCCAAGATCGGGAAAATTCGAGTGCGAACTTTGCATTGTATGATTTTGCAGGGCTCTAGCCAAGCATCGTCGTCAGATCATCGCTGAAACGGGCACTCTGGCGAGGTTCGCGCAGGCGTTCGGCCGTCACAATGGCGCGCAAATCGGCCAATGCGGTATCGAAATCATCGTTGATCACCAGGAAATCGTACTCGGGAAAATGCGAGAGCTCGCTGCGCGCATCCGCCATGCGACGCTCGACAATCTCTTCACTGTCCTGGCCACGCCCCGAAAGACGTTCGCGCAGCGCCTGGATACTCGGTGGCGCGACGAAGATCGAGACCGCCTCGGGAAAACGCTTCCGCACCTGGCGGGCGCCCTGCCAATCTATCTCGAGGACCACGTCGAGGCCCTGTGTCAGGGGCTCACGCACCGCAGCCTCAGAGGTCCCGTAGTAGTTGTCGAACACCCGCGCATGTTCCAGAAAAGCGCCCTCCTCGACCAACTGCTCGAAACGTTCGATCGAGACGAAATGGTAATGCACTCCGTCCTCTTCTCCCGGCCGCATCGCGCGCGTGGCATGCGATACAGAGACCATCAGGCGCTCGTCCTCAGGGACCAATCGACGCAGCAGGCTGGTCTTGCCAGCGCCCGAAGGGGCCGACACGATGAACAAAACTCCGGATTCAGCCATATCTTCGCCTTCCACGCTATTCGATATTCTGGACCTGTTCGCGCATTTGCTCGATCAGGACCTTCATTTCAACCGAAATCGCGGTCGTTTCGCTGTCCGCCGATTTTGACCCCAGGGTGTTGGCCTCGCGATTCAGTTCCTGCATCAGAAAATCCAGGCGCCGACCAACTGGCTCATCCTGATCCAACACCCGGCTGACCTCGTCAAGATGGGTGCGCAGGCGGTCCATCTCCTCGTCGACATCCAGTCGCTGTGCCAGCAGCGCCATTTCCTGCTCCAGGCGCTCATGATCGAGATTTTCGGCCACCTCGGCCAAGCGCGCCCGCAGACGCTCGCGCACCGCGGCAATCACAAACGGCATGCGCTCGCGAGCCGTTTCGACCTGCTTGTGCATCCCCAGGACACGTTGTGCGATCAGATCCGCCAGCCTGGCACCTTCGCGGGCACGGGCCTCCAGCAGGGAATCGAGCGTCTGGTCCAGCAGTACCAGAGCAGCCTCCTGCACCGGACTGAAGTCCTGCTCTGCAGTCTCCATGACACCGGGCCAACGCAGAATGTCCATGATACTGAGTTGATGCGAGCTGTGCAGTCGGTGGGCCATCTTGTCGGCCGCCTGCAGAACCTGATCAACCAGGCGTTCGTTGACCTGGATTGCTGCAGACCCTGCCGCAGCCGTCTTCAGGCGCAGATTGCATTCCACCTTGCCGCGTCCAAGGCGCGCTGTCACACGCTCCCGCACTGCTGGCTCGATGCCACGAAGCTCCTCCGGCAGGCGGACCGTCGTTTCGAGAAAGCGATGGTTCACCGAGCGGATTTCCCAGGTGAGTTCGCCGTATTCCCCGTGTCCCTGCTGGCGCGCAAACGCCGTCATACTTCGAATCATGCTGACCTCATTTCAGGCTCCGGCGTCCCATCGACCCCGGGCAATGCGTGTATGATAAGGGTCATCGCCCAGCAACGCACCGTGACCAACGCGATCGAATGACTTCACGCCCTCGCGACAGTCTGCCAATCGGCATCGTGCTCGACTGTTATCGGATCACCAAACTCATCGGAAGCGGCGGCTTCAGCCTCATCTATCTGGCTGAAGACGAAGACACCCACGACGAAGTGGCTATCAAGGAGTATCTGCCTAAAAGGTTCGGTACGCGACTGAGTGGGAACGCGGTTTCGGTGACCACCGAAGACAAACATGAGAGCTTTCAGCGCGGTCGCCGGCTGTTCTACCAGGAGGCCAAGGTGCTGGCCACTTTGCGCCATCCGAATATTGTTCATGTGCGCAACTGTTTTCTGGCCAACAACACCGCCTATCTGGTGATGAACTACGAGCCGGGCAAGAACCTCGGCCGCTACATCAAGAAACGCAAAGGCGGTCTCAGCACAAATTTCCTGATGACGGTGTTTCCGCCCCTGCTGGACGCCCTGGAACTGATCCACAGCCGCCAGCACCTGCACCTCGATATCAAGCCCAGCAATATCCATCTTCGCCCCGGGGGCAACCCGCTGCTGCTGGATTTTGGTGCTGCATACCACCTCGACGATGTCGGAGAAAAAAAGGCCCAGGTGGTCACGCCGGGCTTTTCACCGGTTGAGCAATACTATGCCTCCTCGAGGGTTGGGCCCAGCACCGACGTCTATGCCGCGGGCGCGACCATGCGCGCCTGCATCGAGGGCAAGCCGCCACCCTCGGCGGTCGAGCGTCACGCAAAAGACGAGTTGGTGCCTGCCATTGAGTGTTTCGGTGGACATTATCCGAGGGAAATTCTCGAATCGATAGATTGGGCAATGCAGATCGACGCGAAGAACAGGCCCGAGAGCGCAGCCGAACTGCGCGATGCCCTGCTCGGACGCATACCCGTGCCCAAAGCCGTCTCCGGCAACACCCGGGAAGCGCAATGAATGCCCCCGACAAAGCATTCGAGGCGGCCAAGGCGAGCCTGATCGGCAACCGCAGCTGCAATCAGGATCGCTGCCTGGTGCTCAGCAATGGATCGACGGTATTGCTCGGCCTGGCCGATGGTCTCGGCGGACACCCCCGCGGAGAGGTGGCGGCACAGATAGTCGTCGATGTCTGCGAAACCCTGTTTCGGCGTGCACCAAGCCCCTTGCCTGACCCGGAACACTTCATGCTGCAATGCATAGGCAAGGCGCACCAGGCCATCCTCCGTTTCGGCCAGCGCCAAAGCCCCCCCATCACCCCGCGCACCACCGCTGTGTTGGCAGTGATCCAATCGGGGATGGCGTATTGGGTGCACGTGGGCGACAGCCGTCTCTATCTGATCAGGGACGGGAGAATCCTTCGCCAGACCAGGGACCACGCGCAGATCCGCTTCGTCCGAGGGGGCGCCCATGAGCGCTCGCGCCCACGCGCCAGCCTGACCCGTTGTCTGGGTGGACTGACCAAGCCGCCGACGACAACCTGCAGCACGCCGACCCTGCTGCAGCGGCACGATGCCCTCGTGCTCTGTTCGGATGGTCTCTGGGGTCAGATCGAAAACAACGCACTGGCCGACGCCTTTGGACGGCATCAGGCGGTGCTTGCGGAAAGCCTGCAATCCCTGCTTGCAGCGGCCGCGACCAGGCCAAACAGTGATAATGTGACGGCCGTCGTGCTGCGGTGGCTGACCACGGCGGCGACGTCTGAAAACAAAGCCGCCACATTGGAATCACCGAACGACCCACAACTCGATCAGGCCGTCCAGCATTTAAAGAGCATGCTGGAAAAGAGCGGCCAAACGGAACCATAAGGAAACAACATGCGACCCAGCGGACGAGCGCCGAATCAGATGCGCCCCTTATCCTTTGCCCTTAATTTCACCATGCATGCCGAGGGCTCCGTTCTGGTCGCTTTCGGCAACACCAAGGTAATCTGTACGGCCAGTATCGAAGACCGTCAGCCACGCTGGCTGCGCGACGAAAACCAGGGCTGGGTAACCGCGGAGTACGGCATGCTGCCGCGCTCCACCCACAGCAGAATGGGTCGCGAGGCGGCTCGCGGTGGCCAGGGCGGTCGTACCATGGAGATTCAACGTCTGATTGGTCGCGCCCTGCGGGCGTCCGTCGATCTGACGAAACTCGGCCCCAGGACCGTCACCCTCGACTGCGACGTCATTCAGGCCGACGGCGGCACGCGCACGGCAGCGATCTCCGGGGCCTTCGTGGCACTGAGTCAGGCATTGGGCAGGTTGCGTATGGACGGTGGTATCGAAAACAATCCTATCGTCGGCAATGTCGCCTCGGTTTCGGTCGGCATCTATGATGGCGCCCCTGTTCTGGATCTTGACTACGCCGAAGACTCAAGTGCAGAGACCGACATGAACGTGGTCATGGACAGCCAGGAGCGTTTTATCGAGGTGCAGGGGACTGCTGAGGGAGCCCCTTTCTCGGAAGCGGAGATGACCAGCATGCTGGGGCTCGCCCGGGCGGGCATAGCGGAGATCATCGCTGCCCAGAATGCGGTACTCGCGGCCGATTGAGCGAGCCGCCCCGTCATCCACCCAAAGCATAAACAAGAACCAGGAGCCCCAAGAATGACCCAGCGCGTCGTCCTCGCCAGCAGCAACAAAGGCAAGGTAAAAGAATTCAGCGAACTCCTCGCGGATTGCGATATGGCGGTCGTACCACAAACCGACTTCGCGGTGCCGGATGCAGACGAGACCGGCCTCACCTTTGTGGAAAACGCAATCCTGAAGGCGCGCAATGCGGCCGCGCATACCGACCTGCCGGCCATCGCCGACGACTCAGGCCTGGAGG
>Ga0316189_10004568_pt1 | contig 13297 bp, 10 predicted proteins | sample LowCovwburrow_MG_FD_204930 | JGI IMG/M metagenome (GOLD analysis project Ga0316189, IMG submission 204930) | Coastal sediment microbial communities from Maine, United States - Lowes Cove worm burrow | ecosystem: Environmental > Aquatic > Marine > Coastal > Sediment | place: USA: Maine... | reverse complement strand
GTCCCCAGTTCACGTGCCTGTGCAACCTGTTCGCGCGTTACTGAGGCTTCCTTTTCCTCGCAGAGCTCATGAAACGGCTTCCAGAAGTCTTCGAGTAGCGGGATCCAGTCTTTCTCGCCAAGGGAAACGGCGTCGAGGTCGTCTTCAAGCTTCGCCGTAAAGTCATAGTCGACATACTGCGTGAAGTGCTCGGTCAAAAAGCCGATGACAATCCGGCCCATATCGGTCGGCATGAATCGCTTCGCATCCACTTCGACATATTCGCGATTCTTCAGCGTTGCAATAATGCTCGCGTAGGTTGAAGGCCGACCAATGCCATACTCTTCGAGCGTCTTGACGATGCTGGCTTCCGTAAACCTTGGTGGTGGCTCAGTGAAATGCTGCTCTGTGCGCAGCTCTTCGAGCTTGATGGTGTCGCCTTCTTCGATCTTTGGCAGCAGTCGATCGCCATCGTCATCTTTGGCGTCGTCCTTACCTTCCTGATAGACCGCCATGAAGCCCGGCTCAACCAGCACAGAGCCGTTTGCGCGCATGCGGTGGCCGTCGTCCGGTGCGCCGGCAATCATCTCGATTGCGACAGTATCAAAGACAGCCGGCACCATTTGGCAAGCCATGGTGCGTTTCCAGATCAGCGAATACAGCTTGAACTGATCTTCCTCAAGAATAGACTTCAGCTCATCGGGAAATCTGGCAACCGACGTAGGCCGAATCGCTTCATGAGCCTCTTGTGCATTCTTCGCCTTGGTCTTGAACGTGCGCACTTCTTCAGGAACGTTTTTCGCACCATAACGTTCGGCGATGACATCGCGAATCTCATTAACGGCTACTGCGGCGAGCGTTACAGAGTCTGTACGCATATACGTGATCAGGCCGACCTGATCCTCGCCCGGCAGCGCGATACCCTCATACAGCTTTTGCGCCGCGCGCATGGTGCGTTGAGTATTGAAGCCAAGCTTGCGCGATGCTTCCTGTTGCAGTGTAGATGTTGTGAACGGTGCTGTCGGATTACGTCGACGCTGCCGCTTTGTCACCGCTTCAACGGTGAACGTACCGTCGGCGGCACCCAGCAGTGTTTTTTCGACGTCGCGAGCCGCAGCCTCATCGACAAAGCTGAACTGTTCGACCTTTTCGCCTTTGTAACTGACGAGGCGAGATGTGAACGGCTGCTGGCTCTTGCTAACGTCGGCTTCAATCGACCAGTATTCGCGGGCCTTGAATGCTTCGATCTCAAGTTCGCGCTCAACAATCATGCGCAGCGCCGGGCTCTGCACGCGACCAGCAGATGTGCCGCGTTGCACCTTCTTCCACAATAATGGAGAGAGATTGAAGCCGACCAGGTAGTCCAGCGCGCGTCGGGCCTGCTGGGCACCGACGAGATCGCCGGAGATGTCGCGTGGGTTGGCGACCGCATCGCGAACCGCCTGCTTCGTGATCTCGTGGAAAACCACTCGATGTACATCTTTGTCCAGCAGTACTTTCTTTTCTTTCAGCAGCTCGACGAGATGCCAGGAAATTGCTTCACCCTCGCGATCCGGATCAGTCGCGAGATATAAGGCATCGGCCTTTTTCAAGGCTTTGATAATCGCCTTAACGTGCTTCTCATTGCGTTCAATAATCTGGTATTTCATCGCAAAGTGATTTGCGGTGTCGACAGCCCCTTCTTTGGGAATCAAATCGCGCACGTGACCGTAGGACGCGAGTACGTCGAAGTCTTTGCCCAGATACTTGCTGATCGTGCTCGCTTTGGCTGGCGATTCGACAATTACGAGGTTTTTAGACATTTCCTGATTCGCGACCTTTATTTCAAATACATGGTTTCCAGAAGAACGAAACCGCGGACTGTGCCGCGGGTTAATAACGTGCTTGACAGCGAAGTGTCAAGAAATTCGCGAAATGATGCTAGTGGACTGAGCCCGCGCCCTCTTCGAAAACGAGGTCTTCCATTCTCGCGTAGGCAAGTTCCTGGCCCGGCTGACTGAACAGCACCATCAGGACGACCCACTTGATCTGCTCGACATCAATGTCGGTTGTTTCCAGCGCGAGCAGTCGGTCGACGAGAAGCTCTCGTTGGGGAGGCGACAGGATACTGGCCTGTTCCAGATACGTTATATACCCGCGGCAGTGAGCGTCGAGGCGCTCGTGCTCGAATTCATTGTATATACGGGTACCGTGCAGCGAGAGGTTGCCGTAGTTGAAACTTTCCTGATGGTCGGTCAACCCGTCGAGCCACGTCAGAGCGCGTTCAATCTCGCTGTCGCCAAAACCGGCTCGGGACAACTCGATGCGCAACTCATTCTGGTCGGGTTCGGGGTCTTCCTCTGTGTCGACGTAGGTTTCGAAAAGATACATCAATACGTCGAGAACGTTCTCTTTCATGCCTGGAGAGGCTCCTTGTCTTCACGCAATCCGGGCGTAACGTCCGCCCGATAACGACTCTACTTCACCATGAAGCTCCAGTATCAGGAGCATGGATGAAAGCTGTTCAATCGTCAATCCGGATTGTGAATGCAGGTCGTCGATCGATACCGGATCGTGACTTAACATTTTCCGCAGCAAGACATACTCATCGTCATCGAGGGACGAATCGGTCGACAACGGGCTTTCCAGCGGGCTGCTCGTGTTTTGTGCCTCAACATGTTGCGTCAGCGGCCGCAGCTCCGCCGCGATGTCGTGCGCGGTTTCCACCAATTTCGCCCCCTGCCGGATCAACTCATGGCAGCCGCGCGCCAACGGATTGTGGATCGAGCCGGGCAATGCGAAGACCTCGCGGCCTTGTTCGGCCGCCAGTCGGGCCGTGATGAGTGAGCCACTGCGACGTGCGGCCTCAACGACCAGAGTGCCGAGAGACAGGCCGCTGATCAGGCGGTTGCGCTCCGGGAAATGTCGTTTGTCCGGCGCCGCTCCAAGCGGGTACTCCGATACGAGGGCGCCGGATTCAACGATGCGGTGTGCCAGATCACGATTTTTTGCCGGGTAGATACGGTCGATACCGTGGCCAAGAAAAGCAACCGTGGTGCCCCCGCTGTCGAGTGCGCCAGTGTGCGCCGCGGCATCAATGCCCTCCGCAAGCCCGCTAACGATCGTGAAGCCGCTGGCAGCCAGAAACTTCGAAAAGTCGGTTGCGTTGCGCAGACCGCCTTCGGTTGGGTTGCGGCTGCCAACGATGGCAAGGGCCGGAAGATGCAGTGCCTCTACATCACCATTGACGAACAGTAGCAACGGGTTGCCGTGTAACTGCGTCAGCATCTCGGGATAGGTTGTGCTGCCAACCGAGACGATGCTGTGCCGGTCATGCTCAAGCCACGCGAGGGCGGCATCGACTGCCTTCATGTCTGGTGAGGCGATCTTGGCCGCTTTTGTTTCGGATAGCCCAGTCGCCATAAGCTGGGCCCGGCTTTGCCGCACAATGACGTCGATACCACCGAGCTGCGCGTTCAGCTTCGTATACTCGGCGACGCTTACATAGGCGTGCGCCAAAACTAACCATTGACGTTCAAGCATGTTGGGGGACCATTGGCAGCGGATGCCCACACAATAGCGCAAAAAAAACGGCGCCTGTTGGCGCCGTTTCTGGTCAAACTTTTAAATAACGATATTTTGCGATCAACGCGGATTGCGAATGGTATCGAGAATATGAATTGCGTCAGTCGCTTCCATTACCAGGCCATAGCTGATGCGGTTGTACGTTTTGAAGATCATAATCGTGCCGGCTTGCTCGTCAGGCAGCCTGACTTCACCGCCAGCCACTCGATCCTTAACAACTTCGCCGGTCTTATAGACAGACAGAACGTCGCCAACGGACAGGCCGTTATCGGACCCCCGGTTAGTGACGACCACCTGATACTGACCGATCTGGGTAACACCACCGACAACGGAGATGATGCGTCCTTCGATGTTGCTGCTGGGTGAGCGTGGGAAGAAATTCAATGGGACGTCGACAGCGGCGGGCAGGAATCGGTCGCCCATCTTCGCTTCCTGCGAAGTGTCGGTCAGCGCCACCGTCGCGGGATCACCTGCGCGGCGCAGGCTGCCTTCACCAATCAAAATGCCGTGGTAGCCGATCAAGCGATCGTCGTCCGGATCAATCAGTGGATCGCCAACGTGTACGATGTTGTAACGCGCACTCGGCAGATCACCGGAAATACCGCGCACATAAACCTCATTGCCCGCCGATGCGATCAGGTGATCGCCACGTGTTTCCAACAGGTAGGGCAATGCGTCGGCTTGTCCTTTCTCGAGGACAACGCCAGAGCTCAAAAATGCGGCGACATCTTCAAACGGGATGCTCGTAATGGCTTGCGTCAAAGGCGTGACGCGCGCTTGCGGCGACATGCGATACGTTGACGCACGAACGTTGGTGATACGCGGCTGTCCGTCAATATAAACGAGTCCAAGAACATCGCCGGGATAAATAAGATGCGGGTTTTCAATGTCCGGATTGACGTACCAGATCTCCGGCCAGAACCACGGGTCCTTCAAGAAGGTGCCAGCAATGTCCCACAGGGTGTCGCCGACCTGAACGACGTATTCGTTCGGGTGGCCATCGGCCAGAGGTACCGGTTCACTAACCCGCTCAAGTACAGGCTCGTACTGCGCTGGCACTGTACTGGACGGCATCGTATTGTTCTGCGACAGAGTCGTCGATGCCGTGGTTACCGATGCTGTTGCACTGCTATCGGTTGCCGGGCTGGATGAGCAACCGACAAGCGTTGCAGCCAGCGTTACCGAGGTCAGCCAGAGGCTGTTATTCAGGCGATTCTTGCTAAGAGACATAATTCGCGCGAGCTCCATACAAAATTAGGTTTAGACCTGTAACTATCAGGCATTGCTATACTATGTCGTTCCGGAACGTTCGAGGCTGCTGTACGTCACATTTCCGGCCCCAGTTTGTCTCCGGAAGGGCCTAAGTTAGGCGGCATTGTCTGATATCTTATTCAATAAAGTCAAACGCTTAGGTCACTTTTTGGGTAAGTTACACGAAATATCGCCTGATTCATTATGTTTGAAAGGGCCAATATTGACTCAATAACAACCGTTTGGCTTATGTAGAAACGATGGCAAAACTAAAGATACTTGAATTCCCCGATCCGCGCTTGCGTACCAAGGCGACGCCGGTTGCGGCGGTCAATGACGAATTGCGTACCCTGATCGACGACATGTTCGAGACCATGTACGAGGCACCCGGCATTGGGCTGGCGGCGACCCAGGTCGACGTCCACAAGCGCTTGCTGGTCACGGACGTGTCCGCCGACAGAGATGCGCCTTATGTGCTGATTAATCCGCAAATACTGGAGAAGGACGGCGTAACGGCCAGCGACGAGGGTTGCCTCTCTGTGCCGGGCTATTATGAAGAGGTGCAGCGCGCCGAACATATCAAGGTCCGGTTTCTTGATCGCGATGGCAATCCGGTGGAAATGGAAGCCGACGGCCTTCTGGCAATCTGTATCCAGCATGAAATGGACCACCTCGACGGCAAGCTGTTTGTCGACTACCTGTCTGAAGCCAAGCGCGGCCGAATTCGCAAGAAGCTTGAGAAAGAACGCCGTCAGCAGGCGGCCGTCCTCTAGGTTAAAAACTTCATGGAACCCCGCATAATTTTTGCCGGTACGCCGGAGTTCGCGCTTGCTTCTTTGTCGGCGTTGGTGGATGCGGGTCACAATGTCGTGGCTGTTTATACGCAACCGGATCGTCCGGCGGGGCGCGGCCGCAAGCTCACCTCGAGTCCCGTGAAACGCTATGCCGAGGCGCACGGGCTGCCGGTCATGCAGCCAGAATCGTTGCGCAGCGTTGCAGCGGTTGAAGAGATGTCTGCGCTGAAGCCCGATCTGCTGATTGTTGCGGCCTATGGTTTGCTGCTGCCGCAGAACATTCTTGACATACCGCGCAGCGGTTGCCTTAACGTGCATGCGTCATTGCTGCCGCGCTGGCGCGGCGCAGCGCCTATTCAGGCGGCGATACTGGCCGGGGATGAAAAGACAGGCGTCAGCTTGATGCAAATGACCGCCGGACTCGATTCGGGGCCGGTGTTTTCCCGGCGCGAGCTGCCCATAGGTGCGCAGGAATCGGCGCTGGAGCTTCATGATCGACTGGCAACACTGGGCGGCGAACACCTGGTCGCGGATCTGCCAAAGATTGTCGCCGGTGAACAGGTTCCCGAAGAGCAGGACGCGTCGCTCGCGACGTATGCAGCGAAAATCAAGACGCCGGATGCTGAGCTGGACTGGTCACTGCCGGCTGCGACATTGCATGACAGGGTGCGCGCCTACAATCCCGCACCAGGCGCCTATTTTTTTCGCGAGGTCGACGGTGAAGCGCTGCGAATCAAGGTCTGGCAAGCGAGCATTGTGCCCGGCGTATCTGCAGCGCCGGGCTCCTTCGTGGCGTTTGATGCGAGTGGCGTGATTGTCGCCACCGGAGAGGACGGTCTCAGGCTCGATGTTTTGCAGCTGCCTGGAAAACGGCGAGCGACCGGCGCTGAATTCGTAACGCAAATCGATTTCACCTGATGGCCTCGTCCGGGGCAAAGCTTCGAGCGGTTTCGGCCGAGATCGTTGACGCGGTGACTCACCAGGGCCAGTCGCTGGATGCTGCTGTTGCCAGTCACGAGACGCGCATCGCGGCAAAAGATCGCTCCTTGCTGCGCATGATTTGCTACGGCAGCCTGCGTCACCACTGGCAACTGATGGCCTGGGTCGACCAGCTCATCGAGAAGCCGCTCCGAAAGCGCGATCGTGTGATCAATGCGTTGCTCGCTATCGGGCTCTATCAGATCGTGCTGATGCGCATTCCGGATCACGCGGTGGTTTCTGAAACCGTGGAGGCTGCGCGGCAACTGAAACGACCGAAGCTCGCCGGTCTTGTGAATGCCTGCCTGCGGCGCTTCGTGCGCGAAGAGATGGCCAAACGGCCAGCGACGTCGCCGAGTGCCATCTGGAATCACCCGGACTGGATCATCAACACGCTCAAAAATGACTGGCCAGAGGACTGGCAAAGCATTCTTGAGGCGAACAATGCGCGAGCGCCAATGTGGTTGCGCGCCAATGCATCGCGCAACTCGGCCGAGGAATATCGCGAACGGCTGGGTAAAGAGGACATTATCGCCACGTTGCAGTCGGAGATCCCGGATGCGGTGAAACTTGCTGAACCGCTGGCAGTCGAAAACCTGCCGGGTTTCGCTGAAGGCGATGTTTCAGTGCAGGATGGCGCTGCGCAGATCGCCGGACGCTGGCTGGCCCGCATCGTCTCCGGGCGTGTGTTGGATGCGTGCGCTGCGCCCGGTGGAAAAAGCGGTCATTTGCTTGAGCTTGGGGATGGACGAATAAATTTGCTGGCGTTGGACGTCGATGCGGCGCGCAGCGAGAGCGTAGCCGATAATTTGGCGAGACTCGGTTTTTCCGCAACCATTGTTGCCGCAGATGCATCAAAACCAGAAGAATGGTGGGATAAGCAGCCCTTTGAGGGCATTTTGCTGGATGCGCCGTGCTCTGCTTCGGGTGTGATTCGACGACATCCCGATATCAAGCTGTTGCGGCGTCCCAGTGACCTTGCGCGACTGGCCAAGCTCCAAATGAGCCTGCTGGAAGCGCTTTGGCCGTTGCTGCAAGAGGGTGGGACCTTGCTTTATGCAACGTGCTCGGTGTTTGCCGCGGAAAATGAAGAGACGATGAAAGCGTTTACGGCGAACCACTCTGATGCATTTGAGCAAGACTTGTTGCCAAATAACAACATCCGCGATCTAATGCGAAGAATGGCGGTCGGCTACCAGATCTTGCCCGGAACGGCAGATCTGGATGGCTTTTACTACGCCGCCTTGCAGAAGAAGGTTTCCTGAAGATACTTATGTCCTGGTTATCCACCCCTATGCAGTTGCTCTCGCCGCGTCGACTTTCGATCGTGAGCCTTGTGCTATTGCTGGTGGGTACCGGCTTCGCGCAGGAGAACGTCGAGCGCGAGGGCTATTTCGAGGTGCGTTCCGCCGCCACCCAACTGACTGACGGTGTCCATACTCTGGATGCGCGTTTGCAGCTCGTATTGAGCAGCGAGGCGCTTCGCGCGCTGGAAAGCGGCGTTACGCTGAGCATCGAAATTCAGATGCAGGTTATCCGGGTTCGCCGCCTTATCGTCGATAGTGTCGACGCCGAGCTGGCCATTCGTTATGAGCTCGAGTACCGGCCACTCAGTCAACGTTACATCGTAAAAAACCTAAACAGTGGAGATCAGGACTCCTTCGCAACGCTCTATTCTGCGCTGAACAGCCTGGGTCGAATCCAGGGATTGCCTGTTATTGATGATGAATTGCTGCAGCCCGATCGTCGCTATCGATTGCGTCTGCGCGCCATGCTCAATACACAGCAATACCCGGCATCGCTCCGGCTCTTGTTCTTTTGGCGCGGGCAATGGCAGCTACAAAGCGAATGGTTTGAATGGTTTTTAGAACGCTAAAGCGCATCGTCTTCACACTAATGGGCCTGGCAGGGTTCACGCTGGTCATGGTTGCGCTGTTTCTGCTAACACAGACCGTAGAGCGTTCCGACGACTTTGACCGACTGCAGGATGTCATCCTCGCGATCAACATCGCGGGCGGCATCATCCTCATACTGATTCTTATCGGCAATCTTTGGCGATTGTTGCGCGACTATCGGGAGAACGTGCCCGGGGCAAAGCTGAAGGCGCGCATGGTTGGCATGTTCGTCGGTCTTGCTGTTCTGCCATTGATTGTTGTGTTCTATTTCTCGATCCAGTTTATCAATCGTGGCATCGATAGCTGGTTCAACGTTCAGGTTGAGGAGGGGCTTGATAACGCCCTGATGCTCAGTCGCGCCGCGATCGAGTTCCGCAAGCGCCAGAACCTGGTCGCGACGACGCAAGTCGCGCAGAAGCTCTCCGCCGTGCCGACACGGCAGGTCGTATTTGAGTTGAGCTTGTTACGTCGCAATAGTGGCGCGAGTGAAATGACGCTGTACGGCGCGAACAATCGCGTGCTTGCAACCAGCTCTGACAATTCGACACCCGCCCTGCCCAAGCCGCTGTCTGAAGAGGTCGTCTTGCAGCTGCAGCAAGATCGTCCTTATGTCAGCCTCGAGCCGCTGGCGTCGGGCAATTCAGAAATTCGGACCGCTGTGGCTTTCATGCATCGTGAGGGCCGCAGTCGCGAAGCGCGCATCATACAAGCGCACTTTTCGGTCGATGAACGACTTGGGAGAATGATCAACAGCGTCGAGAACTCTTTTTCTGAATATCAGCAGTTGGTGTTCTTTCGCGAGGACCTCAAGGATCTTTTAACGGTAACACTGACCTTCGTGCTACTGCTGAGTTTGCTGGCGGCCATTTACGGCGCCTTCGTTTTATCGCGTCGCCTGGTGGCGCCGATTCAGGATCTGGTGGCGGGAACGCGGGCTGTTGCGATGGGCGATTTCGATACCAAACTGCCAACGCCGGCACGCGACGAAATTGGTTTTCTGATCAGCTCGTTTAATGATATGACGCAAGGTCTTGCAACCGCACGGCGTGAGGCGACGCTCAGTCAGGCGCTGGTCGAGGCAGAGCGAACAAATCTGGAAGTTATCCTCGCGCGCCTGTCGACCGGTGTTCTCGCGCTGGAGGCCGACCTGACCATCCGCACGGCGAATCAGGCTGCTGGATCTATCCTGGGTGTCAATCTTGAAAATCGCGTTGGCGAATTGCTGCGCGATGTCGCCAAGGGTATGCCGTTGCTGGGTCAGTTTGTGGATGTTGCCTGCGTGCACCTCGATGCAGGAGAAACGGAGTGGCGCGAACAGATTGTGTTGCGTGGCGAAGTGGGGCGGAGAGTTTTGACCTGTGCCTGTACGACGCTGCCGGGCGATGATGACCATGCGGCCGGCTACGTCATTGTCTTCGATGACATCACGGCCCTTCTGCAGGCCCAGCGCGACGCGGCCTGGGGCGAGGTCGCCCGCAGACTGGCGCACGAGATCAAGAATCCGCTAACACCGATCCAGCTATCGGCGGAGCGCATGCGACGCAAATACCTCCGCACGATGGGCGATGAGGAAGGACAGATTCTCGATCGCGCCACACACACGATTGTGCAACAGGTTGAGGCGATGAAAGAGATGGTCAATGCCTTTAGCGACTATGCGCGTGCACCGGACATGGACATTAGCCGTTTCGACCTCGACAAGCTGGCGCACGAGATTGTCGATCTTTACCGCGCACAGGAAAACGCGGTTGAAATCGTACTGACATCCGACCCAACAATACCGCTCGTCGAGGGCGATGTGGGACGTGTGCGCCAAATTCTCCACAACCTGATTCGAAACGCAGTCGAAGCGCTCGAGGGGACCAGTGACGGGCGTATCGATGTACAAATCAGCGCGGCTGAAATCGACGACGTACCGATAGCGCAGATTCGTGTTGAAGATAACGGGCCGGGCTTCAAGTCAGGATCGGTCAGTCAGATTTTCGATCCGTATGTGACAACCAAACCCAAGGGGACGGGACTTGGGCTTGCGATCGTGAAGAAGCTTGTCGAAGAGCATGTTGGAACTATTCGTGCACAAAACCGCAGTGAGGGAGGCGCAATGATCAGTATCCATCTGCCGCTAAACGAAGCAGCCCGCGAAATGATGATAGCGAGGGCGCCAGGTCGCGCCGATAAGAGGAGGGAGAAGACATGAGCAATCCTCATGTACTGGTCGTTGATGATGAAGCGGATATTCGCGTTCTCATTCAGGACATCTTGAGCGACGAAGGCTACGGCGTCACCGTTGCAGCCGATGCCAGCGAGGCGAGAGCCGCGCGAGCGAAGCGCAAGTTTGACCTCGTGCTGCTGGATATCTGGATGCCGGATACCGACGGCATTACTTTGCTGCGCGAATGGTCTGACGGTGGCGATATGAATTGTCCGGTTGTGATCATGTCCGGTCACGGCACCGTCGATACCGCGGTTGAGGCAACGCGCCTTGGTGCTTTTGACTTTGTCGAAAAGCCGCTGTCGCTTGCGAAGTTGCTGCGCACTGTTGAGGCAGCGCTGGAGTCCGCCGGCCGGCAATCTCGCGACGCCCGAAACTTGTTGCCGTCTCTGCTGGCGCCGGTTGGCCGAAGCGAGGTCATGCAGAATTTGCGGGAACGTGTGCAGCAGTATGCGCGGCACGATGGGTCCGTCCTGTTGAGCGGTGAGCCCGGCACGGGCCGCGGTGCTTTTGCCCGCTACATGCATGCGCTGAGTCGCAGGGCCGGTGAATCACTGACCAGTGTGACCGCGGCATCGATAAGCGATAGCAACGCTGAAGAGCAGTTGCTCGGTCGCGAAGAGGGCGGCGAAATACTGGCGGGCGCATTTGAGCGCGCCTCGGCGGGGACGCTGGTTATCGATGAGCTCACCGACCTCAGCCCTGCTGCGCAAAAGATCGTGCTCGGCGTAATAGAGGATGGTGAATTTACGCGCGTCGGTGGATCCAGGCCGATGCGGGTTGATGCCAGAATTGTCGCAACGGTTGCCGCTGACTACGAGCACCGGGTCGAAAGTGGCGAACTGCGACGTGACCTGGTCTCACTGCTCGGCGCGCTTAGCCTGCGGGTACCGCCGTTGCGAGAGTATTCGGAGGACGTGCCAGAACTGCTGGCCTACTACGTCGATAAACTGGTTGATGCTGAGGGTTTGACCTTCCGCCGTTTCAGTGTTGCGGCACAGAACCGTCTGCGGAACTACCCATGGCCGGACAATGTTCGCGAGCTAAAGCACCTGGTGCGCCGGCTACTGCTGACGGGAACCGGCGAGGATATCGGGCTGGAAGAGGTCGAGTCAGAGATCAGTTCGGTCGCTTCCCTGAACGAACCTCTCGTGAAACAGGACCTGCTGGCAATGCCGCTGCGCGAAGCGCGTGAACATTTCGAGCGCTCCTATCTGCAGCAGCAGCTGGTGCTTTGTGACGGTAAGGTTGGACAGCTGGCGAAACGTGTGGGTATGGAGCGCACTCACCTGTATCGAAAGTTGCGATCACTCGGTGTCGACTTCAAGTCAGTGACGAGTGACGACTAATTCGTGACGCTGAAAAGGCGCACGCGCGGCTGGCTGCAGAGAACCGTCCGGGCCAAAGCGTATCCCCGGTGTGCCGAAATCCAGAAGACTGAGCCTGCGAACAAGACTCAGCGCGCGCTGTTGTGGATCGACGGTGGGACCCTTGGGGCGTAGCTGGATGGTCGATACGATTTGCCCGCCGACAAATTCGCCGTTGCCGTTCATCGTTGCCGTGAGAATCGGCGCGATGCCCTTCATGCCGGTGACGCTGATGCCATAGTAGGTTGCGAAATTGCCGAGGCTGTAGGCAATCAGTCGACCTTCGTAAAGCTCCATGCCGCGTGCGACATGCGGCCCGTGACCGACGACAAGGTCGGCGCCGGCATCGACCGCGCCGCGGGCGAACCAGACAACATCGCCACGAGGTTCGCCGTAATACTCTTCCTCGGCAAAGGGTATTCGCTCGGCTCCTGCACCCTCAGCGCCACCATGAAATGTGACAACGACGATATCGTGCGTGCTGGCGTGTTCGGCGACAGAGGCAAACGCCAGCTCATAGTCGTGTAACAGGTTAGAACCCTGGGTTACTGCGAAAGCCAGAACGGCGACACGGAATCCACTCGATTCGACGCTCGCCCAGGACCCTTCGCGTCCGGAAGAAGCCATGCCGAAGTCTGCCAGTGCTCGCATACTGCTGCGGCGGCCCTCTTCCCCGAAGTCGCGCGCATGATTATTGGCGAGACTCAGGACATCGAATCCCGCACGAAGATAGTGCTCGGCATAGCGCGTCGGTGAACGGAACAGGTAGCAAGCACTTGCGTTACTGCATTGTTTGGCGGGCTCGCCACCATCCATCAAGACGCCCTCGACATTGCCGATCGCAAGGTCGGCGTCAGACAGCGTTGCTGTGACATCAGCGAGGAAGCCCACGCCGTCGTCGTCGGGCAGACGGTTCTGCGGATAGTCAGTGCCCAGCATCATGTCGCCGACCGCGGCGATACTGATGCGCATAGCCGACTTATCAGGCACGGAAGGCGCCTGGGTCTGCGGCTCTGCAGCGACGACTTTTGTTGGCGCCGGAATAGCGGCCTCAGAAAGCACTTCGGGTGTTACGGGTGTTTCAGGCGCTACGGGTACAACGGGTGTTGTGGGGACGGCTGCCGCGCACGCGGCCAACTGCAGTGCAGCCAGGGCCAGTGCGATGCGTCTCGATTTAATCACCCAGCCGTATTCTCATCACATCGATCTTGGCGGCGCGCAGCCGGCTGCGCGTTATGTTGGGTTTATCCAGGTCGT
>Ga0316189_10004567_pt1 | contig 13298 bp, 13 predicted proteins | sample LowCovwburrow_MG_FD_204930 | JGI IMG/M metagenome (GOLD analysis project Ga0316189, IMG submission 204930) | Coastal sediment microbial communities from Maine, United States - Lowes Cove worm burrow | ecosystem: Environmental > Aquatic > Marine > Coastal > Sediment | place: USA: Maine... | reverse complement strand
GTCTCTGTCTTGTGACAGGACTCATCTCTGGCTTTCAGTGAATCGTCGAAGAATATATCACAAGAACAGTCGCTTACTATATTAATGCCGGGTTCTGTTTGAGCGCAGAAGACTGCCTTGATTGAATTCAGTCCAGAAGTTTTTGCCGGTATTCACACAAATCCGAGATCAGACATGACTGGCAGCGGGGCTTGCGGGCAATACAGGTATAGCGCCCGTGCAGAATCAGCCAGTGATGTGCGTCAGGTTTGAACTCTTCCGGCACCAGTCGCAGCAAGCGCTGTTCAACCTCATTTACATCCTTGCCGGGTGCGATACCAGTGCGGTTGGATACACGGAAGATATGGGTATCCACGGCAATGGTCGGTTGGCCGAAGGCGGTGTTCAGTACCACGTTGGCGGTCTTGCGGCCTACGCCGGGTAATGCCTGCAATGCGGCACGATCTTCCGGGACCTTGCCATTGTGCTGTTCTACAAGTATCTGGCAGGTCTTTATGATGTTGCTGGCCTTGGTATTGAACAGACCAATGGTTTTTATATATTCCTTCAGTCCGGATTCACCCAGTCTGAGCATGGCAGCCGGCGTCTTTACTTTTTTAAACAGGCTGCTGGTGGCCTTGTTAACACCGACATCGGTTGATTGGGCCGACAGAATGACGGCGATCAGCAACTGAAACGGGTTGCTGTATTGCAGCTCGGTGGTGGGCTTCGGGTTAGCCTCACGCCAGCGCGAGAAGATTTCCTGACGCTTGCTACGGTTCACGGAGTTGCGTGCGGTGCTATGCCTGTGCAGGCTGGGTTGCTGACGCTGGTCGGCTGGCGGCCTTTCTTTCACGTCGTGCGTTGATGATGTTCATGCCTGCAATCAGGAAGCCGAGTCCGAGAAAGGCACCCGGTGGCAGGATGGCAAGCAGAAAGCCGCGATAGTCGCTGATCAGGGTTATCTCGAACTGGCTTCCCAGCTCACCGAACATCAGGTGTGCCTGTGCCAGCAGGGTTCCCTGGCCGATGAGTTCGCGCAGTCCGCCAAGCGCCACCAGCACCAGGGTAAAGCCGATACCCATGGCGAGTCCGTCCAGCAGTGCGCGATCCACGGTGTGTCTTGATGCAAATGATTCGGCGCGCCCGATAATGGCGCAGTTGGTAACAATCAGGGGGATGAATATGCCAAGTATCAGGTAGAGGTCATGCAGCCATGCGTTCATAGCCAGTTCAATCACCGTGACAATCGAGGCGATGATCAGGACGAATACCGGGATGCGAATCTCCGGGCGGACCAGCCGGCGAATCAGTGACACGATGCCATTGGAAGCCACCAGTGTCAGCATGGTTGCCAATCCCAGCCCCAGTCCGTTGATTACAGTGGTGGTTACGGCCAGTAACGGGCACAGCCCCAGCAGTTGGACGGTTCCCGGGTTATTCAGCCACAGGCCCTCCTTGAGAATATGTGAATAGCCTGGATCGTTCACGGTTTACTGTCCTGCGGGTCAGCTGCTGGTTGGCCAAACAGGGTTTCCTGATGGTCACGGTAGTATAGCAAGGTCTGTCGCACGGCCTCGACAATGGCGCGTGGTGTGATGGTGGCGCCGGTCAGTTGATCAAAATCCCCGCCATCCTTGCGGACTTTCCAGCGCTCCAGCGTCGGGTTTTCCAGTGACTTGTCATCAAACAGGTGTATCCAGTCCGAGCGGGTCTCGTCTATGGCGTCGCCGAGCCCCGGTGTTTCACGGTGCGCTACTACCCGCACGCCACTCAGTGTGCCATCGAGCCTGATGCCAACGAGCAGCTTGATGCTGCCGTTGTAACCATCCGGTGCCACCGGCGTCATAACCAGTGCCACCGGCTGACCGGCCATGCGTGCGCGGTAAACAGTGACCCCGCTGGCGGGTCCTGGCAATGACTTGCCGGTTACGGTGAGGGTATCTTCCAGCAGTATATTGTCGTGCGTTTCTGGTGGAATCAGGTGATGCAGTTTGCGCAGCAGGGTAGCGCGCTCGTTGGCTGCAATACGGTCATGGGTATTGTCAAAGGTATACACCACCAGCGCTGTGCCGGTCACGGCAAACAGCAACAGAATAATGGCAGTAATGACAACCTGGCGGTAGTTCACGGACTGTCTTCGTCTCCCTGCCCAAACACCCGCGGTCGTGTGTAGTAGTCAATCGTCGGCGCGGCCAGGTTCATGAGCAATACGGCAAAGGCAACACCGTCCGGGTAACCGCCCCAGGTACGAATAATATACGTCAGCACGCCGATGCCGATGCCATAATAGATGCGTCCATGTGGTGTGGTACTGGCCGAGACCGGGTCGGTTGCTATAAAGAAAGCGCCGAGCATGGCAGCGCCGCTGAATATATGGAACAGCGGCGTCGAATAGATGTCCGGGTTAACGGCATAGAAAACGAAAGCAATAACGGCGAGGCCGCCGAGCATGCCGGTCGGAATCTGCCACTGGATCACCTTCATCTGCATCAGCCACAGGCCGCCCAGCAGGAACCACAGGTTAATCCATTCCCAGCCGGCGCCGGCGAAGCTGCCAAATAACGGGCTGGCGTGGATTTCACTGAGTGTTTCGCTCAGGCCAAGCCGGGTTTTTATACTGTCCATGGGGGTCGCCATGGTGAGGGCGTCCAGCGACTGGCCGGCAGGCAGGTTGCCGGTTGTGACCAGTGACAAGGTGTCCACAAACCCCGGGTGTGCACCAGGTGCCGACCACAGTGTTAACTCCAGCGGGAACGATATCAGCAGTACTACGTAGCCGGCCATGGCGGGATTGAACGGGTTGTAGCCAAGTCCGCCGTAGAGCTGTTTCGCGATGACAATTGCAAACAGACTGCCAATCACGGGAATCCACCACGGTGTCAGGGGCGGTAATGCCAGTGCCAGCAGTACGGCGGTGACCAGTGCGCTGCCATCCAGCAGGCCTGACAGCGCAGTTCGTCCGCGCAGCTTGAGAACGGCAGCTTCCGCCAGCAGTGATGTGACGACGGCAATCAGGATATTGAAAAGTACGCCCCAGCCGAATATCCAGAAAGCGCAGACTGTGCCGGGTATCAGCGCCAGCAATACCCGTAACATCATCACGGACACACTGTCGTTAACCGGCAGGTGTGGCGAGCTGTACGTCTTGAATTGCATCAGTTATCACTTCCGGGTTGTCTGTTTCGGCGGCGCTCGTCCGCCTCGGCGATCATTCGCTGCTGTTCGGCTGTCAGGTTGTCGATATTTTTTGGTGTGCTGGATGCCTGTTCTTTTTTCTGTTTCACGCGGTCCAGTGCCGCCTGGATTGCCATCTTCTTGGCATCCTTGCTGCCATTGTCTCCGGAGAGCGCCTGCTTCTTCCTTGCCATGCGATCGGCGCGCTGCTGCTTGATGCGCTCCAGTCGCGCAAGCCGTGACTCGTGACGTTTGCGGGCGATATCAGCTGCCTTTTTCTGTGCTTCCTGGGTCCATATCTCTGTTTTCGCGTGACGGTAATACTGCACCAGTGGTATGTGGCTGGGACAGACATAGGCGCAGCAACCGCACTCAATACAATCAAACAGGTTGTAGTCCTGGGCGGCATCATAATTGTTGCTGCGTGCGTACCAGTATAACTGCTGGGGCAGCAGGTCGGCCGGACAGACGTCGGTACATTTTCCGCAACGGATACACGGCTGCGCTGGCGGCGGCGCCGGCATCTCTTCGCGGCTGACGGCGAGCACACAGTTGGTTGTTTTGATTACCGGGATGTTGTCGCTGGGTACCGCGTAGCCCATCATCGGACCACCAATCAGCAGACGCTCAATACCGCTGGTATAACCACCGGCTGCAGCAACCAGGTGGCTTACAGGTGTTCCCAGCAGACATTCGAAATTCTGTGGCTGCACAATGCCTTCCCCGGTGACGGTCACAATACGTGATATCAGGGGTTGCCGTTTTGCCACGGCATGGTAGACCGCAGTAGCCGTGCCGACGTTCTGGCAAACTATACCCATATCTGCAGGGAAACCCTTGCCGGGTACCTCGCGACCGGTCAGTATCCGGATCAGCTGGCGTTCGCCGCCGCTGGGATAGATTTCCGGTACCCGGATTATTGTAATGCCGGTTTCACTGGCAGCTTCAAGGGCGGTTCGCAGCGCCTGTTCCGCCGCGTGCATATTGTCTTCGATTGCGATGATGCAGGCGTCCGGCTGTATGCCATGGCGCATGATGCGGACGCCTTCAATCACTTCGGCGGCGCGTTCCTGCATCAGGCGGTTGTCACAGGAAATATATGGTTCGCACTCCACCGCATTGATCAGCAGCAGTTCTATGTGGTGTTTACGGTTGCACAGTTTTATGCGCGTGGGAAAACCGGCGCCGCCCATGCCGACAATGCCGGCCTGCTGAACAAGTTCACAGATTTTTTCCGGCTCTGTCTGCAGGTAATCAATTGCCACTGGCTGTTCATCTGCAACACGGTCCAGGCCATCGGTCTCAATGACGATGCATTTTTCTTTTATGCAGGACGGGTGCGGGACGAGGCGTTCTTCAACGGCGATAACCGTGCCGGAGCTGGAGGCGTGCACGGGGACGCTGAATGCTCCGGGCGCCCGTGCAATGATTTGTCCCTTGTAGACGGTGTCTCCCGGCCTCACCAGGCACTCGGCCGGGTCACCGATATGTTGTTGTAGCGGGATGCTTAGCAGCGGCGGTATGCCGGCATTGCAGATAGGTCTGTTTGCCGTAATCTCCCGGTGCCCTGGCAGCTTCAGTCCGCCATGAAAGCTGTGCAGGTTGCCGAAGGTTACATCACGTGATCGCCTGAAGCTGTCTCCTGAAGCCGTCATGCCGTGTCAACCTCTGCTGCAATTGCATCGGGTTTTGGCCAGATCCAGTTACGTGCCGTGGTCTTCACTGGAACAACATGAATACATTCAACCGGGCATGGTGGAATACAGAGATCGCAACCGGTGCATTCGCTGGTAATTACGGTGTGCATTTGCTTGGCGGCACCGAGGATGGCGTCAACCGGGCAAGCCTGTATGCACAGCGTGCAGCCGATGCAAACCTGTTCATCAATCACCACCACTGTTTTCTCGCTGTGCTCGCCGTGTTCGGGGTTCAATGGCTTGGGGTCCTTGCCGAGCAAGTCAGCGAGTGCCTGGATGGTGCTTTCGCCACCCGGCGGGCACTGGTTGATATCGGCTTCGTCTGCGGCGATGGCTTCTGCATACGGGCGACAACCGGGATAGGTGCACTGGCCACACTGGGTTTGTGGCAACAGCTTGTCAATCTGGTCGACAATCGGGTCACTCTCGACGCGAAAGCGGATAGCTGCATATCCCAGTACCAGGCCAATTACCAGGGCCAGTAATCCGAATGTAATGAGTGCAATCAGCATCGATAAATGGCCAGGGCGTGTATGTTTATCCCTTCACCAGTCCGGAGAAACCCATGAAGGCGAGCGACATCAGACCGGCTGTGACCAGTGCAATGGCCGAACCGCGGAAAGGTACCGGTACATCGGCCGCTGCAACGCGTTCACGGATGGCGGAGAACAGAATCAGCACCATTGAAAAACCAACGGCAGCACCAAAGCCGTAGACGGCTGAGCCAATAAAATTTAAATGTTGTTGAACATTCAGCAACGCCACGCCGAGCACTGCACAGTTGGTGGTAATCAGTGGCAGAAATATCCCCAGTACCTTGTATAACAACGGGCTGGTTCTGTGTACCACCATTTCAGTGAATTGCACCACCGCGGCAATCACCAGTATAAAGGTGATGGTGCGCAGGTATTCCAGCCCGAGCGGTATCAGCAGAAACTCGTTGGCGAGATAGCTGCAAATGGACGACAGCGTCAGTACAAAGGTGGTTGCCAGCGCCATGCCGGTGGCGGTATCGACATTGCGTGATACGCCCATGAACGGGCACAGGCCCAGGAATTTCACCAGGACAAAATTATTGACCAGCACGGTGCTGACCAGGATCAGTGCAAGTTCAGTCATTGGCTATTTCTATAACAGTGTTTTAAAAAACCTGTAGGAGCGGATCTCGTCCGTGATGGTTTTATAGACACCGCAATCGCGGACTAGATCCGCTCCTACACCAAATATACGAAGCAATAAAACAACAGCGTATGGATGCTACTTAACCCGCATTCCCGGCTCCGCACCCTCGTCAGGGTGCAGCACAAACAGCTCGCTGCCGCCAGGGCCTGCCGCCAGCACCATGCCTTCCGATATGCCAAAACGCATCTTGCGCGGGGCGAGGTTAGCCACCATGACAGTGAGTTTGCCTTGCAGCGCTTCCGGGCTATAGGCGGACTTGATACCGGCAAACACATTACGGGTCTCGCCGCCGATATCCAGCGTCAGCTGCAACAGTTTGTCGGCACCTTCCACATGTTCCGCCTTGCTGATGCGGGCAATGCGCAGGTCAAGTTTTGCAAAGTCCTCGAAACTGATGGTGTCGGCTATCGGGTCAATTTTCTGTGTCTCGTTTTCGCTCGCTGCCGCTGCAGCAACCGGAGTGCCGAGGCTGTGCTTTGAATCTTCCAGCATGGCGTCTATTTTCTCCTGTTCAACGCGCGTCATCAGCGGCTTGAATTTGTTGATAGTGTGACCGGTCAGTGGTGTGTCAATGGCATCCCAGGTCATGGCCGGAAGCTTCAGAAAGGTTTCCACTTCGGCGGCCATCGCCGGCAGTACCGGTTGCAGATATGTGATTAGTACCCGGAACAAATTAAGACCAACACTGCAGACATCCTGCACCGTTTGCTGCTGTCCTTGCTGTTTTGCCAGCACCCAGGGCTTGTTGGCATCGATGTACTGGTTGGCGCGGTCAGCCAGCGCCATGATGCTGCGAATGGCCTGGCCGTATTCACGTTTTTCATAGGATTCGGCAATGGCATTGCCGTCATCGACAAAAGACCGGTACAAATCGGGCTCGGTGCAGACGGCAGACAACTGGCCATCAAACTGCTTGTTGATGAAGCCAGCGCAGCGACTGGCAATGTTTACAACCTTGCCGACAAGATCGCTGTTAACGCGCAGCACGAAGTCTTCAAGATTCAGGTCCAGGTCATCAACGCCGCTGCCGAGTTTGGCAGCAAGGTAATAACGCAGGTATTCCGGGTTCAGGTGGTCAAGGTAGGAACGTGCCTTGATAAAGGTGCCGCGCGACTTGGACATTTTCTGACCATCAACCGTCAGAAAGCCATGTGCAAAGATCGCCGTCGGTGTGCGCAGCCTTGCGCCGCTCAGCATTGCCGGCCAGAACAGCGCGTGGAAGTTGATGATGTCCTTGCCGATGAAATGGTAGAGCTCGGTATCCGAGTCACTATTCCAGTAACGATCGAAATCAAGCTCCGGTGTGCGATCGCAGAGATTGCGGAAGCTGGCCATATAGCCAATCGGTGCATCCATCCACACATAGAAGTACTTGCCCGGGTGGCCCGGAATTTCAAAGCCGAAGTAGGGTGCATCACGGGAGATGCCCCATTCCTGCAGGCCGGTCTGAAACCATTCTTCAACCTTGTTGGCGACTTCCGGCTGCAGATGTCCAGCCTTGATCCAGTCTTTCAGCAGGGCTTCGAAGTCGGTCAGTTTGAAGAACAGGTGCTCGGTTTCCTTCTCCACCGGTGTGGTGCCGGAAATCACCGACACCGGATTTTTCAACTCGGTGGGTGAATAGGTGGCGCCACAGGCCTCGCAGTTGTCGCCGTACTGGTCGGCTGCACCGCAGCGCGGGCACTCACCCTTGATAAAACGGTCCGGCAGAAACATGTTCTCCTGCGCGTCATAGGCCTGGGTGATGGTGCGGGAGGTGATATGTCCGGCCTCCTGGTTGCGCTCGAAGATCATCTCGGAAAACGCGCGATTCTCGTCTGAATGGGTGCTGTGGTAGTTGTCGAAACACACATTGAAATCAGCAAAGTCCGCCTGGTGCTCTCTTGCAGAGGTCGCGATCAGCGCTTCCGGTGTAATGTCTTCCTGGCGGGCTCGCAGCATGATAGGGGTGCCGTGTGCGTCATCGGCGCATACATACAGGCAATGCTGGCCGCGTAGCCGCTGGAAGCGCACCCAGATATCCGTTTGGATATATTCGACCATGTGGCCAATGTGGATAGGGCCATTGGCATAAGGTAATGCGCTGGTGACCAGAATTGTGCGGTTTTTTTGACTCATGCGCCTGCTGTCCGGATTAAAACCCTGATACTAGTATGAATATTCGGGCGCTTAGTATGCCATAGACCGGCGAGACTTGGGGATTTGCGCCAGCGAACAATGCGACGCTCCGATTTAGTTCGTGTACAATTCGCGGTCAATTTTCCCGGGCTGCCAGAAGCAGGGCAGTCGGTCTTCTCAGGAGTGAAGCAATGGCTGAAATAACCCAAGCCCAGATAGAAGAAAAGCTGGCAACGTATGTTGATCCTTACCTTGAAAGGGACCTGGTGTCCAGCAAGTGTGTCAAGGATATTTCTATTGATGGTGAAAATGTCTCGGTTTCGGTGGTGCTGGGATTCCCGGCGAGTGGATACCATGCTGCGCTGACAGCAAAGTTCAAGTGGTTGCTTGAATCCATCGACGGTATCACTACTGCCACTGTGAAGGTGACGTCCAAGGTGTCCGCGCATTCTGCACAGAAAGGCGTCAAGCATATTGAAGGTATCAAGAATATTATCGCGATTGCTTCCGGCAAGGGGGGGGTGGGCAAGTCAACCACGGCCGTTAACCTGGCGCTGGCGCTGTCAGTCGAGGGCGCCAATGTCGGCATCCTTGATGCGGACATCTACGGTCCCAGTCAGCCGCGCATGCTGGGTGTCAGTGGCAAGCCGGAGTCGCTGGACGGCAAATCGCTTGAACCGATGAACAGCTACCACCTGCAGGCGATGTCGATCGGTTTTCTGATTGACGAGGAAACCCCGATGATCTGGCGTGGCCCGATGGTCACCCAGGCACTGCAGCAGTTATTGAATGATACCAACTGGAAGGACCTCGATTACCTGGTGGTCGACCTGCCGCCGGGTACCGGCGACATCCAGCTGACGCTGGCACAGCAGGTGCCGGTCAGTGGTGCCGTGATCGTTACCACGCCCCAGGACATTGCCCTGCTGGATGCCCGCAAGGGTCTGAAGATGTTCGAGAAGGTGGAAGTGCCGGTGCTGGGTGTGATTGAGAACATGAGTATCCACATCTGTAGTGAATGCGGACATGAAGAGTACATCTTTGGTCAGGGCGGTGGTGAACGCATGTCCGAGCAGAACAATGCTGACTTCCTCGGTGCGCTGCCGCTCGATATTCGCATTCGCGAAGAGACCGACGCCGGCAAGCCCACTGTGGTTGCCGATCCTGATTCGCGTATTTCGCAAATCTATCGGGAGATCGCGCGGCGTACGGCCGCCAAGCTGTCACTGAAGACCAAGGACTATGCGGCCAAGTTTCCGCAGATTGTTATTCAGAACGACTAGTCATCACCCGGCCGGGGTGGTGTTGTACATCCCGGCCAATTTTTCAGGTTGCCCAGATGTCGATTAAAGCAGATAAATGGATTCGCCGGATGGCACTCGAGCACGGCATGATCGAGCCGTTTGAAGCGGGACAGGTCAGGGAAAATGAAAACGGCCGTATCGTTTCTTACGGCACTTCAAGTTACGGGTACGATATTCGTTGCTCCGACGAGTTCAAGATTTTTACCAATATCAACTCGGCGATCGTTGACCCGAAGAATTTTGACGACAATAGTTTTGTAGACGTGAAATCAGATGTTTGCATCATCCCGCCAAACTCGTTTGCACTGGCGCGCACCGTGGAATATTTCCGTATTCCGCGCAATGTCCTCACCATCTGCCTTGGCAAGTCGACCTATGCCCGCTGCGGCATTATTGTGAATGTCACACCGTTTGAACCTGAATGGGAAGGCCATGTAACGCTGGAGTTTTCCAACACTACACCATTGCCGGCGAAGATTTATGCCAACGAAGGGGTGGCACAGGTGTTGTTTTTGGAATCCGACGAGGTTTGTGAAACATCCTACAAGGACCGCGGTGGCAAGTACCAGGGACAAAAGGGCGTTACACTGCCGAAGACCTAGTAGTTTCTGCCTGCGGGTGTTATCCAGTGACAATCGCGGACCGTGTCCGCGATCAGCTACTCAACTCGAAGTACTTCGCTGAAGCTCTCCAGCTCGCTGCTGTACTCGGCTTCATCCGTTTCACGTTGCCAGATACGCACTGGCAGGTAGTTTAGCTGCGGCGCGCACCATACGTAGGTTATGCGCTCCTTGTTGTCGCGCAGCTTGGTGATTTTCACTGTTTCGAAGGTGCCTGCCGGGACTTCCACGGTCTCGTGTCCGATCACCTTGAAGCGGTATTGCTTCAGGTGACCGCCGTCAGCAACCTGGAAGGTGACGTCATCCTGACCCTGCCGCAGTGCCATCATCATGCCCAGCTGTGATGCAAGTTTATCTATGGTGCCGGTCGGGATTTCCATTTCCCAAAGGCTGTCCTCAACGTGGTTGTTGACCCGGTTCTGCTGCCAGTCAAAGGATAGATCCGCTTCCCGCTCCCGGCTGCCACCCGTGCGCAGATAGTGGTAGCTGTCCGGGCGCAGACCGTCAACGGTAATTTTGCCGCGGCTGCTTTCATGTAAACGGTCTTTCAGCAACCAGGCGACCCAGCGGGTAGGCCAGCTGCGTGATTCATACATATAACTGCCGTCGTTGCCGCTGCGAAATTCGATGGCTGATGAGCCGATGCGCAGACTGCCACGTTTGAGTATGTAACTGGCCTCGAAGTCGCGCAGGTCGGATATCCTGGTAGCCGGGAAAGCCATGCTGCTTGCAACAGCAGCGCATAGCAGCAATCCGGTCAGCAGTTTTTTCAGCATGATGTTTCCGACTCCTGCGTAAGTACCACTGGCCTTGTGAGTACTTTTCCATCCAGTGTCGCCTGTCCACTGCTGTTCAGTTGCAGTCGACCTTCCGCAAACCAGCGTATCGCCAGCGGGTACAGGTGGTGTTCCAGTTCCAGTACGCGTGCTGCCAGTGTTGCAGCCGTGTCTTGCTCCTGTACCGCTAGTTGAGACTGCAACACCACCGCGCCGGCATCAACGTCCTCGGTAACAAAATGGACGCTGGCGCCGTGTTGCTTGCTGCCGGCCTCCAGTGCGCGCCGGTGTGTATGCATGCCCGGGAATGCCGGCAGCAAGGATGGGTGGATATTCAGCATGCGTCCGCTGTAATGTTGAACAAACTCCGCGGTCAGTATGCGCATGAACCCCGCCAGTATGACCAGCTTTGGCTGGAAGCGTTCAATACAGGCCATCAAGGCCTGGTCGAAGGCTTCACGATCCGGAAATTCTGCGTTGTCGATGAACTCGGCGGGTATGCCGGCACTGATTGCATGTTGCAGGCCTTCAGCCGCTGGCCGGTTGCTGATCACGGCGCGGATGTCTACCGGCAGTTCATCTTCAGCAACCGCGTTAATAATCGCCTGCAGGTTGCTGCCGCGGCCGGAAATCAGAATGACAACGGGGAGTGGAGGTGATACTGCTTTCATGGGTGCCTAGCGGCTGCTGTAGACAACGCCGGGCTTGCCGCCTCCCTGCTCGACGTGGCCGATGATCATTGCCTGTTCACCAAGGCTGGCCAGATGCTCGAGTGCCTGCTGCGCGTCGGCTGCTGCGACGCATACCACCATGCCGATGCCGTAATTAAAGGTGCGGTACATTTCAGCGGTTTCCACGTTGCCGGCCTGTTGCAACCAGTCGAATACAGCGCCGGGTTGCCATGCGCCGGTATCAATAACGGCGCGGGTGTTTTCGGGCAATACCCGTGGCAGGTTTTCGGTCAGGCCACCACCGGTGATGTGTGCCAGTGCATGTACCTCGACCTGTTTGAACAGTGACAGCAGTGATTTAACATAGATGCGCGTTGGCGCCAGCAGCCACTCGGCCAGCGGGCGACCCTCCAGCTCGTCGTCCAGGCTGGCACCGCTGACTTCAATGATCTTGCGTATCAGTGAATAACCGTTGGAGTGCGGCCCGGAAGAGGCCAGTCCGATGAGTGTGTCACCGCTACTGACGGCACTGCCGTCGAGAATCGCCGATTTCTCGACAATGCCGACACTGAAGCCGGCGAGGTCGTAATCACCCTCGCTGTACATGCCCGGCATCTCGGCGGTTTCGCCGCCAACCAGTGCGGCACCGGCCAGTTCACAACCGGCCGCAATACCCTTGATAACATCGCTGGCGACATCAAGGTCAAGCTTGCCGGTTGCATAGTAGTCGAGAAAAAACAGCGGTTCGGCGCCGGCGACAACAATGTCATTAACGCACATGGCTACCAGGTCGATGCCAATGCTGTCATGCAGACCGGCTTCTACCGCCAGTTTTAGCTTGGTGCCAACGCCGTCCGTGCCCGAGACCAGCACCGGTTCACGGAAACGGTCCATTGGCAGTTCGAACAGCGCGCCAAAGCCCCCCAGTCCTGCCAGCACACCCGGTCGCCGGGTTTTGGCGACGGCCGGCTTGATGCGCTCGATCAGCTCGCTGCCGGCATCGATGTCCACACCGGAGTCCCGGTAACTCAAACTGCTTGATTTGTCTTGTGCGCTCACGTGCTGGTGTCCCGGGTTGGCAGGGCCGCTATGGTAGCGGTCGGCTGTCACCGGTGTAAACTGCGCTGGCATTATTTCTGGCAACGCTGGCTGATATGGTCAAATTCTGCAGATACCCGTATGCTTGACATTATGTCTCAACCTGATGTGATAACGCATGGATAAATATAAACAAAGTAGCCCGCTTGCGGCGCTCTGCCTGGCCGTTGTGCTGCTGTTGCCTTTCGCCGGTCTGCAGGCGGCAGCCGAGAACCTGTTTGAATCCGAGGTGGTGGTGACTGACCAGTCGCCGGCTGTGCGGGCGGGCGCCATGAAAACCGCGTTGCGGCAGGTGCTGGTTCGCGTCGCCGGTCAGGATGCGATCCTAGATACCGACCCGGCCATTAGCTTGTTGAAAGATCCTGCACAGCTGGTGCAGCAGTACCGTTATTACACGGTGCCGGAGAGCGAGCCGCCGGTGCTGAAAATGTGGGTGCGCTTTGACGGTGAGGCAGTGCGCCAGGCACTGCAGCAGCAGGGTGTCAGTTACTGGGGTGCCGAGCGGCCGGATACACTGGTGTGGCTGGCGGTGGAGGATCGTGGCAAACGTTACGTGGTCGCCGCTGATGATGGCACCGAGGTGTATCGCCAGATCGAACAGGCGGCACGGCAGCGCGGGGTGCCGGTGTTGTTTCCGCTAATGGACCTCGAGGATCAGTCGCAGGTGCGTTTCTCC
>Ga0316189_10004564_pt1 | contig 13303 bp, 7 predicted proteins | sample LowCovwburrow_MG_FD_204930 | JGI IMG/M metagenome (GOLD analysis project Ga0316189, IMG submission 204930) | Coastal sediment microbial communities from Maine, United States - Lowes Cove worm burrow | ecosystem: Environmental > Aquatic > Marine > Coastal > Sediment | place: USA: Maine... | reverse complement strand
GCCCCGACCAGCGCCCAGCGGCGGACAACCGCGACCCGCCGTCGCCGAAGGCTAGCGGGCGCTGCCCTCCTCGCCCTCCTCGGCGTCGCCGCGGTCGAGTGGATCGCCGCCGCTCGGGCCTACCGGACGACCCTACCGAGCTCCGCCTGGCGAGCGCTCGACCAGCGGCTCACAGAGCTCCGCGCTGTCACCTCCGAGGGCGGAAGAGCGCCGCCGCTCGTCCTACTCGCCGACCCCTGGCTCGGGCCCCGCGGTCGCCTCGAGCTCGAGGCCCTACGCGACCCCGCCTCCGTCGCCCCGCACGACCTCTACGGCGTCCAAGAGCTGACCATCATCGCCCGCGGCGACGATCCCTGGACCCCCTGGCTGCGCGAGGCCTGGGGCGAGCGCCCGCTGCCGACGGTCGATCATATCGACAGGCTCGGCCCCTTCGTCCTCCATCACGTCTCCGCTCCCGAGGCCGACGAGGTGCTCCTCGACCTCATCGAGCTCAGCCAGAGCAAGCCCAACAAAATCCAGCTCCGCGATCGTTTTGGCCGCTGCAAGGGGACCAAGGGCCGCTGGAGCTGCACCCTCGGCAAGATCGCCAGCACCTACGCCGAGGTCGCCTATCGCCCCCGCCGCTGCCTCCGCTTCGACGTCGGCGACGGCGCCCAGATCACCCTCAAGCTCGCCGGCGTCGAGCTCGGCGATCATCTCCGCGGTCACCTCGGCTTCTCCGACTTCAACGCCCGGATCCGCAGCGACGCGCCGGCGCTCGTCGAGGTGAGGATCGATGAGCAGCCGCTGGCCTCGCTGACGATCAGCGATCGCCAAGGCTGGGCCGCCTTTGAGCTCGCCACCCCGCCCGGGCGCCATGACCTCGAGGTGACGGTCACGCCGACCCTCACCGGGACCTGGGGCGAACGGGGCTACGATCGCCGCCCGAGCCATCTTCCGTGCCTGGAGATGCGCGCGCTCCGGCGCAGAGGAGCTCCGCCATGAGCCGAGCCTGGAGCGTCCGACTCACGGCGATGCTCGTCGGCGTCACGAGCACCCTGCTCCTGAGCGTTGGCCATCGCGACGTCGGCTACGTCCGCGACGAGGGGATCTACTTCGTCGCCTCGCGGGCCTATGGCCGCTGGGCCTCGACCCTCATCGACGCGCCGAGCGAGGCCCTGAGCCCGAAGGCCCGCGACCGCGCCTTCGCGATCAACCGCGAGCACCCGCCGCTGATGAAGCTCGCCGCCGGGGTCTCGGCCCGCCTCCTCGCCGAGCCGAGCAGGCCCGCGCCGGGACAGAAGCTCGAGGAGCCGGCCGCCGAAGGGCTTTTTCCGGTCCTCCCCGAGGGCGCGGCGATGCGCCTCCCGGCCCAGCTCCTCGCGGGGCTCGGCGCCGCGCTCCTGGTCCTCGCCGGGGCCAGCTTTGGCGGCAGCCTCCTCGCCGGCCTCCTCGCCGCGGGGTGGTTTATCAGCCTCCCGCGGGTGTGGTTCAACGCCGGCCTCCACTGCTTCGACGTCCCGGTCGCGGTCGCCACCCTCGCCCTCGCCCTCACCTACCGCGCCGCGCTCTGCGACCGCCGTTGGGCGCTGCTCCTCGGCCCGCTCCTCGGCGTCGCGATCGTCATCAAGCACAACGCGCTCTTCTTGCCGGTGCTCTTCCTGGTCCACTACGGGCTCTGCCTCGCCCGCGCCGGCGCCTGGCGTTCGCCGAAGCTCTGGCTCCCGCTGGGGATGTGGAGCGTCGCCCTGGGCGCGCCGCTGACCGCCTTCGCCCTCTGGCCCTGGCTGTGGACCGCGCCGGCCCAGCGGCTCACCGAGTACTTCGAGTTTCACCGGCTCCACGCCTACTACAACGCCGAATTTCTCGGGATCAACTACAACAGGCCGCCGCTGCCGACCGAGCTCCCCCTGGTCCTCACCTGGGCGACGGTCCCGACGGCGCTCCTGCTCGTCGCGATCCTCGGCCTCGGCATCGCCCTGCGGCGAGATCTATCCAAAAAGACAGGCGACGTAAAAAAGACAGGCGACCCTGCGATGAGCGGAGAGGCTCAGGCTGCCACGAGCCACGAGCCACCGAGCGCACCTCCTGCTGACCAAGCCCGCCCTGCAGGGTCCATGCCCATCGCCGCTGCAGACCGCGCTGACGGGTCCGCCGCGCCCACTGCTGACCAAGCCCCCCGCGCTGACGGGCTCACGCCCAAAGCCGCTGCCGCCCACGCTAACGGTGTCCCCGCCAACGCTGCCGACGCTGCCGACCAAGCCCCCTCGCGTTCGCCCGTGGACAAGCCACCGCCCTTCGCCCTTCGCCCCCGCTCCTGGGCCGCTCCTCTTCGCCCAGAGGAGCGCCTCGACGGGGCTCTCCTCGCCCTCCTCGCCGCCTTCCCGCTCGTCCTGATCGCCCTGCCGACCGTGCCGATCTTCGGCGGCACCAAGCACTGGCTGACCGCCTACCCCTTCCTCGCCCTCGCCGCGGCGATCGCCTGGGGCGCGCTGTGGCGACACCTCGATCTCCCCCGGCGCTGGCGCGGGGTCCAGGCGCTCGCCCTCATCGTCCTCCTCATCCCCTCGACCTGGTCGACGATCCACAGCCACCCCTTCGGCCTCTCCGCCTACGCGCCCCTCGTCGGGGGCACCCGCGGCGCCGCCGAGCTCGGCCTGATGCGGGGCTTTTGGGGCCACGCCATGACCCCGCTGCTGCCGGAGCTCGACGCCCTCGGCGAGCGCCAGCGCGGCCGGCTCTACATCCACGATCTGCACGGGCTCAGCCTGCGCCAGTACATCCGCGAGGGACGCTGGCCCGCCGGCGTCAAGGCGACCGCGGCCAACCGCGCCCGCGCTGGCCTCCTCTTCCATGAGCGCCACATGCTGACCTACGAGCTCCAGCTCTGGCAGAGCCTCGACCTGGTCTCGCCGCAGGCGATCGTCGAGCTCGATGATGTCCCCTTGACCAGCCTCTATGTCGCCGACTAGGGAGCGCGAGCACGGCCGGGACGACAGCGCGCGATCCAACATGGCTCAGCAAACATGTTGACTTTTGTGGGTTTTGAAGCGTAGCTTTGTCTCCATTGTGAGCAAAGGCATGAAGATCAGGAGCGAGAATGCGCGCTGCTCGCTCGCGGACCTCTGGATGCTGCCCTGCCGATGATCACGTCCGCGACCGCATCGGCCGACGATGCGCACGACACAGGCGCGGACGACGCCTCGCGCATCAGGACACCACCGACCTATCGCCGAAGCCTCGCCACCGAGCGCTCGCCAGAAAGACCGCTATGACACTCCACCCCAAGTCGCCCCTCAGATCGCTCCTCTCCCTCAGCCTCGCCTGCGGTCTCCTCTCGCCGCTCGGCTGTATCGGTAGCAGCGAGGACACCGAGAGCGCCTCGCCCAGCACGACCGCGGACGAGAGCGCCACTGCGACGACCAAGACGTCGTCGGGGACCACGGCGGACCTCTCGGGGACGGTGACGAGCGACAGCACCGGCAGCTCCACAGGGGGCACCACCACCTCGGGAGGCACCACCGCCGACCCCACCGAGGGCACCACCGAGGGCACCGAGGGCACCACCGGCGAGTGGCCCGACTGGTGCGACTACTTCGACGAGCTCTGTCCGGAGGGCACCAAGTGCACCTTTGACGGTGACGTCGGCAGCGTCCAGTGCATCGAGATCGTCCGCGATCCCAAGCAGATGGGAGACCCCTGTGATCCCGGCGAGGGCGGCTCGTTTGACGGCGTCGACGACTGCGACGACAACCTGCTCTGCTGGGAAAGCTCGCCCAACGGACCGAGCTGCGTCCCCTTCTGCGGCCAGGAGGACGACTTCACCTGTGAGCTCGGGATGACCTGCACGACCTGCCAGACCTGCGCCCTCGGGATCTGCATCCCGTTCTGCGATCCCCTCGGCGACGAGTGTCAGGAGGGCGACGTATGCGTCCCCCTCTCTGGCGGCGAGAACGGCTTCGGCTGCGTTCTCGACGCGAGCATGGACAAGGGCGGCTATCTCGACGAGTGCGAGTACCTCAACGTCTGCGACCCGGGGCTCCTCTGCCTCGACGGGGGGCTCATCCCCGGCTGCGAAGGCGCCGGCTGCTGCACCCCCTTCTGCAACCTCAACGAGCCGGAGTGCCCGGTCAACGAGCTTATCTGCACCGCCTGGTTTGACCCGGAGCAAGCGCCGGAGGACCTCAAGCACATCGGCGTATGCATCGTCCCCGAGCCCTAGTCCGCGCGGGCCGGTGTCGGGGTGAACCCGTCCCCGGCACCGGGTCTGCACCGGACCAACCAGCGAGGCCGCGGACGCACCTGGGACACAAGAAGCGAGTAGACCCAGACCGCGACGCTCGCGCGCCCCGTAACACATCTCAAGGGACAGCTCGGCGCCGAGGGTCCTCTGGGTCCTCTGGGCACGGACGGCTCCCGAGGCGCGGAGTCGGACAACACTAGCTGCGACGTCCTGAGCTGCAGCCCCGACGCGCCAAGCCCGGACCTCACCACGGCACGGCACGACACCGCACGAGAAGCAACAATGGGCCTAGAGACGAACCTCACCTCCCCCGCCAAGCCCCAGCGCTCGCGGTCGCTCCCCCCGGCGCTCGCGTGGGTCCTCGTGGCGCCCCTCGCCTGTATCGGCGGCCAGGGATACACGACCACCTCCGCCTCGTCGACGACCACCAGCGGCTCGTCGGAGACCGACGGCATGACCTCCACGTCTGGCAAGACGACGGGCACCGCCACTCAGGGCACCACCACTCAGGGCAGCGCCACCCAGGGCACCGCCACCCAGGGCACCGCCACCCAGGGCACCGCCACCCAAGGCACCGCCACCCAGAGCACCGACACCGATCCCCCCTGCAACTTCGTCGGCTGTGACATGGACATCCCGCCTCACGAGTACTGCGACTATCACGACGAGCTCTGCCCGGAGGGCACCAAGTGTTCCTTTGACGGGACGTTCTCAGAGTCAGCCTGCTTCGATCTCGTGCCGACGCCCGACATGCTCGGTGAACCCTGCGAGCCCAGCGATAACTTCCCCGGCGGGATGGACAGCTGCGGCTACGAGCTCCTGTGCTGGGAGGAGAGCTGCGTCCCCTTCTGCGGCGGGGAGGATTTTTACTGCCCCTCCGGCTACAGGTGCACCTGGTGCCAGGAGTGCGCCCTCGGGATCTGCATCCCGAGCTGCGACCCGCTGATCCAGGACTGCCAAGAGGGGGACACATGCGCCCCGAACGACGGCGACTTCACCTGCGTGCTCGACGCGAGCGGCGACATGGGGGCCTACGGAGACACCTGTGAATTCCTGAACTCCTGCGACCCCGGGCTCACCTGTGTCGACGCCGCGTATGTCCCGAAGTGCGAGGCGGCAAACTGCTGTTCGCCCTTCTGCGATCTCGACTCCCCCAAATGCCCGGATGACAACCTCGAGTGCATCCCCTGGTACGAAGAGGGACAGGCTCCGCCCGGGAACGAGGTCGTCGGCCTCTGCGGTCTCCCTCAGCCCTGAGCGGGCAGCCCTGAGCGGAGCGTTCTGCCCCGACGCCCCTCACACAGCCCTCACACGACAGCCTTTCTGCTTCGAGCGGCCAGCGAGTCTTCAGCTAGTCTTCAGCTAGTCTTCAGCTAGTCTGCAGCTAGTCTGCAGGGGCCGTTCAAAGACCGACGATCCCGACCTGACCCGACCAGCCTTGGCCGGCCCGGCCTTGCCCGACCCGACTCCGGCTCCACTCCCTCTCCCACTCCGGCTCCTCTCCCTCTCCGGCTCCTCTCCCACTCCGGCTCCACTCCCTCTCCCACTCCCACTCGGTTCCGACCCTGGCTCCGACCCCGACCCCGACCCCGACCGACCCCGACTCCGCCCGCCGAGCCCAACGCCCTGAAGACCACCGCCGATGCTGACCCGCCGCTCCCTCCTCGCCGCCGCCGCTGGCCTCGCTGGCGGAGCGCTAGTCGGCCTACCCCGCCGGGCCCGCGCCGCCTGGGGGAGCTGGCCTGTGGCCTACGCGGACCTCCGGCTCGCCCCAGAGCGCCGAGCGACGCGGGTGCTCGAGGTCTTCCTCTACGGCGGCCTCTGCCCCTGGGACACCTTTTATTGTCGGCCGAGCTGGGGCGAGGAGCAGGGGCGCTACCTCTACGCCTTCGGCAAGGGGGCCTTGGAGAGCAGGCTCGGCGATTGTGGCCTCGGCGAGGGTCTCTCGCAGCCCTTCGCGGAGGACAGCGCGGGCCAGCTCGTCCACCTCGGGCCCTGGACGGCGCCGCTGTGGGCCCGCCCTGACATCCTCAGCCGCGCCCGCGTCATCCTCGGTCAGCACGATCAATTCCCCCACTCGACCGCCGTCCCCCTCGCCCTCACCGGTCATCGCCTCGGCCGACCCGAGCTCGCCGGCACCGCAGCGGCGATCGGCCGCCACTTCACCGAGCTCGAGGGCGGCGACGGGATGCCCCGCTCCTGCGTGATCCACCCCGGCGACATCGTCCGCCTCGACAACGTCCAGAGCGCCCTCGCGATCGGCGAGCACCCGAGCGCCAGCCGGCCGCTGGAGCTCGATCTCCAGCAGCTCCCGCACCTCCTCGGCCTCCTCCAGCGACCGGCGACGGCCGACCATCGCAGCGCCCACGACTCGGTCGTCGACGCCTACCGCCAGGCCTACACGGAACGCCTCCAGAGCCCCTCAGGTGCGACCCTGAGCGCCCCCGAGCTTGTCGCCTGGGAGTCGGTCGACGCCGCGCGTCGGCGCGCAGAGGACCTCTCCGCCTGGATCCCGCCGGGCGTCTTCGGCCTCGGCAGCGGCGAGGCCTGCGGCGAGACCCGAGCGTCCAAACCGGCGATGGCCGCCCGCGTCGCCCGCCACCTCCTCAGCCAGGACCTAGGGGTCCGCTATGCCCTCTGGATCGACTCGGGCCTTACGCCTACCCTCGACGGTGGTCACGACACCCACCGCGACCACCTTGTCCAAGCAGCCCGCAATTACAGTCACACCTTTGAGACACTCGCCTCGGTCATCGCCGCCCCCGGCGAGGACGACCCCGACAAACTCAACCTCAACAACACCATGATCGCCATCACCAGCGAATTTGGGCGGACTCCCCACCAGGAGGACGAGCGCGACGGTCTCGGCCACTGGCCTGGGGCTTCGGTCAGTGTTCTCCTCGGCGGCCCTGTCGACAGCGCCTCGATCGTCGGCCACGTCGATCGGGCGAGCGGTCTCGCCGCGGAGGCCGCGAGCCCAGCCGAGCTGCGGATGGCCCTGCTGATGGCCCTCGGCGTCTACCCCTTCGCCCCCGGCTCCTTCGTCGCCAGCGATGTCCGCGGGGCGACTGACACCCGCACTGCCCTGCTCCGCCTCCGGAGCCTCCTCAGCGTGAGCGACTGATGCGTGATCCTGCGTCGATGAGCACCGCTCGGCTCCTCGATGTGGCGCCGGAGGACGACAAGGCCCAAGACGGCATCCCCCTGGCCGTGCTCGGCGCGGTCGTAGGGACCGCCTCGGCCCTGATCACCGCGATCATCACCGCGAGCCTGATCGCCCTGGTGCTCAGCGGCTGCGCTGACGGCCTCGGCCAGCCGGGCGACGCTCTCGACCCCGATCCGCCGACCCTCCCCTCACCGCAGTTGGCCGAGGACGACCTCGCCGCACCGCCGCTACGCTCCCCCTGCCCAGGCAGTGACGCTGACTTCGCCTACCGGGCGCTGCGGCTTATTCAGGGGCGAAGACCCTACGGCGTCCGCGAGCTCGACCTCCTCGCGCAGATGGTCCGCACCCTCGACGAGGCCGGAGAGCCCGGGCGTCAGCTCGTCGCCCGCGGGCTCGCCGAGGGCGACCGCTACCGCCAGCACTGGCGCGGTGTTCTCCTCGATCTCCTCAGGATCCCACGCCTCGGCCAGACCGCCGACATCGACTGCTACGCCCGACCCGGCGCGCTTTCGGGCTCGCCCGAGCTCGCCTCCTGGATCCGCGACGCAGCCCCCGGAGACGCCCCCCCCCCCGCCCTGGCCGGCTGGACCATGGCCGATCTCCTCGGCAGCAGCCTCGCCCTCGACGACCTCAGCCCGCTCCTCCGGGCCCACCTGATCATCCGCAACGCTCGCCCCCTCGCCGGCAACAACGTCGACCCCGAGGAGCTCGAGCGCGCCGGTCGAGTCTTCCTCGGCCGCGGCTTTGAGGCGGCCTTCCTCGGCCGTCGCCTGGAGTGCATCGCCTGCCACGACGGCGGCGGCGCGACCGTGCTCGACGCGATCGATCCCGCCGAAGATCGGAGCTGGCCGGTTCTCCCTGGCCTCGAAGACAGCGTCTACGGAGCGCCCCACCTCGCCGACGAGGCCTCGGCCTACGCCGTGTTTCGGGTCGCCGGGGTCGTCGACCACGGCCCCCGGCCCTGGGGCGCCGGTGATGACTGCCCGCGGATGGCCCTGACGAGCGCCGAGCAGGGCGCCGATCCCCTCGGCGACCCAGCCTATCTCGGCGGACCGCGAGGCCAAGGCGCCTCCGTCGTCGACCTCGAGGCAGCGCTCCACCGCGGGCTCGACCGCCTCCGCGCGGAAGGGCTCCCCGCAGGCGCAGGCGACAACACCGAGACAGAGGAAAAGGAAAAGGAAAAGGACCCGGAGGCCGCCCTCGCGGCGATGGTCGCGATCCACCTCGCCGACGCCGCCTGGCGCGAGGCGAGCGGTCATCGCCTGACGATGAGCCATGGCCAGCCGCGAAACCCGATCCAGCAAGCGGTCCTCCGCGAGCTCAGCGCGAGCTTCGTCGGCGGCGGCTACTCGCTGCGTGAGCTGCTCGTCGCGATCGCGACCCATCCCCTCCTCGACCTCGACGAGCCCAGCGCCTGCGCCGAGGAGCTGCCGGCGCTCTTCGACCCCTTCCAGGCGAGCAACAACGCCGGCGACCTCGTCCGTCGCGAAGACCCGTGGCGGCTCCTTGACAGCGCCGCGATCGCCCTCGGCTGGCCGACGATGCAGCGCTTTCCGCTGAGCTCTGGCTGGGCCGATGAGACCCTCCTCCGCTCCCTCGGCGCCTTCATCGACGAGACCGAGCCCGGTCACCATGGCGTCGATGTGGTCTCCGCCCTCGCCTGGGAGGCGGCCGTCGGCGACGGCCTCGATCCGGCCTGGCGCGGCCCCCCGACCAGCGACGGCGACGGCGATGTGCTCAGCCGCCTCGTCGAGCTCGCCGCCGCCGATCCCAACGCGACCGTCCTCGACCTCGCGATCGCCGTCGAGGATCGGATCCTCCAGGAGAGCGCCCTCGCCGGCCCGCCCTCGCCCCTGCGAGCGCAGCAGCGGGCGGCGATCGAGGGGCTCCTCGGCCTGCCCATGGACGCCCCTGCGGCTGAGCTCAGCGCTGACCCGAGCGACCACGACGCGCTTGTCCACGCCCTCCGGCGCTTCGCGGGCGCCCTCCTGACGACCCCGCAATTCACCCTCGCTGGCGCCCCGCCCCGACCGACGCCACCGCCGCGGCTCGTCCTCCCCGAGGCGACCGCGAGAGCCCTCTGCGAGGCCCTCGCCCCAGCGATCCTCGACCCCAGCGAGCTGACCTGGGAGTGCGACGAGCAGGGGCTTGTCCTCGTCGCGGAGGACTAGCCGGCCCGCGACCGAGGGCATTCGTCACGAGGGGGTTCGCCGCGAGGGAGCGCGTAGCGATCCGATCGGTCCGGACCTGCGTACACACCGACGTGCGGTCGCTCCTGCCCTCGATACCTCGCCCCAAGCCGTCTCTCTCCTCCGCGCCTCGCGAAGCATCGTCGCAATTCGCCCGCCTCTCCTGCCTCGCCGCCCTCGCCCTTTCGACGTTCGTCGCCCTCAGCGTCACGCTCTCCACAGGCTGTGAGCGCCGCGGCGAGGGCTCGAGAGCGCCGGCCGGCGCGACCTCCGAGGTCGACGCGGGCGCGCCCGAGGTCGCCTGGCGAGAGTGGGAGCGCGAGGCCTTCGCCGAGGCCGCAGAGGAGCGCCGCCTGGTGCTCGTCACCGTCGTCGCCGGCTGGTGCCACTGGTGCCATGTCATGGACGAGGAGACCTACACCGACCCGGCGATCCGGACCCTCCTAGGTCGCTACTTCGTCGCCATCCGGGTCGAGGCCGACGCCCGCCCGGACCTCGCCGAGCGCTACGCCGAGTGGGGCTGGCCGGCGATCGCGGTGCTCACCCCCGACGCCCGCCCAGTGCTCGAGCTGCGCGGCTATCAGGAGGCCCCTGGCTTCGCCGACCTCCTCCGCGAGCTCGCCGACGCCCAGGCCCAGGGGACCCTCACCGGCCGACGCCCCCCGCCCCCCAAGGCGCCCCCGAGCCTCCCGGTCACGGAGCTCCGCGACCGCGTCATGGCCCAGCTTGACCGGGTCTACGACCCCGAAGAGCACGGCTGGGGGCGCCGGCAGAAGTACCCGCTCGCGGGCGGGATCGAGCATGCCCTCCTCCGCTCGCGCCTGCGTCCCAAGGCCGCGACCTGGCAGGAGCGCGCCCTCGCGACCCTGAACCAGGAGCTCCTCCTCGTCGATCCTGTCTGGGGCGGGATGTACCAATACTCGGTCCGCGGGGTCTGGACCCGCCCCCATTTTGAGAAGATCGGCAAGGTCCAGGTCGGAGCGCTCTCCTCCTTCGCCCTCGCCTACCGCCGCACCGGCGACGCCCGCTGGCTGGCGGCCGGCGACGCTCAGATCGACTACCTCGAACAACACCTGCGAGCTCCAGAGGGCGGCTTTTACAGCTCGCAAGACGCCGATCTCCGCGAAGGCGACAAGGTCGTGCCCGGCGACGTCTACTACGCCAAGGACGACGCAGGTCGCCGCGCGCTCGGGATCCCGCGGGTCGACCGTCACGTCTACGCGGACCTCGGCGGCGGCTTGATTCGATCCCTCTGCACCTTCGACGCCGTCGACCCTCGCCCCGAGGGTGAGCGAACCCAGGCCCTGAAGCTCGCGATCGCGGCCGGCCAAGATCTCCTCAACAGCCACCTGCGGGGCGACGGCACCTTCCACCACGATCCCAGCGCCGACGACCCGCTCGTCTACCTCCGCGATCAGGCCGCGGTCGGCCGCGCCTTCCTCTCGCTCTACCAGGCGACCGGCGAGCGCCGCTGGCTCGATCACGCCCAGACCCTCGCCGACCGGCTCCTCGCCGAGCTCGTCGATCCAGAGCGGGGCGGCTTCTATGCCCACACCGCGGACCCTGAGGCCGTCGGCGTCTTCACCGAGCGACGACGGCCGATCGAGGAGAACGGTGAGGCCGCCCGCTTCCTCATCGAGCTCGAGCGGCTCATCGATCACCGAGAGCAACCCCTGCCCTACATCGCCACCGCCGAGGCCGCGCTCCTCGCCCTCGCCGATCCCGCGGAGATCAAGCGCGAGGGCCGGGTCGTCACCAGCTACCTCCTCGCCCTCGAGGAGCTCCTCTTCACCGGCGTCGACGTCACCATCGTCGCCGCCGACGCCGACGCCCAGCGACAATTCCTCGCCGCAGCCCGGGCCGCCGACGAGCCCCGGGCCCTGATCGAGCTCAGCGCCCCCGGGGATCGCTACCCGGACATCGGCCGAGACGCCGCCTACATCTGCTCAGACAGCGCCTGCTCGCCGCCGATCACCGACCCGAAGGTGCTGGGAAAACGCCTCCTCGACTTCACAGCAGCGCAGGGCTCCGGCGGCTAGCGCTCCTCGCCGCGCCTCGACCTCAGGGCGTACTCGGGCCTCACGCGCCCCATGCACATGCTGGTCGAGGCGCCACGGGTCCCTCGCAGCTTCTTGCTATCCTCGCGCCCGTTGTCGCGCGCCCGCCCCCTCGCCGTCTTCCTCGTCACCTTCGTCGTCTTGGGGGTGATCGCCGGCGAGCGCCTCCTGCGGCCGAGCCCGAACAACCACTTCAGCCATCTCGCGCAGGGCTGGCTCGACGGCCGCCTGAGTCTGGACGGCGATCCCCCCGGCTACCCCAAGCGCCACGACGACTGGGGCCTGGTGACGACCCTGACGCTCCGCGACGGCAGCGAGCTCCGGGCCCTGCGCTGTCGGACCAAGGCCTGCGAGGAGCGGCGTCGGAGCGAACGTGTCGAGCTGTGGTGGAGCGAAGGGGGGAGCCTCCGCGCGTTCTCCCGTGGCGAGATCGCCCAACGCCAGCGGACCTGGTACGTCACCTTCCCGCCGGGCCCAGCCCTCCTCTTTGTCCCTGGCGTCGCGATCTGGGGCCTCGCCTTCGCCGACGTCCTCCTGACAGCGCTCCTCGCCGCCCTGATCCCCGCGCTCCTGGTCGCCTTCCTCGATCGCGAGCGAGGCACCGGCGGAGGCCGCGGCCGCGAGCACCTCTGGGTCGCCGCCGCCTGGGCCTTCGCCAGCCCCGCCCTCTTCGTCGGCGCCCACGGCTCGGTGTGGTTCACCGCTCAGATCGCAGGCGCCCTCTTCCTGACCCTCCACGTCATCACCGGCTGGGACGCCCGCAGACCCTTGCTCTCGGGGCTCAGCCTCGGCCTCGCCGTCGCCTGCCGACCGACGATGGCCTTCGCCTTCCCCTTCTTCGCCGCAGAGTGGTGGCGCTCAGGGCATCGCTGGCGGACGGCCCTCGCCTTCGCGGCCCCCCTCGCGCTCATCGGCGGGGCCCTGATGCTCCACAACCACGTCCGCTTCGGCGACGTCTTTGAGTTTGGCCACCGCTACCTCGACATCCGCTGGCAGGAGCGAATGCAGAGCGTCGGCCAATTTTCCACGGCCTACCTCTGGCGCAACCTCGAGTGCATGCTCTGGCTGGCCCCCCAGCTAAGCCCTGGCGCCCCCTATCTGCGCTGGTCGATCCACGGCATGGGCCTCCTCCTCGCCTCGCCCTGGCTCCTCCTCCTCGCCGCCGCCCGCCGCCGATTCCCGCAGCGAGCTGGCCTCGCCGTCTCGGCGCTCGCCGTCGCGATCCCGCCGCTCCTCTATCACAACAGCGGCCAGCTCCAGCTCGCCTACCGCTTCGCCCTCGACTACCTCCCGCTCCTCGTCATCCTCCTCGCCCTCGGCGGCGGCCTCGCCCGCCGCCGCCTCTTCGCCGCCCTCGTCATCTTCGCCGCCGCCCTCAACCTCTACGGAGCGTGGAACTTTCAGCGCGCTCCCGGCGATATCTTCGTCCACGACTTCTCCTGGCCCTTCAGCCAGGATGACGCCTAGGCCTCAGCCTCCAAGCCTCCCGAGGAAGATCCTCCTCGCTCCTCCTGGCTGGCGCCCCGTGTCCGCAAGACTCCTCCAACGCCAATTCTACGACCCTGGAGCGACCCTCTGTCGGAGGAGAAGTAGGGGCACCGCAGGCTGAAACGCTCGGCTATCGGGTACGGAGCTCGAACGCTGTGAGGGCGGGGGCGGAGGCTGAGGC
>Ga0316189_10004563_pt1 | contig 13304 bp, 11 predicted proteins | sample LowCovwburrow_MG_FD_204930 | JGI IMG/M metagenome (GOLD analysis project Ga0316189, IMG submission 204930) | Coastal sediment microbial communities from Maine, United States - Lowes Cove worm burrow | ecosystem: Environmental > Aquatic > Marine > Coastal > Sediment | place: USA: Maine... | reverse complement strand
AGGATTCAAAACCAGAATACTCGCTAAAATCACTGCTCTTACTTTGATCCAGTTCATCAATAAATTTGATTTTAATAGACCAATAAATAATTTGAAAGTTGCTATCATTTAATTAGCACAACGGGTTGTACTCAGTAAAGTATTATTTGCTGAAGGACTTCTCGGCTCTAAAGGAATTAATCTTCGACCGGCAAATACCGATCGAAGATTGGGGGAACTTTGTCAATTAGCTTAGTGAGCGACAATAATATTCCTGTTGTATTGCACAAGACCATCTGATAGTCGTAGGATGTATAGTCCGTCTTGTATCATTGTAGTGTTCAGTTCTATCTTATTTGAGCTACTTTTTTTCTGAAGCAAAGCTTTACCAGAAAGATCGATAATCTCGATACTAATCTCTCCGCTAAATAATTTCATTGAAAGATCTCCGAATTGAATTTTCAAAGAATTATTGACGGGATTTGGAAAAAGAACAAAATCATCTGGCATGACAAGTATAGGCATAGGACCACCGCCACAGCAAACGGGTACTCCGCCGCCTTTGAGACCACCACCTTGACCACCACCACCTGGTTGATTAACACTTACCCAGAGTAATTTTGTGGAACTCTCTCCACATGGATTAACTCCACTAACCTGCACATAGCCATTGTTTGGACCAACTAAAGCACTAATTTGACTTCCTCCATTACTAATTAATTTCCATGTCGAGGGATCTACTTCCACAACGGGATCAACCACGAAAGGATATGGCAATGTCCACTCATAGGAAGTGGCCCCTGGAATAAACGGAATACTATAAGTTGGCAGAGCACCATGATTTACTGCTGTAAGCCCGTTAATCTGTAGAAACCCTGCATCAGGCTTTCCTGCATAAAGATTATTTACAACAGATTCTCCACCAACAACTGCCGTTACATGAGTAGTACCACTAAAGGAGCCTTGGACTGAAACTTCAATGTCGACCCCGACTTCTGAGATAATATCAAGTCCTGGACCAACTTCCCAGTGGAAGCTGACACCCATGGGTAATTCCGCATAGGTGAAAGCATGGGTACTACAAATTTGGTCGGTTCCGTTTATCAGATGACCAGCTATACAATTCTCATCTGCGTCTGGACAACCATCTGTGCAAGCTGGGCCAGGATCGTTTACGCAAACGTCGCTGGGGTCACCAACGCAATCTCCGTCGGTATCAGGGCAGCCTTTTGCACACGAAACCCGGCAATTAACGGACAATCATCTAGGTGATCCCAGATACCATCACCATCTGTATCCGGCGGTGGTGCAATTGCATTAATGTTTATTCTTCGAATGGTGATACTTGTAGAAGGATCATTAGCTAAAGCATACAAATTTGGTTGACTGAGCATCCAAAAATATTCGTAATTATCGTTTGGAGTAAATTGAGCAGTGATTGAATTTGATATACATGGAAAAGTTTCACTTATCGTAAGATTCTTGTAGATTTCCTGACTGACCTTATTTGGTGCTGACTCCAAACCACAGATGTTAGCACCATCTGTAAAAGTTGGATTTTTCCCCACCTTTATTTGAAGACCCGACAATACCCCTGGATCGTTGTCTCGCTGTTCGTAGAATACAGTGAATTCATATGTCGCTTCCTCTATAAAATGATACCCCTCATATAAGTTCAAGTTGTGATAAATTCCCTCACCGATGTTAGTACCACCGGCATGTTTTTGCGCTTCAAGAACCACATAGTTATTAGGCCCACAACCTACCGTTGATTTAATGTGAGGTGAACCATGAGTTGTCTTCCAGGTAAAATTGGCGTTGGTTGTTTCAAAAGAGTTACATGTGCCGTTATCTGAATTAAATTCATAGATAACCCCGAAGGGTACGTAATCCTGTGCGGATGCTAAACTTGCCCATATGGCAAAAACCAGTAATAATTTTTGTCTTTTCATAGTAGATTAATTTAAGTTATTGTTGAATATTTCCTTACCTCACCTATTTCCTATTTGAAGCCTGATTGCCAAATCAAAATAGTTAAACAGTTAAGGTGGAATTTAGAAACACGGAACATTAACTCAAGGCGCGAGAAGGTATGCAGAGAGTCTACAGTTGGATCTAGTAGCTTGTATACAAGATTTGGGTTAGCACATAAGGAAGGCGAAAAGGCAGTTTCCTTTCAAAGAAGGCCGTGGATTAAAGGACTTATGCCCTTGCAAGGTTATTTATCTTTTGTGTCACCGATTTGGAGATTCACATCGGATCACAACGGTTGACATTGCAGGAACCTACTTCGCAAACGCAACCGCTCTGGTTTCTCGAATTACCGTTACTTTGATTTGACCAGGATATTGCATGTCTTTTTCGATTTTCTGAGAAATATTGAAGGACAAGTCACCAGCTTGTTTGTCGTTGACATTCTCCGCATCCACGATTACCCTTAGTTCTCGGCCTGCCTGGATTGCATAACACTTGTTGACTCCATCGAAACTGTGAGCAACGCTCTCAAGATCTTTTAGCCTTTTTATATACTGCTCCATGATCTCGCGTCTGGCTCCGGGCCTACTTCCGGAGATCGCGTCACAGGCTTGAACGATCGGTGAAATGAGAGACGTCATCTCAATTTCATCGTGGTGTGCCCCAATGGCGTTGCACACCTCTGGATTTTCCTTGTACTTCTGTGCAAGCTCCATCCCAAGAATAGCGTGAGGTTTCTCTGGCTCGTCGGGCCACACCTTTCCAATGTCATGAAGCAGACCAGCGCGTTTGGCCAATTTTGGATTTAGTCCAAGCTCAGAGGATAGCGTCGCACATAAGTTGGCAACCTCCCTTGAGTGCTGGAGCAAATTCTGGCCGTAGGACGATCGAAATTTCATCCTACCAATCATCTTGATTAGCTCCGGGTGCACTCCGTGGATACCAAGATCAATCACAGTTCGTTCCCCAATTTCTACTATCTCCTCATCGATGTTTTTGGAAGTTTTTTCTACAATCTCCTCTATTCGTGCCGGGTGGATTCTTCCGTCCTGGACTAATCGGTGAAGGGATAATCTGGCGATCTCACGTCGCACAGGATCAAAACCTGAAATAATGATCGCCTCGGGAGTGTCATCTACAATTATTTCGACTCCTGTCGCGGCTTCCAACGTTCGAATGTTTCGGCCCTCACGTCCGATGATTTTTCCTTTGATATCGTCACTCTCAATGTTGAAAATGGACACCGAATTTTCGATGGCATGCTCTGTTGCAGTTCTTTGGATCGCTCCAATTACAATTTTTTTAGCTTCTTTGGTGGCGGTCATTTTGGCCTCTTCCACAATCTCTTTTATGTGTGCGGAGGCATTAGTTCTTGCTTCATCTTTAAGTGTTTCGATGATCTGACTCTTGGCTTCCTCTGCTGACATGTTAGCAGCTTTTTCCAGAATGTCTACCTGTTGATTTTTGAGTTTTTCGAACTCCTCTTTTCGCTGACGAGCAATCTCCATTTGGTTGGCCAACGTCTCCTTCAGTCCTTCCAACTCACTTTCCGTGCGCTTATTTTGCTCTATCTGCTTGTTGAGATTAACTTCCTTTTGCTTGAGCTTTTGCTCATTGGTAATAATGATATTTTTCTTACGGTTGGCATCCTCTTCAAACTCAGTCTTCATTTTGAGAATGTTTTCTTTGCCTTCCAGAATCTTATCGTTCTTGATGCTTTCGGCCTTGACTTCAGCTTCCTTCAGGATGAGCTTGCTTTGCTCTTCAGCATCTTTTACTTTTTTTCCAGCGCTGTTTCCTTTCAGTATTCGGCCCATAAGTAGTCCGACAAGAAGTGCTACCGCTGCAGCTAGTATTAGTAGTGTGTTTGAATCCATCTTTTCGTTATTTGGTTGACAAATAACAGGTAGAATGGAGCTATGTAAGGATCTTAAAGCGAGTCGGTGATCAGTTGATTGAGTTTGGTAATTTCTCTAAGTGCAAAGTCATCAGACGTTTCTGAAGCTTCTTCACCCTTTATTTTTTCAACTATGCAATCAAAAGCTACCATTGCAACCAGATCTTGGGTATCGTCAATACCAAACTGGTTTTGGTAATTCTTCACTTTTTCATTCAACATTTTGCCTGCCCTTCTGATTCTTTCCTCGTCCTCCGCTTTCACTTTCATGGGATACTCTCTGTTCCCAATTCTGATTTTTATCGATAATTCAGCCATTCGGTTTCATTTATTCTGCCAAATGGGCAATACATTTATCTATCTCCTTAATATAGCCGTCCAACTTCCCCTTCAGCTCATCTGAATCGCTCCCATCGACTACCATGTTATTCACAAGTTTACTTACTTTCATCTGATTTTGAAAGCTGCTGATGTTGGTCATCTGACTTTCAACTTTGGTTTTCAAAATCTGATTTTCGCTCTGAGTCTGTGATAGATCTTCCCTTAATTTTCGATTATCACTCAACACGAGTTCAATCTTCCTTTCAAGGTTTTGGATCTCTCTGTACAATTGCTCGTTTGGCATTATTTTCTTATCACAGCTCCTAGCTCTCTTTCGTACAAACTCATCAGGCCATTCATGCTCCGATCAATTTGTTTGTCCGTTAAAGTTTTGAATTTATCTTGAAGAAAAAAACTAATTGCGTAAGCTTTTTTTCCTTTTTCTATCTTATCACCCTCGTAGATACTAAACAGGTTGATTCTGTTCAATAATTTTTTTTCTTGCTTGAGGGCTAAGTCCTTGATTTGGGCATAAGATACCGTTTTGTCGATGACCAAAGACAAATCACGCTTGACTTCTGGGTACTTTGGAATAGGTTCAAACGCGATGTCCGACTTGTACAATTTCTGAACTGCGACCCAATCTAGCTGGACTGCAAAAACCTCCTGTTTGACCCCGTAAATTTTCAACAATTCATCCTTCAACCTGCCGACGGAACCGATGACTTTGCCGTTCTTTTTGAAGGACATGGAGTAGGTGAACTGATCACATTGATCTGGTTCGGAATCGTATTTTCTGATACCCGCATATTTGAACATTGCCTGAATGACATTGCTCAAATCATGAAATGAAGCCTTTCGACTTTCGTCCATCCAGTTGTTATCCGTGATATTCCCGGTTAAGTAGAGAGATAGCCACTCCGTCTCATCATATTCATCCCCCTTTTTTCCATACGTACGGCCGAATTCGAAGAACTTAAGATTTGGACTCTTCCGGTTGATGTTATAAGCCACTGATTCCAACGCCGTGTAGAGCGGCGATGTTTTCATCACAGCCAGATCTTCACTGGAAGGATTGAGCATCGGCACAGGAGTAGGCCCCAACGGAAACTTCTGATAGTATTCAGGGTCGGTAAGTGAATTCGTCAGAATTTCTGAGTAGCCTTTTCCTGCCAAGAACTTGGATAGGTCTTCCTGGACTCTGTATGGCTCGTGCTCGTTGAATTCTGCTAAGTAATCTGTCGAAAATTCCGTGTCTAACTCTACCTCATTGAAGCCGTAAATTCGAAGCACTTCCTCTACAAGATCCGCCGGGCGAGTGACATCGCTGCGGTATGGAGGAACGACGGCTTTGAAACCCTCATCAGTAACATTTTCTGTTTTAATGTCAAGCCAATTTAGAATTTCAACGATTCTTTCGTTTGGTAGTTCTTTCCCAATGAGCCGATGGAAAACTTGAAAAGCAATGTCGATTTCTTTTGGTTCGATCTTTTCAGGGTAGATGTCCACCAACTCAGAGGAAATTTCTCCGCCAGCAATCTCCAAGATGAGCGAAGTAGCCAGCTTAACTGCTGGTACCGTCATTTCAGGATCCGCGCCACGCTCATATCTGAAAGAAGCGTCCGTAGATAGACCATGCCGCTGTGCTGTTGATCGTATCGTATCAGGGTTCCAGTAGGCACTTTCTACGAAGATGTTTTTTGTGCTGTTTTTCACGCCTGACTTTAGTCCGCCAAAAACACCTGCTATGCACATCCCCTCACTCTCTCCATTGCAAACCATGAGATCATTTTTGCTGAGGACTCGCTCTTTTTCATCCAGAGTCACAAACTTTGCTTTGTCAGCTGATCTCTTCACGACCACTTTGTTTCCCTTAATTTCATCAGCATCATACATATGGTTAGGCTGACCAATTGAATGAAGGACATAATTGGAGATGTCCACGATGTTGTTGATAGGATCCAATCCAATGGATCTCAGTTTCCATTGTAGCCAATCTGGCGAAGGCTTTACCTCTATGCCTTTTATGAAAATACCTGAAAATCGTGGACAGCCTTCTGAGTCTTCGACGATGACACTGATTGGGCTGCCTTTTTTTTCTTCGAAAGGGTTGACAACAGGTAGCGTAAGTTCTTTTTTGAAAAATGCTTTTAGGTCGCGCGCTGTTCCCATATGTGAAACAGCATCACCTCGGTTTGGAGTCAAGCCGATTTCAATTATAAAATCTTCCCCGCCTTCGAAAAGCTGAATGGCTGGTGTTCCATTTGGCAGATCGGTGTCCAAAACCATGATCCCGTTGTGCTCCGTTCCCAGACCTATCTCATCTTCCGCACAGATCATCCCTTCGGATACTTCGCCTCGAATTTTTGCCTTCTTGATTTTGAATGGCTCTCCTTTGGTAGGATGTATGGTTGAATTAACGGTCGCCACCAGCACTTTTTGCCCTTTCGCGACATTGGGAGCGCCACAGACAATGTCAGATAGTTCGCTCGCACCAATATTGACCTTGGTGATTTTTAGTTTGTCTGCATTTGGGTGTTGCTCGCAGGTCATCACTTCACCAACAACAACACCAGCAAGGCCTCCAGGTATTTTTTCTACGCGTTCGATGCCCTCCACCTCAAGTCCAGTCTGCGTTAGAATTTCTCCAACATCCTCAGGACTTTCTTTGAAATCGATGTACTCTCTAAGCCAATTGTATGAAATCTTCATGTATGCGAATTATTCGGGCGACAAAAATAATGAGAGCAGGTATGACTATTCAGTCTTATAGTCTTTTTCTCCAGCCTCTATGGCAACTTGAAGATAGTTTTCCCTTGGGGGGAGTGGACACAAGTATTCTGCAGAGTAGGCACAGTATGGATTGTATGCTTTGTTAAAGTCAATCTCTATCTGATCAGACTTTCCTACAACCAAATCGAGGTATCGCCCTCCACCATACGTGCTGACGGCGCTCGTTTCATCCAGAAAGGCGGTCAAGTAGAGATTACCGAATCCCAGCGCTTTTAGAATAAGCAACGAGTGATCTGAACCACCAAGTTTGAACCGAGCATAAGCAAATTTCAGATACTTCACGTCAGTGCCATCACTGTTGGCAATGGTCACGGTTTCTCTGGTAGTGAGTCTTTCCAGCTTTGCTCTGACTTTGAAATCAGGATTTGGCGGGAAAAAAGTTACGGGGATGTATTCGATTTTTTTTTGAACAAATGGACTTCCCTGCGAGGTCTTCAAAAAGTCATGTTTGTCTTCTCTAAATTTCTGGATCTCAGCGATGTACTCGTCTGAAGATCCCCCTGACTGAGTGAAGATGAAGACAAGAAGTCCCAGCGGAATAATAATAAGTGCGGCTTTTTTCATTTTTGCGCGGTTCACTTTTGGTTGGCAAAGTACGGAAATTGTTTTGATTCTGTCTTCAGTTCAGCCTGTCATGCCTGGACCTGTCTGCTAAAGAATTTATTCGACAGGCAGGCTTGATCAGGCATCTTACTCTAAGGAAGATATCGTGTCAAGCACGGCATGACAAAGAACACCAATAGTGTAGCACAAGTATTCTGGGTAGTCCCTTGGCAATCTAGACCCGATTAGAAGCGGCACGAAGTAAGGCAGGCGGACAACTGGCTCTATTCCTATCGGAACCAGTATTTACAGCGTACAAAATGATCTCTCCAAAGAAATGAAGACTTCCATATCTTCAAAAAGACGGCTCAGATTTACATGGAATGTCATGCTTTAGTATCTTTGCGTTCCGAAAAATTAAGCATGCCAAAAACAGCGACTGCTCCGAAAAAGAAATCGAAACCTGCAATCAACTGGAAAGAGATTGCCCGCAAAATGCTCATTTCAAGAGCAATGGATGATCTTGAAGAAAATATTCTGGTTCCTGAGAAAAAGGTGCTCTACCAATTTTCTGCCAGAGGCCATGAATTAGGTCAGTTGATTTTGGCCGATTTGCTGGACAAACCGAAAGATTCGGCAAGTGCGTACTATCGTTCTCGCCCGTTGATGATTGGTCTTGGGCTGTCGGTAGAAGATGCACTTTCTGCTCCACTCACACGATCGGGAGGATATAGCGACGGGCGTGATATTGGGGTTGTTTGCAACATGCCAACATCCAAAAGGGGATGCGTCGTGCTGCCAATGGCAGGTGATGTAGGTTCTCAATACACACCAGCAATCGGATGGGCGCAGGGAATAGAATATCACGCGAACACGCTTAAAGACAAAAAATACAAGGATTCAATAGCTGCCATTTTAGGTGGTGATGGTTCCGTGGCTACGAATGGTTTTTGGTCTGCTTTGACGATTGCGACCACACAAAATCTACCAGTACTCTTCTACATTGAAGATAATGGTTATGGGATTTCCGTAACGGGCGAGTACCAAACTCCAGGAGCGAACATCGCTGACAACCTGGCCTCTTTCAAGAATTTGGAAATTCTACAAGGAAGCGGAACGAACCCAGAAGAAGCTTACAAATTACTGAAAGCAGGGACGGATCATGTGAGATCACGAAAAGGGCCAGCCATGGTGCGCTTGACCGTACCCCGGTTGAATGGTCATTCCTACCAAGACAACCAAGCGTACAAGCCAGAAAAACTGGTAAGGGAGGAGATCAAGAATGATCCGCTTACCGCTATCAAAAAGCATCTGTTAGCAGAAGGTGTTTCTGAACAATATTGGGCGTTGATGGAAAAGGAGGCCAAGGAGGAAGTGGACAAGTCGGCAAAAGCAGCCTTACGCAGGCCAGTTCCCGATACAAGCACAACGCAAAAGTTTGTCTTCTCGGAAGATGAGGTTCAGGAAATTGGAGGGCTTAGAAAATCTGGTCACAAGTTTCCGAAAAGCAGTGAGGTGGCTTCACCTGACAAAAAACGAATCAACATTGGGGAAGCAATTAACAAAGCGCTGGACTATGAGCTGGCAACCAATAAGAAACTTGTGGTATTCGGCGAGGATGTTGGAATGAAGGGCGGTGTCCACGCAGTGACCATGGATTTGCAGAAGAAGCACGGAGACACTCGCGTGTTTGACACAAGTCTATCTGAGGAGGGAATCATTGGTCGAGCAGTCGGAATGGCCTTTGCAGGGCTGATGCCAGTTGCCGAAATTCAGTTTAGAAAGTATGCTGATCCAGCGATGGAGCAGCTCAACAACTGTGGTACTACTCGATGGAGAACAGCCAATCGATTTGCTGCTCCGATTCTGGTTAGAATGCCAGGTGGGTTTGCGAAAGTTGGTGATCCGTGGCACTCGGTGACCAATGAGGTAATGTTTGCTCATGCCATTGGGTGGCAGGTAGCATTTCCATCCAACGCACAAGATGCCGTTGGCCTGATTCGATCAGCGATGCGAAGCGACAACCCAACCATGTTTTTCGAACATAGAAATCTAAACGATAACCGATACGCTCGCAGACCTTACCCTGGAGATGAGTTTGTTGTTCCGTTTGGCAAAGCGAATCTTTTGAAAGAAGGAGATGACATTTCGATCGTGACCTGGGGCGCAATGTGCGAGCGATGCGAAGCGGCCGCTGAGCTGTCTGGCATTTCTGCCGATATTCTGGATCTGCGAACAATCATGCCGTGGGACAAAGAAGCGGTTCTTACTTCCATTAAGAAAACCAATAGATGCCTAATCGTCCATGAAGATGCAATGACGGCAGGATTCGGCGCTGAGATTGCGGCAGTACTGGCCTCTGAAGGATTTAGCCACCTTGACGCTCCCGTCGAACGATTAGCCATGCCGGATATCCCACTCCCTCACAATGTTGGGCTGATGGAATCGGTGGTTCCAAGTGTTGAAGGTATTGCTGGGAAAATGAAGGAGATTGTTGGGTTTTAGCGGCCTTAATAAAATGGGCAATACCTTTTTGAGAAAAAATTGACTTCAAAATGAACCTACCTACGATGCTTAGACCTCTTACTCTTCTCAGTCTTCTTGTTTTTTCCTGTACTGCTCCGAAAAAGGGGAGTACCATCCAAGACCTAAAATCTTCGGTGGAAGAAATATTCAATAGTACTCAAGGAGATTTTGCAATTGCTTTCCTAGATCTTTCCGACTCCTCCAATCAGTTGATGATTAATGAGGAGGAGGATTTTCATGCAGCAAGTACAATGAAGACGCCAGTGATGATTGAGCTTTACAAACAATCTGCCCAAGGCTTGTTTGATTTACAAGACAGCATACTCATCAAGAATGAGTTTAAGAGCATCGTGGATGGTAGCACATACAGCATGGATATTGGTGAAGATTCACAAGAAGGTCTATATAATCAGATTGGCGATAGCATTACGATTTATAACCTGATGTATGAAATGATCACCTTGAGCAGCAATCTTGCTACCAATATTCTGATAGACCTGGTTGATGCTAAAAAAGTAACAGCCACCATGCGTGCCTTGGGAGCCAACAAAATTGAAGTCTTAAGAGGAGTTGAAGATCAGAAAGCTTATGATCAGGGGTTGAGCAATTCAACAACAGCAAAAGACCTCATGATCATTTTGAAAGCCATTGCTGGAGAAAAAGCGGTTGCAAAACAAGAAGACCATGCGGCCATGATCGACATATTAAAAGATCAAAAATGGAACGACATGATTCCTTTACTTCTTCCTTCTGAGGTGAAAGTAGCGCATAAAACGGGTTCCATTACTGGCGTTCACCACGATTCGGCTATTGTCTATTTACCAGATGGTAGAAGCTATGTGCTTGTGCTCCTTTCCAAGAACCTTGGTGATTTTGATGAAGGAACAGCTGAGTTGGCCAAGGTTTCTAAGTTGGTCTATGACTTTATGGTGTCAAAGTAATCGGTATTGAAGGTATTGCTGGGAAGATGAAGGGGATTGTAGGGTTCTAAGACTGATTAGCATAGATGTCAATTCTACCAATACGCAAGAAATTAGTGGTGAGATCATCTGAATAAAACACATTGAAAATTAGCCAACTAAAATTTTATCTCATTGATACCTATCATGTCTTAGCAGGCAGGAGAAACCGGATGGTTCCGCCAGAACGAATCTCGCATATAAATGAGGGTGACTCCGAAATCCTTGGTAAGCTCTTTTTCAAGCATTTTGTAGAAGTAGGAGGCTTGAAAAATTCCGATCGCGTCTTGGACGTTGGCTCGGGATTTGGACGTATGGCCGTCCCCCTTACAAGATTTCTGAACACTGACAGCCACTATGAGGGGATCGAAATAATTGCGCGTGCAGCAGATTGGTGCACCAAGAAAATCACCTCTCGGCACCCAAATTTCAGGTTTCAAAAGATTGATGTGCTTAACCATCGTTACAATCCAAAGGGAACAGTAGACGCTTCAGTATTCAAATTTCCATTTGAAACTGAATCGTTTGATTTCGTGATTCTGACCTCTGTGTTCACCCATATGCTCCCAGAAGATCTGAAAAACTACCTATCAGAAATATCACGAGTATTGAAAACGGGAGGCACCTGTTTTATTACCTACTTTCTGCTAAATGAGTCTTCACTCGATCTGATTAAAAAGAAGAAAAGTCATTTCAAACTGGAGTATTCGTTTGAAAATTGCAGGATAGAATCACAAGATGATCCGGAGCACGCAATTGCCTATCCTGAAAATGAAGTAAGAGACTTTTACGAAAAGAATAAAATAGCCATTAAATCAGTTCATTATGGCAATTGGTCTGGACGAGTAGACGCTCTAGATTTTCAGGATATTGTGATCGGAGAGAGGAAATAGGTGCCTAAACCAAAAGGCCTCCACAACCTCCATAAACTTTCGCATCTCATCTGGTTTGCCGACACTAATTCGAATGTGGTTGTACATGTCTGGCTACTTGGTAATCAAAATGCCACGATCTTGCATCTTGGCGACTCCGTGAAATCGGTGGCTGCAATTGTGTAGGAGTAATTTGAAAGATGAAGGAGATTGGGGAATTTTAACTGCTGCTAACTCTTAGCAAATTCTTGTCTAGAACATGAAATCATCTTAGTTAGTGTGACACAAGGCAGGTTTAGTGCACCTTATGAACTAAATGCGGATGTTAGCTTGAGACCGTCATGAAAAAACAGGACTAGTCACTGCTCTTGGAATCCTTTCAGAAGTTGCTTCAACTATATCTTTGCCAAGTGAAGCGGCACCGTTCAAATTCATTTTATTGCTGGTACATTCATACTTCTTTTTTGGCGACTCTTGTAAAATCCGCCACTATTAATAAATTTAAACAACGGTGTGACTGTTAACAGATGGAGAGGTTAGTGTTTCTTAGCCCTCTTATCATTGCCAAACGTTGTACGGAATAAGTGAAATCATGAGTGAAGAAAAAGAAATAGAAATTTGGTCGAGAATTAAAATAGATGAATCGTGGACAAAATCCGATACATCAAAATTTGACGACCTTGCCCCAAGTTGGTATAAAAAGCGTAAAAAATTCTCCGAAGGAAATAGGGATTACGAAGAGTTCCTCGATCGGTTGAAGCGGCAACATGCCATTGAGACCGGAATCGTTGAAAAGCTATACGACTTATCCGAAGGAATAACTCAAACCTTAATTAAAGAGGGTTTTGTTGAGTCTTATATAAGCCATAATGACACTAATATCCAACCCAAGAAATTGATGCAGTATTTGCACGACCATTTCGAGGCTATGGATTTCATATTCGACTTGGTGAAATCAAATCGCCCTTTAACGGTTGGCTTCATTAAAGAATTACATCATTTAGTAACACAACATCAGGATTACACAGAAGCAATAAATACTCTTGGCGAATTGGTTCAGGTTCAGTTGCTTAAAGGTGAGTTCAAGCAACACGATAATAACCCCAAAAGAGAGGACGGACAAATTTTCATTTATTGCCCTCCCATTCATGTGGATAGTGAAATGGACAAACTGATAGAAATCTACGAGGAGCAAACTAAGAATGAACTTAATCCCATAGTATTGGCAGCTTGGGTGCATCATGCCTTCACCCAAATTCACCCATTCCAAGATGGAAATGGGTGAATTGCCAGGTTGTTAGCAAGTTTAATTCTTATTACTGACATCCGAGTAAATATATGATTGAATAATTTGATCTAAGAAAAATGCAATTGGTGGGGATTAATCCCCACCAATTTGATGATGTTTAAAGTGACAAAACTTGAACAGCATCATGGCTA
>Ga0316189_10004561_pt1 | contig 13306 bp, 10 predicted proteins | sample LowCovwburrow_MG_FD_204930 | JGI IMG/M metagenome (GOLD analysis project Ga0316189, IMG submission 204930) | Coastal sediment microbial communities from Maine, United States - Lowes Cove worm burrow | ecosystem: Environmental > Aquatic > Marine > Coastal > Sediment | place: USA: Maine... | reverse complement strand
ATTCACCACATCGTTTAGCATGTCACGTACCTGACCAGCGACATTGTGCAGGTCGTCGTTTTCAATTGCCTGCATTGAAGCAACCGGGTCGATAGCGCTGACTTCAATGCCACCTTCAACTTCACGCAGGATGACGTTGCAGGGTAGCATCGCACCGATACGCGGTTCCATGCCAATAGCTTGATGCGCCATGTTCGGGTTGCAGGCACCAAGGATGCGATAAGGGGTCATATCGACGTCGAGTTTTTTCTTCATAGTGGCCTTGACGTCGATTTCGGTGAGCACGCCAAAGCCACGTTCGGCCAGCGCGGCGCGGGTGCGGGCATCGACGTCTTCGAAATCGTTGCTGTCGATAATGCGGTCTATGGTGTAACTCATGGCAATACTCTCCTGGTTAATTGAACTTAAACCGTGAAGTTACGGCAATCGGCGGCTCGATTCCATAGCGAAAAATGGATAGCGACCCTTAGGTCAGGGTATCGATAAAAGACTTGATACGGGCCAGCGCTTCAATGAGTTCGTCTTTTGAAGTTGCGTAGGAGATCCTGAAAAATGGCGAGAGGCCAAAGGCGTTGCCGGGTACGACAGAAATATATTTTTGCTCAAGTAGTAGACGGCAAAAATCGGAATCTGTTGCAATCATTTCACCATCGGGTGTTTTGCGATTGATAATGCCCTTACAACTGGCAAAGGTATAAAACGCACCTTTGGGTATCGGGCATTCGATGCCGTCGATTTCATTCAGGCTTTTGACAACCAGATCGCGTCTTGCCTGAAAGCTGGCAAGCCTTTCCGGAAGCACATCCTGCGGACCGTTTAAGGCTTCAACCGCGGCGGCCTGACTGACTGAGGAGGGGCAGGAAGTCGATTGACTCTGGATGACCGACATAGCCTTGATCAATTCGGCCGGGCCCGCGGCAAAGCCAATTCGCCAGCCGGTCATGGCATAGGCCTTCGACACGCCATTGACGGTGAGGATGCGCGATTTCAGTTTGGGTTCGATTTGCGCCGGGGTGACGAATTCGAAATCGTCGTAGACGATGTGCTCATAAATGTCGTCGCAAAGCAGCCAGACTTCGGGGTGTCTTAGCAAAACATCGAAGATTGGACGATAGTCTTCCCGACTATAAGCCGCACCGGTTGGATTGCTCGGCGAATTGAGCAATAGCCATTTTGTCCGAGCAGTGATGGCTCTTTCCAAATCCTCTGCCTGTAAGTGAAAACCATTTTCGGCGCTACAGGGTACTAGCACGGGTTTGGCTCCGCAGACCGAAACCATATCGGCATATGAAGTCCAGTAGGGCGTCGGGATAATGACTTCATCGCCTTCATTCAGGGTTGCCATAAACGCGTTGTATAAAACCTGTTTGGCGCCGGTCGAGGCAATAATCTCGTTGAGTTCAAATTGCAGGTCATTCTCACGTGCGAACTTTTGCTGGATAGCTTGCTTGAGCGCCGGGGTACCGGTCAGCGCAGTATATTTGCTTTCACCACGATTGATCGCTTCGATTGCGGCTGATTTAATATTGTCAGGCGTATCGAAATCGGGTTCGCCCGCCCCGAGTTCGATGATGGGCTTGCCCTGTGCTCTCAATTCACTGGCGCGGGCGCCGATTAGCAGGATTTGCGAAACGCCGATATCCGCAATTCGACTGGACTTATGAAGGGTCGAACTGGACTGAGATTGATTAGTTGAATCGGACATTCAATTACCTTTCAGTGATGAACTATAAAATATGTGCGTACTTTGTTTGAATGTGCGTGCGTAGTGCTTCCAGGCCTTGCTTAAAAACATCGACCCGGCCGAAACCGATACGAAAATTTTCGGTAGGTGTCGACATCAATTCTGAATGGTAAATCGAGGATGGTAGCAGTAGCACGCCACTTTCCTCGGTCAATGATTTGCAGAACTGTTCGACACCATCCTCACCGATATATTTTGGGAACGCGACGCAGCCACCGCTCGGGCGTTGCCATTCGAACAAGGCTGCAAAGTCTGCAAAAAACGCATCGAGTGCTTTGATATTTTCCCGAATAATCCCGCGATTTCGATAATGAATTTTATCCCTGTTTTTGATTGCGATGATTGCCAGGCGCTCACTCGGGCCGGAATTACAAATCGACAGGTAATGTTTATAACGCTCGATTTTCTGCAAGGCGTCCCTGTCCTGGCTGGCCAGCCAACCAATACGTAAGCCGGGCAGGCCATAGGATTTTGACAGCACGTTCAACGAAAAACCTTTTTCGTAAACATCGGCTATCTGCGGCATGGTGTCGGCTTCATTGAGTTCGATACCCCGGTAAACTTCATCGCTGAATAGATAAATGTTGTGCTTTCTGCACAGCTGAATCAGGTCATCCAGGTCTTCGCGGGGCATGACCGCGCCGGTTGGGTTTTGTGGATAGTTGATTGAAATCAAACGCGTATTCGGTCGGATAGCCGCTTCGATCTCGGCGATATCAAGTCGCCAGTTGTTTTCCTGATGGACACGAACCCCGCTAACCTCGCAGATATCCAGAGGTACCGTTTCGGCACTCTGGTAATTGGGAACGACAACGATGACATGATCGTCACGGTCGAGCAGCACGCGCATCGCGGCGTAAATTCCTTCGCCAGCACCGGCCAGGCAAAGCACATTGTTTGCCTCTATTTGCTCATAGGTTGCGGCAATTTGCTCGCGTAAGTCAGGCGCGCCCCAGGTTTCGGTATAACCTAGCCAGAGGTCGTCGAAACTGGCGCGGTCGTCGTCGCTCGCCATGCTGCGCAGGTCGGAGAGTTTCATGCTTTCCATGTCCGACGCGGTCATGTGGTGGCGAGCGCTAAACTCCCATTTTGAAAAGTATTTCTCGAGTTCAAAAGCACGCATTTAAATTCTCGGTTGAGCATTTAGACAGAGTGAGTCAAACCACCGTCAACCCGCAAGTTTTGCCCGGTAATATAACTCGATGCATCCGAGGCCAGAAATGCGACCGATTCGGATAGCTCGCTGACTTTAGCATAACGCCCCGCTGGAATGCGTGCGACGCGATCTTCTTTCTCCGGCAGGCTGTCGATGAAGCCCGGCAGTATATTGTTCATGCGAATCCCTTCGGCTGCGTATTTTGTGCTGAATAATTTGGTGTATGTGGCCAGACTGGCGCGAAAAACAGCCGATGTCGGGAAATCAGGGTCGGGTTCAAATACCGCAAAAGTCGAGATATTCACAATCGAGCCTTTACCCTGTTTTTGCATAATCGGTAATACCAGGCGGGTGATGCGAACGACATTGGTGAAATAATAATCCATGCCCAGATGCCAGTCTTCGTCAGAGATATCCATGATGTCGCCCTTCGGGCCGTGGCCGGTGCAGTTGACGACGGCATCGATGCGACCGAATTTTTCCATGGTGGCATTGACGAAGTTCTGTAATTCCTCGACCACCAGGTTAGAGCCGGTAAAGCCGAGCCCGCCGAGTTCATTACCTAAAGCTTCGCCTTTGCCGGACGATGACATAACTGCAACGTCGTAGCCCTTGGCGGACAGGTTTTTAGCTGAATCGGCGCCGATGCCGCTACCGCCGCCGACGATGAGTGCTACTGGTTTATTGCTCATGATTTTGTCCTCAAATAATTGCTTGTTCGCTAAATGGTTCGTTGTTTTCGATACGCTGGAAGTTAAACGGTGACAGGTCTAGCGACCGGTATTCGCCGTAAGTAATTAGTTCGGCGGTGCCACGTCCCATGGCTGGCGATTGTTGTAAACCGTGGCCGGAAAAACCGTTGACAAAAAAGAAGTTCTCGACAGTGCTGTGAGGGCCGAGAATGGCGTTCTGGTCGAACGTATTGTAGGCGTAATGGCCAACCCAGGAATTGGTCAGCTTGATTGCTTCGAACTGCGGAATTCGGGTGGCGACGATGGGCCAGACCTTTTCCTGCCAGATGCCGTGATCGGCCTCGTAGTCGTTGTAATCGACGGCGGGGTCGTCATCCGGCGGACAGCCCGCCAGGTAATACTGCCCATCGGTGCGCATGTGTACGCCGGTTGGGTCGATGGTCAGTGGCAGGTCGCGGTCGAGCGGTTGTTCGGCGTCGAAGATGAAGGTATAGCGTTTGCGGGGCTCGACCGGTATCTCGATACCGGCCATGCGCGAGGTTAACACTGCGCGAGGGCCGGAGGCGTTGACTACGGTGCCGCAGCCGATTGTATCGCCCGATTTTAACGTGACGCTTTCGATGCGGGTGCCGTTGTTGTTCATTTGCATGGAAACAACCTCGTTGCCGAGGAATTCGACACCTTTTTCTCTGGCTGATTTGCGCCACCAGTCGAACAGGGTGCCGCCGTCGAAATAACCTTCGTCGATCAGGTTGTGATTACCACCGACAATATCGTCGACATTGAAAAACGGATAGTCTCGTTTTATCTCATCGGCCGTCATAAATTTTGTCCCGGCACCACATCTGGCTTGAATCGTCTGGCTTTCCCTTAAAGTCTGGGCAAAGACTTCATTGTCGGCCAGATACATATAACCATAGCTTTGAATCGGAAGGTTGGGCACACGCTCGTCGCCACCCATGTAATCACGCAGGTTTTTGACAAACTCGGCGGCGAACTGGGAAATCCGCACGTTGATTTCACGCGAAAATTGCTGGCGCATGCAGCTATTGGTATGGGTCGTCGAGCAGGCTTCGTAGGTCGGGTCGCGTTCGACGACGAGGATCGAGCCGTCGAAGTCCGGGTTGTCGGCGAGAAACCATGATACCGACGAGCCGTACATGGCGCCGCCGACTATAACGACATCGTAGCTTGATTGTTGTGGTGGTTTAGTTGGTAACATCGGCAATCTCCGCTTCGCTCAATCCATATTGTTCTCGCGCAACCGTAGCTGAGATATAGCCCCGGCTTAAATCGCGTTTAACCAAAGCAGGATCGCGTTCGGCAGGGTCGCCATAACCCGCACCACCTGGCATTGCTAGTAATACACGTTGGCCTGCGGGGACAAACTGTTTGCCTTTGCCTTTCATTGAGCTGCCATCGCTGCGCGAGATAGTCATCGACGCACCGTTTTGGCCACCCTGGCGACCGCGCGCCGGGTGATCGACGCGGTCGAACATCGCCGAAAAATCAAACTCGTGGTCTTCGGTCGCGCCGACTTCCATATATTGACCGAGGCCGCCGCGATGTCTGCCAGCGCCACCACTGTCCGGACGGAGTTCCTTACGCCAGATGATGACTGGGCCGGTGTGTTCGGTGGCTTCGACCGGCATGGTCATCACGCCGGAAGGAAAGGCCGTGGCGTTTAAACCGTCGGATGACGGACGCGCGCCTGAACCGCCGGAGTTGAAAGTTAATACTTCTGCACGTACTGCATCTTTTGAAACAGGTCTGTCAGTACGCGGGCGTAGCGATAACTGAAAATTACACAACGTGCCAGCGCCTTCGGCAGGCACAGTGTCCGGCAATATTTTGTCCAGAGCAGCATAGACCGCATCGGGAATCATATGACCGATGACGTGTCGCAGCGCAACGGGAGCCGGATGCACGGCGTTGACAATGGAGTCGACCGGGGCGGTAATTTCAAACGGCGCCAACGACGCCGCATTATTGGGAATCTCCGGCGCGATCGCACATTTCAGCGCGAAGCAGGCGTAGGCCTTGGTATAAACCAGCGGTACGTTAATGCCTTTTTTGTCCAGACCAGAGGTGCCGGCAAAGTCGCAGAGTATTCTATCTGCCTGAATATCCAGAGAGACAACCAGATCGACCGGATGGCTATATCCGTCAATCTCCATCGAACCCGATGCCTGCGCTCGCGGCAGTGCGGCGATGCACTCAAGCGTCGCCCGACGAGAGTTTTCCAGAATGAATTCGGCAATGTCGTTTAAGTCCGATAAATCGAACTCATTCATCATGTCGATTAAACGTCGATGGCCAATTTCGTTGCAGGTCGCCAGTGCGTAAAAATCACCAACTGCCTGGTCGGGTTCACGTACATTGCCACGTACGATAGCGATTAAAGTCTTGTCGACTTTACCGCGCTCGGCAAACTTCATGATGGGAATATAAAGCCCTTCTTCATAGACCGAGTTAGCGTCGGCACCAAAACCACGGCCACCGATATCGACGATATGTGCCGTACAGCCGAGGAAGCCGACGTGCTGCCCCTTGTGGAAGGAGGGCGTTACCACGGTGATATCGTGCAAATGACCGGTGCCTTCCCAGGGGTCGTTGGTGATATAGACATCGCCTTCAAAAATATTCTCCACACCAATACGGCGAATGAAATGAGCGACTGCGTCAGCCATGGCATTGACGTGACCGGGGGTGCCGGTGACGGCTTGTGCGAGCATGCGGCCCTGAGTGTCGTAAACGCCAGCGGAAAGGTCGCCCGCTTCGCGTACGGAAGATGAGAATGCAGTACGGATCAACGCCTGCGCCTGCTCTTCGACCACCGAAATCAATCGGTTCCACATGACCTGGTTGGACACGTTCGATTTTTCTGGATTAGATGCTTTTTTCGTCATGATGATTGCTCCTATACCTGTAGCTCGATGTCGATACAGCCGTCGGACTGGCAGATTGCCTGACGGCTGCTTGGCAAAATAATCGTGGTTTCATCTTCGGTGATGACCGATGGGCCGTGCACCATCTCGCCATCCTCAAGGTCAACACGGAGAATGACCGTGGCCTCGACTGTTTGCCTGAGAGCAGGATCGAAAATACGCCTCTTTCCATTGACTAAAGCTTTTTCCTTGCCTGACAAAACTTCAATCGGTTCAACCGCTTCCGGTAAGGTGGTCGAATTAACCGACCATACCGTGATCTCGATATCCATGCCTTCGACCGCGCGTCCAAATAGCGAAATATAGTCTTTTTCAAACAACGTCTGGAAGGTTTGTACGTCCGGATTCATGGCTTGCTCGGCACTGAGGATAACGGGTATTTCCTCACCCTGACCGGTGTAGCGCATATAGGCCTTGTATTCCGCGACAATCTCAGCATCGGAATCACAGGAACGCACAAAGGCAGTCGCTTCGGTTTCGAGTTCGGACAATATGTTTTTGATAACGACAGGGTTGAATGCGGACAGGCGCATATAAACGCTGCGATTGGCCTCGAAACTAAACGGTGCGCGCAGGAAACCAATAGCCGAACCGACACCCGCACCGGGTGGCACCAGCAGGCGCTCGACGCCGAGCTTTTCGCATAATCGTCCGGCGTGCAAAGGCGCAGCACCACCGAAAGCGATCATGGTGTATTCGGCGAGGTCTTCGCCATTTTCAACCGCATGCACGCGTGCGGCATTGGCCATGTTTTCGTCGACCACTTCGCATAAACCATAAGCGGCGGTTTGGGCATCCATGTCGAGCACGTCGCCAAGCACGTTTTCTAAAGCCTTCGCCGAGCTCAAGGTTTCGAGCTGGATAGAACCACCGGCAAAGTTGTCGGGGTCTAGCTTTCCGAGAACCAGGTCAGCGTCGGTTACCGCTGGACGTTCGCCGCCACGACCGTAACAGGCCGGGCCCGGTTCAGAACCGGCAGACTCGGGACCCACGCGAATTTGTCGCATCGAATCAACATGCGCCAGCGAGCCACCGCCCGCACCGATTTCGACCATGTCGATAACCGGAATCGAGATCGGCATACCGGAGCCTTTCTTAAAGCGATAAGTGCGCGCCACTTCAAATACACGACTGGTTTTTGGTGTCTGGTTTTTGATCAGGCAAATCTTTGCGGTGGTGCCGCCCATGTCGAAAGACAGCACTTTATCGAGGCCATAGCGCGCGGCGATGTGCGCGGCAAATACAGCGCCACCAGCCGGGCCGGATTCGACCAGTCGAACCGGAAATTCAGCCGCCGATTCGATGGATATAATGCCACCGCCCGAGTGCATTAAAAAGATCGAGCAGTCGACACCCTCGTTTTTCAACTGTCCGCCCAGACGACCCAGGTAACTCTTCATCATCGGTTTGATATAAGCGTTGGCGACGACGGTGTTGAAACGTTCGTATTCGCGCATCTGTGGGGAAACTTCGCATGAAAGCGATACCGCTACATTCGGCATTTTCTCGGCAATCACGTCACGAATCAGTTTTTCATGCGCATCATTCAAATAGGAATGCATGAGCCCAACCGCGATACTTTCGTAGCCCAGATCTTTTATTTGATCAACAAGGGTTTCGACTTCCGCGCGTTGTAATTGAATTAAAACTTCGCCTTTGGCGCTGACGCGTTCTTCAACTGTGTAGCGTTGTTGACGCGGTAATAATGGCTCGGGCAGGGTGAGGTTGAGGTCGTATTGCTCGAAGCGCGATTCGCTGCGCATCTCGATGACATCTCGAAAACCCTGGGTGGTAATCAACGCGGTTTTGGCACCGCGTCTTTCGATCAGCGCATTGGTTGCGAGCGTGGTGCCATGGATGATTTGCTCGATTTGCGCGGGCTTGATATCGGCCTGCTCGCAAACCTGTTTCATGCCATCGATGATGGCATCTTCCGGCGCTTTATAAGTGGTCAACACTTTAGTCGAAAACTGTTGTTTGCCGACCTCGAGTACGACGTCGGTAAATGTGCCACCGATATCGACGCCCATGCGGATGGATGAACTCGCCATGATACGCGCTACCTACGATATAATTTATTGAGACACGCAGTTTAAATCGAGCGGTTGGATTAATTCCAATTATTTAATTGTATTGTTAGGATAACGGATTGTTATCTTATGGTTCAGCTAGAGAATCGGCAAAACCCAGTGATACTTCACTGGCAATCTCTGCCGCGCGTTCGACGAAACGGGCCGAACGTTCGGCATCATAACGCGCGAAAAAAACCAGGTTTTTAGGTGTCCACTCGTAATTAATCTGGCGGAGCTCACCGGACTTAAGCTCATCGACAACCATTGACGCCGGTACGGTCGCCGTGCCAAAACCATCGATCGCCATATGGATGCAGGCGGCGAGGTTGCTCGACGGCACCAGTCGTGCAGGCAGGTCGCGCCGGGCGGCGAAATGGGCGGCGACTTCTTCGTACGGCTGCGTGCCGCGTGCGTGGGTCAAAATCGGGAACTGGACCAGGTCTTCGATCGTGACTTTATCGAGATTGTGCAAACCGGTGGTGGGCGCGGTAATCCAGATCAATGGGTAAGTGCCGAGTTCAAGACTGCCCGTGGTTTGTCGAACAAAAGGACCACTCTGGAAAGCCAGGTCGATGGAGCGCTCGAACAATTCTTTTTCCAGATTGGCGGACAGGTCGACGGTCAACTCGACCGTGATATTCGGGTAGCGATCTTTCAACACGCGCAGGAAATCGCGTACCCAGGTATGGACGACCATCTCGGTGACGCCAAGTCGCAAGACGCCGTTTAAGGCGGCTTCCTGATCCGCGGCTTCGACGAGATCATCGGTTGCACGTAACACGGTTCGGGCGTGTTGCAGCAGCTCGCGGCCTTTCGAAGTCAACCTAACAGATCCGGCATCACGCTCCATCAACGTTGCATCGAGAACCGACTCGAGCGCTGAAATCCTCGAAGAAATATTCGGCTGCGTGGTATTCAGCCGATCCGCCGCCCGGCGAAAGCTGCCGAGGTCGGCAACCCAGACAAATGCTTCGAGTTGTTTGAGGTTGAAGTTCAAATAGTTATTTTCCGAACAGTTATTTTTGATAAACAAAGTTTAATTCAAATAGCTTTGATCTAATAGAAACTCCGTCATTGCGGATCAAGTCCGCAATGACGAAACTCGATGTTACTGCGCCGACGACAATTGTCGATGTCTCTATTACCTTGTTGACATCGTCAAGCGTACGGTTCTTGCACCACCACTCGTTTTGCATTAGCCGGTGAATCTGACTAATCTGGTTCTGATCAAATTCGTTAATCCATTCAAACTTCACGCCAATTACTCACTTGTTATCTATCGGCGGGATGGTTAATTCCATCGTAAGTCGTCACATTCTCGATCAGGAAAGGATTCACACCCTCCAGGCAACCGACGTTAATGCCGTATTGATGCGGATTGGAGCGCCGTTTGTGGTGAGTGTAAATGCCGCATTTTGAACAAAAATAATGCTCGGCTTCCCTGGTGTCGAACTGGTACAGGCTGAGTACGTCCTTACCTTTAACGATAGTAATGGCCGACAGGGGGACCGATGCGACGATTGCGCCTTTCCTGCGACAGATCGAGCAATCGCAGCGGCGCGGGTCGACTATGCCGTCGGGCATATCGATTTCAAGCTCGACGGAACCGCAGTGGCAGCTGAGTTTGTGTTTTGGCTTTATCCTGCTATTGCCGACTGTTTTGATCACTGGGCTATTTCACCTGAGTCGTTGATAACCACCAATTATCCGTGGCGAACCAGCAACTGTCATCTGGTTTGGTATTTTGATGAAAAGATTTAACGTCACGCGCTTTGCCACTCTGGAATGCCTCGGTGAGTCCGAACGCGGTTTTTTCGTCTCTCGCACCGATACAGGGGATGAAACTGGCCTGAGAAATAAACTTCGCGGAAAATTGTTCTTTGTCTTTACGTTCAATCAACAGCATCGCGCCAAAACTTTCTGAATTGGTTAGTGGGAATAATAATCGACCGCCGGGATTGAGTGCGTCGAGCCACGTTTCGGGAGGACCGGTAACGCCAGCATTAACATAAATGACATCGCAGGCAGGCAAAGGATAGGCGGTTCCGGAATGATTCTGGACATTAGCGCATGCTTGACTAGCCAGGTTATTACTCGCGAGTCGGGCAAGCTCTTCGTCAATTTCATATGCAATCACCGATCCGGTTGGTCCGATCATTTCAACCAAAATAGCCGAGTAATAACCGGTGCCGGCGCCGATGTGAATGATCGATTCGCCGGATTTAATATTCAAGGCATTAATGCAACGAGCGTGCAATGACGGTTGCCCATTGTTGATTTTTTCCTGGTTGGGCAGGGCTACGAGTACGTCTGCATATAGAAATGCCGGATCATCTGTCGGTGTTTCGACATATTCTGCACCGGCACGGATTCGCCATGGGCCTGGCCCGAGAAAGTCTTCCCGGCGCACGCTAGCAAAAGCGGAAATAAGTCTTTCCTGTTTGGAATCGACACCTCCTATTGCTGTAACCAGTTGGGCATAGTGTATGCGACGGTTTCGAAGGCGCGGCATGATTAGGTTGCGGGTATAAAAAAGCAACGTTTCGCTACCCGTCCTTTTTAGAAAAGCTCGCAGTCAAATACTGGCCGTGGTTGAGTCTCATTCTGAGCAAACATTTTATTCAAGCTTGACTGCCATTGTTACAGTTGCAATGCTGTTTCCTATGCGCTATCTCATTCGGTTAATCGGTTTACTTGTCCTGCTCAACTTTCCTTTCAGCGGCGGGGTCTCTGCGGCCACTGCCGAAGAACTCGAGGAGATCATAGAACACGCGAATGAACCCTGGCTCGGCGACCTTGATGGTATGACCGAACGAGGGTTTCTGCGCATTCTCACCGTACATAATCCTTTGTTTTTCAACTTTGATGGAGCTAGTCAGAAAGGCATGGTTGCCGAGCTGAGTAAAATGTTTGAAGATCACCTCGCGGAGGAAATCGGTCGCGTGCGCTCTCCCACCGTGGTTGTTATTCCGCTTGCCCGTGATGAGCTTTTACCGGGACTGATCGAAGGTCGTGGTGATCTGGTCATGGGTAACCTGACCATCACGCCACAACGGCAAAAGCGGGTCGACTTTGGCCCACCCATACATGAGGATGTCGATGAGTTGGTTGTCACCGGACCGGCATTAGAAAATATTGTTTCCTTCGATAATCTGGTCGAACACGAACTATACCTGCGTCCTTCGAGTAGCTATTTCGAGCATATGCAGTCGCTTAACCAGGCACGTGTGGCCCAGGGTAAGAAACCGATTCCGGTTACCAGTGCGGATGAGAACCTGGAAGACTATGATTTGCTTGATATGGTGAATGCCGGTGTGCTTAAGGCCATTGTTGTCGATAGCCATAAAGCATTCTTCTGGAAACAGGTTTTCGAGCACATTGAGGTGCATGAGGAACTATCGGTAAATTCTGGTAGCCAGATCGCCTGGGCTCTGCGCAAGAACAGTCCTGCGCTGATGAAATCGGTCGCGGCTTTTAGTGACAAGGTCAGAAAGGGAACTCTGCTAGGTAATATTCTGCGCAATCGCTACCTTGGCGACAGTCAGTGGCTGGATAACTCGCTGGCAGTCGAGAATCGCGAACGTTACGAAAAAATCATTGAAGTGATTAAACGATATGCCGACCGCTACGAATTCGACTGGTTAATCATCGCTGCCCAGGCTTACCAGGAATCGCGTTTCGACCAGAGTAAAGAAAGCTCGGCCGGTGCGATCGGCGTGATGCAACTTTTACCCGCCACTGCCGCTGATAAAGCCGTTAACATCCCCGATATTTCGAAGCTGGATAACAATGTTCATGCCGGTGTTAAATATCTGCACTGGCTGCGAGAGACGTATTTTTCAGACCCGGCGATAGCGCCACTGGATCGGGTATTGTTCTCATTTGCGGCATACAATGCCGGCCCCGGCAATATGGCGCGAGCGCGTCGACGGGCTAAACGTCTGGGCTTTGATCCCAACCGCTGGTTCGGCAATGTCGATATTGGTATGTACCGAGCGGTTAGCGGTGAGCCAGCCTCGTATGTGCGCAATATCTACAAATACTATGTGACTTATCAGGGACTGGAGAAGTCGCGTCTGGCGCGCGAGAAAGCACTTCAAGAACACACGAGTGGCGAATTCGTCGATTCTATCACTGCCGGTGGCATAGCTTTGATCTTTGGCGGTCTTTTTATTGGTTTATTTCTTTTCTGGAGAAGGAAGCGTTTGTCCTGATATTACGATTTTATCTCGAAACCCATTTAGCAAATTCCCGCGAAACCTCGCCAGCAATTTCCGCCGCCCTCTCGACAAACCGGGCCGATTTCTCTGCATCATAACGCGCAAAAAACACCAGGTCTTCGATCGTGACTTTTCGAGTTTGTGCAATCCGGTAGTGGGCGCGGTAATCCAGATCAGTTGTATTTCTGGGCTATCTGGCGATGGCATTTTCAGTCACCATGAATCCTCGTAAAACCGCCTGGTTATTCTACCCGGGCTGGATACCGGTATTTCTGTTTGCATTCACTGGTAGTTCACTGGAGATTATGGGCAGACCGACCTGTCCCGCCACCAGTTCGGGTATTCCACTGTGTTACTTTTCACTGGCGATATCGATTGCTCTGGTGTTGGCTTATCTGTTTGCCCGTGGCAGGCGTTTGCCACGGCTTTAGTATTTGGCCTTTCCTATTTCGGAAAGGCCGATACCGCCAAGTA
>Ga0316189_10004560_pt1 | contig 13308 bp, 9 predicted proteins | sample LowCovwburrow_MG_FD_204930 | JGI IMG/M metagenome (GOLD analysis project Ga0316189, IMG submission 204930) | Coastal sediment microbial communities from Maine, United States - Lowes Cove worm burrow | ecosystem: Environmental > Aquatic > Marine > Coastal > Sediment | place: USA: Maine... | reverse complement strand
GCTTTTCGATACCGAAAAGATCGATATAGAAAGAAAAAACCGGTGGTTTAAAGTTTTCGATTACTCGTTTCCGGGCCGGTAGACCCAAACGCGGCGCGATTGGCTTTCCATTGCGATGGTTTCAACGGCTACGGCATCGCCCAGGCCGAGTTCCACATCGACGCCGTTCGACGGTTTAAAGCCGGATAGGTCGGCCTTATGGCGCCTCACATAGATGCTGTTGTTGTTTAGGTCTATGCGAACCAGTAACTTGCGCTCGATGAGTAAATACACGTTTGCCCTCAGTCCCCGATGAAAGGCACCAAAGGGGGCGGCAAAAAGCTTGTTTCCGTCAAAGTATGCGGCAATGATATCAGAGTCTCCAAGTGCCGGGGCGTTAAAGTCCGCCCACAGCGAAACGGTGCCCAGTTTTGACCGCGCGGGCTGCTTTACCACCTTTGCTCTTCGAACCGACATGGGTGCGATGAGCGAAAAAGTCTCATTGGATTCATCCTCTTTTGTATTCACTCCATCTGTGGCAATCACTTTTATTAGGTACTGGTTTCCAGGAGGGAGATTTTTTGTCTCCCAAGCGTGGCATGTTTCCGTCAGTTTAGAGGCTATCGGGATCCATTCCTCGCCTCCGTTATCGCTGTAAGCCAGAAGGTATCTCAAATTATCACCATCCTGGTCTTGTCCATGCCAGCAGCTTTTTATTTCAGATCCAACCGAAATGAATTCCCCTCCGTTCGGATAAAGCATGGTCACTTCCGGTGCATTGGGGGTGACCGCTATCGACCCAAGGATCATGCCGCTGGGATCTTCCACCTCAATGAAGGCGGTGCCTTCAACATAGGGCACATTGATTTGAAATGGAATAGCGTCAGTCTCGAAAATTTTTAGCTCTCCCGAAAAATCAAGCTCTAAAGCATATTTAAAGGAGACATTAAAAGGGTAGGCGGCCAAGGACTCGTTCTGACTGCCGAGCAAGATGATCTGATAATTGAATGGGCCTTGCGGAGGTTCCTGGGGAGTGATATGCGGTCTTCCCAGGAAAAGATAGCTGTAAGCCAGCATAGCCTTGTCCTCATCCTTAAAGATGGTTCCTCGCACGGCCAGCACGGGCATACGGTTCGGTATTTCGACCAATTGGTCAAGCAGATTCCACATATATGTACCTGAAATCGGGTACTCACTGCTGGTATCGACCCATGTTTTGGGAAAGCTCTGATATCGCTCATCATCAATCCACCACGGGACAGGCAATTCACAGAGCGGATCATTCCAGGTGCAATCCGGAGCGTATTTTAAACAGCATGGTTCATAATCCATAAATGTTTTTGTTTCGACCTCATAATTGCGTTGGGTGACAGAGTTCTGCAGACTGTCGAAAACAGGAAGTGGAAACAGATCGCTGAAAGGATGCCAGAGAAAATAGGTGTGACCGATCTCATGGGCAATCAGTTTTTCCTTATTCAGGCAATAGTTCAATTCACGATGGTCTTCGGACACGATGACCACCGGCAGCCTGTTTTGAGGTTCCCTGAGCATCCCCATAGCAGAGCCACAAAAACCTAATGGCCATAAAGCATTGGTATGCGCAATCACCACGCGATCGTAACCTAGGAGATCGGCTTCCGTGGAGATCGGAAGTACGACATCATTGTAGAACCAATCCTCGTCGATGAGTCCGCCACTTAAATGAACCGAATTTAGTCTCCATAACTCTCTGTAGCGAAATCTCAAATCTGCAATGGGATAGGTCTCTTCCATGAATTTCTTCTGTCGCTCAATAAGGCTGGCATCGAGTTCCCAATCCTCCTGCAGCGCAAGGGCGATGGGAACGATGAGGACTCTATAAGGATCCGGGTGAAAGACATCTACGAAGAAAAAAATTCTATTATTCTTCTCATCTGTCTCAGCAACGGCGTTATCAGCGTCTATCGTCACGAGCACAAGGTCTCCGGATGCTCCCAGGTCCCAGATGAGATGAGGCCCTTTTCCCTCGTCAATCCATGGTTCGGGAGAGGTCGGGAATGCCGGGCCTCCCGGAAGATAGACCGTGTTCGTGCCCGGCGCAATCGGGATGCCCAGGCCGGATCCTGCATCTGAATAGGTATCCGAGGCATTATAGTTGACCCGGATCTCAATACGTTTCCGGACATCAAAGCTGCTCTCGATCGTCAATTTAAGGGCGGCAGGTTTTCCGGCAATCACACCTTTAGGCCCCGGGACCACCTGGATGACCTCCACCTCAGAAAGAATGAGATCTCCCGTTGGCAGATCAGAAAAAACGATGGTTGGGTAAAGGATCAAGACAAGAATTGGAATGATTTGTTTCCAGATAAAAGATATCAACTTCATGGCATGCCCCCCTTTAAATCGCCTTTTTCCATTTGCACGTACGGTCACCTATTATTCGTTGCCGGTTCTCCGTCCTTCTTCTTTGCTCGATCTCTTTTGGGTTGTCTGATACTGGATTTCGAAGCGAGAATAATACTGCTCAACTGTTGAAAATTCTCGAACTGATTTTTTTCCCCTGTTTCCACATGCTCGGACACCCCGATGATCTGTTCGGGTCGATTTACTAAACGGCGGTATATACGTATAATGTAGGTCTCCATGGACGATTTATTCCTGGTTTAGCGGTAAATAGTCCTGCTTTTTGGGCTTAAAGTGATGTTTTGGACACCAGAAAGGGCAGCTAAATTAAAAGCAAATCACTGGACTTGCACCAAGCCGCCTTTTACCTTAATTTCTCAGTGTGTTTCCATATTAATGATGTCCAAGGAGTCTTTTCCCGGAAAAATCCCGGCGAGTTATGACCGATAGGAGGCACCTACACTTTGCGCAGGTAGACATCCGGTCCAGTCTGATTTTTGTCCATCCCGGCACTTTGACTTGTAAGCGATTTCTTATCACTCTCATGTCATTCCTTAAGGGTCAGGCCCCTTATTGAAGGATCTGACCCTTAATGATGTTTAGTTTTGCGGTCCTTCTGTTTTAAAATCTTTATGCAATCCTGAGCCCGAAATGAAGCCTGGTTGTTCAAAGATCCCTTAATGATCAGGGAGATGGTCTCTCCTGAAAGGGATTTAAGTCCCAGTTTTTCAACGACCTCCCGGGTATCGAATTTAAGGGTTAAGTCCATGACATTATCCCCTTTGGCTTTCCAGCAACCACATGGTTCCCCGGGATAGGGCGCTGCAACATCCTCATAACTCCAGCGTATGGGTGAGACGCTCTCGCCGGCACCTTCCCGGGTCAGCCGGATCGTTCCCGGGTCAATGTTCATCCGGACATCGAAGCTGCCTGTTCCCAGAATGGCAACGGGCATCACGCCTCTGCTCTTGAGGTTGAGGGGATTGGGACAGGAGCCTGGTTTAATGTCCAGGTCAGGACAATCAGGATCGTATTCACCCAATTCGAGACAGTCTTCGTCGCATTGCCCGTCGCCGGCGCCGTCGCAATACTCATCGATGCCGCCGGATGGACAGTCTTCGGGGCAGGTGCTGAAGTTTTCAAGCAAGCCGCAGGACCCGTCGCCGCAGATGCTCTCCACAAAACTCAGATTCATGAGCTGCGTCACTTCCACCTCGGTGCCGTCCGCCAGCACACAAACGGAGCACTCCGTGGAAAATACAGAAGCGCAGATCAGGGGGTCCGCCACGGTTTTCGTATCATGTCCCATTTTTTTACAGTAACCGTGTTCGGAGTCAATCTTGCCTTTCAGAAACCACCAGGCGTTTACCAGGTCGCCGTTGGAGAGCCGGCAGATTCCTCTGTCGCCTTTCGTGGTTTCGTTGATAAAATAGTCGTACCCGAGTGCCGTGCAGTAGACGGCGGCAGGGTTCTTCAGGGCATAAGCCGGCTGCAAACCACTCAGGAGCAGGGACACTGCTGCGGCAAGGAGTATGAGGAAAATCCCGGAAATTTTTCTTTGTGTCATTTTTTAACCTCCCTTGGGAATCGATGGCATAAAAGATCAAGATTCTTAACCATAGATGGAATCATGGTTTCAGTCTTTATAGACGCCGTTGACATACCTCACGTACCTCCGCCAATCGTGACCGTAGGGGATTAGGCCGTACCCGCCTTCCGTTGGGTTAGCTCCGCTCTGTACCCAGTTCCAGTCTATCCCCCAGCTGTTCTTGATAATCCAGGATTCCTCGGTTTCGTCCCAGCCCACAATCACCACGGCGTGGCCTCCGCCGTATGAAGCCAGCGGCCCGTCACAGACGAGGCTTCTCTTGATGAGGGCTTCCTCACCGCTGGTGGTCCCTGTGGGGTCGACCCGGCCATGGGAGGTGATTCTCCAGAGCCGGTCCGCCCAGTCCGCACACGGGCTGCAGGCTGAATCCCTTTCCAGGTACCTGTAGCAGAGCTCATCGGGGACACCGTCGTCACGAATAAAATTGAGCGCCCTCCTCACCGAACCTCCCCCACAGTCGTTGCTGTAGGTGAAACAGTCGGAGACAAGGTACTGCTCCGAAAGGTCGAGCCGTGTCAGTGACCCGTCCCAGAACGCCTCGGCGTTTTCGAGGGTATAATTGGCTTCCATGGCGCCCAGGCTGGTAAATGCCCAGCAGGACCCGCAATCGCCCTGGTCCTTGACGCTGGTCAACCAGTTTGCCCCTTTCCACTGCTGGTACGTGAAGGTATCGGGCAGTTCGTCATCGGATGCGCTGCAGAGGTCGCACGGGGCACAGGGACCGCCGCAGTCGATCTCCTCTTCGCCTTGGTTCTGTACCCAGTCATCGCAGCTCGGCGGGAGGCATGCATGCGTCTCATTGTCACAAAGACCGGGACAGACATAGGTATCTTTTTCAATGACACATTCGGCTTCATCACCGTTCCACCTGACGGAGGCATTCACCTCTTCCAGCGTTCGGCTGCTGAGGCACTGGTCTTCGTCGGTGCCGATCCGTCCATACTGTTCGGGATTCCAGCCGCCGTCGGAGTCCTCACAGGTACAGGCCCCCTCGCTACACCAGAACTCACATTGCACCCGTGCGGAGCCTGCGAAAAAAGTCCCGGTGGCAGTGGTCTCGCAGTAATACTCTGTTAGCCAGGCCTCATACCTACCGTCCGGCCCCTCAATGTATTCACATTCATCGGTCTGCCCGAGGACGGTTCCCTGTTCAAAATAATTACGTCCTCCATCCGTATCCGGGCAGGTGCACCGGTCGTTATCACATGTCCCATACGGGCAGTCAGCGATGACACTTTCAAGACCGCCGGGACCGCAAAAGTACTCTCTAATTTGGGAATCGTTCACGCATCGATCATGAGCCTGTGTGCAATTGCTCACATAGGGGCGGCATACCAAAGTCCCGGTCATTGGATTTTCCGTGCAGCCGCCGTCCTCCATGGTTTCAATGCTCACATAACCGGGAGTAAAAAGATCCTCGCCGTAATCGGAATCAAAGCAGCCACATCCGTTGTCGGCGATATAGCCAAAAGCGTCCTCCCAGTAGTACATATCCCGTCTCAGATCGGAATTGTAGATTGAAATGTCTTCTGTGCACTCACCTCCATAGGTATAGGTGGTACAACAGTATCGGGCATCCTCAACACCGGGAAGGTGGTTGCCGGGGCTGCAGTCATCGCAGGCGTCCCCCACACCGTCCTGGTCAAAATCACTCTGGCTGGAATTGGGTATATCGATGCAGTTGTCCCGAAAATCGCCTACGGTGTCCCCGTCGCTATCTACACCATAAGAGCCCGTGATGCCGCCAACAAGATCGTTCATGGTATCTTCCGGAATCACTCCCTGGGCACGGAAATGACCGTTTGTGTTGGCCGCAAAGGCACCAAACTCCTGCTTCTCTGTGATGGGTGGAGAGAGATACTCACAGGAGGCAGTAAAACACGTCTTCTTTTCTGCGCCATTAATAACGAGAATGACAAGAGCGATTCCGGCCGGATCACTTGCTTCCGCCTTGAAACGGACCCTATCGCCCAGTACGGCCCTTTCCGGATCGGTCATGAGGTTCAGTTCAGGAACGGTTACGGAATCGGGACAGCCGTCATCATCCCGATAACCGTTGACGGTTTCCGGCACCTTCGGACACTTGTCGCAGACGTTACCTATCTTGTCCCGGTCTTCATCTTCCTGGCCTGGATTATTGATGACTGAGCAATTATCACAGAGATCGCCAATCCCGTCAGGGTCTGATGTCAATTGACATTCTTGATTGGGAGGACAGTCGACCACGATGTCACTATCCTCCTGGCCGGGATTGGAGACCATGGGGCAGTTGTCCTGCTGGTCCGGAACGCCATCATTGTCTGAGTCCGCCAGCTCAGCCGCGAAGACTGCGGAGACGATCAGAAAGAGCATCCCCATCACCAGGGAGACCGGTCCCTTCTTCATTCTCCATGGATTCCACTTAAAATTACTCATTTTAAACCTCCTTTCCTCTGAAACCACGCTGAATTCTTATCGCACACCCGGTATTTTTGGGCCGGATTAACCTGCTGTAAATTCATAGTCTTGATTCCAAAAGTACCTGTTATTTCGGATTAAAGCGCTGTTTAGATATCAAAATCAGCGCTTTAATGATAACCGTTAAACTACGCGATTTCGAGTCGCACTACAGATTAAGAATATCCGATTCTTGCCTGAATTGAGATATCAATTTTGACGGTTATCAAATCAAGTAAATCTTATTTTGATGATTTTAAAATCATCTCCGTCCAAAGACATTTAATTAGCGCGTTGAACTGGTTTGAGATTTTGCGGAAGTCGGCTAATGAGGACTGCAATCAGGATGCTTTGACCCTGCGGTTAGCATGCCGTTTGAAATCACTGTAAAACCGAGGAAACCGGAGGTGGCAGCAATCTGGACACAGACTGTTTTTCTGCTCACATGTAGAATAACTGTCAGGGTTTGACCAGACACCATCGCCAGAATCCACCTTTTTACAAAAGACACATACCAGTTCAACTTTGTCCATATCGCCTCCTTTTTGATTCGAAAAGGAAGGCATAGTTTGCCACCATTTTTAGTAATCTTCGCTGCTGTCCAGCTATTTTAGAAAGTAGACCCATAATAGCAACTATAGCTCATGAGACTTTACAGATAGGGTACATATGGGCCGGGAATTGATTTTTTTTAGGAAAAACGGTATTATTTTGGCAGGTCGTTCTTTAGCGACATTATCCCTTATCCACCAGAGACCTATAAATCGCTTGGGTTTCGGGGGAAGGTGCCAGACCGAGGGCGGCAAACAGGGTTTTTTGACAGCGGAAATAGACCGACAAAGCCTCTGCCTTTTGCCCCAGGTGTTGCAGGCACCGCATGAGACGCTGATAGGTCTTTTCGGAAAGGTCGTCGATATCAAGGCTGCGATGATAGTAAACGGCAGCCTTTTCCCATCTATCTGTGGACTCCAGGTCACTGCCGAGGCGGTTTACCGCCAGCAGAAACCGGGACCGCAGCCGCTCTCTTCTCGATACGGCCCAGGGCGCCAGCTCATCCCCGGCCAGAAAAGCGCCTTTGTAGGTCGACAGTGCTTTTTCGGTCAATCCAATGGCCGTGTCCACATCTTTTTGGCTGTATGCCGTATCGGCCTGGGAGAGCAGGCGTTCAAAGGCCCAGCAGTCCACCCAGCAATAGGAAGGATTTAGATTCAGTTTGCCGTCCTGGATCTGCAGGGCAAGCTCGTTGCCCAGCAGGAGCCTGAGACGGTGCAGGGTTGTGGCAAAGGCCTGATCGGCCTTGTCCCCGTCAGCATCGGGCCACAAGGCATCGCTTATCAGCGCTTTGTTCACATCACGCCCACCGAACGCGATAAGAATCTTTATCATCTCCAGGGGTTTTTTCTGGACCTTGGTGGAAAATTGTATGGGGGCTCCATCCTTTACGATGGAAAATCGTCCAAGTGTGAATATCTTCAACGGCCAGGGCCAATTCTCCAGTTGAACCGGCGGGGTTTCCGGTATCAGACAGCGTTTGCGAATATATTCGCAGACATACGCTTCTTCGATGCCATGCTCCAGGGCAACGACGCAGAGACGGGCAATGGCGGAACGGGAGTCGATCACATTATGATAGAGGCCAATCTCTTTGCCCAGAGCCAGGGCCCTGCGAAGCGGCACAAGGCCGGCTGCCACGCGATCCTGATCTAAAGCAAACCGGGCTTCCAACATGAGGGCATGAAATATGAAATGCCTGGTATGGGTCAGTTGTGAGAGGTGGAAGGCTTCTTTGAGGTGTTCGACGGCCACTTGGTGCATCCCAATCTCGTGCAGCACCCGCGCATTTAAAAGGCGGCAGAAGATGGTACTGAACTGTGAGCCCGCATCGAGGCTGGCCTTTAACGCGGCGGCCGCGTGAACAGCCGCCTGTTTCAAGTCCCCGAGGCCCATGGACTCCAGTGACTTTACAAAATCAATGAGCCCCCGGTCCAGGGGCCCTGCGTTTGCCATGGCAACGGCATTTTTTTCAAACAACTCCCGTGCAGTGGCATATTCCTCATGGATCAATGCGCTCCAGATGCCATAGCCGGCGATAACGTTGTTTAGAATAAGAAACCCGGTTTCTTTTGCAATTTCAAGGCCTTTGGATACCGTTTCGAGGCATTTCGCATGCATGCCGAGATAACAATAATAATGGGATGAAATGGTTGAAAAAGCAACTTTTACGATGGTACCTTTGGGCTCGACAAGACCGGAAAGTGCCGATGCGCCCAACAGGTCCATTAACTGAGCAGCTTTGCTATAGTTGCCGGTTAGAAGGAAATAGGGTGCGGCATTGTTGATGAGCGACACCTTAATATTGAGGTCCAAGGGGCTGGACAACAAAGAAAGGGCCTGGTCGATCCAAAACTTGATATTGGGGTGATGCAGCTGCCGATGCCACAATATCATCAACATACCGACGACCACATGCCCCTCTATCTCTTTGGTGGGGAATTGCCGATACTCGGCCATCAATTCTTCGAGGACCTGAATCCAATGATCGAAGGGCGAAAGATCCGTCATTTTCAAAAAAATGGCCTTAACGACACCCGACCAGGAGATGAACAGGCCGGCCGGGTCCCTGCGGGATTGAAATGATTTGAAGGCCTTTTCCAAAAGACTTCGGCCGGCCTCAGGATCAAAGGGGATCAGCGCGGTCCCCATCCAGTATTCCAGCCACGGAAATTCCACGATCATCTCTTTCGGCAGAAACCGCAACCATTCAAGAAGGGTATGGTTTCTTCCCTGAGACAACAAGGTCGGAGAGTGTTTTAGGATAAGTTCGGCCAGTGGATCCCACGCCTTGGCGTTCCACAGCAAAACGGCGGCTTCTTCCATATCGCCCTCATCCTGAAGCAGGGCAGCTGCCGTGCGACACAATTTGACAAGTTCATCTTCGGAGTATTTTTCCCTGGATCGGGATTGAAGAAATTCCCTGAAAAGCGGGTGGAATTGGTAAGAAAGCCTCTCTTTAAAACGCCGCTCCGTAAACCGGTTGCGTCGGTTCAATTCCGAAAGAATTCGTCCGGCTCGGGGTTGGCCGGTGAGGGTTTTGGCCATGTTGTTGGTCATGTGGGGCAAAAGTGAGACCCGCAGCAAAAAATCCTGGATCTCGGGAACCTCGCTTTCAAAAACCTCCTTGCCGAAATAGTCGAGTATTTCCTGAGGGGTGTAGCCCTGGATTCCCTGCCAATCGATAGCTTCAAGGTCGGCCTGAGCCAGCATCAGCATCAGCCCTGCGGCCCATCCGTCCGCAGCCTTGTGCAGCTGGTGGATGGTTGCTTCGGAAATTGATCGTTCTGTTTGCAGGCGTGCAATCCCAACCGTTTCTGCCAGGGTCAATCGAATCTGGTTCCATCCAATGTGTGTCATTTTTTGGTTGGCCAACAAACGGCTGAAGGTTGGCGGCGGACTCTCACGACTGATCAAAACCATCGTCAGCCCATCGGGAATGACGGACAATCCGTTGCGGATGAGCGCGTGCAGGAGGGATTCAGGGGGAATAAGCTGGTAGTTGTCGATCACGAGAACCATCGGTGCGTGCAGGCATTGGTAGAGGGCCTCAAAGTATCGTAAAGCAAATGTATCCAAACCGGGCATATATTCCGGTGTGAGCAGAGGGAGGCGGTTTCGCTTTCGGGGGCAGGCCTGCTTTACGGCCAGGCTCATATAATAGAAAAAAGTGGCCGGGTCGGCATCTCTGGCATCGATTTGGTACCAGAGGCAACCAAGATCCTGAGACTCCAGATAGCTTGTTATCAGAGTGGTTTTGCCCGCGCCCGCAGGACCGGACACCCATATGATGGGATGTTTACGATTTTCATCCAGCAACCGAAATAGTCGTTTGCGCTGAAACGCCTTGGACAATTTGGGTCGACTGATTTTATTGATCGGCTCTTTAAATGCGTTCATTTTATATAGACAGGCTCTATTAGGGGAAGATCAGCTGTGTTCATCTATTTTTATACGGCTGCTGACACAGGCATGGCAGGAGCCCGATCGCAGCCTGGCTGCATCCGACAGGGTCAAAACCCCTACAATGTCAAGCGGATTTTTCCTGTAAACGAAAAGCCGGTGTACTTCGGAGAAAATCATTTTTTGGATAGCGATTTCCAGATATTCGTTTTCTTCACAGGCGTGCACGGGTGTTGACATGATGGTTTCGGCGATTGTTTCCGTGGGGATGCCATGTTTGTAAGCCAGGGCCAAATCGCTTTTAGAAATAACACCGGCGGGTTCAGCGCGCATGCCGGTGAGGAGAACCGCACCGAACCGAAACGCCGACAACCCTTCTATTACCTGAAGGAGTGACTCGTTTTGTGAAAAGCTTTTCACCGGCTGGGTCATGATGTCTCTGACCCGGTAGCGCACGATGGCCTCTTCGTTTCGATTTTCTTTATTCTTGCCAAGGCGGCTGTATTCACAGGCGTGACAGTAGCGATACAGCAATCCCACGATATCCGGGTAAGCGAGAACCCCCACCACGCTGCCGGTGTCCGGTGCCATAACATAGATGCGGTAAATTGAGCTGGACCGCATCTGGTTCAAAGCAGTATCCAGGGAATCATCGGCATGGCAAAAAAGAGGCGGTGCATTCATGATATATTCCAGCGGGGAGTCGATGGGAAGGGCCGCATAATAGGCACCCATGATATCGGTTTTTGATACCACACCGCTGGGCTTATCGTGCCCGTCGGTTATCAACAACGCATTGACCTTATATTTGATCATATAGCTAATGCTTCGGTCGATAGCGGCTTTTTGGGAAAGACCGACTACCTGTCTGCGCATGGCTTCTGCCACCGACAATTTGCCGAGCACGAACTTTTTTAAAACAATTGCCATGATTGAATAATTTTAATTGGGAAAATGAGCTAAAATTGTGTTATTCTGCCCGTCGAGAGCCTCTGGGTCGAACGATCAATTTTATAAAAAAGAGATAGAGCGCAGCGTTTCCTTAAGTTTAGGCATTTGTTTATTACACTATATCAGCCTATCGAGCAAATGATAGAACAAATTGGATATATATACGATCCCCTTGATCTTATCGCCCTGCACCACTGGAATCCGACGGATATGTTTTTTGATCATAATGTCTAAAATCACCAGCAAATGTGTATCCGGCGTTATCGTCAGGACCTCGGGCGTCATGATATCTCCGACAAGAATCGATTTGGCCTTCTGACAGGCGATTTCCACCAATCCGCCAACGTCAACATCCTCCATCATGCCCCAGACCTGGATATGTTTCGGACGTATTAAAAGAAGGATGTCATACATGGACAGCATTCCAATCAAACGCCCATCCTCATCGGTTACCATCATGCCGAATACCTTCTGTTGTTCTTCCTGACTGGCGTTTTTGAACAGCCTAACAGCCTCTGCAATGGGAATGCCGGGCTTTAGGGTGTGGAACCGGGTCGTCATCACATCCTGTGCGGTCGTTTTCATCATTAATTGCTCCAATGATTATTTGAAATGGACAAATGCTATCGCTAAAAAGTTAGCACGCGTCACAGGGTTATGTAAATACCAAACACAATAATTCACCGCAGAGATCGCAGAGAGCGCCGAGAAAGGCCGAATAGCATAAAGAATAATTTTAAATAAAAATATCGTTTCTTGTGTCTTGTGATTGATCTAAAATTCTTCTTTAAAATCAAAAATTTAATTGACTTATGATTCCCTCTGCGATCTTTGCGAGCTCTGCGGTGAATTATTTCTGACAAGGTAGTTTCATCCGAGCTGTCAGGAAGGGTGGGGTGGCAACGAGCAATTAGGAAGATTGGAGAGGACGTCGGCGTGCCAGGCTGTGATTTTAGCTGAAAGCTCAAAGCTGAAGGCTGAAAATATGGTCATTCTGGATATCGCTTCCGACCACAAATTTTTGCCGGCCGACGACTTTAAAATGCCATCTCTTATAGAAGGCATTTGCACGCCCGTTTAACTCCCAGGAACTCAGCCAGACCGATCGATAGCTGCGGGCGCGGGATTCATCCAGACAGGTTTGCATCAGGGCATTGCCCGCCCCGATCCCGTAGCATTTTTTGAGTAGATAGAATCTTATCAACTGGATTGCCCCGGGATCTTTGATGCATCCGGGAGGTCGGGTTGGATATAAATATGCGTAGCCCACGGGATCGGCCTGAAGGAAAATGATCAGAAACAGCGAATCTTTGTCTTTCAGCTGCGTCTTTATTTCATCATAGGAAAAAGCAGTTTGTAAATGCGCTGCCATATCCGCGGGAGCTGTTTGCTCGGCAAAAGCTTCATAAAAAGCGCGCTTGCCCAGTTCAACAAGCAATTCAGCATCCTGCCGATCGGCCTTTCGAATAACCCTATCGGGTAGACTCGCCCGCTGGTTTGTTATTTTACCGGTATTTTTTTTCATTTTCCGTATTGTGCACATCCGTAATAATTTTTCTTACAAGGGCACTGAGTGTTGAATGGATTCGATTTTAAGTTTCTTTTTTGAGACAGGATTTACAGGATTATTGGGATCTTTTTCGCTTCCAGCGAATTGCCTTTAGGCCGAAGGCTCTTCTATCTAAATAATCCGGTAAATCCTGTCTGATATTCTTTTTTTTTGATAGAATCCATTCCTCAAGTTTTACGTTACGGTATTTTTTAACTTATGTACTAAGGACCTAAGCAGCCGGTACATGGGTCGTCGTTACTTCGGCCAGAAGTTGGTCGTTGTCGCCGATCACCCGGGTTCTGACCACCGTGACGCGCTTTCCTTTGCGCACAAACCGCGCCTCCGCGCGAATGTCGCCACCGCGCTGATTGCCAAGGAGATGGGCATTTAAATTGATCGCCAGCGGAAATCCCTGCCCCTTTTGACCGAGTTGGGTTTTGCCGAT
>Ga0316189_10004559_pt1 | contig 13309 bp, 14 predicted proteins | sample LowCovwburrow_MG_FD_204930 | JGI IMG/M metagenome (GOLD analysis project Ga0316189, IMG submission 204930) | Coastal sediment microbial communities from Maine, United States - Lowes Cove worm burrow | ecosystem: Environmental > Aquatic > Marine > Coastal > Sediment | place: USA: Maine... | reverse complement strand
GATAATTTGAACCCCTTTTAAACCCAATTGATTAATTAAATCGAAAAACTCAAAAACAATGTCAAACATAAAAAAGGGATTGAATTTGGACAATATGTTGTGCCAACTGTCACCATCCTAATCACATTGGATAAGCTTGTGAATACCGGATGGACTAGCGGTCCTTACGGCGTAGGTGCCAGAATGAAACAAAAATATACACCTGCAATGATTGATGCCGCTTTGAATGGGGTTTAGGGTTGTATTCTTATGACAACCATCATATTCATTCTGTATTAGGTGTTGCACAGCAAGGGAATGTACTGGTGTGCCAATAAGTGCTTTAAGTCCAAGATCCGCTTGGAACAATGAAGACACTTAAAATAAAACGTCATTTAAACTATCCAATTCCTTCAGGAAAAATTTAAAAAGTTTGAGACGATTGCCAGCTAGGAAATTAGACGCGGGGGACCGCAACGATATACCTTCTAAAAAAAACCTGACGTAATCGTCAGGGTTTTTCTTATTTCTTGTTTACAATTGTAATATACTTTTGTAACGCCATGGTCATTGATGGCGTATCTGGCGTTGGGGCTTTAATATCAATGCGTAAGCCTGCTCCTGTCGCTGCATCAACAGTTGAATTGCCAAATACAGCTATGCGCGTATCATTTTGCTCAAAGTCGGGGAAATTCTTTAATAATGATTCTATACCAGATGGGCTAAAGAAAACCAGAACATCGTATGAGACATCCCTTAGATCAGAAAGATCACTGATTACTGTTTTGTAGAAAACACCTCTGGTCCAATCAACACCCAACTCATCCAATTTTTCAGGAACTTCATGGTTTAAAACATCTGATGATGGTAAAAGAAACTTCTCTTCCTTGTATTTTTTGAATAAAGGGACAAGGTCTTTGAAATTCATCTTGCCTACATAAATCTTACGTTTGCGATAAACCACATATTTTTGAAGATAGTAAGCAACAGCTTCGGACTGGCAAAAATATTTCATTGCGTCAGGCACTTTGAATCGCATTTCTTCAGCAATTCTAAAAAAGTGATCAACCGCATTTCTACTGCAGAGGATAATTGCGGTATAGTTGTTCAAATCTATCTTTTGTTGACGAACTCCTTTGGCATCAACCCCTTCAACATGAATAAATGGCCTAAAATCTACTTTTACTTTTTCCTTATCAATAAGTCTGGAATAAGGGGAGTTTTCCATTTTAGGTTCAGGCTGCGACACCAAAATCGTTTTTATTTTCATAAATCCTAGTCTATTAGATAGCTTCCGATGAGAATAAACGGTGCAATTTCAAGAGCGCAAAGGTACAAAATAAAATAGAAAAAGTTACCAGTTATGAATTTTTGATGATTCCGTATAATGGCTATCCAGCCAATTACATTAACCAAAAGAATTAGTAAAAACGCTACATAAAACACAACTTTAGACCCAATTGCGATATAGGTTAGGATAACATTTGCCGCAAACATGATCAATCCGCTGTAATTGAAATAGGATAATTTCTTGAAAATCACCTCGGATATCGTTTTTTGCGTCCCAAAAATGAAACCATTACCCATTTGAAGCGCCAGTTTTATAAATAGAAAAAGCACAATTGAAGCCAAAATCAATGGAAACACGACGATTACAGAATTTTGTGCAGGCTCAAAAAGAATGTTTCTACCCAGATACAAGAATAGGGAAAAGTTGATGATAAGAAATAGACCGAAAAAAAGGTTGAACCAATTTAGTAGCTTTTCTTTTTTGTTGTACATGAAAATGTACTTGTTGTTGAAAGGTAGAATAATGAAATTTAAGAACCTGGTATAAAAAACCCCTTTTGCTAAAACCACAAATAAAAGGCTTACAAAAATTAGAATCGTAATCCAATCCATCACCACTATATTTCTTAAGAGGGGTTCCATTAGTTTAGTTTAAATGTTGCACTGTTCAACCCATGCCGTAATCCGTTTTCTGAAATTACAATTTTAAAATATCCCGGCGATGCTATTTTTTTTGGCTTTGGTAACTTAAACGTTAAAAGAGTGGTATCATTTGATTTTAGCGCTAGTAATTTATCTTTAATGGGAGCTATCTTAATTGGGACAAGCTCTTTAAACTGCTTGGCGTTATTCAAAAAAGCTATTGCGAATTGCAATTTACCCAAGGCAATATTCTTGCTATACGGATTGTATATTTTTACAGTTTGTTCTTCATCGTTCAAGGTAAAACTATCTTTGTGAACATAACACCTAAGCTTTCTGAAAGATTCAAAATCATCTATGAAATGAGCATAATAGATGCTCCCATTTATTTTTGGAAAAGTGAATTCTCTATTAGCAAGATATTTTGAAACATAAAGCACCTTCTTATGTTGCACCTCTTTTTCTGAATCGTCTATCGAATATTGGTTTTGTCTATAATTTATATTGTTCAATGAGAACGATGTTTTCCCTGTGTAAAAGGCATACATTGGGGCATTACGGTACGAATTTTCAAAAACTACAGGATTATCACCTGCTTTTGATTGTATTTGGCCCATCCAAGCTTTATTACCATGGGATTCATAAATCACGGGAAATAACGGTTCGTAAACCAAGCCCATTCGTAGAAAAAGGATGACAGCAATATTTACCAGGCCCAACCTATAGATCCATTTTCGAACAATCCCATTCCCAATCATATAATTGAAAACAAGGATAGTAACAGGAATGGAGATAACAATTATCCATTGGGTCTGTACCCTCCTATTGAAACTAGAGATGAAAAAGAATATCAAAACCCCATAGGTCAAATATAAAAGTGCTTTAGTGAACAGGTCTTTTGAGCGCGTCTTGAATAATGAATAATAGATAAAGGGAAAAGTGAGCCCAAAAATTGCGACTAGATTAATTAAAAAGCCTAAAGTGTATTTATTAAAACTATAAGCGGCATTAGGTCGTTCAAAAAGATGGTATTTTATTGATATAAAATCATTCTCATATAACCATAAAAAATGAGGTGTGTAACACAATAATGCTATGATAACAGCAATCCATGCATATTTATTGAAAATCAATTTTAGATTAGATAATAACACGAAGAAAATCACTAATACAGCATGGTATTTACTGTACATGAGTGCGGCCATAACCAACCCTAATAAAAGCGCCAACAGAAAAGTGGGGGATTTAATAAAGTGTTTGTAAATTAAAAGAAATATGGCGGTAAAGAATAATAAAGGGGTATCTGGCAGGGTAAAAAAACCGTATGCGTTGAGCAGTGTCATGGAAAAAACAAGCACAAAAAAGTGAGGCACAAAATTTTCTTTCTTGGGGTTGTAAATTGTCAACCATAATACAAGTAAGGTAGCTACAGATAATAGACAACTAACAAAACGCACCCCTAATTCGCCATCAAAGAAAAGACCACTGAGTTTTATCATTAATGCGACCATGGGCGGATGGTCAAAATAACCCCAAGCCATTTTTTTGGCGTAGTGCCAATAATAGGCTTCGTCGAAGATGAGTTCTGTAAAATGGGCCTGTAATAGGTTAAGGACCAATATAGAACCTAAAAGGTATAAAAATAGCCTTGATAACTTCAATGACATTGTTGAATGTTGATTGGGCGCAAATTACAAATTCTGCCCCTTATAGAGAGATTTAAAAAAATGATAAATAGCAAAATCAAATTCTCACAGAGCCATTAAAACACTATTTTTGTGCAAATTCCATCAAGTTTATGTCTGGCAGATTGGTTATTATACCCACCTATAACGAGATTGAAAATGTTGATGCTATCATTAGGGCTGTCTTTGAGTTAAAGAAGGATTTTCACGTGCTAATTGTAGATGACAATTCGCCAGATGGTACGGCAGACCATGTATCTAAGATGCAGAAAGAATTCCCAACTCAATTATTCTTAGAGGTGCGCCAAGAAAAAAAAGGATTGGGTACGGCTTATATTCACGGATTTAAATGGGCAATTGCAAAAAAATATGAATACATCTTTGAGATGGATGCCGATTTTTCCCATAACCCAACAGACCTTTTACGTTTGCACAAGGCCTGTGAAAATGGGGCTGATGTAGCGGTTGGATCGCGCTATAAAAAGGGAGTTAATGTTGTTGATTGGCCCTTGTATAGGGTATTGCTTTCTTACGGGGCGTCATTTTACGTAAAAATGATTACTGGGATGAGGGTACATGACCCCACTGCTGGTTTTGTTTGTTATAAAAGACACGTATTGGAAAATATAAACCTTGATTCAATAAAGTTTGTTGGCTATGCTTTTCAAATTGAAATGAAATTTAGGGCGCATCTAAAAAAGTATAGGATTGAGGAAATTTCTATTATATTCCGGGATAGGGTCAAGGGTAAATCCAAAATGAGTTCTTCAATTATAAGTGAGGCCATATTTGGCGTAATGAAAATGAAATTAAAAAGTATTTTCCATAAAAATAAATTCTGATTATGGGTGAAATCTTAATTAAAAATGCAAAAGTCGTTAACGGTAACAAAATATTTGAAAGTGATATTTTGCTTGATGATGAATTGATTGTTAGGATTGACAAAGATATCAGTAGTGGCAATGCCGAAGTAATTGATGTTGAAGGCAATTATTTACTCCCGGGCATTATTGATGATCAAGTACATTTTAGGGAACCTGGATTAACCCATAAAGGCGATATTGCCTCAGAAAGTAGGGCAGCTGTAGCTGGGGGTATTACAAGTTTTATGGAACAGCCGAATACAAACCCGCAAACAACGACCATTGAAAAATTGGAAGAGAAGTTTGCTCGTGCAGCTGATTCATCTTTCGCCAATTACTCTTTTTTGTTCGGAGGCACCAATGATAATTTAGAGGAATTGAAACGGTTGGATAAAAATGCCTGTTCAGGTGTAAAATTGTTTTTGGGATCCTCAACAGGAAATATGTTGGTTGATGATGAAGCTATTATAGAAGAGATATTTAAAAACACAGAAATGGTTATTTCGGCACATTGCGAAGATGAAACAACCATAAAAAGAAATCTGGCCACTTACAAAGAACAGTATGGCGACGACATTCCTGTCAAATATCACCCATTGATAAGAAGTGCCGAGGCTTGTTATCTCTCTTCATCCAAAGCTATTGCATTGGCAAAGAAAACTGGAGCGAGATTTCATGTATTCCATTTGTCCACAGGTATTGAAACAGATTTGTTCCGAAATGATATTCCATTGGAACAAAAGAAAATAACAGCTGAGGTATGTATTCACCATTTGTGGTTTTCTGATACCGATTATGATACAAAAGGCACATTGATCAAGTGGAATCCTGCTGTAAAAACAGCTGATGACAGAAGCAAACTCTGGGATGCTTTACTCGATGACCGTATTGATGTAATTGCGACTGACCATGCCCCACATACTTTGGAAGAAAAGGATAATGTGTATACCCAAGCCCCATCAGGTGGGCCATTGGTGCAACATGCATTGCCTGCCATGTTGGAAAAATATCATGACGGTGTCATATCCCTGGAAAAAATAGTGGAAAAGATGTGCCATAATCCTGCAAAATTATTCCAGATAAAAAAAAGGGGTTATGTAAAAGAAGGATTTTATGCAGATTTGGCGATTGTGAACCTGGACGATTCTTGGAAAGTTACTAAGGAGAACATAGCATACAAGTGTGGTTGGTCGCCTTTTGAGGAACACATTTTTAGATCAAAAGTATCGCATACCTTCGTAAATGGGCATCTTGCTTATGAAAATGGTAAGTATTCGACCCAAAGAAATGCGAAACGATTAACTTTCAACAGATAGCAATGAAAAACCTATTTGTAATATTCTTGGCAATACTCCTAACTTCATGTGGGGAGAAACTGCTTGAAAAACCAGAAGATCTAATTCCAAAAGATAAAATGATAAATATCCTTAAGGATATGACCATTTTAAATTCCGCTAGAAGTACAAGTGTCACTGTTTTCCATGATTATAACATTGAACCAACCACGTTCATTTTTTCCAAATATGGGATAGATAGTTTGCAATTTGTCACAAGCGACAATTATTATGCTTCTTTACCCAATGAATATGAGGCAATGTATGCAGAAATTGAAAAACAGCTTGACAATGAGAAAGAACAAATGTCTGAAGCTAAAAAAATAAAAGACAGTTTGGAATTAGAAAGAAATTTGAAAAAAAATCAAATAAAAAGGGGTAAGCCAAAGATATCTAAGGATTCTCTTCCTTAAATTTCGAACAACTGAAGGCAATTACCTCGTCTAAAGTCTCAAAATCAAAACCTATGGCGCAAATGATACTTTGATTATCATAAATTTCGCGAAACATTAAAGAATAAATTGTTTTTTTTGTGATTTTCCTGCCGCTTCTCGTGAAAAGGTTCTTTAAATAATCGAAAACACGACCCAATTCCAAGTGCCAGAGTTTTAGTTCTTTGGTAGGTGCTTTTTTCCCTAATTCGGTTGATAATCTGGTCAAAATGTTTTTATAAGCAAAATTTTCGGCCACTGCAATAAATCGTTTATTGGTTACTTCAGAATTCATTAGTGACGTCATCATTTTAATCACATCGCCGACCGAAATAAAACCAGAGCCTCCCGGAGGATAAAAACTATTTTCTTTATTAGCTGTTGTGAAAAGCCTCCCACTACCGCTATCCCAAAATCCAGGACCAATGATTATCCCAGGATTCACAATTACCACGGGTAAACCCTCTTGGGACCCTCGCCAAACTTCCATTTCTGCCCTGTGCTTTGTAAGGCCATAAACATTGGCTTCTTGTCCAGTCCATTCATTTTCCTCAGTAGCTTTGATGCCTTGAACACTTTTTCCAATGGCTCCTATAGTGCTTACATAACAAAGTTTCTTTATGTTGTACGCTAGGCATAAGTTGACGATATTGGCAGTACCTAAAGTATTTATTTTTTTAAGTTTTCGGTAATTGTTCGGGTCAAAAGAAATCAATGCTGCAGCGTGGTAAACATAGTCCACATTTTTAAATGCGATTTCCAAAGCAGGAATATCGTTGATATCTGCGAGTAGCCATTCGATTTTATTGAAAAGATCTGGGGCCTTTTGGGTATAGTAAGAAAATACCTTTTCTACCCGTTCTAAATTACTTCCTTGCCTGTAAATTGCCCTAACTGGAGTTTTGTTCTGTACTAAATACAACAAAAGATGCGCCCCAACCAATCCTGTACCACCTGTCACCAAAACCATGGCCCAAATTTAGGTATTTGGGGGATAATAAAACCAATTTCAAATAGGTAAAGGCATTGTATTTCCTTTTATATTTGTAGCTATCATCAAATTATACTCAGAATGCGCACAAATTTTGTTGAAGAATTGAAATGGAGAGGGATGTTACATGATGTCATGCCAGGCACTGAAGAACATTTAATGACCGGTATGCAGTCTGCTTATGTAGGTATTGATCCAACCGCGGATTCACTCCATATTGGGCATTTGGTCGGGGTAATGATGTTACGCCATTTTCAATTGGCTGGGCATAAGCCGTATGCTTTATTAGGGGGTGCCACCGGAATGATCGGTGATCCATCTGGTAAATCTGAAGAGCGGAATTTATTGGATGAAGCTACACTTCGTTTAAATCAAGCAGCTCTAAGAGCGCAATTAAGTAGGTTCTTGGATTTTGATAGTGATGATGATAATGCGGCGATTTTGGTCAATAATTATGATTGGATGAAGACTTTTTCGTTTCTCGATTTTATTAGGGATATAGGGAAGCACATTACAGTAAATTACATGATGGCCAAGGATTCTGTAAAAAAAAGACTGTCTGCGGAAGCAAAAGAAGGCATGTCTTTTACTGAATTTACCTATCAATTGGTACAAGGTTACGATTTTCTTCATCTATACCAGAATAATAATTGTACGTTACAAATGGGTGGTAGTGACCAATGGGGTAATATTACAACAGGAACCGAACTTATTCGAAGAATTGGTGGAGGTAAGGGTTATGCATTGACCTGTCCCTTGATTACCAAAGCCGATGGCACTAAATTTGGAAAAACGGAGGGTGGCAATGTTTGGTTGGATCCGCATAGAACTCCGCCCTATAAATTCTATCAATACTGGCTGAATACTTCAGATTCCGATGCGGCGAAATATATAAAAATATTCACTTTTTTAACGAAGGACAATATCGAAGAATTGATTTCCAAACATCAGGAAGCGGCACATTTAAGGCTTTTGCAAAAGCGATTGGCTGATGAAATTACGGTGATGGTACATTCACTTGTAGATTTGGACAATGCCAAAAAGGCAAGTAACATTTTATTCGGAAAATCTACCTCGGAAGACTTGAAAACATTGGATGAAAGTACATTTTTAGATGTTTTTGATGGTGTTCCCCAAGCGAAAATATCAAAGACAGATTTAGATGCTGGTTTGGATATGATCGGGGCATTAGCAGCCAAAACAGGTTTCCTAGCTTCTAATGGAGAGGCCCGAAGGGAATTGAAGCAAAATTCTATTTCGGTGAATAAAGAGAAGGTCAGGGAAGATTACATCATTACTGAAAAGGATTTGATAAACAAGAAGTACGTTTTACTACAACGTGGCAAGAAAAATTATTTTGTACTCGTTGTTGGCTAATTCAATTTAGATTTTCGAGTAATTACAATACCATAAGATTACAACCACGAATATCGGAATTGTCAAAACGACCTAAGATTTCGAAGCTCTCATCATTATATTTTTTCCCTAAATCTTGGGTAGCGATAAAAGAACAGGAATTTATGTTCGCAAGGTCAATTATATTTACGCCACCAGTTTTTCCAATTTCCTGCAGCGTTAGCGGATCTTCGGTGTCTCGAATTAATATTTTCATCCAAGGCGGAGTTTTGAAGATTCCGTTTCCTTGGGAATAAGCTTGGGAGAGTAATTCTGTCATCCCGTATTCAGAATGTATGGTTTTTGTTCCAAAGCCCTTTTTGAGAATATCGTGCAATTTTTCCCGGATCAGTTCTTTTCGGCGGCCTTTCATCCCCCCGGTTTCCATTACAATAGTGTTTTTTAAATTTAATTGGTGTTTCTCAACCAAATCCAACAAAGCAAATGAAACACCAATGAGCAAGACCTTTTTTCCTTGGGAATCAAGGCGTATTAATTTTTTAACAAGTACATCTATTTCATCCAAATAAAAGCCGCTATCCGGATGATTGCTTTTTTTAATCAAATCATCAACCATGTATATCAGGGAAGATCCACTGCGCTCTAAATATGAAGGTAAAAGTGCCAATATGCAATAATCGGAAACATTACCATAAAAACATTCAAAACCTTTTAAATAACTTTTCTCATAAAGCATTATGTCCTTTACATAATGCTTGCTAGCGATTTGCCCAGTTGTGCCGCTACTTGAGAAAATTGATTGTTCAATATTTTTTGAGGAAACCACTTTTTTGGATTTAAAAAAGCCAATAGGTAAAAAGGGAATGTCCGTAAATGAGGTTACGTTGTTCCTGGTTCTTCCTAAATAGTCACAAAAAACGCTATACACCGGATTCTCTTCTATCTGAAATCTAAAGATGTCCAGTGCAATGGATTCAAAATCTTGTTGGGTGGAAATTTCAAATATTTTGGAGGTATCGATCATTAGCTTTGCAGACACAAAGGTAATAATATGATAAAATGATCGAATCTAAAGTGATATTTATTTTACGACGAGCTTACGGGTGATTGTCTTGCTGTCCTCAGTCACTTGCAAAACATAAACCCCTGGCACCAACCTTGAAATGTTCAATGATGTATTCAAAATACGTTCAGTAAGGACTATTTCACCAAAAACGTCGTAAACGGTAACCTCCTTACGCGCATTTTTTTCGGTTGTGATATAGACCACATCGTTAAAAGCTGGATTGGGATAAAGTTTAAATCCTGAGATTTCCTCTTTTCGGGGATTGTTAAAATCCACCGGTTCCTGCGCAGAAAGCGAAACAGAAAATACCATAAGTAGGACAAAGTAGATTATTTTCATTTATATTGATTTGGGATCAACAAGAGTAAAGATACTGAAAGGGGATACTTACAGAATAAAAATGTTGTGAAATTCGATTAAATGTAGGTAAATAAACAATGCTTTGCAGTTCATCGATATTATTGGTAAATCATCGATAAAAACGTAAGCGGTTATTTATAATCAAAGAGGAAATAACTATTTAATAATCAGCTTTCTGGTAGCCATTTTGTCTTTTTCGTAGACACGCAATACATACACCCCAGCATGCAATTCGGAAACATTCAATTCTTCCCTCAGAAGTGTTGTACTCATAACTTGGGTTCCCAATACATCAAAAATTTGAATTTTTTTTGGGGCTTTATCCGTTGTTATTATGTACACCTTGCCATTTGTGACAGGATTAGGATATAATTTAAAACCATCTATATCTGCATTGGGCTTGGCATTTTGTGCATAGCTCAACGAAATAAAAAGTAAAGAGAAAATCAAGTAAAGTTTCTTCATATAAATGGAGTTGCAAGAAGCATACCGCAAATATAATAATTTTAGTATTGGATTGTAGGTGCTCTCCTATCATTTATGTATAAACTCGATGAATTACACATGATTCAATACCACAATAAACTGTTTGCTAATATTTAAAGTAATGTGTATTATGTAAACCTTACTAATTCAATTGGATATTAAACGGTTTACCGTAATAGTATTATATTTACTTATATGCTTGAATAGAATATGATTTCTCAATGATAAAGAATGAAAAAGAAGGATATTAAGATACTGTTGGTTGATGATGAACCGGATATTTTGGAGATTGTCAGTTACAATCTTACTTCTGAGGGATACCAGGTTTATACTGCAAAAAATGGGGTCGAGGGAGTTGCCAAAGCAAAGAAAAAACAGCCACATCTAATTATTTTAGATGTGATGATGCCAGAAATGGACGGTATAGAAGCTTGTGAGATCATTCGTAAAAGCCCAGGTCTTGAGCATACAATCATCACTTTCCTTACTGCACGTGGAGAGGATTATTCCCAAGTAGCTGGTTTTGAAGCTGGTGCTGATGACTATATCACAAAACCTATTAAGCCAAAGGTGTTAGTAAGCAAAGTTAAGGCGCTACTTAGAAGACTAAAAGAGGATGCGGAAGTTACAGAGGAGATTTTAAAGGTGGGGGATCTAGTAATTAATCGAGAAGAATATAAAATTGAAAACAAAGGAACCGAAATTATCTTACCAAGAAAAGAATTTGAATTATTGTCATTACTAACCTCAAAACCCAACAAGGTTTTTAAACGGGGAGTTATTCTTGATAAAGTATGGGGCAATGAGGTTGTAGTAGGAGGGCGTACAATAGACGTACATATTCGAAAATTACGCGAAAAAATAGGAGACCATCACTTTAAAACGGTTAAGGGTGTAGGCTATAAGTTTGTTCTGTAATGGCTATTCGCATAAAAAAATCGTATAGGTTTGCTTTATGGTCCGCACTCTTGATCACTTTGGCATCTTCACTTATTTTATTGGGATTACTCTGGTATTTTAATTCTTTAAACTGGCTCTTGATTGGAATATTTGCTTCTCTGACATTTATACTTTCGTTTATTGGACTACAAATTAGAATTGAAAATTTTATTTATCGCAGGATTAAAAAGATATATGATGATGTAGCCCTATTGGAATCCTCTACCCTTACTACTGGGCCTATTACAACGGATATGAAAACGCTCACTGAGGAGATTGAGAAATTTGCCCAAGACAAAAAAATAGAGATTGATACGCTTAAGATCAGGGAAGAATATAAAAAGGATTTCCTTGGAAATATATCGCACGAATTAAAGACGCCATTGTTTACGGTTCAAGGATATATTTTGACCTTACTTGATGGTGCTTTGGAAGATAAAAATGTGCGGAAGAAATATCTACAAAGGGCGAATAAAGGTGTTGAGCGTCTTAACTATATTGTCCGTGATTTAGATATGATCACAAAGCTTGAAGTTGGCGATTTAAATGTGGAAATGGTCGATTTTGATATTATTGAGCTCGTTGAGAATGTCTTCGAGTTACTTGAAATGAAATCTGCCAAGAAGAAAATTGTTTTGACTTTTGATATGGATTATAAAGATCCCATTTACGTGTATGCCGACCGGGATAAAATACAGCAGGTTTTGACCAATTTATTGGTAAATTCAATAAAATACGGTCAAGAAGATGGTACTACTGAGGTAAGTGTAGAAAATTTGATAAAGAATAAGGTAATTGTTCGCATAACGGACAATGGTGAAGGTATATCCGAACAACATATTCCCCGATTATTCGAACGCTTCTACAGGGTAGATAAAAGTGGTAGTCGCGATGAAGGTGGTTCTGGTTTGGGGCTATCCATAGTCAAGCATATTATCGAGGCACATGACGAAAAAATTTACGTTGAAAGTGCAGAAGACGTTGGGTCTGAATTTTCCTTTACTTTGGAAAAAACCAATGTTAAAGGCAAAGAGTATTTTGAACTTAGCAATTAGTATTTCATTAGATTTGCCACAGGATTAAATAAAATAGCGCTGTGGGAAGCAAAAACAAACTAAAAAGATTCAATGAGAATGCTACGTTTAAAAATGTGGTGCAGCCAGATAGACAAGAAATCGAAGAGAATTCATTTGCATTAAAAGGTAATTGGCATGAACATTTCGGCAACACCAATCCCATAGTGCTGGAATTGGGTTGTGGTAAAGGAGAATATACCTTGGGCTTGGCACGAATGGATGTCAATAGGAATTATATTGGACTGGATATTAAGGGAGCCCGCTTGTGGAGGGGAGCAAAAACAGCTTTAGAGGAGCATATAGACAATGTCGCTTTTTTAAGAACCCAAATAGAGTTGATAGACCAGATTTTTGATGAAAATGAAGTGTCTGAAATCTGGATTACCTTCCCTGATCCACAAATAAAATATAAGCGAACCAAACATCGCATGACTAATGAGGTTTTCCTTAAGAAATATGAGCGGATATTAATTGATAAAGGATTGGTTCATCTCAAGACCGATAGTGAATTCATGCATGGGTATACTTTAGGGCTTTTACATGGTAGTGGTCGTGAAATACTATATGCGAATCATGATGTGTATAAGAATGAGGGAAGCCCTAAAGAAGTATTGTCTATTCAAACTTTCTATGAAAAACAGTATCTTGATAAGGGAAAACCAATCACCTATATAAAGTTTAGGTTAAACTAATACATGGAACACCACCTCATTCTTTTCTTTGCAACTTTTTCTGCTGCTTTTATGGCTACCGTTCCTCCCGGACTTTTGAACATGAATGCTGCAAAAACTAGTGTTGAAAAAGGCAAATT
>Ga0316189_10004557_pt1 | contig 13314 bp, 12 predicted proteins | sample LowCovwburrow_MG_FD_204930 | JGI IMG/M metagenome (GOLD analysis project Ga0316189, IMG submission 204930) | Coastal sediment microbial communities from Maine, United States - Lowes Cove worm burrow | ecosystem: Environmental > Aquatic > Marine > Coastal > Sediment | place: USA: Maine... | reverse complement strand
AGCTATGGAAGCTGCGCGTCGCAACATGATCACTGTGAGCTTGGATGGCCATACTTTGCAATACCCAATTAAAGCAAAGCACGGTGCATCTAAGGTTTACATGCAACCGGCATCAGAAGGTACTGGTGTAATCGCCGGTGGTGCAATGCGCGCGATTCTAGAATTGGCAGGTGTACAGAATGTACTGGCCAAGTGTTATGGCTCAACTAACCCAGTTAACGTAGTGCGAGCTACGTTTAACGGTCTGCGAGACATGCGTTCACCTGAAGACATTGCCGGCAAGCGTGGTAAGTCAGTCGAAGAGATTCTCGGTTAAAGACTAGACGGGTTAAGGATTAGGCGGTTAAAAAATGGCGAAGAAGAAAACAGTCAAAGTTACATTAGTACGTAGCCCAATCGGTTCACTCCCAAAGCATAAGCTTTGTTTGAGAGGTCTGGGCTTACGTCGCATGAACCAATCCGTCGAGGTGGAAGATACTCCATCAGTACGCGGAATGATTAACAAAGTTAGCTACATGGTCGCTGTAGACTAAGGAAATCGTGATGGAACTAAATACATTAAGCCCAGCTCCTGGCAGTCATAAAGCCAAGAAACGCGTCGGTCGCGGTGTCGGTAGTGGCACGGGTAAAACTGCTGGTAGCGGTCACAAAGGTCAGAAGTCTCGTACTGGCGGCACAGTTCGCCCGGGTTTCGAAGGCGGTCAGATGCCTTTGCAGATGCGTCTTCCTAAATATGGCTTTAGCTCACGTATCGGCCGTGTTTCAGCCGAGGTTCGCACATCAGAATTGAATAAGTTAGAAGCTGACGTTATCACCATTGAAGTGCTACGTAAGGCGAACCTAATTACTGCTGGAATTAAGAGAGCGAAGGTTATGTTGTCTGGTGACGTAACTAAGGCAGTTACTCTCGAAGGCATCGGTGCAACTAAGGGTGCGCGTGCAGCAATCGAAGCTGCTGGTGGCAAGGTCATCGATATCGAAGCTCCTGTAAAAGTTAAGAAGTTAGCTAAGAAAGCTGACAAACCTGTAACGGCGAAAAAGAAGCCGGCTAAGACTAAAGCCAAGAAAGACGACGCTCCTGCAGCAGAAGCATAGCGAACTAGAAAATTAGATAATGGCAAATAAACCAAACATATCTCCAGAAAACATAGGCGCGGGTCTTGGCGAGCTCAAGTCACGTCTATTGTTTCTATTGTTTGCCATTTTCGTTTATCGAATCGGCACACATATCCCGGTACCCGGAATTGATCCATTGCAGCTGGCGTCGTTCTTCTCTGCACAGGAAGGTACGTTCACGGATATGATTAATATGTTCGGCGGTGGTGCTCTAGAGAGAATGAGCATCCTAGCCTTGGGCATCATGCCTTATATATCGGCATCGATTATTATGCAGCTCCTTTCTGCGGTAAGTCCGCAGTTAGATCAGCTAAAGAAAGAAGGTGAGTCTGGTCGTCGTAAGATCTCCCAATACACGCGTTACGGTGCTTTGGTGCTAGCAACTGTTCAGGGAACTGGTATGACTGTTGGGCTGTTGGCGCCAATGGCTTACGCACCGGGTATTGCGTTTAACCTGACCGCTATTGTTTCTCTAGTTACAGGGGCAATGTTCCTGATGTGGCTAGGTGAACAGATCACTGAGAAAGGCATTGGCAACGGCATATCGATGTTGATTTTCGCCGGCATCGTAGCAGGTTTTCCAGCGGCTATCGGTACATCGCTGACGCAAGCCTACGAAGGCCAGATCAATGGTGTATTACTGTTAGTCGTGGGTTTAATAGCGATTGGTGTTATTGCCTGTATCGTCTATATAGAAAGAGCACAGCGTCGCATTACCGTAAACTATGCGAAACGCCAGCAGGGTAGAAAGATGTATCAGGCCCAAGCTAGCCATCTACCGCTTAAAATTAATATGGCGGGTGTTATACCGGCGATTTTTGCCAGTAGTATCTTATTATTTCCTGCCAGTATCGCGAACTGGTTTGGTCAGGCTGAGGGTTCGGAGTGGTTGCAGGAATTAGCATTCCTGATCGGACCGGGACAGCCTCTTTACATCATTATTTTTAGCGCGATGATTATATTCTTCTGCTTTTTCTATACGGCACTAGTATTTAATCCACGTGATGTTGCCGAAAACCTGAAGCGCTCAAGTGCATTTATTCCCGGCATTCGACCAGGCGAGCAAACTGCGAAGTACATCGACGGTGTTATCACGAGGCTGACTATGTTCGGCGCTGTGTACATAACGCTTGTATGTTTATTACCTAATTTTATGCAAATGTTTGCCAACGTGCCCTTTAACTTGGGTGGCACGGCACTATTGATTTCGGTGGTTGTAACTATGGACTTCTGGTCACAGGTACAGTCGCACCTTATGTCTCATCAGTATGATTCTCTGATGAAGAAGTCGAAGTTAGGCAACTACGGACGTAGTGGTATTTAGTCCAAAGAACAATGGAGAACGAATATGAAGGTTAGAGCATCTGTTAAGAAGATTTGCCGAAACTGCAAAGTAATTAAGCGTAATGGTTCTGTACGAGTAATTTGTAAGTCTGAGCCAAGACACAAGCAGCGTCAGGGTTAATCCTGACACGACTGAATTCTATAGTTAAGAAAAGTAGAGAACGGAGCATCTTTTATGGCACGTATTGCCGGAGTCAACATACCCGATAACAAGCATATCGTTATTTCTTTGCGTTATGTGTTTGGAGTTGGTCCAACTACCGCAAGTGCGATTTGTGACAAGACTGGAATTACGCCGTCAACAAAGACGAGTGAGCTCAGCCCTGAACAATTGGACAGCATTCGCGCGGAAGTAGCGAACCTTACTACAGAGGGTGATCTACGACGCGAAGTATCCATGAACATAAAGCGCCTTATGGACTTAGGTTGCAACCGTGGTATTCGTCATCGTCGTTCTCTGCCAGTTCGTGGCCAGCGCACGAAAACAAATGCTCGAACTAGAAAAGGTCCACGCAAGCCGATTCGTAAGTAATTGGTAAGCGCAAATTAGCTAAGTATTTAGAACGCACAAAGAGTTAGATGGAATAATTTATGGCTAAGCCAGCAGAGAAGTCGACTAAGAAGAAAACCCGCAATGCCGTTATCGATGGCCTTGCTTTTATTCATGCATCCTTTAATAACACGATCATTACTATTACCGATCGTCAGGGTAATGCATTGAGCTGGGCGACTGCCGGCGGTTCCGGTTTTCGTGGCTCCAGAAAGAGCACGCCCTTCGCAGCGCAGGTTGCAGCAGAGAAGGCTGGAAAGGCTGCGATCGAACTTTATGGATTACAGACCCTGGACGTTAAGGTTAACGGTCCTGGTCCTGGTCGTGAGTCGGCTGTGAGAGCGCTGAATAATTGCGGTCTTCGAGTCGGAAATATTACTGACGTCACGCCTATTCCACACAATGGCTGCAGACCCCCTAAGAAGCGTCGCGTTTAAACGATAAGTAAGCAGAAGCTCTTCTGATACGTGAAAGAGCACAGGAGATAGACTATGGCCCGTTATTTAGGCCCAAAATGTAAGTTGTCCCGCCGTGAAGGAACAGATTTGTTTCTAAAGAGCGGTGTTCGTCCACTAGAGAGCAAGTGCAAGGCCGATACGATTCCTGGTCAGCACGGTGCACGTCGTGGCCGCCTGTCTGATTACGGTGTGCAACTTCGTGAGAAGCAAAAAGTTAGAAGAACTTATGGTGTGCTGGAGAAGCAATTCCGCGGCTACTATAAGGAAGCGGCTCGAATTAAAGGCGCTACAGGTGAGAACCTGTTGCAGCTATTGGAGTGCCGTTTAGACAATGTCGTTTATCGAATGGGTTTCGGTTCGACTCGCGCCGAAGCACGTCAACTAGTTGCACACAAATCCATCACAGTGAATGGTGAAGTGGTAAATATTGCTTCTTATCGTGTGTCTGAGGGTGACTCTGTTGCCATTCGTCAGAAAGCGAAAGAGCAGCTACGAATTAAATCAGCATTGGAATTGGCTTCGCAGCGTAATCCGATCGATTGGATAACAGTAGATCAAAGCAAGCTAGAAGGTCAGTTCACGCGCAAGCCTGAGCGTGAAGATCTGCCTTCAGAGATCAACGAGAACCTAATCGTCGAGCTATATTCTAAGTAGTGACAATCACACAAAGGGTGGATTTCATGCAAATTTCATTATCAGATTTTCTAACGCCGCAAGTGATACAGGTCGACGAGTTCGATGCCTGTCACTCGAAGGTGGTATTGGAGCCGCTAGAGCGTGGCTTTGGTCATACATTGGGTAATGCGCTACGAAGAATCTTACTTTCTTCTATGCCAGGTGCTGCTGTTGAAGAAGTCGAGATAGATGGCGTTGTACATGAGTACAGCACTATAGAAGGCGTACGTGAGGATGTAATCGAAATCCTGCTTAACCTCAAAGGCCTCGCCGTTGTACTAAATAACAAGGAAGAGGCGGTTCTTACTCTAAACAAGAAAGGATCCGGCACCGTAACTGCGAGCGATATTGCAGTGGACCACGATGTTGAGATTATGAATCCGGAGCATGTTATCGCGAACTTGAATGCGAATGGCGAGCTAAACATGCGCCTAACTGTGCGCAAGGGTAGAGGTTACTCTCCAGCGGATAGTCGTGCTTCTGAAGACGATGAGACTCGTAGCGTTGGTAGGCTTCTCCTTGACGCTTCCTACACGCCAGTTATTCGTGTGTCTTACGCGGTAGAAAGCGCGCGTGTTGAGCAGCGTACTGACCTTGATAAGCTAGTTATCGACCTTGAAACTAACGGCACTATTGAGCCTGAAGAAGCTATCCGCCGTGCCGCGACAATCTTGCAGCATCAGCTAGCGGTCTTTGTGGACCTGCAGAGTGAAATCGTTGCAGAACCAGAAGAGCATGAAGACGAGATCGATCCGATTCTTCTTCGACCGGTTGACGATCTCGAATTGACAGTACGCTCTGCGAACTGCCTCAAGGCCGAAGATATTTATTACATTGGCGATCTTATTCAGCGCACAGAAGTAGAGCTGTTGAAGACACCAAATCTAGGTAAGAAGTCTCTAACAGAGATTAAAGACGTGTTGGCTACGCGTGGACTATCACTTGGTCTGCGCCTAGAAAACTGGCCTCCATCCAGTCTTAAATCAGACGATCGGGCAGCTTAAAATTAGCTAAGCCCTTAAGAATAAGGTAACGAGTTATGCGTCATCGACAAAGCGGTCGCCAGCTAAATAGAAACAGTTCGCACCGACAAGCAATGTTCAGAAATATGGCTATTTCATTAGTTGAACATGAGATTATTAAAACCACGCTAATCAAGGCAAAGGAATTGCGGTCTGTTGCTGAGCCTCTGATTACTTTGGCAAAGAACGACAGCGTGGCGAACCGCCGCTTGGCATTCAGTCGCACTCGTAGCAAAGCTACAGTGGGTAAATTGTTTAACGAGTTAGGCCCGCGCTATACTGATCGCCCTGGTGGTTATATCCGCATTCTTAAGTGTGGCGAGCGTGCCGGTGACAAAGCGACTATGGCTTATGTGGAATTGGTAGGCCGCCCCAATACGCAAGCTGACGATTCAGTGGTTGAAGCTACTGAGGATTAAGCTGTTAGTTTTCAGCTGTATTGAGAAAAGCCGGGTTATACTCGGCTTTTTTATTGCTCTCGTTTTTATAGAGGCACTTTTATCGAGGCCCAATAGAGGTTAGCACTTCATGAAATCATTTCATCCGCCAGTTCGTACACTTATGGGCCCCGGTCCTTCAGATGTGAATCCACGAATTCTCGAGGCCCTGTCACGGCCCACGATAGGACATCTCGACCCTGCTTTTATTCAAATGATGGACGAGACTAAGCAACTTCTACAATATGCCTTTAGAACAGAGAATGAACTTACCATGCCAGTATCCGCCCCTGGCTCCGCAGGCATGGAAACTGTCTTTGTAAATTTGATCGAACGCGGAGACAAGGTAATCATTTGTCAGAACGGCGTGTTCGGCGGGCGCATGAAAGAGAATGTGGAGCGCTGTGGTGGGCAAGCGATCATGGTGGAAGACCCTTGGGGCAGCACTATCGACATCGACAAGGCCGAGCAGGCTTTGACTGACAATCCAGATGCGAAGGCAATCGCCTTTGTACACGCTGAGACCTCGACCGGAGCACGCTCAGATGCTCAGGCCCTCTGTGGTCTGGCTGCAAAGTACGATTGTCTCTCCATCGTTGACGCAGTGACATCATTGGGCGGCATCGACCTGCAGGTAGATGAATGGGGTATCGACGCGATCTACTCCGGAACACAGAAGTGCCTATCCTGTGTGCCGGGCTTGTCTCCTGTCTCTTTCTCTGAGCGTGCAGCACAGACAATTCGTGAGCGGGAATCGAAAGTCCAGAGTTGGTTTCTCGATCAGAACTTAGTCATGGGCTATTGGGGGAGTGATGCTAAACGCTCATACCATCACACGGCGCCGGTAAATTCTCTCTATGCCCTGCACGAATCCCTAGTAATCCTTCAGGAAGAGGGATTGCAGAATTCCTGGGATAGACATGCCTTGAACCATGCTGCTTTAGTCGTTGGTCTAGAATCTTTGGGTCTGAAATTTGTGGTAGACGAAGAGTTTCGCCTTCCTCAATTAAACGCTGTCTCATTTCCAGATTCGGTAGATGATGTAGCTGTACGGACAGCGTTATTGAACGACTACAATCTTGAAATCGGCTCTGGCCTAGGAGCGCTTGCAGGCTCAGTTTGGCGCGTCGGCCTGATGGGCTTCGCCAGCAATAAAAGCAATGTGCTGCTCTGTATTTCCGCGCTGGGTAATGTGCTCTCTACCCAGGGTATGCAAGTAGACGTCAGCAAGGCTGTCGCTGCCGCGCAAGCGATCTACTCGGCTTAGTTAGTCAACAGGCGGCCTCCGGGTAGCTTGGCCGGTCTCCCGCACAACTCTCACTGTGGTTACACAGAAAAGGTTTCCGACAATGCAGGCCCGTGAACCCGCACTAGAAGACTATCTGGTGCTTATACTGCTTTCCGCTATATGGGGAGCCTCCTTTTTGTTTCTGCGAATTAGCTCGCCCGTGTTTGGGCCTTTCTTTCTCATTGAGATGCGCGTCGCTTCCGCATTGTTGGTGCTATTGCCAGTTTGCATCATGCTGGGAAAGCATCATGAGATAGTGTCAAACTGGCGTCCCATATTTCTTCTTAGTATCTGTAATATGACTGTGCCATTCTGCCTGTTGGCTTACGCCACCCTTAGCATAGGCGCAGGATTCGCCTCAATCATCAATGCGACCGTTCCTTTCTTCACGGCCATTCTGGCGTTTACTTTGTGGCAGCAGCGACTCGCGTTTAAAGCGATAGTCGGTATGTTCATTGGCTTTTTTGGCGTGGTCTTGTTGATGCTGGATTACTCCGGCCCGGTATCCTCAAGTGCAAATCTGTTGGCGATAGCGGCAGCAATTTTAGGGTCAATATTCTATGGCCTAGCCATAAATCTAATGGCTCAGTACCTTCCTGCCGTGAGCGGCGTGGCAGTTACCACAGGTAGTTTGATTTTCTCCTCGCTAAGCTTATTGCCGTTTGCTCTTTGGCAGATGCCGGAGAGTATGCCAACGGGTTCGATCTGGTTGAGCGTCCTGTCTCTAGGGATAATTTGCACAGGATTTGCTTTCGTGTTGTTCTATAGACTCATCTCGCGCATAGGGTCGAACCTCGCTGTTACCAATACGTTCTTGATCCCCTTGTTCAGTCTGTTCTGGGCAAACCTTTTTCTTGCAGAAGAAGTCACACTATTCATGCTATTTGCCTGTACGCTTGTGCTAACGGGAGTAGGCTTGACCACTGGAAGCTTAACTAGGTTGATCAAATTCTGTAGAGCCAAATTCGCGAGATAAAAGGCTGACCGGGTGGAACCGGAACGAATTGTAAAGTCTCACCTTGTTCCCTGGAAACAGGCACTGGCAACGGCAAAAATAGTTAACAAATACAGCAAGATGCACAAATTGTGCAGTTTTCGAATTCCTGCTAAAGTACTGCAAGAGTTCAGGAGTAAAAATGCAAAGCGAATCATCTATGGCGATGGAGTCTTCAATTGGAATGACTTCACAGCTCCCCACTAATATGAAGATAGACCTTCAGCCTCCGCCCTTCTCGGATGTGCATGATGGTCCTGAATACTCAAATACCTCAGTGACTATTGAGCTGAATAATAATACCCGCACTAAGGGCAAGCTCATTCAGTTCAACGCATCTACCGAAGTAATCAGCATTCTCGAGCCGCGCGCCAGCGAACCTACTGATATCGACATGAGTACCATTAAGTTTCTTCGTTTGGAGAAACCGTATCAATTGATGTTAGAGAGCCAGAATACCGAAGAGAAAATCAAAGGACTGGATGTGGACACGGCTGCGCGTTCCTTCGAGGTGTTTTTTAAAGATAGAACAGAAATTACCGGTAAGACTTACGGTTCGCGAACCGATAAAAATGGGCTGCATTTCTACGAGCAGACTAAGGTCGGACGTAAGTGGCGCTACTGCACTCACCTTTTCGTTTCCAAAGCTGCAGTCGAGAGCAATGCCATTGGTGGTCAGATCGGTGACCTGCTGGTTCAAGAGAAACAAATTTCTCAGGAGGCACTGAGCACTGCTCTAGAAGAGCAGCAGACAGAGCGTTCGCGCACGATCGGTGAATATTTAGTAAGCAATAAGATCGTAGATGCGGATGAGTTGGAGGGCGCGCTCTCCCGGCAAAAAAATATGCCGAATTTGAAACTCGGTGAGATTCTAATATCGGAAGACTTGGTAACAGACGCGCAACTACAAGATGCATTAAAAGAACAGAAGAAGAGTCGTAAGAGCGCGCTCGGTGAGATTTTAGTTAACAGTGGTGTCATCGCGAAGGACGAGATTCAACAGAGCCTCGCGAAGAAGCTAGGAATCCCCTTCGTAAACCTCCGCGAGTTTATTGTTGAGCCGGAAGTGATTCGGGTGCTGACCGCGGCAATTGCATTCAAGCACAAGGTTGTGCCTCTCTATGTCTATGAGGGCAAGATCGTCGTGGCGATAGAGAACCCAATGGATTGGCAAGTCACGGACGCCCTCAGTTTCAATATCAATAAATATGTTGAGCCAGTCATGGCTTCCCCTGAAGACATTAACTGGGCACTTCAGTTTTACTATTCATCCGAAGACATCGAAGCGACGATCGCCGATTTTGACGCCGAAGTAGAGAGTGATGATGAAGACGACTCCTATGATTCAACGCTCTTCTCTGCGGCAGAAACTGCGCAGGTTACTGATAATGTAGTGGTACGTATCGTCAATAAGATTATTGAAGATGCGCACCGACAGAAGGTGTCGGACATACATATAGAGCCCGGCATGGGCAAGAATAAGGTTGTCGTGCGCTTCCGAAAAGACGGCGTTCTGGCGACCTATTACAAGTTTCCGACCAAATATCGCGCCGTGTTCGTTTCCAGAATTAAAGTAATGGCGCATTTAGATATATCTAACAAGAACAAACCCCAAGATGGAAAGATTAATTTCAGGCACTTCGCTCCGATTGATGTGGAGCTGCGTGTTGCGACAATTCCTACTGCTGGCGGTATAGAAGATGTGGTAATTCGTCTGCTTAGTGGCGGTAAGTGTATGCCGGTCAACGCAATCGGACTAAGCAGTGACAACCTAGATCGCCTATTAGATGGCATCTCTAGGCCCCACGGCATGTTTCTCGTTTGCGGTCCAACCGGCTCTGGTAAGAGCACAACCCTGCATTCCGTTTTGAATTACTTGAATGGATCAGAGCGGAAAATTTGGACGGCGGAAGATCCCGTGGAAATTACTCAGCCGGGGCTACGCCAAGTCGAAGTGAACGACAAGGTTGGAATGACATTTTCTACCGCGATGAGGGCCTTTCTTCGTGCTGATCCAGACATCATCATGGTAGGTGAGATGCGCGATCGCGAAACAGCATCGACAGCAATCGAAGCATCTCTCACCGGTCATTTAGTATTATCAACGCTGCATACCAATAGCGCCGCAGAAAGTATTGTGCGCCTACTGGATATGGACATGGATCCATTCAATTTCGCCGATGCGATGATCGGTGTACTATCACAGCGTTTGACGAAAACCTTGTGCACTTCTTGTAAGAAAGCCTACACACCTGAGAAGCGAGAACTCGAGTTTCTTGCGACCGAGTATTGCAGCGAGTCAATGTCCGGGGATTCTCGTTCCGCACCTAATGATAAGGAGGTTGTCGCGCAAATTGAAATTTGGCGTAAGGACTTCGCTCAGAAGGGTCAGTTCACCCTCTATAAGGCACCGGGATGCTTGGATTGCCTCGATACGGGTTATCGCGGCCGCATGGGTGTTCATGAACTCTTGATGAATAGCTCTGAGATCAAGAAGATGATCTTGCGACGGGCCCCAGCTTCGGAAGTGCATTTTTCGGCAATCAAGGCTGGCATGCACACCAGAAAGCAAGATGGTATCGAGAAGATACTAATGGGCTACACAGACTATACCCAGATCCGCACATTGTAGACTGTCCAAGCATTATCCCAATATAAAGACTGGAGCGCTCAGTTGTCTAACAAGACTAGGATTTACCTAATATAGTTTTGGCTGCTTCAGCTAGATAATACCTTCCTACATCAATCGAGCTTTGGCTAACTTCATCTATGCCAATTCTCTTTCGTTCTAGACCCTATCAGTTTTGTAGTAGTTCTGTGTATTCTATGCTGAAACAGAGAATAGAATAGAGGCATATGCAAAAGGAATTCAATGAAGGGTAGAACGGGGAAATAATTGTGCAATTAATTATCGGTAACAAGAACTATTCATCATGGTCGCTGCGGCCTTGGCTGTTGTTGAAGCATTTTGATGTGCCCTTTGAGGAAATAGGCATTTCTCTTTTTGCTGAGGGCTATCAGCAGGAACTTGCACAGTATTCGCCAACGCTGCGTGTACCCGTGCTAAAGGATGGTGAATACACGGTTTGGGATTCATTGGCTATCTGTGAGTATGTGTCAGAAAAATACCTACATGGCATGGCTTTGCCGAAGAACATCGAGGAGCGCGCCCTATGCCGCGCCTACTGCAGCGAGATGCATTCAGGTTTCATGGCGATACGTTCCGAGATGCCCATGAACTGTAGAGCCCGTAAGCGGCTAAGAATCAGTGCCGCGGCGAAAGCAGACTGCGGACGGGTAGATCAGTTGTTTGCCGACGCAAGGGCTCAATTCTCTCAGCGCGGAGACTATCTGTTTGGAGAGTTCTCCATGGCCGATTGTATGTTCGCACCGATTGTTATGCGTTTTACGACTTATGGCATTCAGCTTTCGGCGGCTAGCCAGGAATACATGGGAACAATGCTACAAAACAGCGCTTTATCCGCTTGGGTTGAGGGTGCTAACTATGAGTCAGAAATTCTTATAGATTTCGAATTGGGAGAAGAGCTAAGCCCTTGAAATTCCTTATTCGCTTGCAATAAGGCTTATTTGAGTCCCAAGCAGAACAAAGCCGGTCAATTTCCGCGATTTTAGTCAATTTCTTCTGAAACTGCCCGATACCTATGACTAGAACTGGTTTTTTAATCAGGCCTCGGTGTCGGATGCATGAAATGCGTCTGTGCTTTGAGTCTGTATCTGGCAGGAGCCACGCAAAAATGTATTTGGACTACTTTTCTCTCGAACGGCATCCGTTCCGTATTACCCCGGACACATCATTATTTTTTTCCGGTGGTAATCAGGGTAGGGGCGTGGTGCTCGATGCAATGCTATTTGCGATTGAGAGTGGTGAAGGGATTCTCAAGGTAGTAGGCGAGGTTGGCAGCGGCAAAACGATGCTCTGCCGCATGCTGGAAGAACGATTGCCGGAAACCACAGAAATAGTCTACCTTGCTAATCCGAGGCTCAGTCCAGATGAAATTCTGTATGCCATCGCATTTGAACTGAAACTGCCAGTCAGGCGTGATACTTCGAAGCTATTGGTTATGCAGAAATTGCAAAATTATCTCATTAAGCAGCATACGGCGAATAGACGAGTCCTCGTTATCATCGAGGAAGCGCAAGGTATGTCAGTAGAAACCCTGGAAGAGATTCGATTATTTAGTAATCTCGAAACGCAGGTCGATAAACTGATGCAGATTATTCTTTTCGGTCAGCCTGAGCTGGATAAGAACCTGAGTTCGAAAAATATTCGTCAGCTTCGTGAGCGTATTACACATAGCTTTCACCTGCCCCCCCTAACTACGAATGAGCTGTCGGAATATGTGCGTTTTCGTCTCGGTGCAGCAGGTTGCCCCTGCCCACAATTGCTTACTAGAAGGGCCGAGTGGCTGCTGTCGAAAGCCTCTGGAGGACTGACTCGGCGCATAAATATACTTGTAGATAAGGCGCTACTTGCGGCATTTGCCGAGAACATCCTTGATGACATTGAATTAAATGCGGGGACGCCACCGCTTGTTACTGCGCGCCATGTATGGGCGGCTATCTGCGATAGCGACTATCTATCGGCAGCGATGCGTACCAGGTTTTCACCTCAGCGTGTAGTTAGCGCGGGTATATTGGCGGCTGTATTGGCAGTTGCGGTTATTGTTTGGCCGCAGACGGGTAACATAACAGCCCAGTCGCAAGCGAATGATCAGTTCAGCGGCAAGTTTCTTGATCAGCAGTCTGCAAGCAGCTTTGTGCGCACATCAATCGTCGAAGATAGTAATAAAGAAACAGACATAGCGCTGGAGGAAGAGCAGTTGCAACAGGCTCAGAAGTCTCAGCGTTCTCCTGTGCCGATTGAAGACAGCGTTAATTCGCTTAATGTAGTAGCAAATGCAGCTCGTGTCACAGTACAGCAAGTAGAGAGTGCCCAGAGCACTAGTCGAGGAGGACTTTCAATTTCTTCCGAGGAAGCTTTGCGCATTGAGCCTAGCCTGATAGAAGGGTTTATTCAGCCTGGTTGGGTTAATGAGCTAGTGGCGGCACCCGCAGTGAAGCAACTCACCACCGCTGAAGTGAATTTCGACACACAGGCGGCAGGAAGTAATCTGCAGAATCGTGTGCTTGCATCTATCGATTGGCTGAGGGAATCAAAAGGCAGCGGTTACACTGTCCAGTTTATGTCTGGCGAAATCAGTAATCTGGAATTTGCAGAATCATTCCTGCAAGTACTCGACGGCCACGACTTGATGGCGGAGAGTTATGTTTGCATGTACAGCAATGCCAGCCGCAATTATTGGACTATCAAGTATGGAAATTTCGATGGACTAAGTCGCGCTCAGAATTTTATTGATAGCCTTCCCGCGGCCATCTACGAATATAAGCCGTTTGTGCAAAATATGAGCA
>Ga0316189_10004556_pt1 | contig 13315 bp, 15 predicted proteins | sample LowCovwburrow_MG_FD_204930 | JGI IMG/M metagenome (GOLD analysis project Ga0316189, IMG submission 204930) | Coastal sediment microbial communities from Maine, United States - Lowes Cove worm burrow | ecosystem: Environmental > Aquatic > Marine > Coastal > Sediment | place: USA: Maine... | reverse complement strand
TTCTTGGTTATGATAATTAGGTACTGCCGGGCCCTATAGTGCGAACAGGGTACGGTAGAACCGAGGTAGCTATAGACGCGGCTTCTTGCGTACAATCCCTTTCATGCTAAATACTTCATTCAAGGCAAGCTGTGCAACCGGTGATGACTGGCAATCAGTTGCCAGTAACTGCCTGAAACAGATTGGTACAGAGCCGACCAACGCCAATTTCGGCTTTCTCTACATAACAGATACCCTGGCTCCCTACCTGCAAACATTGCTGGATGAGTTCCGCAAGGAAACGGGTGTCAGTGACTGGGTCGGGACGGTCGGCACAGGTATCTGCTGCTCCGGGCGCGAAATCTACGACGAACCGGCAGCAGCGATCATGCTGGCAACGCTACCACCGGACAGCTACCGGCTGGTCCCGTCCGGCATCAGTGAATTGTCCGACATGCTCAGGGACAACCAGACCTGGATTTCAGAAAACAGCGTGCATTTTGGTGTCGTCCATGGCGACCCGCGTAACAACCATATCGCACAGATAATCGAATCCCTTTCGTCCGAACTCGATCCCGGCTTTCTGGTTGGCGGTCTCACATCGGCCAGTGATGACAGCCTGATGCAACAGCTTGCCGGAAAAATCGGTGAAGACGGCCTCTCAGGCGTACTGTTTTCTTCCGATATCCCTGTCATCAGCGGGTTAACACAGGGCTGCACACCACTGGCAAACAAACACATCATTACCCGTTGCGACGGCAACATCCTCGCTGAACTGGATGGCCAACCTGCACTCGATGTCTTCAAGGAAGATATCGGAGAGACGCTGGCGAATGACCTGTCTTCGGTTGCCGGCTATATTTTTGCAGGTCTACCGGTCGCCGGGTCTGATACAGGTGATTACCTGGTGCGAAATCTTATCGGTATAGACCCGGATGAAAAGCTGCTGGCCATCGGCGATAACCTGGAAAATGATGCGGCCATTATGTTTTGCCGGCGTGATGGCGCAACTGCCAGGGAAGATATGCTGCGCATGCTGGGTGATCTTGGCAAACGCGCCAGAGGACAAATCAAGGCTGGCCTGTATTACAGTTGTCTCGGCAGGGGGCGCAACCAGTTTGGTGAAGACTCGGAAGAATTAAAGATGATCCGTGATCTGCTCGGTGATTTCCCGCTGGTCGGTTTTTTCGCCAACGGTGAAATCTCGCATAATCGGCTTTATGGTTACACTGGAGTTCTGACACTATTTGTCCAGTAGTTGTCCGGCAAGAGCCGCAACTAGTCTTTCCAGTATTGCTCGGTGGTAATATGGCCAGGGTCGCGTCGCCGATTCTTTTTCAAGCCACGCGTTTCAAGCATGCCCTGGGTATCTCTCACCATCGCCGGGTTACCGCAAATCATGACCTGTGAGTTTTCCGGTGTCAGCTTCAAACCGGCACGTTCTTCCAGGCTGCCATTTTCGATGGCAATCGGTACGCGTTCCCTGATAGCGAAGTCCGTTTCCTGCCGACTGACAAAGGGGATAAATTGCAATTGATCAGAATGCGCCTCAACAAGATCCCTGATTACATCCTGGTAGACCAGTTCTTCAGCCGTACGCACCGCATGCACCAGTACGATGTTGCTAAAATGCTGCCAGACTTCGTCTGTTGACAGGATTGACAGGAATGGACCAATCGCAGTGCCGGTAGAGAGCATCCACAAGATCTCTGCGTCAGGCACTTCACTGAGGATAAAAAAACCGGCGGCCTTCGGCGCCAGATAAAGGCTGTCCCCGGTCTGCAACCTGATGAGCTCTGCGGTCAGGGGGCCATCCTTGACGGTGATAAAATAAAACTCATGCAGCGGATTGTCTGGTCCGTTTACAAAAGAGTAGGGGCGCGCGACCATCTCCCCGTCAATCTCCAGCGCCAGACGGTTAAATTGCCCGGCTGTGAACGGGGCGATATCTGCCTCGACTTGCACCGAGTAGAGCTCATTGGTCCACTGGCGCAATCTGACAACCTTGCCTTCTATCCATTTAGCCATGATAAATCCATAATGCAGGTTAACCTGTTCGATATTTTGACTGCAGCGTTATCATAACGTAAAAAGGTCGATTTATATGGCTTGAAAGACAGGCTATGTGCCCTCATTTATAAAAGATATCCAGGGGATCCTAAGGCTATGGAACAAATGTCGACATTTGAAATGATCATGCTCGGTGCGATCGCACTGGGCGTACTCTTCTGGGTCGGACCCGGTATCAAGGGTGCGCTGCAGCAGAGTCGTGAAGCCGAGAACAAGGATTGGGCCGGCGTTCTGTTGCCCATCATCATCGTGGTGATTTTTGTGTTTTTCCTGATACAAATGGTCTAGTTAAATGGCGCCAGCATTGATAATTCAGGATCTGGAAAAAACCTACAAGGGTGGTGTGACGGCACTCAAGGGCGTTAACCTGGAGGTCGCAGAGGGTGATTTCTTCGGCCTGCTGGGGCCAAACGGTGCAGGTAAAACAACACTTATTGGCATCCTCTCTTCGCTGGTCAATAAATCGGCTGGTAGTGTCTCCATATTTGGCCACGACCTGGGTAGCGACACAGCTGCAGCCAAGGCCTGTATCGGGCTGGTACCGCAGGAATTCAATTTCAACATGTTCGAGCCACCCATTGAAATCGTTGCCAACCAGGCCGGTTATTACGGTATAGAGCGAGGCGAGGCCTTCAGACGGGCAGAGGAAAAACTCAGAAAACTGGACCTGTGGGACAAGCGACAGGTGATGTCGAGAACCTTGTCGGGCGGCATGAAACGTCGACTGATGATTGCGCGTGCGCTGGTTAACGAGCCTAAACTGCTAATACTCGACGAGCCTACTGCCGGCGTGGATATCGAGATTCGCCGTTCCATGTGGAAGTTCCTGCGTGAGATCAACGATGCGGGAACCACTATTATCCTCACCACCCATTACCTCGAAGAAGCCGAGAGCCTGTGCAGAAACATAGCCATCATTGATAAAGGTGAACTGATTGAAAACACCAGTACACGTCAGTTATTGAACTCACTAAAAATGGAAACCTTCGTACTGGATCTCGAGTCACCGCTTGCCGAACTGCCGCAAATAAAAACCCACAAACTGAAGCGGGTAGACGATCAGACCATTGAAGCAGATATATGTCGCGACGATTCGATCAACACCCTGTTCACCGAACTCAATGCGCATGGAATAAAAGTGTTAAGCATGCGTAACAAGACAAACCGGCTCGAGGAATTATTCATGAACCTCGTCGAGAACGGCAATGGCAACAGGGCAGCAATATGAATACAAGTGAAAAACTGATTGCCTTGAAAGCCATTATTACCAAGGAAATACTCAGGTTCTCGCGGATCTGGATACAGACAGTCCTGCCACCGGTCATTACAACAGCGCTGTACTTTATTATCTTCGGTAACCTGATTGGCCCGCGCATCGGTGAAATGGATGGCTTTGGCTACATGGAATTTATTATCCCCGGTTTGATCATGATGGCCGTTATTACCAATTCCTATGCCAACGTGGTGTCTTCTTTTTACGGCTCCAAGTTCCAGCGCCATATCGAGGAAATGCTGATTTCACCGGTACCGAATTATATTATCCTGATTGGCTATATCTCCGGGGGCGTGGCGCGCGGACTAACAGTGGGTGTAGCCGTCACTATCGTTTCTCTGGTTTTTCATCCGCTGAATATCCATAGCCTTTGGGTAATGTTGTCAATGATTATCCTTACGGCTATCCTGTTTTCACTGGCAGGACTGATCAACGGGGTTTATGCAAAAAGTTTCGATGACATTTCAATTATCCCCACGTTTGTACTCACACCGCTGACCTATCTTGGCGGGATATTCTATTCCATCAACATGCTGCCCGAGTTCTGGCAACAGCTGTCGCTGGCCAACCCGATCCTGTACATGGTGAATGCCTTTCGTTACGGCTTTTTGGGTATTTCTGATATCAGCCTGATGACATCCTACGCCATCAGCATTGCCTTTATTATTGCTCTGTATATGTACAGCCTGTACCTGTTAAGAAAGGGCCATGGTATCCGCACCTGAACCAGGACCCGTTGCGGCTGTCAGTCGACAGTCTCCAGTCGGCCATCGTTAACAGACAGGTTCAGATCACCAGACAGAAAACTGGCCAGCTGTTCGCCAACGAGTTTTTTTCTCCAGCCCTTCATGACGTCAATATCTGTTTCTCCGCAAACCAGTTTTTCCAGCTGTTTTCGAGACACAAGAACCGCCGGGTTCAGCTTGTTTACTTCGCCGCTAAGCCGGACAAGCGCCATCATTACATCAACCAGCGCACCCTGATCGGGCGTCAGCTTGATGCGCCTGCCGGTATCAGGAAAGGCTTGCGGCTGCTCACTGCTTGCCTCACTGACAAGCTTGACGATGTGCTTGCCTGAATTCCTCACCAGTCCTTCACTGAGACCGCGAATCTTTTCCAGTGCCTGCAGTGTTGTTGGCCGATGGCGGGCGATATCAACCAGTGCATCATCACGTAATATCCAGCCTTTCGGGCGGTCTTTCTGCTGTGCTGTAGCTTCGCGCCATTGTGCCAATGCCTGCAGTACCGCAAGACTGCTGCCTTTCAGACGATTGCCGCCCTTTACCTTTAGCCACGCCAGCTCATGCGGATTACCATATAGTGCCGGACTTGTCAGGCGATCGAAGTCTTCACCCAGCCACTGCAGCCTCCCTGCCGATGCCAATTGCTCATTCATCTTCAGGTATATGTCTGCCAGGTAGACGACATCATCGGCCGCATATTTCAACTGGTCTGCGGATAACGGACGCAGCGACCAGTCTGCACGGGTATGCAGCTTATCCAGCGCCACACCGAGCATTTCATTGACCAGGTTTGCATAACCAATCTGGTCCGAGAAGCCAAGCATCAGTGCAGCAATCTGGGTATCAAAAACGGGGGCAGGCGGGCGCCCGTGGATATTAAAAAAGATCTCCATATCCTGCCTGCCCGAGTGCATGACCTTGATTATGCTTTCATCGTAAATCACGTCGAGCATCGGAGACAGGTCATCCAGCGCAATCGGGTCTATGCAGGCAACAGTGTCCGTTGTTGCTATCTGCAACAGGCAGAGTTTCGGATAATAGGTTTTCTCGCGGAGAAACTCGGTATCCAGTGCGATCCAGTCAGACTTGCTTATCTGCTTGCAGAAATCACTCAGGCTGTCGGGAGTATCAATATAAAGCGTGTCATCACTTGAAATCATAGGAGGTGTGATCAGAGATCCCCGTCAACTTCATCGACATCCACCTGGCCGGTGATACGTCGCCGGATATGTGACCAGGAGACACCGATTGCAAGGATCCAGCAAAGAACCGCCAGAATGATATATTTAACGGCCAGCAGACTGTCGGCCTCAAACCAGCCCCAGTCAATCATCATCCATAGCAGCACACCCATAAAAGCGGCAGCCAGCAACAGGCCAAATACTCCCAGTGAACGCATTGTCGCGCGCAGGAAAATAGCCCAGCCAATCAGCAGCACGATACCGACCAGAGCCAGCCAGGGCGTCGGATTGGCTATTTGCTCAACCACCCAGTGATAATAGGAATAACCTGATGGATTGTAGCTGGCGAAAACGAGCACAAACGCCGCCAGCAGCCGCAGTAAAAAACCAGACCAACCAATTCCCTTGACCGCCATTCTGAACTCCCGCTATACAGCCTGTGTAATGAACAATGCGTGCGCATTCTATGCGCCCCGTGGATAGCGAGGCAAGTTAACCGCAATCCGACCGTAGATGTTATATTCTTTCGCGGCCGCATGGAGGGACAGTTGTGGTGTTCTGACTGACAGGGGTAATGAATCCTTGGTAATCCATATTCTTTAATATACTTCCTATCTTATTGTTAATAAATAAGAAATATACTCATTCAAACGAATTAAAATTCCTCTTTCAACCATGAAGATTACCCTTGTTAATCCCTACGAACTTGGACGCCAGCCGTTTGGCCTCGCTGAACCGGCTGCTTTTTTGAAAAAAGCCGGTTTCGATGTGAGCTGCTGTGATCTCTCGATACAGAAACTCGACAGCTGCCTGACGGCGGGGACGGCGGTTGTTGCTATCTATATAGCCATGCACACTGCCACGCGGATTGCCATCGAAGCTCTGCCGAAGATACGTGAACTGCTCCCGCAAGCCAGCCTGTGCGTCTATGGCTTGTATGCACCAATGAATGCCGATCTGTTCCGTTCGCTGGGTGTAACTACCATTCTTGGTGGTGAATTTGAAAATGGCCTGGTGTCACTGGCGCAACGCATTCAGGCCGGCAAGGGTGCGCCGCAGTCCGAGCCTGATACCTGCCTTGAGAAAATTTCGTTTATTGCACCGGACCGCAGCACCCTGCCGGAATTGTCGAAATATGCGAACCTTGTGAACGTCGATGGCACTACCACCCTGGTTGGCTTTGCAGAAACGACACGCGGCTGCAAATATTTTTGCAGGCATTGCCCGGTCGTGCCGGTCTACAACGGCAAGTTTTTTGTCATACCTGCAGATATCGTTCTGGATGACATGAGAACCCAGATAAGCCAGGGTGCACGGCATATTTCGTTTGGTGATCCGGACTTTTTTAACGGGCCCGGTCACGCGCTTAAAATTGTACGTGCATTGCACCAGGAATTTCCGGCGATCACCTATGACGCCACCATAAAGATAGAGCACATCGTCAAATATCCTGAAGAAATAAAAGCCCTGAAAGAAACCGGCTGCCTGTTTATTCTGTCCGCCGTTGAAGCAGTTGATGACAATATCCTCGGTTATCTTGACAAGGGACACACGCGTGCAGACTTTATCAAGGCGCTTGATTTTCTGCGTGCTACAGACATTAACCTGGCACCTACCTTTGTTGCTTTCACACCCTGGACGACGCTGGATATCTATCTCGATCTGCTCCGGCATGTCGTTGACCTGCAACTGATAGAATCAGTCGCACCGGTACAGCTGTCCATCCGCCTGCTGATACCTGCCGGCTCATTGATTCTTGATATTGACAATCTTGACGACATCGTCGGCGATTTTGATGCCGGTATTCTTGGGCATCCCTGGCAGAATCCGGACCCGCGTGTCGACCAGTTACAGCAAGACGTACAGACCTGGGTCATGCAAGCAGAAGCCGACGGCCTTTCCAGACCGGAAATTTTCAGGGGGATATGGGAGATTACATATAAAGCGGCAGGTCTTGCCGTGCCACCTCTTGACCTGAAGAAAAGCGGCAAACCCGTGCCGCGCCTCTCGGAAAACTGGTACTGTTGCGCCGAACCTACCTGTGAACAGCTGGTTTCTTTCTGACACAGAATTTTCTTTACGGTAACTGCAGGGACAAGCACGCGCCTTGAAAAAGATTATTTACGTCCCCGGCAAGAACCCCAAGCCGCCGGCACATCTGCACCGGCAACAATTGCTACGTTGCCTGCTAGCCGGAGTCAGGCGGATTAATCCGGAGGTCGCAGAAGAAATATCGGAATCAGACTGTTTTTCACTGGTTGCATGGAACCGGCACTTCTATGAATCAGAGCTTGATATCAAGCAGATTACTCCGTGGGTTGACCACCTGCTGAGTCTTGAGGACTATCCGGAAAGTGACCGGGATGCAGTTCGCACTGTCAGGTACCGGCTTGCCCGCACGCTTTACCAAATGGGCGACCTGTTGCCATGGCTGATTCCGGTCATTCCTGATGAACGCATACGGTCATCCATTCGCGATACCGAGCTGTATTTCAGCAACAAGGGAAATATTGCCAACCGGCTGCGGGATATCCAGAAACAGCCACTCAGGGAAGCGGCAGCAAGGGACGATAAGGTATTACTGATTGGTCATAGCATGGGTTCCGTCATCGCCTACGATTCACTTTGGGAGCTTTACCATCTTGAAAACATGCAACATTGCGTTGACTGTTTGCTGACTATTGGCAGCCCGCTGGGAATGAATTACGTTCAAAGGCGGCTGATCGGACTACGTGACAAGCAGGTCCCTGACTATCCGGGTAACGTACGAACCTGGGTAAACATTTCTGCACGTGGAGACCTGGTTGCGCTCGACCCCGCGCTGGCGAATGATTTCAGAAAAATGATTGAAGAAAATCACATCGAAAGCATTACCGATCATCGCGCCGGCATCTACAATCACTACCGCGATGAAAAGGGCCTGAACGTCCACAAGTCCTATGGCTACCTGGTGAATCCGGTTGTCGCCCGTACGATTACCGACTGGTGGACTGTCACATGACATCGATACTGATCGGCCACCGTGGCGAACCTGACAACTGGCCGGAAAACTCGCTTGCCGGGTTTGAGGCGGTACTTGCGGCCGGTGCCGGCTATATCGAAACCGACGTGCAACTCACCGCAGACGGCATCCCGGTACTGAGTCATGATCCCTCGCTACTGCGAGTAACCGGACAGGATGTCATGGTAACCGCGTCACCTTATGAGGCTATCAAAAATATCCCGGCCGGCTACGAAGAGCGCTTCGGCAAAAAGTATCACGGCTACCGGCTTGCACGTCTCGAGCAGTTCGCAGAACTGCTGCAGCAGTGGCCGGCAGCCCGTGCATTTATCGAATTCAAGGACGCCAGCCTGACAGCCCATGGATATCCCCGTGTCATCGATACCGTCATGGATATCATCCGGCCGGTTGCCGGGCAATGCATCATGATATCGTTTGACTACGAGGCACTGCAGTATCTGCGTTCACATTACCAGACACCGGTCGGATGGGTGTTGCCCGAATGGAGCAATTCCAACCGGTCCCGGGCTATGACACTGGCCCCTGAATACCTGTTCTGTAATCGCAAACGCCTGCCGCCGGACACAGAACCCTTATGGCCGGGTCCGTGGCAATGGGTTGTCTATACAGTCAATGATCCGGCTGCTGCACAAGTATTGCTGCAACGTGGAATACAGCTGCTTGAAACCAATGTTATCAGGCAAATGATGACCGAACCTGGCCTGGGGGGCGGGCAGTCATGACAAATGATTACGATGTCGTTGTGGTTGGAGGAGGCATACACGGCACGGGGGTTGCCCAGGCCGCAGCCTGTCATGGCTATTCGGTGCTATTACTGGAGAAGACCGCACTGGCTGCCGGCACCTCCAGTCGTTCCAGCAAGCTCATACACGGCGGTTTGCGCTACCTGGAAGGGCTTGATTTCGGCCTGGTACATGAAAGCCTGACGGAGCGGGACATACTGTTGAAGATTGCACCTGACCTGGTCCGACTGAAAGCGTTTCATATTCCGGTCTACCCGGAAACCTCACGTCGCCCAATGGCTATCCGGGCAGGTCTGACGCTGTACGCGCTGCTGGGCGGGCTTGATCGTGCCAATCGCTTCAGAAAGCTGGATCGCAAGCAATACAGCAGCCTGGATGGCCTTGATAATAACAGGCTGCAGGCCGTGTTCCAGTACCATGACGCGCAGACCAATGATGCGGAACTGACACGCGCTGTTATGCAGTCCGCTATAGATCTCGGTGCAGAGCTTGGCTGCCCGTCTGAATTCATGGCAGCCACCATTGGCGAGCAGGGCGTAGATATTGTTTACCGTGAGAACGGTACCGAGAAAAGCTGTAGCGCGGCAACAATTGTTAACGCAGGCGGCCCATGGGTAAAAGAAATAGCCAGCCGCATAAACCCCAAACCTGCTGGCGTCGATGTGGAACTGGTACAAGGCACGCACCTCGTTCTGGAAGGCAGTCTCTCTGCCGGCTGTTACTACATGGAAGCACCGCAAGACAAACGTGCCATTTTCCTGCTGCCCTGGGGACAACAAAGCATGCTTGGCACCACAGAACATATCTACACCGGTGATCCTGCAAGCGTCAGCGTACTGGCAGAAGAAGAGCAATATTTACTGGAGGTGATGTCGCGTTATTTCCCGGGTCGATCACAACAGGTAATTGCCAGGTTTGCAGGACTGCGCGTGTTGCCCGTGTCAGGAAATTCTGCTTTCAAAACATCCCGTGAAACACAACTGCCCACAGATGACCCGCAACGCCCAAGAACAATCGCTATCTTTGGTGGCAAGCTTACCGGTTACCGTGCAACCGCCGAGAAGATCATAAACAAACTGCGTTGCACCTTGCCTGAGCGTAAACAAAGGGCCGCCACGGACGAACTCCCGTTGAAACCGGTCTGATTACACCAGCATGCTGATTCTTGCCATTGACCAGGGTACGCATTCAACCCGCGCTATTATTTTTGATGATAGGGGCAGGGTGGTCAGCATGGCACGTCAAGCTGTCTCGCTCGACAGGAAGAATCGCCGCGAAGTAGAACAATCCGCAGATGAAATCAGGCAGTCCATGCTCACTGTCGTTGATGAAGTTCTGAATGCCCCGGACATAAACATGGAACAGATCACTGCTGCCGGCCTGGCAACCCAGCGCTCCAGCGTACTGGCCTGGGACCGTGATACCGGCATGGCTTTGAGTCCGGTTCTCAGCTGGCAGGATCGGCGTGTCGCAGACACGTTGTTAACACTGGTCGAAGACGACCGGTTTATACGGGAGAAAACCGGGCTGCACCTGTCGCCACACTACGGCGCCGGGAAACTGCAGTGGCTGATCAAGCATGTGCCTGAAGTCAAGGCAGCACTGGCTAACGGTACGCTGGTAATGGGTCCGCTGGCAGCCTATCTACTGCATCATCTGACCGATAGCCCCGATGAGCTGATAGATGATGCCAATGCCTCCCGCACGCTACTGTGGAATCTGCAACAGCGCAACTGGGATGATTCTTTACTTGAATTATTTCAGATTCCTGTACAGTCGTTACCAGGATGCGTACCCATCTGCAGTCATTATGGACATACACGACAGGGCAACATTCCCTTGCGGGCGGTAAACGGCGACCAGACAGCCGCCTTGTATGCACAAGGGAAACCGTCGGCCAATAGCATTCTGGTAAATATCGGAACCGGCGCATTCGTGTTGCTACCAACAGACGAGCCGACCCGCCGGGCTGAAGGTCTGCTTGCCGGTATTTCCTTGAGCGACAAGGATACGGCGCACTATTATATTGAAGGCACAGTGAATGGCGCCGCTGCGGCAGTAAAATGGGCAGCGAAAAACCTTTCTATTGATGATGTCGAGTTACAGTTACCGCGCTGGCTGGAAGACACGCAGTCTCCGCCGCTGTTCATGAACACTGTTGGCGGACTTGGCTCACCCTGGTGGATGCCGGGTCCGGAACCCTGTTTTTCAGACACTAACATCACCGCAGCTGAAGCGATGGTGGCTGTTATCGAGAGCATCCTGTTCCTGTTGCAGACCAACATCAATCTGATGCAATTGCAGAATCCGGGTGTTGATAAAATCAGGATTAGTGGTGGCCTGTCGAATCTTGATGGCCTGTGTCAAAAGCTCGCCAACCTGTCAGGACTGGATGTCGAACGTCCAGTGCAAACAGAAGCGACCGCACGCGGCATTGCCTGGCAGGCAGCCGGTTGCCGGACTGACTGGGACAACACAGACACCGGAAAATCATTTAACCCGCAAACCGACGCTGCACTGGCAAAGCGTTATTCAATGTTTTTAGAAATACTGCAGCAGTTCGAGAATTGAACGCAATGAACTATTGCGGCGCCGCAAATAACCAGAAATAGCCGGCATTATAAAAGACGTGCAGCAAGATCGGTGCAGGCAGCCGCTGTGTTCGATCTTTAAACAGGCCAAATACCAGTGACGGGAAAAACACCAGTACTGCCCAGAGTGGCGGGTGGGTAATGAAATGCAGTCCGGTGAACAACAGGCTGGTCAGCAGGTTGGCAATCGACAATGGCCCCAGAAATCGGCTGCTGATGAAATCCCGTACCAGTTCCTGTATCAGGCCGCGAAACGCGATTTCCTCAAGCACCGGGTATGCCAGTACGGCAACCAGAAACTGCCAGGGTTCAAGCAGGGGCCAGCCCCATTGAACTGCCGGCTGCTGGATAACATACAGCGCCAGCCAGACAAGCAGACCAGCCAGCAGCGCTACCAGGAACAGGGGATCCTGCCAGGGTAATCGTTGCCCCTTGGTAGTTGTTATCAACTGCTAGTTGCTTTTCAGCTGTTGAATCATCTCCGGCTCAAGGTCCATGCCCACGGGCCAGTCCGGATTGATGGAGATACCGATACCACTACCGGTTCGCTCGAGCACCCATTTGAATTCGGCCAGCAAGCCACCATCATAACCGGGAAAATCCTGCAGGAATACCTTGGAGCGGTCCGGGCTGGTAAACAGAATCAGTACCTCAACGTTGTCTTCTGTCTTGAGTGTCAAGGGCACTGCCTTGTCACTGCTGGTGAAACCTTCAATACCGATTGAATCTTTCACCGGCATAAACAACTGCGCATCCATGATGTATTCCATCAGTGCTTCACTGGTCAACTGGCCCTCCTGTGCGGACAGCAGTTTTTCTTCTACCTCATTGCGTGCTTCAAATGTTTCTTGCATGCCGGATTCCCATAAAAAGAGGCCCCGCAATGCGGGGCCTTTGGATATTAATTACAGACCGCTATCAGTCATTACCACCAAACGCACCCAGCAACTGCAACAGACTGAGGAACAGGTTATAGATAGAGATATACAGCGTCACGGTTGCCATGATGTAGTTGGTCTCACCACCATGAATAATCTGGCTGGTCTGGTAGAGGATCAGTCCGGACATCAACAGGATGAACATGGCTGATACCGCCAGTGACAGACCCGGCATGCTCAGGAACATGCTGGCAATACCGGCCAGAAATGCTACCAGAATACCGACCATCAGGAAGCCACCGAGGAAGCTGAAATCCTTGCGAGTGGTCAGCGCATAACCGGACAATCCAAGGAAGATCACACCGGTACCACCCATGGCAGTCATGACTATCTGTTCACCATTCGGGATTGACAGATACATGCTGATGATCGGACCCAGCGTCAGTCCCATGAAACCGGTCAGGGCAAATACAGATACCAGACCCCAGGCACTGTTACGCAGCTTTGTCGTCAGGAACAGCAGGCCGAAATATCCAACCAGTGTAATGATCATTCCCATTGGCGGCATATTCATGACAACAGCAATGCCGGCACACAGGGCGCTGAACAGCAGTGTCATGGAAAGCAGGGTATAGGTATTGCGAAGTACCTTGTTGGTTGCCAGTGCTGACTGCCCGGAAGCGGTAATCGTTTTGTCCATCATGCTCATAGTGTTAATTTCCTCAGGATTCAAAAAATGACCCAACTGGAGATATGACTGCACCCCCACCAATTGGTTCATATAAGGATATCACCCTTTTCCTAAAGGGCAACGTCAAAAACATCAGATTCATAT
>Ga0316189_10004555_pt1 | contig 13316 bp, 7 predicted proteins | sample LowCovwburrow_MG_FD_204930 | JGI IMG/M metagenome (GOLD analysis project Ga0316189, IMG submission 204930) | Coastal sediment microbial communities from Maine, United States - Lowes Cove worm burrow | ecosystem: Environmental > Aquatic > Marine > Coastal > Sediment | place: USA: Maine... | reverse complement strand
TCGCCAAAGCGCGGCATGAAGTTTTGATCGCTATTCCTGATAAAAAACGCCGACGCCGTTTAACGGTTTTGAACGAACTTGCTGACTTCAACCGCCTCATCGCCGCGTTGCGGTCTTATGGGTGTCCCGTGCGTGTGGCCTTCGAGGCGACCGGCAATTATCACCGTGCCTTTGCGTACCATTTGGCAACCGCGGGCTTTGAGGTGAAGCTGGTGTCGTCAGTGGCTTTGGCTCGCACGCGGGAAGCGCTCAACAACAGTTGGGATAAGAACGACCCCAAGGACGCGCAGGTCATCTTGCACATGATGGAGATCGGGAACAAGCAGTTTTATCATGATCCATTGATGCATGGCACAAATGACATTCAAGAGCTGTCCAAAACCCACGATATCGTCTCCAAGTCGAAGACCGAGCTGTGGCACCGTGTACTGACACATTACTCTCCACGACATTCAGCGCTCCTTTGCAACAGTTCACGCCAAACTAGGCACACCAATTCATGTGACGGAAAAACTGCTGAACCACGTTTCAGGAACAAGCAGTGGCGTCGCCGCTATCTACAACCGGTACGACTATATCAATGAAATGCGGGACGCTCAGTCGCGATATGATCGTTTCCTCGCAAAGTTGATCTCTACCTAAAAGCTCGGCATCGTGATGGTTTGTTAGCTGGATGTTATCTCGCCGCCATGAGCTTAGCCTCTACTCGGCCGCAAGCGCGCGCCAAGCTTGACCGCGATCGCCCTTTCCAAAGGATGGCCTGCATAACTTGACCAAACAATGAGCGCTTAGGTTCTGCTTGGTATGTCTTGCTGATCAGCATAATCACGGCTTTCGGTATCGCGTGTAAATCTCTCCAGTCCCTGTACTACTCTCTGAACGCTTTCACAAAATAATCCGTGAGCGGCTTGGTGAGGTACGACAGAGGCGTGCGTTCATCGGTCTTGATCAGAGCTTCAACTGGCATGCCAGGCAGCAATATCTGACCCTCAAGACGCTCGAATTGGTCTTCATTTGGAAGAAGCTCTGCACGATAGTAGCTGAAGCCGGTATTTTGATCTGTAAATACATCCGCAGAGATATTCACCACATGTCCTTCAAGCTCCGGCGTCTGACGTTGGTTGAAGGTGGGAAAGCGCAAGCTGGCTGGCTGTCCCACGTAAAGCTGATCCACATGGATTGCGGCCACACGGGCAGCTACCAAAAGGGGTGTGTTTTGGGGAACCACAAACATCATCGGTTGTGCGGGCTCCACGACTGACTGGAGTGCATAAATTTGGCTACCATAGACAACACCGGCGACGGGCGCGCGAATATCCAAGCGCGACATGCGTTCCCGGAGGGTAATGCGCCGCTCCGCGAGTTCAATCTCGCGAAACTGCAGATCCCGGAGCGTTGTGATCGCTTCCTCGCGACGCGTGGTTGAGAGCCGAAAGATTTCGATCTCGGTTGAAGCAATCTGCCCCCTGAGACGCGCAATGTCGGCCTCCAGACGTCCGATGTTTCCATTGAGCTCGGCTTCTTCTCGCTGAAGCGCTGTCACCCGGCTGGATTGGGTGAGACCTTTTTCCAGAAGGTTCAACTGATCTTCGAGTTCTTCTCCGATCAACTCCAATTGCCTACTCTGCGAAACCAGTTGCGCTTCGGTTCCTGCAATCTCACTGTTAATCTGGGACAGTTGCTCGCGGAGCTGCTCGGTCTCTCTGGCAAGAGACTCAAGACGCGCCGTAAAGAGACGGCGTTGCCCGTCGAGGAGACTCTGGATGTCTGGAGCCTCAGACGCGAGCTCTGCGTATGTCTCTGGCAGTTCCACAACCGCTGCACCATCCCGCTCCGCTTCGAGCCGGGACTTTCGCGCCAGGAGTTCAAAAAGCTGTCCCTCGACAATAGCGAGCTCCGAGGCAATGAAGGTATCATCAAAGCGCAGGAGACGGTCACCCGCCTCTACTACATCACCATCACGCACGAATATCTCGCCCACGACCCCTCCCTCAGGGTGTTGAACGACCTGCCGGTTGGTTTGAACTTCAATAATACCAGAAGAGACTATGGCGCCAGCGATATGGGTAGTGGCGCTCCAGAACCCCAGACCACCCACAAGAACAACCAATGCCGCAAAGCCAACGAGGGCCGGGAAGGTCATTCGCCAAGCCGGACGCGGCTGAGAATGGGACATATCAGCCATTAACTGCCCACCTGACTAATACCACGTTTGATTGCACCCGCGTTCTGCACCATTGCATTCAACACTTCTTCGCGCGGCCCGATCTTAGCTATGAGCCCACGCTCGATCACCATCAACCGATCACATTCCGAAATTGCCATCGGACGGTGGGTCATGATTAGAACCGCCTTGCCCTGTGCTTTAAAATCGCGCACCGCAACGTTGAGCGCTTCGGTCCCGTCAGCATCCAAAGCCGAGTTTGGTTCATCAAGAATCAATAGAACCGGATCGCCATAGAGCGCACGGGCCAGGGCGATGCGCTGCTTCTGGCCACCAGAAAGCTGGCTGTCATTGCCTTCTATGAATGTGTCATATCCGTTTTGTAAGGAAAGGATCAGTTCGTGAGCATTCGCCTTCTGAGCGGCTGCAACAACCGCCTCCGGGTCTGGACGAAGCGAAAGTCGTGCGATGTTCTCAGCCACAGAGCCGTTAAAGAGCGTTACCTGCTGTGGCAGATACCCGATATACTTGCCGAGATCGTTGGGATCATATTGATCGAATGTCGCGCCGCCCAGACGGATCTCACCAGCCAGAGGAGACCAGAGACCAAGAAGTGCCTTGGCAAGGGTGGTTTTTCCAGACCCGCTTTTGCCAATAACACCGATCGCTTCACCCGATGCGAGTTGAAACGTCACATTGCGAAGCGTTGCGGCTGTGGCACCGGGCGGAATAACGGTGAGGTTTTGAACGTTGAGTGCGGCTTGTGGCACAGGAAGTTTGGTACGTTCGTTCTCTGGCGGGGTTGCATCAAGAAATTTGTTAAGAGAGTCCCATGAGGTGCGGGCGCGCTCAATCATCGGCCATTGACCAACGACTTGCTCGATGGGAGCAAGCGCCCGCCCCAAAAGGATGGAACCCGCAATCATCGCACCTGCGGTCATCTCATTGTAAAGGACATAGTAGGCACCAACGGCAAGCATGGCTGATTGCAGAAAAAGCCGCAGAGATTTGGTCAGTGCCGTAAAACTGCCTGTCCAGTCACTGGCGGCAATGGCTTGACCAAGCGCGTCCAGTCGCTGTTGCATCCAGCGTTCAGAAACATCGCGTTGCATGCCCTGAGATCGTACCACCTCAGAGGCCTGCCGCGCATGTTCTGAGAAGGCGTTCGCACGCGCAGACGCTGTTTGAGCCATTGCGACTTTCTTGCGTGTGAGTGCCTGATTGAGAAGTGCCACACAGATAAGCACAGCTCCTCCGGTCACTGCAAGCCAACCCAGCATTGGGTGAAACACAAAAATCGCCACCAGAAACAAGGGCGTCCATGGAATATCCATCAGGGCCAGCAGGACCGGTGAGGCACACAGGACCTGGATAGATTCCAAATCACGCAGTGCTGTGGCGGGCGCTGCACGTACGCTGGGATGAATGGCCCGCCTCATCGTGGCGTCAAATGCCCGCTCGTCGAGCCCGGACTGGAACCGCGCGCCGAACCGCGCCACAATCCGGCCCCGGGCAAAATCGAGAAGCGCCATCAGCAAGTAAAGCACAGCAACCAGCAGAAACAACGCTGCTAAAGTTTCCTCAGACCGAGACCCCAGAACACGGTCATAGACCTGCAGCATAAACAACGGCCCCGTCAGCATCAGTAAGTTTACAAACACGCTAAAAAGAAACGCCGTCCCAAGGTAAGACAGCCCACGATCGCGGGCTGCCTGAAGCTCATAGCGGGGTTTGGGAGGCGCAAGAGGATGCTGTGGCGTCAATGGGTTCATCTATTCATGTGTTGGGATAACGGGGCGTCAGAGGCTCGCGCTTCAATCAAGAACTGCGCACCGTTTCTGATGCGCAGCTTTTTCTCTTAACTTAGGGATTTATGCAAATGTTAATTCTGGTTCCGTAAAGTCAGCTGCATTCGCAGCCAGAACCTTCACCAGATCTCCGGACCCATAGGCAATGTCTACATCCGTACCGTTCTGAGTGATTGTTAGGTCGACAAACTGCAAACCATTGAACTGGATCGCGTCATCGGCAACATCGTAGCCACTGATCGTGTCTGTCCCACCTCCTGCAGTGAAGATAAAATGATCAAAACCATCACCGCCCTCAAGCGCATTGTTTCCTGGCCCATCAGTTTGGATTTTGGCTAGGGACCCGAAGGCTTGTACTTCGGAAACATGCAGGAATTGATTGCTATGATTGATACGTATAAATTGCGCATCCTGATGTGAGCTCAAATCAAGATCGTGCACACTATCAGGTGTCGCGCCTGAGATCGGGGCGTATGTGTGCACCACAGAGCCTGAAGCATTCAATAATGTCACCGTCGCACCGTCGAGACGCGCGGCTTGAGAGCTGTCGATATTGGTGATTCTGACACTGGAGAGTGAATACTCCCCACCCAGGTCGATCTGAAACCACTCGTTTGCTCCGTCTAAGGTATGCGCATAGTTGTCACTACCCGATAGTCCATCAACAATTTCAGCATTCTCGCCACCCCAGGCGGAAGTGCTGGACGTAACTGATACAAAGCCCCGCAAGGCAGCGGTAAGGTCAAGAGAGTGCCCAGCAATCTGGCTAATCGCCTGTCCATTCGATCCAGAGGACCCGAAGGCCTGTACCTCGGAAACATGCAGGAATTGATTGCTATGATTGATGCGTATAAATTGCGCATCCTGATGTGAGCTCAAATCAAGATCGTGCACACTATCAGGTGTAGCGCCTGAGATCGGGGCGTATGTGTGCACTACAGAGCCTGAAGCATTTAATAACGTCACCGTTGCACCGTCGAGACGCGCGGCATAAGAACTGTCGATATTGGTGATCCTGACACTGGAGAGCGAAAACTCCCCACCCAGGTCGATCTGAAACCACTCGTTTGATCCGTCTAAGGTATGCGCATAGTTGTCACTACCCGATAGTCCATCAACAATTTCAGCATTTACGCCACCCCAGGCAGAAGTGCTGGACGTAACTGATACAAAGCCCCGCAAGGCAGCGGTGATGTCAATTGTATCCCCGTTCGCTTGAACACTATCAGCAAACTGCTTGTCTTGAATATCCTGATAATCCAGAATAGTACCATCGGCGAATTCGAACCAGTCAACTTGACGATCTTGCGCCCAGGATTCCGTGCGGAATACTTCCTCGATCGTGATCGACCCGGTGCCATTGGTGAAACTGATCGTCAGATCCTTGTAACCGTCACCATCGGTATCGGTATCCGTGATAAGGAGATCGTCCAGCCTGATGCCTGCCGCAAAAACAATGCGGTCGTTCTGATAGTTACCCCACTCAAGGATCCGATCATCGCCCTGATCTTTGTCCACAAGATAGGTGTCATCGCCATAGCTGCCAAGGTAACGATCATTTCCTGCACTGCCAGTGAAAGTGTCGTTGTTTTTGGTACCCTCGAGAACGTCATCACCAGCCGTGCCATTGTGATACACCGCTGTCATGAAATCCTCATGGCTCAAGACAGTGCCATCGTCGAATTCGAACCAGTCAACTTGGCGATCATGCGCCCAACTCTGCGTACGGAATACTTCCTCAATCGTGATCGAACCCGTTCCGTTAGCAAAGCTGATCGTCAGATCTTTCTGGCCGTTGCCATCCGTGTCGGTCGCTGCTGCCTGGAGATCCGCCAAAGTGATGCCAGCTGCAAAAACAATCCGGTCGTTCTGATAGTTACCCCACTCAAGGATCCGGTCGTCACCCTGATCTTTGTCCACAAGATAGGTGTCATCGCCATGACTACCACGATAGAGGTCATTTCCTGCACTGCCAGTGAAAGTGTCGTTATTTTTGGTGCCTTCGAGAACGTCATCACCAGCAGAACCGTTATGATACACCGCTGTCATGAAGTCATCATGGCTCAAGACAGTGCCATCGGCGAATTCGAACCAGTCAACTTGGCGGTCATGCGCCCAGCTCTCAGTACGGAATATTTCCTCAATCGTGATCGAACCCGTTCCGTTGGCAAAACTGATCGTCAGATCTTTCTGACCGTTACCATCGGTGTCGGTCGCCGCTATCTGAAGGTCGGCCAAAGTGATGCCCCAATCAAAGATGATCCGGTCATTAACAAAATTTCCCCACTCTTGGATTCGGTCATCGCCCTGATCCTTGCTTACGAGGTAGATGTCATCTCCTTCGGCACCTTTGAGACTATCATTGCCATCTCCACCAACTAAAATGTCATCTCCAGAAGAACCTGTCATGGTGTCGTCTCCACCATGACCCAACAAAATCGTTGCTACTGGATCAGCAATTTCATTTGCCGTGGCATCTCCCTCAAGTATTGGGCCAATATTGAAAGTTGTTTCAATGTCGCCACGGTCGATATCTGTGAAATTTGCTGCTACCAGAGCTCCAATTTCCGGAAAATCAACCTGGAATGACCGGAGAATATTAAGAGCGTCCAAATCTGTGCCGTACCCGTCAGTACGGAACATCTCTATCAAATCTATGACCAGCCCCTTCACGTTTCCTTCCACTTTGTCAGTGAAAGGGTCATAATAAATGTTCAGGAACGGAGCCAGCGCGCCGACATCCGCGCTATCACCCTCTGTTGACTGAATGGACCAGGCAGACTGGGCCAAAAAGCGCGTCGTCATATAATCTTTTACTTCAGTATACGCCTGCTCTAGTTGCGTGATCACGGCTTCATCTAGAGATGCAATCAAGATATGCTCGGGAGCAATAAAGTTGGAAGCGTCGCGATAGTCTTGCCCCATTATTTTCTGCAAAAATGCAAATTTTGTCGGCGCGAAATCGGGCGATGTGGTTTCGCTGGCTTCAGCGCTGATGCCAATGCCTCTTGTGCCATTGATATTCGCCGCGCCTAGGAAGCCACCTGTTGAATTCACGACTACGCTGTGACTGAAGCCAGTTCCCCCCAAATTGACCAATTCTGGTACAGCGAACCCTCTTTCATTTGCCCAGTCCTGAATCTCTTCATCGGACAATTCGGCCCCTGTTTGCATCCCTGGAACAAATACATAACCCGCAATGTCAGGCAAATCAGCTTCGAACGGCTCTCCAACCGGGTCGACCAGTTCAGGATGCTCGTCCAAATAAGTTTGCCACTCCTGGGAATCATAGGCAAACCAGGCACTTAGATTTGGCGCGTCCTCCATCCAAATTGCATTTTCGACTCCCGCCCAGTCGGTCAGAAAGTTATCAAAATCTGCTGAATATGATGTGAAATTACCTGCCCTGGCCTGACCGATAAGCCCTTCTGCCGAAGTTTTCAAATTGGCGTCCTGTGTCATTCCAACCCAAAGATCCGGAATTTCTCCCAGCCCCCGAAGTGTTGGAAGTTTAAACACGTCCTGATCGTAGGTAAAACCTTCAGGTATGATGTAGCTCGTCTCAACTTGCGACACGTTAAGCAACACTTCACCGGATTCTGTTGTGGTACCGTCGGCAAACGTTACAGTGCTAGTCTCAACTATCTGATTTCCGTTCACTTCTGTATTCGGCGGGGTCTCGGTTACATTCAGACTAATTGATGTCACACCAGCTTCGGACAACGTTTTCAACTCACCCGCATCGCTGATCCCGTCCCCGTTCAGATCCTGCCACAAAAGCAGAGACCCAAATGATGTATCCTGAACGTCTACAACTCCATCCCCGTTTGAATCAAACGCCTGCAGTTCTTCGTATCCTGTTTGCGTATCCGAGCCGAAAAGCTCTGATATGTCGTCAACTTGTCCATTTCCATTTACATCAATGGCAAGAAGTGCGTCATCCTGACTAACCCAACCAGTTTTCTCCGCAAAGCCATCACCATCAAGATCAAAGTGCGCGGTTGAACCATCCAGAGCCGTCAGTTCGATTCCGTCGCCATCAAGATCAATAACCAGAGGGTCAATTGGAATCATGTTGAAGAGGTCTTCGAGATTCGTAAGCCAGTCTTGAAAAAGCTCTCCCCAATAGTCTCCATCGCTAAGAACGGTCCCGATAAATTTCGCGATGTTTGTTAATCCGTCATAGATACCGTAGGCCGCCCAAGCAGAACCAACCAATGAACCCACTACAGGACCGAAAATAGCAGACGCGCCAACAGTTGTTACTGTAATAACTGCCGCACTCAGAACCGCTGCAATACCAAACTGCAAAACGGCATCATGAAAATCGTCCCAACCCCCTCCGTCAATTCCAGTCTTTATCGCATCATAAGCTAAGTTCAGAAACTCAGCTGTATCGCCTACGAAACCTCCGCCAACTCCTACCATCACTGAACTGAATGAGTTCGCCATCGCTGAAAGGTTTGAGCTGTCCAGTTGGCCGAGGTTCGAAACCAGTTGTCCGGGATACGTACTTATGCCTTCAGACAAACTGGTTATCGAGCTGATTGCGGAATCGAATTTTGCCGTTGATAGCGCGCCACTTTCATTTGAACTGAAATTTGCGAGGGCATTCTGGAAGACTGACGTTAGGCTTTCTGTATCTCCAATCCCTGTACTTTTAGCGATATCAAAGTTCAGGCCGATTCCGATAGCTGAAATCTTCCCGCCAACATTGGCGGCCGAAGTCCCGCTCGCAACAACATCGGCGCGAAGCGCATCAAGTTTTCCAAGAATATTGTCATATTGTGCTTGCGAAAGGTCATTGGATGACAAAGCAACATTTGCAAGGTTTTCCACCGCATTGAAACGTGCCTGAGTATTTGAATTCAAACCCACATCCAAAGGTGTAGTATTGAAATTGTTGATATAGCTATCAAGTCCGCTGTTAGAAACGGCGGCCGCGTCTGTTGGGTCAATCCGCTTCAAATTCCAGGCACTCTCAAGAACAGCGGAATAATTGGTTACACCAGCAACGGTTAAAGGTTGTCCATTGTAAATCTCAGTACCTTTAGAGACTTCTGTCGCGAAACGCTGCAGGTCAAACAATGCTGTGCGTTGATTGTCCGGAGATAAAGAGGAATCGGTTAGTATTGAATCGATTTGGTCACTTATAAACTTCGTGTAACCAGGATGGCTCCCATTGTGCACGGCGGCGCCAAACCCAGCGTCGGTAAAAAGAGTGCTGCCATTTGCTGTAGCTTCCTGAACCTGGGTAGCAGTAGTTTCATTCGCAAAAAGCGCTATTGAATTGCCTTCCATGTTCAATGAAAGACCCTGACTTTGGCCATTGAAAAGCGCGGTGAGCGCAGGCCCTATTGTAATGTTGTCAAAAATCTCCCGAGGGAAAATATGATGAATCTGGAAACCAAAAATTGCTGACCCTTCAGACATTTACCTACCTCTTCTTGATTGTTTTTATACTACTACCCGACACTCACCACGCGACATCGGGACAACCCGAGCCGACGCGTCACCTTGGCCTCGCGTAACGCCTCTACAAGACCACTACTGAGGAAAAAGGCTCGCGTAACCCTTGGTTCGATCCAAAGATCCACCCCTTCCAGCGCTGTCTCATTCACGGCTATATCGTCATGTTTGACATCAAGCGGAAGACGCCAGATATCCTGAGTTGGATATGGTTTTCTTGCATTTGGCGAGTGCGCGGACTCAAACGCGTCTTTTGTTTCTCCGAAATTCAGACAAAAATATTCACCTTCGACCAGAGTAACCCGGTCAAACTGAAACAGCTTTGTCGGATACAACGACGTCTGACCCAGGTTGAACTGGCCGAGCACATCCGCAAACACAGAAGAAACCGTCCAGAACCCGCCAGCATTAAAAATATCCGGCTGTTTCTTGTGCTTTTTATCAGGGTACTTACCAAACATTTCTTTAGGAAAACGATCAGCGGGAAACGGTACCCCTTCCTGATTTCGGCGTGCCGTATCAATTGCTCGCTCTGCATTTTCCAGATAAACATCATGTATAAACGACTTGGTCATACCAGCCGCCATCATCGCGTGGCTTACCCAGACAATATCTTTACTTTTTGTCATTGGGCGCGTCCTTCGGTTAGAAACTTTAAACCTTTATTGCTGAAGTGGTGCATCCTCATCTTCTCAGCCTCATTCCCTGAAGAGGGAGTGAGATGCCTTAAATCAATAACGATATCGTTCCGAGTATTCGCGTCCTGAAGGTATTCACCACATTCGGGCAAATACCCGCCCTGAAAGATCGGGGTGTTAGAGTCTAAATCAACAACATAATTCATTGGGGTAATCTCTGTCTTTCGTTGGTTCGCTGTGACTATCATCATTTGCTCAGCATCCGGTGCCTGTGCTTTGAGAAGAGCCAGACACCGATGCCATAACCGACAGTAGTGCCTTGCGACCAGCGTCAGAACAAGTCCGCCATGCGGGATTTCTGAAACGCGGTTCAGCCTTGTGTGGCCCAGCGAAGCGATGGGATGCGCCACGTTCACCCATAAATTCGGGTAAATTAAAAGGCTCGCGAAAGTTTAATTCATTTTCAGATTTCACCTTTTGAGACGGAATTATCTGTATCGACCAAATTAACAAAATCTACGCGCCCCATGCTTTGTTTATTGCGAAATATCAGAATCAATAACCTGCTCTTATTTCGCGACCGTAGTACAACCTTTGGTCGATATCCACTTCAAATAATCGTGAAGTCAGAAAAATAATTACTTCGCTAAATATCTAAGACCATACATCATAAAACAAGAAAGAGTATTGTTTTGGGAGGTAAATTAGTATTATTTTCAATATTTTCTCTGATTCCTAGATCGCGATCTATTTTTTTACCCACCTCAAGTACGCTATCAGAGAAAATTTGAGTCCGTAAATTTCAATTCGCCGAACACAGCTCTTAGCTGTATTGCTACTTTTTGTCGATTTCTCTGAATAAGCTTCAAAAGTAGAGTGAAACGACGTTAGCTGAGAGTCACGATCCGGCGGAAGCCTGTTCGCCGACGTAGGTGGCATGATATTCATTTGAGTGTTCCATCGCTCAACACTCGCGAGGATTTGGCATCTGCCAGTCGCGCGGCCAGATTTCGACCGTCTCTTTTGTGCATCCAGCTTCCGCAAGAGCGTCACTCCATGCGGGGCCGGTCGCTGGCACCGGGATCGATCGTAGAAAAAGCACAATGCATAAAGAATATGCCAGACCTGCCAACCTTCGATCAATTCTCCGAATGTAAACTGCAATCACCAAGAGAAATGCGGAGAAGATCATTAGGAACCAACAAGCGACAATGAGCCACAAAGGGGTGAGGCGTCTGGCCTGGATGTTGACCGAACACGCTAATGCCAAGCAAATCACTGGAATGTAGAAATAGCGCCCTGAGGCATAGCCGGCGGAAATCATTTGGGTCTTGTCACCGAGCGCAGCAATGACACCGATCGAAGCTAGGAACAGCGAAGAGAAAAGGAAGTACATCGCGCTTTTGAGTGCGCCTCGGGAGAAAAGGAAAAGCGCAACAAAAGGCGCGAACCCCAGAACCGCAAAGAGAACCTCAGCGTCTCGCCGTTTTTAGCAACGCGATACGCTGACCATCCCTTTCAACTCCCCGGCGAGGCGATCGAAAGGTGGGGTTTTAACAAAGAAATTCTCGAGATTTCGATCAACCTGTGATAGAAAGAAGACTCCTCGGCCAAGGGCAACCGCAACCGGGGCATCGCGATGCTCCTTTTTATGAAGGAGACATCGTGATGAGGATACTATCGAAACGCCAGTTGAAGGAGTTGGTTCTTTATTCTCCACAACACATCGCACGCCTGGAAAAAGCCAGGCAATTCCCATTGCGGATCCAGCTTGGGCCTAACAGGGTGGGATGGCTTGAGGAGGAAGTTCTGAACTGGCTTCAAAAACGACTGGATGCTCGAACGTAACCAGTAGATGCTCCTAGTGGGGCTGGGGCGACCCGGGCGTGCACATTCCCGGGTCGTCTTTCGTTCTTTGCGTCAGCTTTTTACACACTCAAATTTACACTCTTCCAAGATTCAATCAATCATCTAGGCTGTAGTTATGATCGAAATTTACGAACCGGTTGGCACAGCACCTGAACTAAGACATTCCCGCCTCCTATCGGCGATGCAGACAACGATTGACTACATCAATGAGCATGGCGAAATCGGTCTGACCCAAACCAAAGCGTTCAACCATAAATTCACCCTCTGGGCGGCAGAGAATTTTGATTGGCCAGAATACTCAGCGGTAGAATTGCTGAAGCTCAACAAAGTCCTGAACGAAGATGATGTTCTGCCGGTTCTGGTCGTGCACGATCTTCTAATCTTGATGAAGCTGGGACGCCATTACAAAGGCGCGTTCAAATTAACTGAAAAAGCTAAAACTCTCGAAAATACCCCCGGTGCGCTCTTTGTCAGTTTAGCCGAAACTTATCTTTTCGAATACAACCACGGCCGCACCAGCCGGTTTAATGAGACTGCCCCGGGAAACTGGGACATTTTTCTGAACATCATCAATGTTGAATCGGAAGGCGGTGTATCAGAAGCCGCGTTGGTGAAGATATTCTACGGTCTGGAAAAAAATCCGGACAGCTTTGATCGGGATTATCATATGCACAAAAGCTTTCTGTTCACCCATGTCCTGCGCCCGTTAACCTGGATTGGTTTTCTGGCAGAAACGCTAACAGGCACAGATTATCTCGCACCACGTCTTTATAGCAAAACCCCGCTTTGGCGACTGTGTCTCAAGCTTGACACGGATAACATGGTGCAAAATCCAACCCAGAACTAAGATCTGCCCAGACGGTCGCCCAAGACTCATTCACACCCCTCAAGTTCTACCAATGGACACCGCCGCTGCCGCCGCTCTGCTCCATGCAGCAGAATAAAGGTGATCAAGCACCTTGGGAGGCCTGAAGCTTCCGTAGAACCCATCAATGCACTGCGTCAGGATTGAAGCTGATGCAACACCAGCCTGTTCTTTGACCATTTCCAAAAACCGCGCTTCATTTACCCTGCTCGAAAACACCCAAAGCACCAGTAAGTTCGCCTTAAGGCCATAATGTTGTTTATAGATATCCCGAGCAATCAGTTGCCGATAGAGATCAATAGAAGCCGCATAACTTTTCCGCGCCGCGCGGCTGGTCTTTGGTTCTGTCCCCCGATCCACTTCCAATGCGAAGGCACGATAGCTGCCCCCATAGTCAAGTGCGAACAGCTGATCCGGGATGAGGTTCGCCCTGCCAATGGGAATGGCCAGGGATGCCTTCTTGGCCGCAAGGATGTCATGGGCTGGAATGTAGCGCGCGTCTT
>Ga0316189_10004554_pt1 | contig 13318 bp, 9 predicted proteins | sample LowCovwburrow_MG_FD_204930 | JGI IMG/M metagenome (GOLD analysis project Ga0316189, IMG submission 204930) | Coastal sediment microbial communities from Maine, United States - Lowes Cove worm burrow | ecosystem: Environmental > Aquatic > Marine > Coastal > Sediment | place: USA: Maine... | reverse complement strand
ATAGCAATCATAGCGACCGTACCTGAGCCGTCCATCGTTCTCCTTATCACTTCAGGACTTATTGCATTCGGGGTAGCAAGAAGGAAAGCAAGGGCTTAATAAGGTATCAATGTATCTAGTTCTATTATCAGCCCCGCCATCGTGCGGGGTTTTTAATGTCTTATTTATTCCTGCCTTTGTCCAACGTTGCCACCTGCGCACGTATTCACCAAGAACGACACCACAATCTGCTGACGTTTTCTTTTGCTCGTAAAGCCGGTGTAGCAGTGCCACGAATTTCGTCCATGTTTTGTTTGCTATCATCAATCCACGTGGACTGAAATGATAACCAAGGAAGTCGAATCCTTTTTCTACCTTACCAATGAATGTTTTATCGGGATGTTTCTCTAATTTCAACTGACTGAATGCAGTATTCAGCTGCTTTACCGCACGTCGGCATTTCCAGTTGGGTTATAGAGCGTGGAGCTAGAGTGTTATCCAATATCTGAGCGTCTGTTATCTGGTCAAAAGTTCTCTCTCAGCACACTCAGTCAGAGATCCGCTTCTGATTGATTGGAGACATGTGGTCAATCTTTGTTCCCACTGGAGCCATAAGTTGGCCAAAACGGACAAACTATGGGTTCACGCACAGAATCCAGTAATTAAGACATATATTTAAGACATAGGTTTTTACTAACGACAAGCCGAGGTGATAGTTAAAATCTCGCATGTAAATTTTTACGGCTCAGCCGTTAATATACAAACTATCTCTATTGAATTTTATTTCGTATCCCGTCATGATATGAAAAAATAAGAGGGGATATTATGTCAGACATAACAGTAAAAGGCAGTTGTTTATTCCGCTCAGTGCAATACGAAGTAACCGGACAAACCAAACGTTTCTATCACTGCCATTGTGAACGCTGCCGTAAAGCAACCGGCACCGGTCACGCAGGTAATTTACTCATCACGCCACACACAAGCATTACCTGGCTAAAAGGCGAAGATCTATTGGCGCGTTATAAAGTGCCTGAAGCCGAACGTTTCTATAATTGTTTTTGTAAAACATGCGGAGGTCCGATGCCAAGAGTGGTGCCTGAACTCGACGCAGTACTCATTCCCGCCGGTTCACTCGACACTCCACCACCTATAGCACCACAAGGTCGTATCTTTTGGGATTCAAAAGCAGATTGGTCATGCAGAGATAACCTGCCAGTGTATGCAGAATACCCGGCAGAATAATTTAAAAATAAAAATAAAAATGGAAAAAGAAAATATCTTTGCATCAATACCAGAGCATCTTGACGATGAGCTTATTCAATCTTTATTCAAAAATGAAAAAATAAATATAGAACGTATTGTATCGAAAGGGCATACTTCGCCAGATACTGGTTGGTACAATCAAACGACGAATGCCTATCCTATCAAACCTATGTCTATAATACCTATATCCACTGTTCACCTGCCGCCTAAGATAAATTTATTTAATCTATCATGCACTTCATTTACCTTGAGGTATGGATGACTAAGTGAGTATCTCGAGATTTTCGAGCAGAAAATGTATTTTCAGGTATTTTGCCAGCAAATTGTCGTCTAATGTTAAGAAGTTTGCTGCTGAATGCATTATCCTATGTGAACTTTTCGGCAAGGCAAAGCACTAACGACGATGATGAAACTTATACCGGTTATATTTGTTCTCTTGTTAGCGGCTTGTTCGGGCAGTGGCGGCGATAGTGCTGCGCCGAATACGGATGTTATCGCTATTTCCCTGACTTTGAGTCGAGTGACCCAGGTTGGTCTGGATGATGTTAATGTGGCTGCCAGGGTGACAAAGGATGGTGCATTGTTATCAGGCATTACGCCCGTGGTAACTGCTGGTACTGGTGTGCTCTCTACGATCACAGAAACCTCAAACGGTGTTTATAATTTCACCGTTTCTCCTGAATCAACAGGTGAGATTCCTATCACTGTCTCTTACGCGGGCACATCTGTTTCGACTACAGCGTTGTCTCTTTTTTCTATTAATGAAGCGTGGGGACAGCCGATAAGTGTCGCCGGGCTGGTTAATACAGAAGGTTACGAAGATGGGCCTTCAATCAGTGCGGATGGTGAGTGGTTATTTATTCAGACCGGCCCTATTTATTTTAGCGGTTTGGCTTATTACTCCTCACCAGCAGGTTGTAATGGCACATTGGTTGGTTGTACAGGTACGACTCACGCTGAGTGGGTTTTTGATGCAATAGGTCCGCATGCCGCACCCGAACGCCCGGGATTCTATGACAAACGAATCGTGGCAGGTACGATTAATCATTTCACTGATTTTAATGGCGGGATGGAGATATTTAGTCCACCAACCTTGTTCTATGGTTTTAAACGTCAAACGGATGGTTCTTATGCACAGCCTTTTCGCGTTTCCGTTAACGATAATCAAGAAGCTTTACTGAATCCTTATGGTATTTATGCACGTCTTGATTCCTCAACAAAGGCGACTGTCCTGTTTGCCTTTAATGACCCAACGGATGAATTAGGCGACGGAGGGCATGATATCTATAGTGCGCCGATTACACTCGGCGTAGAAAATGATTTAGTCACTTTTACGACAGCGGCAGGGATGACACGGGTTTCAACGAATTCTACCGTGCTTAATTTCCCTTCTCATCTAGGGACGCAGGGAAACCCTCAACTCTATTCACAGACGGATGGTACCGTGGATTCAGTATGGGTGGACAATGAAAAAAATCAAGATCCTGCATTAGATTTGTTTTATTCTGAACTGACCGCCGGAACATTCCCCAGCGGGACATGGAGTGCTCGAACGCAGTTGCCAACCGATAAATTAGATTTACCCGGATCGAATGAAGCCATGCCATTTTTTGATGGCAAAACACTTTTTTTGAAACGAGATAACAACATTGTTTCAGCTGATTATTTAGGCGGGCAATATAGTGCAAGCGCTTCATGGACGACGACAAAAAATGTCCTGGAAGGGGATAACTCATGCACGACCATTGGTTGCATCTCTGTACTTGGCGAGCCCAGTCTTGCTGTGGTTGCTGGAAAGACATATCTCTTTTTCGCTTATGCCGTTTTAAGGCAGTTTGATGGTGGGGAATTTGGTGATTTGAATATTCAGATAGGCGTGGTTGAAAAAAAATAAACGTCAGTAAAATGGATATTAAATTTACCCTTATGCCGCCTATAAACGCATCGAGTAAGTGGCAAATTGGTCGTGTATCCCATTACTAGTTGATTGGAGTATCAACGATTTTATACTTTTGTCTTTGTTTGCTGTTACGACCGCTCATCATTTCCTTGTATACATTTATCCTGAGAACTAGTAGGTTTATTGTACTTAATTAATTTCATTGGCTTATCAAAACAGTGGATGATACGTGGTTTTTATTTATAAAATACATTAAGTTATATAAATAACTAATTGATATCTAATTGAATTGTTTATTATTTTTGTTGCGTGTGAGGTGACGGTTACTTGCTCAGCTAAAATTTTTAACGGAAAAAAATAGATACTAAACGTTGGCATTGGAAGTAAACACAGTATGAATAATAAAAAATCATTGAATCGCCATATCGCGAATAACAAAATTTCGCGAAGATCCCTGCTTAAAGGTCTAGGACGAGGCATGGCAGGGGGGCTGTTTTATTCATCCATATCCAGTCCGATTGTTCAAGCAGCTTCATTATCGCCAGCTATTTTGAAAGGTGTTTTAGGCGATCCACTCGGGAATTCTGAGCTTTTTTCTTTAGGTGTTGCCTCCGGCGACCCGTCTGCAAGTTCTGTCACGCTCTGGACGCGTTTAGCGCCTGATCCGCTAGGCAGCAGCGATGGTGGAATGGGAGGCGCGCCTGTCCCTGTACAATTTGATCTCGCTACTGATCCAGCGATGATTAATATTGTCGCGACCGGTGACCTTACGTCACTGGCTGAAAATGGCCATGCAGTGCATGCCGATGTTTATGGTCTTGCCTCAGATACCTGGTATTACTATCGGTTTCGTGCACTGGGTGAAACCAGCAGAATCGGTCGTACGCGAACGTTTCCTTCTGCCTCTGACCCTACCGAGCATATGCAGTTTGCACTTGCGTCCTGTCAGAATTACAGAGATGGATATTTTACGGCTTATCGCGACATGCTCAATCACGATATTGATTTTGTTCTGCACGTGGGTGACTACATCTATGAAAATGGCAGTTCTCAATATGACGTGCTTCCTGGCAGAAATCATGAAAATTTTGAAGCTTTTTCAGTGGAGCACTATCGCAGGCGATACGCACAATACCGCCTGGACGCAGATTTACAAGACGCGCATGCTCAATTTCCTTTTTTAGTGACCTGGGATGATCATGAAGTCGATAATAATTATGCCGGCTTGATTGCGGAAGAGAATAGCCCCACCCAGGGCGTGGACCTGTTTGTACGTCGATTGAATGCGTACAAAGTTTATGCTGAAACCATGCCGCTACGTCCGCAAAACAGGCAGCTTGGCTCGGGTGGTTTGGAGATTTTCCGGCGTCTGGATTTTGGTGATCTCGCCAGTATCAATATCCTGGATACCCGGCAGTATCGAACAGATCAACCGGGTGAGGACAGTTGGGTATCAGCTGACCCTGATTCAGCGGTATTAGAGCAGGTTTTAAGGCAGACTATATTCGATAAGGCTGGTATGGAAAATGACTCTTGCACGATGCTGGGGGCTTATCAGGAAAGCTTATTAAAACAAAGCCTGACATTTTCTAATGCACATTGGAATATTCTTGCGCAGCAATTAGTGATGTCACCGTTTAATCAAAGACGTGCTATTGAAGCAACCTACTTGTATTCAAGCGGTACGCCTGTTGAATTGAAAGAAAACATTCAGTTAGCGATTAGTCGTGTGAGCGATATACTAAATGCGGATTTCTGGGATGGCTGCGCCGCTGCCAGAAATCGTTTACTGAATGACCTGGATACGGTGAGACCGAATAATCCGGTTGTATTGAGTGGCGATTTCCATTCGGCATGGGCATCACATTTACATAAAAACCCGACGGATACCGGTACTGATTTGTTAGCAGTAGAATTTGTGGCAACGTCCATCTCTGCAGCATTTGGAAACATTGACCCACGTGCGGCTGATTTTGTATTCAAAAAATGTTTACCGGAAAATCAGCATATAGAATATTTTAATGGTTTATACCGTGGTTACAGTTTGTGCGATGTGACACGTGAACGTTGGCAAACCCATCATCGCATCGTTCAGGGTAATAAATGGTCACCAGATCCAACTGCATTGGTCCCAAAAGCAGATTCAATCGTCACCACCGAATCTGTGTATGAAATTGCCAGTGGTTTTTCGCAGCCGGGTAGTGGTGAGCGTTTGAAAAAGATTCTTTAATAGTACAAGTGAAGGTGTAGTAGAAGTAGTTTAGTAATGGGTAAGTCTAAACAAAGTAGAAGTCGTTTTGAATAGATACGGCGGTGGTAGACAAGATCTCTCACATTCGTTCGAGATGACATTCCTGTCTAACTAGTCGTTCATCTTATAAAACAGTGTTTCGTACTGGTCGGTAACGCTTTCCCAGGAATAAACCGTTTTAACTCTTTCCATGGCAAGTTCTCTGAGATTTTTTATTTTTTCGTTGTCATTTTCTAATGTGTTAATCACATCGGCGAGAGAGTTAATCAAGTCATCTTTAGAAAAAGATAAACCGGCATCTGCAATAACTTCCATATTCGCCGGTGTATCACGCACCACTACGCAGTTACCAAAAGCCATTTGATCTAACAGCACCGGTCGTGTTCCATCAATGCCGGCGGGTAAGACAAAGTAGGAGCAGTGTGCGCTGATTTGACGATAATCATCGCCGAATAGATACCCCGTGACGATGATGTTTGGCTGGTCTTTTGCAATGGCGTCAACCTTCAGTTTATATTCATCGACATAAGGAGCATCGCCAACAATGACTAATTTTTTCCTGGAGTTGGATTGTAAATAAGCATCCATCAGAACATCGGCACTGTTTTCCGGTGTCATGCGACTGACAAATAAAATATAGTTGTCTGATTCGAGTCCGAATTTTTCCAGAACAGTGTGGTTTGAAACTTCTTTTTCTCTTGGCCAGATATTTGCGCCATAAGGAATAAACAAGGTGTCACGCTGGAATAAATCCATGTAACGGCGTTTGATGACACCTGAGTCAGCAATAATAACGTCAGCAAAACGGGCGGCGATTTTTTCCGACCAGATCAGGTATTTTTTTGCGAAGCCTTGCCATTTTTCACGATTGAAATCAGCACCATCGACATTTAGAATAACTTTCTTTCTAAACAAGTGAGCCAGCAGCACAAGCGGGCTGTTACCAACAATCACGATATAAAAAATATCATTACCGGAAAAAATAGCGTGAAATAAAGAGAGAAAGGTATGGCTTAATGTATCCAGAAGTTTTGATGGAATGGAGGGTAGGGTGACAATCTTTACCCCCTTATAGTTGTTTTCTTTTTTATTAAAGTGATGGCTACGGTTATAGACCGTTACTTTGTGGTCGCGCTCAGCAAGTCGTACGGCAAGTTGTTCGTAAAACGTTTCGAAGCCACTGTAAGTCGCAGGAATGCCTCGGCTACCAAGCAATGCGATACGAAGTGGTTTTTTGTTTTTGGTTCTAATTTCAGCGGGGGTCATGTGTAAATTAGCTTGCCTTGTCCAGTCGACGAAGTTTCCATATATGCTGGCTGTAGTTTAGCATTTCTCTGCCTCTTGATGCGTTAAGTGTGAGACTGTAAATGATAAAACGAAGTAAAAATCCAGTGCTTAAAATAGCGCGAAATAAGTACCAGTGACGACCACGGTTATGTTCAAAAAATAACTTCGCGACACCGTCTATCCAGCGCGTAGAAGGGAGATCTTTTCCTTTCTGTGTGCCGCCTTGTAGGTGGACAATGCTTATATCAGGCAGGTAGGCAACATAGATGCCAGCAGCAGTCATTCGACTTCCCCATTCTACGTCTTCCCCATATAAAAAATAGGATTCATCAAAGCCACCGGTTTGTTGGAAGATTTCCTGACGTAAAATGGTACAGGCACCACATACCCATGCAACCCGCCCATAGGGTGAAGCGATACTGCCGTCTTGCAGGAATAAGCCGTGAACTTTAGTGGGAAATAACTTGTTGATAAAAAAAGCATGCACGGTGACGGCGAATAATGTTGGCATACCACCGGCATCACCTACCTGGTGTCGTCCATCAGGAAAAGTAAGCCGGCAACCTGCAGCACCAATTTCTGGTGCGACATCCATTTGTTGCTGAATTTTTAATAAAGTATCGGGTTGCTGTACCAGGGTATCTGGGTTCAACAAGCAAATGAGAGGTGCTAGCGCTTGTTTCATACCCTGATTATTGGCTTTGGCAAATCCAAGGTTTTCTTTGTTTGCGGTGACTTTTACTTCAGGAAAACGTTGTTTCAGCACCGACACGGTGTTGTCTGCTGAAGCGTTATCAATGACGATGACTTCGTAAGTTATGTCGCCAGCGTTTTGATATAGAGAGTGCAGGCAATCTGCCATCATTTCTGCGCAATTCCAGGTCACAACGATTACGCTGATTTGTGGATTCTCAGGGCTCTCGTTGCCAGTAAGGTCTGTCATTTTATGGTTCAAGACTGTTATCTTTTTATGTGTTATTAGCAGCGCTTATTTTAGGTTGTTTCGGCGCATAGCGCATCGCAATGGCACCTGATAAACCCATCAGTGTAAAAATAAGAAATGACACAGTAACAGAAATCCTGAAACCGGGTGAAACCATACCGTGTGCAAGGTGAGCTAACAAACCTGCACTGATGCCGATCAGTATTGCTTTTGGAATTGGCGGAGCGCGTGGTGCGATTTTCCAGGCAATTCGCATGGTGATGAAAAAGGGTGCAATGAAAGCAATAAAACCGATAATGCCAACTTCTGTGATAATCCATAAATGCAAATTGTGCACTACATGCTGATAACCACTGAAAATACGTGAATAACCAGTGGTGTCATAACGTTTGAATGAATCAGCAAAGTTGTTTAAGCCGATACCTGTAGCAGGATATTGTTCGATAATGGATAGCGCTGCGTAGTTTAGAGGCATCCGTGAAGCGGAACTTTTATAGTCGGTATGGGTGAAACGTTTTTCAATAACCGGGTAGGCAAAATAAAGCATAACGGTCAGAAAACACCCGAGGATAAAAATAACTGAACCTGCTTTTACTCGAACGATACGTTGTCCATAGATAAAGACAAAAACAATCGTGAGCGAAAAGGGGAAGGTTAGCCATGAGCCTCTGGATAGGGTTGTGAGTACCCCGCCAATACAGGCAGCGAAAGCCATCGCATACCACAAGCGATGTATCTTTGGCTGTTTGCTTAAAGCCAGTGCCAACATGATTGGTGCAAGAATTTCAAAAAAGTAGCTGAGGATATTCGGGTGCCCCAACGTACCCGTGGCACGACTGGCAATATAACCAATATTCTGTCTAACAATCTCTTTTTCCCCGAAGATATCCAGACCGAGATTTCGATGTAAGGTATATTGTGCGGCGGCCAGTCCTGCCTGAATGAAAACTTGTACGGATAAAATAAACACCCATAATTTAATCAGCCGTTCACTTTGCAGGCTCATGGTTGCTAACATGGCAAGCACTAAACATAAGAGACGAATCCATTCTAGCCCGGCTAGTCCTATGTCTTTAGCGTTAACAAGTGATAAAAGAGGTAGGGTTAAAAGCACTAATGCCGCCCAGCCTAAAGGTGGATAGATTTTTATAAAGTGTTTTTGTGCGCCGATACTGTGTCGATAGGCCCAGACAAAGAAAAAAACAAAAAGAAGAATAACGGTGATATTAATGGTGATGCCTGATGCACCACCGACATGGTGACGATAGAAGAGATTGGCATCGATGTTAAGTGGTAGTGAAAAAGCTATGGCGGCAATCAGAAGCGATGCTGTTAATTTATCATCATGTACCCATACAATAAGTAAAATGGGCAGTATGGCGATGGCAAGTGAGCCGAGTACAATGGCGGTATTAGACATATTGCCAAGGGTTGTAGCAACGGCTGCAGCAATGCCGCCTACTAAGAGACAGAATGTCAGGTTAATATAAAAACGGAGTTGTTTCGACGGCGGCTTTTGTTGAAAGTAATCGGAGTAATCCATTTCAATATCGTCTTGCGCAAATGTATATCAGGTGTTTTTTATCAGAGCAAGCGATAAAGCCAGCTTGGGATATAGTGTGGTTTTTTATTCAGCACAGCGCCAAGAAGGTTGACATCGGCAGACTCCAATTTACTTTTGGTTTCTTTTGCGACTTGCCAACGTGTTTCTTCTGCCTTTAATACCAGTAAAACACCATCTGTTGCAGCAGCCATGATACCGGTATCAGGGTAGGGCAGCACGGGTGGAAAATCTACGATGATGTGTTTGAATGCTGATTCAAACTGAGATAATTGTTCTTTCGCTGCTTTCATTAATGGTAAAGGCGTTGCTAATGCTTCAGCAACAATGGCAGATACGCCAGTAGCAGGGAGTTCTACAATGCATTCGTTTGCATCAGCTTCTTGTTTTGCAAATGCTTCAAAGCCTTTTTTGGGTGAAAGTTCAAAGGCTTTTTTTAATACAGGTGTCCGACAGTTCGCTTCAATTAACAGTACCGGTTCACCGCTACGCTCTTGAATCATTATTGCTAGTCCAAGCGCAACCGAGCTGGTTCCAGCGCCTGAATGACAGCTGCATACACCGGTGATATGAGGTTTGTCATTTCCCATTACCGCATCAAAAATACTTGATTGTTGTAATTGATTGCGCAATGCCAGGTCATTAGCGAGAGGGCCATGACCAAGTGTAGTTTTATGACTTATCATGGCTTGCCTCAATTTTAGGAATCATCATCAATAGTTGAGTGCCTAAGATACGTTCAACATCCTGAGTTTCGCGGAATGTTTGATTAAAATATTCAGTGATAGCAGAAAAACCAATACCTAAAAACAGTCCGAAGAAAGCAGCTAAAGAGACAATGAGCGTTCGTCTGGGGTAACTTGGTTTAATTGGCGGAACAGCTTTAGTAATAAGCCGAATACCTGAAATTTTTCGGCGATCTAAAGCATCTGAAACACGCAGCTCTTCTGCTTTTTTACTGTAAGTCAGGTAGTTTTCTTCAGCGATGTTTCTTAGACGCTGGAGTTCATCAAGTTGACCTGTTTTTCGGGTCAATAGATTCAGGCGTTTTTGTTTTTCATCGAGCTGTTTTTTCAGGAAATTAACTTCCTGTAACTTTGACACCATATTGAGTGAGAAAAAAGCCACTAGATTTTTAGCTTTCTGCTCTCTTAATGCCTTGATACTGTCTTCAATTTGCAGCATTTCATGTGACTGAGCCGTGTGGATGTTGGCAAGGTCGACGCGTTTTCCTATAAGAGCAAGGTATTGCCTGTCGAGTTCAGAAAGATCAGTGCTGGCATTGCCGCTTGATGCCGGCGTTTGAATCCACTCTTTACTGTCTTTCAGAGCATGGGCAACGCTGTTTTTCAGCGAACGATTTTCTTCAAGACGCAGTGTGGAGTCACGATGTTTTGCTCCGGTTTCCGAAATTGATTTTAATAGAATTTCTTTTTCAAGTTCGATGTTTGCAATGCTGGCGTTAACGCGGAACTTGGATAATTCGGTTTCAGCATTATCCAATGCTATCTGATAGGTTGAAGTTTGTTCGCGATAAAAGGATTCAGATTGTAAATTACGGTGCACTTGAATATATTTTGAAATAAATTCATCAGCGAATGTGTTGGCTGCAAGAGCGGCAAACTCAGGGTCTGTCCAACCAAACGATACTCTTATGATGGTTGTGTCTTCCAGCGCTTCGACAGCAAGTGAAGAGCCTAGTGCCTGCAGTAACTTTTCATCATCACTTAAACGGTATTTAAAGCCCAGCCAGTAGAGGGGTTCGTATAACCAGCCTTTGACAGTACTAAAAGTAGCTTTGACATAATATTTTATAGTCTTGAAAAAACCTTCAGGTGGTCCTGGTGGTTGTAGCATTGGCCGTAGTCGCCCAAGCACGTCGGACGCCAGTTTCTGGCTCTTGAGCATTTCAAGGGCATTGTTAATGTCCTGCCCGCGTTCCTGAAAAAGAATGTTATTACTGCTTGAGATATAAGATTCGATGCCGACTAGTTTTTCTTTACCGACGCTAACCAGTACTTCTCCTTGGGCGACATAGATTGAACTCTGTACAATAACGTAAGAGTACGAGGCTAAGATCGCAAACAGTGTTATCAGGGTAATACGATTTTTGTCCCGAAACATGATGTAGAGAATATCGCGTAGGGATATCCGACTCAGTTGTCTCACAAAAATACTCCGTTATCTAACATAAAAGTGGTTGCTGTAGGTTTCGATTTAAATCGATGTGCGCGGTGCATAAAAAATTATTTGATTCTTTATCTTGTTTTAACGGTATTAACTTGGTAGTTCAAACCGATACTTGTGCCGTTAAACAGAAATAGCTGTCTGAGATATTGATCGACGGCACGGTCTGCTAAGGTAATACCTGTCGGCGGTATGTAAATAGTGCTGTTACCGGGCAGTACCATGTCTTCTTCAATACGGTGTTCATTCATCACGCGATTCAGATTAACGGTTCGTAATTTAGGCTGTTGCTCGTCGTCGGACCAATAGGCAACTCGAACTTCACTGAGTGAACCGGTCGGTAGATGGCCACCAGCTGCAGCAACAGCTTGTAAGACAGTGTATTGTCCTTTAGGTTGGATAACACCGGGGCTGGCGACTTCGCCAAAGACAAAAATTCTGTTACCGGTAACGGTATCAAGCAATAGCGAGACTTCAAGGTTGCCGTATTTTTCCCGGTAGTTAGCATTGATGATTTTCTTTGCTTCATCGATGCTCTTGCCAGAGACTTTTAAACCGTCAAGGTAGGGCAGATAAACAATGCCGTCCGGGCTGACTACCAGTTTTTGAGAACGACCACGTTGCACGCTTGATAATGAAACACGAAGATCATCCAGTCTGGAGGTGAATTTTTCTACGGAGACGGTGATAAGCGGATTTTTGAAAAAGTCGCTGTATTCTTCTTCAAGCTTGTTTGACAGCTCAGAAGGCGTTAAGCCGGCAGCCATGACGTCGCCTTTAAATGGAACGGTGATAACGCCATCCGGACGAATAGTCAGCGTGCGAGGTTCTTCACCGGTGTAATGAAATTCTATTCTTATTCTATCGCTAACGCCCAATCGATACGCATAGGGTTGTGGGTTGTTACTAGAAAGGTAAACGGCTTCAATGATATCACCCGGAACAATAGTGTATTTGGATAATCCTTCAGACATGTCCTGATAAACTTTTTTTTGAGCATCAGCTTGTTCTTTTGGATCGTCGATAGCCAGACTGATTTCACCATCAGGATCACTTTCTGTTGAAGGTCCACCGGGATGTGTACAGGAAAGTAACGGCATGACCAGGAGAGCAGGTAGGATGAATTTTGTCAGTTTGACAATGAATAAAGGTCTGGTCATGTTAATTATTCACAATTACGAGAATGGTCCGTTTGTCGATGGCTAGTGTCAGCTTAATATAAAACGAGTGTTACCAATAATAAAGTAGCCCTCATAATCATAATTTGGCAGCGAAGTATGGGCTAAAGACTAGACTATAAATAGTGTTTAATCAATATTATATGTTTGAAATGTGCGAGACTTCACAGACTGCACGATTCGCGTTGTATTACAATAATTTTCAGCAATATTTTGTTAGTTGGTTTTAATTTTTTCTCACTGTAATTATGACAATATTTTGTTAGCGTGATAAATTAGCCAGGTTCACATATTCTGCTTTTAAAGCGATATTTATTGCATGACTATCAATCTTACTTTTTAGAATACATATCAAAGGACTTCAATGACAAATTCAGCATCTACATCTTCATCATTCTGGAATGACCGGTCAGTTTTTGTAACAGGTGGCACCGGGTTTCTTGGTTCATCATTAATTGCCGAATTATTAAACCGGGGAGCACGTGTTGTTTGTTTGGTTAGAGATCATGTTCACGACAGTGCCTTGCTTCGTTCTGGGTCATTGAATCGTATTAATGTGGTCTATGGTGATTTAAGCCAGATTGATACCATTGAACGCTGTCTGGGTGAATATGAAGTTGAAACTGTCTTTCATCTTGCCGCACAGGCCATTGTCGGGGTTGCCAATAAAAGTCCTGTGCCTACTTTTCAGGCAAATATTGAAGGCACCTGGAATATTCTCGAAGCTTGTCGTCGCATCAATGCATCGTCCGAATTTATCTCACAGATT
>Ga0316189_10004553_pt1 | contig 13318 bp, 5 predicted proteins | sample LowCovwburrow_MG_FD_204930 | JGI IMG/M metagenome (GOLD analysis project Ga0316189, IMG submission 204930) | Coastal sediment microbial communities from Maine, United States - Lowes Cove worm burrow | ecosystem: Environmental > Aquatic > Marine > Coastal > Sediment | place: USA: Maine... | reverse complement strand
GCGGCGCCCACATGCTCTGAGGCTTAACTATTGGGCCGTTTTTCGACCAACCACACAAACTTAACTTCTACCAACCGGGCCCCCTCAGGGGTTCCGGTCTTTTTGCGTCTTCAGTCGGTCAGAACCGCCGGCTGGTGTGATGGGAGGATCGTCATATGCTAGGTAAGATTGATCTCACCTACAGGGAGAGGCTTGATTTTGCAAAAATCGATACCTCAATCCCCGTACCCAACCTGATTGACATTCAGAAGAGGTCTTACAAGACCTTTCTGCAGATGGAAAGGTTGTCAGAGGAGAGAGGGGATTACGGCCTCAAGGCCGTGTTTGAATCCCTGTTTCCGATTGCTGATTTCAAAAAGACCTGCTCGCTTGAGTTCGTCGACTATGCGATCGGCAACTGGGAATGCCGTTGCGGGAAGCTCAGAGGTATCCGCCATAACCGGACTCAATGCAAGTCTTGCGGGCATATGATTCCTTCCGATCAGTATTCCAGCCACCAATTGGTTTGTAATGGTTGCGGCACCCGCAACAACAACCAGAAGGCGATCTGCGATGTCTGCGGAATGTCTGTCAAGCTTAAGGTCAAGTATTCGGTTAATGAGTGCAAGGAACGAGGGCTAACCTATGATTCGCCTTTGAAAGTGACCGTTCGTCTGGTTGTCTGGGACAAGGACGACGAGACGGGCGAAATCATGACCCTGCCGCGCGACATAAAAGAACAAGAGGTCTATTTTGGGGATATACCCCTCATGACTGAACAGGGTACTTTTGTCGTGAACGGAACGGAACGCGTGATTGTTTCACAAATGCACCGTTCGCCCGGTGTCTTTTTCTCGACCACCGACGTTAAGGGTGCCTTCCACGCTCAGATCATTCCCTATCGCGGAAGCTGGATCGAATTCGAGACAGACGCCAAGGGATTGCTTTACGTGCGAATTGACCGCAAACGCAAGTTCGTGGGCACCACCTTTTTACGTGCGCTGGGCAGCATTGACAAGAGCATTCACTCTACCGAGTCGATCCTGCGCAAGTTCCAGGAGCCGGTGACGATCAAGCTGGACGACAACAAGCTTTCGTTCCCGCACTGTAATGGCGCTCTGGGTTGCAAGCTGGCTGAAGATATTATCAATAACAAAGGCGAAGTGATCCTGGCGGCGGGCCGTAAAGTGACCAAGGCCGGTCAGCGCAACATGAAAAAGGCGTCCATCGACTGGTACCCGATCCAAGTGGACTCCATGCCCAAGATCATCTTGATTGCCGATGCAATCAATGAGTCAACGGGTGAGATTGTTGCTGAAGCCAATGCCCTACTCGACGAAGAGTTGCTCGCTCGCCTCTACGAGGAAGAGTTTCAGTACCTTGAAGTGTTCTTCCCCGATTCCGATCTGGCTGGCGATATAATTTCCAACACATTGGCCGCAGATACGATTGGCACGCCCGGTGAGGCCCTGGTTGAAATCTATCGCAAGATGCGTCCCGGCGATCCGCCCACGGTCGATTCATCGCGCAAGCTCTTTGTGCAGATGTTCTTCGACAATCAGCGGTATGATTTCTCCCGCGTGGGACGTCTGAAATTCTGCACCAAATTGGGCCTAGAGAAGGACCTCAGCCAGCGCATCCTCTCGCCCACCGACTTCTATGCCACCATCGGCTACCTGTTGGAGCTTCACAAAGGGGTTGGCATGGTCGACGATATCGATCACCTTGGCAACCGTCGTGTGCGCTCCGTTGGCGAGCTGTTGGAGAACCAACTGCGGGTCGGCCTAGTGCGGATGCAGCGGGCTATTAAAGAAAAGATGAGCCTCTACAACGACCTGAATACCATCATGCCCCACGAACTCATCAACGCCAAGCCGGTGATGGCTTCGGTCAAGGAGTTCTTTGGGTCCAGTCAGTTGTCTCAGTTCATGGACCAAACCAATCCGCTCTCCGAGATCACGCACAAGCGCCGCTTGTCCGCCCTGGGACCAGGTGGTTTGAGCAGAGAGCGTGCGGGTTTCGAAGTGCGCGACGTGCACACCTCTCACTACGGTCGTATCTGTCCGATTGAGACCCCTGAAGGTCCCAACATCGGCCTGATTTCTTCGTTGAGTTGTTTTGCGCGAATCAACGAATTTGGCTTTATTGAATCCCCCTACTATCGCGTGGAAAACGGTTTTGTGGTTCGCGAAGGCAAAGTCTTCAGCCCTGGTGATTCGGGCTTTGAACTCGGCGAGATTGTGACGGTTGCTCAGATTGAGGAAGTCAACAAGACCCTGACCGAGGCGGGCAAGGACCTCTGTGCCTACAAGCCCTACGCCCACTATTTGAGTGCCTGGGAAGAAGATAAGTATGTGATCGCACAGGCCAACTCGACCATGGATGATAATGGACGCATCAGTCAGGATCAGGTGAACTCCCGGTGTGGCGGTGAATTCAAGCTCTTTCCTCGCGAATCCATCAACTACATAGACGTTTCCCCCAAACAGGTTGTTTCTGTGGCAGCCTCGCTGATCCCCTTCCTAGAGAACGACGATGCGAACCGGGCCCTGATGGGCTCCAACATGCAACGTCAGGCTGTACCGCTCTTGAAAACAGAGGCCCCTCGTGTGGGTACCGGTATGGAGCACATTGCAGCAAGGGACTCGGGTGCGACCGTGGTCTGCCGCAACAGTGGGTACGTGGAAACCGTTGATGCCGAGCACGTAGTTATTCGCCTCGAGGGGGCGCACGATGATTACGGCGAGACACCTGACTTCGGCGTGGATATTTACACGCTGGCCAAGTTCAAGCGCAGTAACCAGAACACCTGCTTCAACCAGAAGCCGATCGTGCGCAAGGGTGACTATGTCAAGCAAGGTCAGGTGATTGCCGACGGTGCCTGCACCGACTTAGGCGAACTGGCGCTGGGTAGGAACATTCTGGTGGCGTTTATGCCCTGGCGTGGTTATAACTTTGAGGATGCGATCCTGATTTCGGAACGGGTGGTGAAAGAGGATGTATATACCTCCATCCACATCGAAGAGTTCGAGATCGAAGCACGCGACACCAAGCTGGGTCCCGAGGAAATCACCCGTGATATCCCGAACCTGAGCGAGGAGTTCCTCAAGGACCTGGACGATGCGGGAATCATCCGTATCGGTGCCTCGATCAAACCGGGCAGCATCCTGGTTGGTAAGGTCACGCCTAAAGGCGAGACTCAGCTGACGCCCGAGGAAAAGCTGCTGCGCGCGATCTTCGGTGAGAAGGCCGGCGATGTTCGCGATGCGTCCCTGTATACCTCTCCGGGTATCTACGGTACGGTCGTCGACGTCAAGATCTTCTCGCGCAAAGGCGTGGAGAAAGAGTCGCGCTCCCTTCAAATTGAAGAGGAGAAGACGCTTAAGCTCACCCAGAACTTAAATGATCAGGAACAAATCATTCGCAACCAGGCCATGAACAATATCTTGGGTCAGTTGCGCGATAAGGAAGTCCTGGACGACATCATTGACCCGCGTAGCGGTGAAACCCTGGTCGCTGTTGGCACGCCCATCGACGTGGACAAACTGCGTGATCTCAGCTTTGCCGATCTGAAGAGCATCGACGTGGCAGACCCCAATGTTCAGTTGGAGATTGCCAACATTGCTTCCAAGACCAACCAGCAGATTGAAGTTGCTCACCAGGTCTTCGAAGAAAGTGTCGAAAAGCTCTCGCGCGGTGATGAACTGCCTCCCGGCGTGATCAAGCTGGTCAAGACCTATGTGGCCGTGAAGCGTAAGCTTCAGGTCGGTGACAAGATGGCTGGTCGCCACGGCAACAAGGGTGTTGTCTCCTTGATCCTGCCTGAAGAAGATATGCCATACCTGCCCGACGGTAGCCCCGTTGATGTGGTCCTCAATCCCTTGGGTGTTCCCTCGCGGATGAATGTGGGTCAGATCCTCGAGACGCACTTGGGGATGGCGGCGCTTCGCATGGACCGCTTCTACTCGACACCCGTTTTCGACGGAGCGCGCGAGGCGGATATCAAGGAATTACTGGCCGAGGCGAACTTCTCGGAGTCCGGCAAGACCATCCTCTACGATGGTCGCACCGGCGAGTCGTTCGAGCAGCCTGTTACGGTGGGCGTGCTGTATATCATCAAGTTACACCACCTGGTTGATAACAAGATCCACTCTCGTTCGATTGGTCCCTACTCTCTGATCACGCAGCAGCCTCTGGGCGGTAAAGCCCAGTTCGGTGGCCAGCGTTTTGGAGAGATGGAGGTTTGGGCCCTCGAGGCGTATGGCGCCGCCCACATTCTTCAGGAACTGCTGACCGTCAAATCCGATGATGTTCAGGGACGAACCCGAATCTACGAAGCCATTGTCAAAGGCGAGCCCGTTTGTGAGCCCGGAATCCCCGAGTCTTTCAACGTTCTTGTCAAAGAGCTTCAGAGTCTTGCACTCGATGTTCAGCTCTTTAAGAAGGGCGAGGTAGAGAACTTCAGAGCCCAGACCGAAACCCAGGAAATTTAAGCAGCAAACGGAGGAGCGTAGTATGCAGCGTCATGGATTTTTCAACCGACAGCCTGCTATCAACGAATTTGAGGCGATCAGAATCTCTCTCGCCTCACCGGAAGTCATTCGGTCCTGGTCATATGGCGAGGTAACGAAGCCGGAAACTATCAACTACCGCACCTTCAAGCCGGAGAAGGACGGGCTGTTCTGTGCCCGCATCTTCGGCCCCGTCGTTGACTGGGAATGTCTTTGCGGCAAGTACAAGCGAATGAAGTATCGCAATATCATCTGCGATAAGTGCGGGGTTGAGGTCACGCTCTCCAAGGTGAGACGTGACCGCATGGGCCACGTGGAGTTGGCCGCACCGGTCAGCCACGTGTGGTTCTTCAAGGGCCTGCCGAGCCGTATCGGCTATCTTTTGGATATGCCGCTTAAGGACTTGGAGCGGGTGCTCTACTTCGAGGCTTATGTGATCTTAGATCCGGGTGGCGTTTCTGCCATTCAGACCAAAGAACTGGTCACCGAGGATAACTTCCGCCAACTGCGCGAGGAGTTTGGCCAGGTCTTCACGGCCAAGATGGGCGCGGAGGCCATTCGAGAACTGCTCAAGGGTCTTGATTTGCCTGAGCTGGCAGTTGAGTTGCGCTACAACATGCGCCACGAGACGTCGGCCCAAAAGCGGACCAAGCTCTCCAAGCGCTTGAAGGTGGTCGAGGCCTTCTTGAAGTCGGGCAACAAGCCGGAAAACATGATCATGGAAGTGATTCCGATCATCCCTCCGGAGCTGCGTCCCCTGGTCCCCCTGGACGGTGGCCGGTTTGCAACCTCCGACCTCAACGATCTCTATCGCCGGGTGATCAACCGCAACAACCGTCTGCGCAAGCTCCTGGAGCTGCGTGCGCCCGATGTGATTATTCGCAACGAGAAACGCATGCTGCAAGAGGCCGTGGACGCCCTCTTCGACAACGGTCGTCGCGGACGGGTTCTCAAGGGCGGCAATAACCGACCTCTGAAATCTCTTTCCGATACCTTGAAGGGCAAGCAGGGCCGCTTCCGCCAGAACCTTTTGGGTAAGCGGGTCGACTACTCGGGTCGTACCGTCATCGTGGTTGGACCCGAACTGGGCCTGGACCAGTGCGGTCTGCCGAAAGCGATGGCCTTGGAGCTGTTCAAACCCTTTATCTACAATCTCTTGGAGAAGTACGGTCACGCCTCCACGGTCAAAACGGCCAAGGAGCTGGTGGAAGTACGGAATCCGGTTGTCTGGGAAGTCTTGGAAGAGGCAGTTCGCCATCATCCTGTCCTGCTGAACCGGGCGCCGACCCTTCACCGTCTTGGGATCCAAGCCTTCTATCCGACCCTGGTAGAAGGCAAGGCGATCCGCCTGCACCCGCTGGTGTGTACCGCTTTCAACGCGGATTTCGACGGTGACCAGATGGCCGTGCATGTGCCCCTGAGCCCCACGGCAATCATCGAGGCAAAACTGTTGATGTTGTCTTCTCGCAACATCCTATCTCCTGCCCATGGTCACCCGATTACGGTACCGACGCAGGATATTGTTCTCGGGGTCTATTACCTGACCCTGGACCGCGAGGGTTGCCTTGGCGAGGGTCTGACGTTTGTCAACAGCGAAGATGTGCAAACCGCCCATGCAGATGGACTGGTGACCACCCATTCACGAATTCGCCTGCGCTACAGCGGTAAGCTGATCGACCTAGTCAAGCGCAAAGGCATCCAGTACATAGCGCCCACCATGCTGGAAGAGGTGGAGAACAAGATCATTGAAACCACCGTGGGTCGCGTTATTTTTAACATGGCCTTTCCCAAGGGTACGCCATTCATCAATGGTGTCCTCAAGAAGGGGGGCTTGACCAGCCTGGTCTATTTCTGGAACTCCGAGTATGGTCGTGAGGCCACGGTCCGTAACCTGGATATCCTCAAGCAGGTGGGTTTCAACAATGCGACGATTGCCGGCATCTCCTTCGGGATCGACGACATGGTTATTCCTGAGACAAAGGAGGGTCTGCTCAACGAAACCAAGGCCAGTGTCATCGAGGTGGAAGAGCAGTACAAAGAAGGTCTGCTCACCAACCCGGAACGCTACAACAAGATTGTGAAACTGTGGTCCGATGTGACGGAGAAAATCGCCGAAGAGATGTTCAAGGCGATGAACAAGCACTCGCAAGAGAACGCCGCATTGAACCCGATCTTTATCATGGCCGACAGTGGTGCCCGTGGTTCGAAGCAACAGATTCGCCAGCTGGCGGGGATGCGTGGCCTGATGGCCAAACCGTCGGGTGAAATCATTGAGACGCCGATTACCGCGAACTTCAAAGAAGGTCTGACGGTTCTGCAGTACTTCATCTCAACGCACGGCGCCCGTAAGGGTCTGGCGGACACGGCGCTCAAGACAGCTGATTCTGGCTATCTTACCCGCCGTCTGGTTGACGTGGCTCAGGACGTCATCATCAACGAGGAAGACTGCGGTACTCTGGACGGTATCCTGGCCCATGCCATTATCGAGCAGGGTGAGACCATCGAGTCTCTTTCTGATCGCATCAACGGCAGGGTTTGCCTTGAGGATATCTACCATCCCAACACCGATGAGTTGATTCTGGAGGCCGATGGTCTGATCCACTCCAAGATTGCCAACGCTATTGAAGACGCGGGCATTCAAGAGGTGAACATCCGATCGGTGTTGACCTGCGAATCCGAGTATGGTGTGTGCCGTCTCTGCTACGGTAAGAACCTGGCGACCGGGCAACTGGTTGAGATTGGTGAGGCGACCGGCGTCATCGCGGCCCAGTCGATCGGTGAGCCGGGTACCCAGCTCACCATGCGTACCTTCCACATTGGTGGGACCGCCTCAGCCGTGGACGAGCAGTCCCGACACATTACCAAGCGTGGTGGTAAGATTGTTTACCAGAACATGAAAACGGTCTTCGACAAGAATGGCGACGAGGTTTGCCTTTCTCGGAACGGCCGAATCCTGGTGATCGACGAAGAAGATCGCGAGGAGCACTACGCAACTGTCATCGGTGCCAAGCTCAAGGTACACGAAGGCCAGTTGGTGGAGCCAGGCTCTTTGCTGGTGGAATGGGATCCCTACAGTTTCGTGATCGTCTCCGAGGTTGCCGGTACCGTGGATTACAAGGATCTGGTGCCGAATGTGACCATGATTGAGGAAGTGGAAGAAGCCACCTCCTTCTCTCGCTTGAAGGTTATTTCTTCGACTGAAGAGAAGATGCGGCCCGCCATTTTGCTTAAGGACGACAACGGCAAAATCTTGACCCGTTACCAGTTGCCCAACGACGCCTTGATCATGGCGATCAAGGACGAGGAGATCCATGCGGGACACGTACTCGCCAAAATCCCCAAGGACACGACCCGTCAGATGGATATCACCGGGGGCCTGCCCCGAATCGTTGAACTCTTCGAGGGTCGTAAGCCCAAAGAGCCTGCGGTCATCGCTGAGATCGACGGCATCGTTTCCTACGGCAACATCAGCCGTGGTCAACAGAAGATCCACATTGAGAACGAGTACGGTGTAAAACGCGAGTACTCTGTTCCCAAAGGTAAGTACATCCACTTCAACGAGGGTGAGCTGATCAAGGCCGGTGAGCAGTTCATCGACGGAGCCCGTAGCCCGCACGACATTCTCAACGTACTTGGGGAGAAGGAGCTTCAGAAGTTCCTGGTGGACGAAATCCAAGAGGTTTACCGTCTGCAGGGCGTGAACATCAACGATAAGCACATCGAGATCATCATTCGCCAGATGATGCGCTGGATGGAGGTCGACGATGTGGGTGACACCAACTTCATCGTTGGCGAGCGGGTTGACAAGTTCCACTTCCTGCGTGAAAACGAAAGCACTGTTGCCAACGGTGGCATGCCTGCCAAGGGTCACCCCTTGCTGGTGGGTATCACTAAAGCATCGCTCTCAACCGATTCCTTTATCTCTGCGGCCTCCTTCCAGGAGACCACGCGGGTTCTTACAGAGGCTGCCATCGAAGGTAAAATTGATTACCTGAGGGGTCTCAAAGAGAACGTCATCATGGGTAAGCTGATTCCTGCTGGAACCGGCATGAGCATCTATCGCAATGTAGAGCTCGAGCCCGATGAGACCATCCACGAGGGTGGAGAGGAAATGGAAGAGGAGTTCTCCTTGGACAGCATCATCAAGTCCAGTCAGGAGAAGATCACGGCGCAAACCACCGAGTAAACGATGGCTTGAGTCAACACCATAAAGAAAGGGAGCGGTTCGCCGCTCCCTTTTTCATTTCCAAACAAGGGTCCGAACCATGTTCCACGCATCCCAGAACGACGATTATTTCAAGGTCATTCTCGACCGGGTGAAGAACCAGTACCTGACCTGGTGCGAGCAGATACTGGATTTAATTGAGGCACGCTGTCCGGTTTCCAAGAGCCTCAACGATCTGGGCTGTAATGTGGGCCAGTTTTACAAAGCCTTGCTGCGACGTCAGCTGGCCCTGGCCTATAGGGGATATGATATTGAGGCTTTGTACTTGAAAACGGCGGCGTCTCTTTTTCCAAGTGCAGATTTCCGCTCCATCGATCTCACGGCTGAGAAACCAGAGCGTGCAGATATCTCGGTGAGTTCGGCAACGATCGAGTTAATTGCAGATCCTTATCCGGCCCTTGAGCATCTGCTCGCCACCACGGCGGAAACGGCCTTTATTCGCACCTTTCTCGGCGAGACACATCTGGTAGACGCTTACCAGAAAGAAGGCGCTGAGCGGCCCTATATGATCCACCAATTCAGTTTTAGCGAGGTGGAAGAGATCTGTGATCGCCATGGCTTTAGCATAGAGGTCATCCACGACCGCTATACGGGTTCAGAGCCCAAGGATCTGGGTCAGAACGTCATTCGCAGCGCCTACGTAGTCATGGCCAGAAAGAGAACACAGTAAGGCAAGTGATTCAGTTTTGCTCCATTTTCCAGGGTCGGTCGGTAACCACGTCGTTGTTGCGGATGACCTCGAAATGGGGTGGGATCTCAAAGAAGGTGGGGTCGATATCACTTTCGCGACTGATGGAGACAATGGTGCTCACCGTCCGGAACTCTTGCCCTTCTTCGCCGGCGGTGGTCACCGTGCGAATGGGAAAGCCGCCCAACTTGTCGAAGAGTTTATCCATGACCTTACGGACATCAAAAGGCGGTTCGGTTCCCAAGGCCGCATACCACAGCAGACGGAAGGTTTTGCGGCTCTGAAATTGGCTGATCAAGGGGTTGGGTGGCGCCCAAAGTGATTTCGTAGTCCAGATCTTGGTTGTGATGTGATAACTTTTAGGGTATTCCACCAGGTACTCGGAACATGTCCATCCCTCAATCTTCTTGCGTTCTCCTGTTCTGCGTACGATCGGCCCAAAATGTTCTAACTGACCATCTGTCTGCACGGCCAACATACTCAGAGGTAAGCGCGCCAGTTTCCCCGAATCACTGGAGCGGGCATAAAAGTAGCGACGCTTATCCAAATCAATCGTCCATAAGGTGTGCAAGCCCATGTCGTAAATGAGTCGTAAGTTGGATTTCGGGAAATCTACCCGAACACGGTGCTTGCCGACATAAATGGAACGGGAGTACTTGTCGACCAGGACCTCGCCCACATAAACATTTACCTCTTCCTCAAGAAAAAGGGCTGTTTTCTCGGAGAAGCCAAGCATGAGACATATCATTATCAACAAAAGAACCCTCCTTCTAGTCGGGAGTTGGCGTTCTTCCCGACTCTTGGGGATAGTTGAAAACGGGCCACCTATTCGGGCTCCACAACAAATCGGGTTTCAGACAGCAGCAGTTCACCTGAAACCAGCTCGATTTCGAAACGGAGACGGTACTCACCCGCGCGAAACAAACGGGTGTCGAGAATGGGGTGGAGCAATAGGCTCCTTTGATTGGTATCGGTCATTTCCTCCGAATAGAGATCCCAAGTCTGAATGGTTTCTTCGCCAAGCAATGCCTGGATTTCGATATAGGCCACGGGGTCCAGATTCGAAACATTGAGCAACTCTACCACCGGGTAGATACGTTCGCCCTTTTTGTATTGATCAGAAAGGCGGAGATTGTAAGAAGTGCCCTTGATGCTGAAGCGGGCAAATTCAGGATTCGCATTGGGATCCATCAAAACCAGCTCGGAGAGGCGAATATTCTGATTATCGGGTTGAGCCACCTCGAGGACCGTTTCATGGTAGGAGGCTTTTCCGCTGTTGGTGTCCAGCAATTGTATCTTGAGGGTATAGCGGTCACCGGTCAGAATGGCTACGAGGTCTTCTGTATAAAGTCGGGACTTGTCCTCGAAGATACGTCTTGTAGGCACCATCACGCTGTTCTGGGTCTTCTCGGAAAGAACGGGTGTGCCCTTGCTGTTGATCAGGCTGTAGGTCAGCACAATGGGTGCCAGGTACTGATTATTTTCAAGCTTGAAGCCAAGACCGTTCAAGGGAAAGCCAATCCGACCCAGTACCAGGCTACGGTCATTGCCACTTTTAAAGTAGGTCAGGCGCGCGCTCAGATTCAGAGCATTGCCCAGCTTGGAATCAAAAGTAGCGGCAATGGGGAGCGAGCTCGAATCGGTGGTCGCTGATGGCACCATCAAGCGGGTTTCCTCCACATTCGGAGGGGCCGGAGCTTCAACCACGGCGGGTGTTTGCAGGTCCGCAGTTTGCTTAGTGCCGCCGACCGGCGCCAGGGTCGAAGGGCCTTCGCCTTCCCCCACTCGGGTGGTGGTTACTTCCGGTGGAGCAACCCGCTGCGTCACAATCCGTTGCGGGTCTGATACGCGGCCCAATTCTTTCTTCTCCTGGGGGGTCATCGCCACGGTTTCGGTCTTGTCTTTCTTCGTCTTTTTGCGTTTGCGGCTGCGCACGGCTCTGGAGGTGGGTTCGGTTTTCTTGGCGAGCTCTACCAGCAGCTGGTAGTCTTCCTCGTCAAAGTTCATGATGGGCGCTTCTTCCAAATCTGGATGGATGATGAACTTGTTTTTCAAGTCGCGCAACCAGAAGTCGGAAATCCGGTCCGAAATAGCCGAATAATCGCCAAAAGAGTTAGAGGGAATGAACTGGATCTTGAGGTCACGCCGGCGATAGTCGTAACCGGGTTTTTTATAGGTCCACAGCTCGGGAGGGTATTCGAAATAAGGGTTGCGGAAACCGGGCCCCATCAGACCCCAGTCGATGATATTGCGCTTGGAATCTGGCTTACCCAAAAGGAGAAACAGAGATGAGCGAGTGAATTGCTGGTAGGCCGCGCGCTGGGCCTGAAAGTGGGTTCTCACATAATCGTAACGGGCCAGGTACTCACTGCGGAAGGGGTTGACATTGTCATCCAGATCCGGGTCTCGTTTTGCCCAGAACAAGCGAATGAACTGGCGACGTTCGCCATGTGTCTTGAGTTTTTTACGAAAGGTTTTTCGTTCCTTGCTGGTGATGATGGGATCCACCATTTTCAGCCATGCCTTTTCCTGGGCGTCGAGCTTGTCTGCGGCTGCAAGGGGCAGGCACAAGCCAAATACAAACCATGTTACCCACTTCATCTTCATGAAAGATCCTCCTGAACTTCTAGTGCACACCTCTTACGATGGACCAGAATTTAAATGGTCATGAATAGCTCGCATTGGACTCCCCGGCCTATTGTAGCAATGAAAGGCCCCTTTTTGAAAGGCCGATACTGCGTAGAGTGCGATATACAGTCTGGCACCCCCCGGACTTCTAAGACAAGACCTGCCGGTTTTACGGGCTATATTTATGGGAGACCTCATCTCCTTAGCTTCTGAATGGCCAAAATCTTCAGGGACAAGACGGCACAAAAAACGACGACCCGCAGGTCGCCGTTATTATTGAAAAGATAAAGCTAAACGGGTAGATGGTAAGTCTACCCAGGCTTGTCTCAGAATTTCTTGTTGATTTCAAAGGTGATGAATCGCGGCAATCCAGGTACCCCGATCAGCTCCGTTTTGTTCTGGTCGAACAGATTGGAAACACCCAGCTTGAAGCGCATGTCGTGGTTTTTCAAGTTGTAGCCAGCAGCCATATCGACGATGGTGTAATCGCCGATGGTGCCCGCCCAACGGCCTGAGAGGTAGGGATAGGCACCCACGTGACGACCCGCCAAGGAAAGGAAGGTGTCCTCGACAAACAGGTTATTGAAGACCATCGTACTCTTGATCTTCTTTTCCGGCGTGTTGAAGGACGGTGCATCACCTACGCCCGCATCCAAGGAGGTACGACCATAACTCAGGTTCAGCTGAAAGCTATCCTCGTAGTAGTAGTCCATACCGATATCAAACCCATCCACTGTGGCATTACCGAAGTTGAGGTAAGTCAACACGTAAGGCCAACCCGGAAAGGGGCCAATGGGGCCGTAGTTGTCATCCGAACGTATTGCAACGGCGGGATCAAGCGGATGTGCGATAAAGGCAATCGGCTGCAGCGCCGAAATGAAGTTCTCGTAATCAGAGCTATAATAGACCGCATCGATCACAACGCTGCCACCAAAGACGCCGCGGTAACCGATCTCGGTGGTTTCCACCGTTTCCGGGACAAGACCGTCAAAATGCTCTATTTGGCCTGTTGCCAGATGCGTTACATCCCAGCCAACCGGATTCCCCAAAGCGATATTGAGGTTGCCCAGCGAAGCCACGCGAGCAAAGTAGAGATGGTTCTCAAGAATCGATGGATCTCGGTGAGCCTTGTTCCAACTCGCGCGGAAGTTGTGGTTCCCTGCATTGTAGGTCATGGAGAACTTGGGACTAGTCTGGTCATCGTACTCGTTGGAAGTATCATGTCTGACCGCACCGGTAAGGCGCAGCTTTTCTTCCAGAAGGCGCAGGTCGATCTGGGTGTAAAAA
>Ga0316189_10004552_pt1 | contig 13321 bp, 14 predicted proteins | sample LowCovwburrow_MG_FD_204930 | JGI IMG/M metagenome (GOLD analysis project Ga0316189, IMG submission 204930) | Coastal sediment microbial communities from Maine, United States - Lowes Cove worm burrow | ecosystem: Environmental > Aquatic > Marine > Coastal > Sediment | place: USA: Maine... | reverse complement strand
ATAAAAAGGTTTGACGTCAATGCCTTCATTGGTATGCCAAATCAAGGTTTCGTTATAATCGGCACCTTTTAAATCCGCCTGAATTTTTTGTTTCCATTGTTTTGATGATACTTCAGAAAACTGATTAAATAGAGTTTTACTCATCTTTTTTCTTTATTTTAAGGCTGTCTTCGTATTCAATAATATAGATGTCCTCATTGTCTTTCTTCATATAATACTTTTCACGTGCAAGTTTTTCTACACCTTCATCTGTGCTTAACTCATCAATAGCTTTATTATCCTTTTCGATTTCATTTTTGTAATACTCTTTTTCATCTTCTAAGTCTGAAATGTCGTCATTTAACTCACGATGAATCAATAAGGAATTAGAATCTATAAACAGCATCCATAGCGCAAAAAAAGCTAGGATAATGATGATTATATTTCTGGTTTTTTTTCGCATTAATTCAATTTTTCGGTGATTATAGTTTTAACGATATCAACTGCAACAGTATTGTATTTATTATTTGGTATAATAATATCTGCATATTCTTTCATGGGTTCAATAAACTGCTGATGCATGGGTTTTAAGGTGTTTTTATATCGAGTTAAAACCTCGTCTATATCGCGTCCGCGTTCAGTAATATCACGTTTTAAACGTCGTATTAATCGTTCGTCACTATCTGCATGTACAAAGATTTTGATATCAAACATTTTGCGCAATTCTGGATTGGTTAAAATCAAAATACCTTCAACAATCATCACTTTTCTCGGATTGGTTTTAATGGTGTCACCTGTACGATTGTGTTTTACAAAGGAATACACAGGTTGTTCAATCGAATTACCTTGACGTAAGGATTGAAGGTGTTCTTCCAGTAATTCAAAATCAATAGAACGAGGATGGTCAAAATTAATTTTTATACGTTCATCATAACTTAAGTGTGATGTGCCTTTATAGTAGGAATCTTGAGAGAGCACACCAACTTCGCCTTCTGGCAATTCATTGAGAATTTGATTTACAACGGTTGTTTTTCCGCAGCCCGTTCCACCTGCAATTCCTATTATAAGCATATTTTAAAAGTAATTTCTTTGACGTAAACAAATTTAACAATTATGATAGAAAATCATTGCTCAATTGCCAAAACTTCTGCTTCAGTTATTAACTTGCCATTCGTATTTCCCCAATTATTGGTTATATAATTCATGACGTCTGCAATTTCGTCATTTTCAAGCCCAAGAGGAGCCATCGCTCCATCATAAACTTCAACGTTAACTGTTATTTTTCCTGACATTCCGTATTTAATAGCTTGAATACTTTCTTTACGATTGTTCATTAGGTAATCTGAATTTGCTAATGGTGGAAATGTTTTAGCAACACCTTTTCCATCCGGTAAATGGCAGTTCATGCAAAAATCCGTATAAATATCTTTACCTCGATTTATGCTTTCGATAGCTTCTGGGCTTTGTTGTGATATATCGTCTGCGGAAGTTTGAACTTCTGAAAACATTTTCTTTTTTTCTGCAGGGTTACAAGACACCAATAATACTATTATAAACAATTTTAATAGTGTTAGTTTCATTTCGTTTGGAGAAGTTTAACAATTCCTAAATTTTCGATACCGACATAAATAAAACCATCTGGACCTTGATTTATGGAGCGAACTCTGCCTAGTCCGTCCAGCAAACGTTCTTCTTTTATCACTTTTCCATCTTTAATGTAGCAATTATCTAAATATTCGAATTTCAATGACCCTACCAATAGATTCCCTTTCCAGCCTTTATAATTATCACTAGAGATAAATTCCATACCGCTAGGAGCAATTGAGGGCACCCAATAATGTAGTGGTTGTTTCATGCCAGGACGAGAAGTTTCATCTGTTATTTCAGTTCCGATGTAGTTGACACCATAGGTAATTACTGGCCAACCATAGTTTTTGCCAGCTTTTATGATGTTGATTTCGTCACCACCTTTTGGTCCATGTTCATGTGTCCATATCTCTCTAGTATCTGGATGAATAACCATGCCTTGCGGATTTCGATGACCATAAGAAAAAATAGCAGTTTTAGCGTTTTCTTCATTTACAAATGGGTTATCCTTTGGAATTGTACCATCATCATGTAATCGATATACTTTTCCACCATCTCTTGTGACATCCTGTGGATTTTCATCGCGATTTCCTCGTTCTCCTATGGTGAAAAAGAAGTAGCCATCATCGTCAAAAACTATTCGAGATCCAAAATGTTGTCCTTTTGTTGTATTGGGAGTTGCTTTATAAAGAACTTCTTTTTCAACTAAGGTGTTATCTTTAAGTTTTGCTCTCATTACAGCGGTGTGACCTCCTTTGTCTTCGCCTTCAGATGATGCGTATGTTAAATAAATCCAACCATTATCTTTATAATTAGGATGTAACTTAATATCGAGCAAGCCACCTTGCCCTCGATTGTAAACTACGGGAACATCATTCATTTCTGTTTTTTCTCCATTTTTATAATGGATAATTTTTCCTTCTTTCTCATTAATAAGCATAGAATTATCTGGAAGAAACACAAAGCCCCAAGGGTTTACTAAGTCAGAAACGACTAGGTCATAGGTGTGTTCCTTGTTAATTGGATTTTTGTCTTGAGCGCAAGCTAGAAGACTCAGTAAACTAATTACAAATACAGATTGTCTTACAAATATCATATTAAAAAAAATTATGCTTAAATTTAATAATAAAAGTTATCAATTTTTAAAGAAAAGATATATATTTGCACCTCGAAATTTTGGGAGATTATAATTTATTATACTCCAGAATTAGATAACCGTTTTCGGGGTGTAGCGTAGCCCGGTTATCGCGCCGCGTTTGGGACGCGGAGGTCGCAGGTTCGAATCCTGCCACCCCGACTTTATTGAGGGCTCTTAGCTCAGCTGGATAGAGCACCTCCCTTCTAAGGAGGCGGTCGCAGGTTCGAATCCTGCAGGGCTCACAGAATCCCTTTCATTTATTTGGAAGGGATTTCTTGTTTTAAATAGCTAAATAATCTTGGTATATTCTGAAACTGATAATAATGTAGTTATTTGTTGTCTTTCCTATCAATAAAAAAGTAAAAAAAGTCAAATGATGTAATACTATTAAAGAAACATTTAATAGTATGAATTTAATTCAGTGTTTGGCTTTATTTTTGAGGCATATTCTCGAAATCAAGGAAGTGTCTTTGATCTAACTAATACCAATAAATTATGAAAAAATCAATCTTGTTATCATTTTTGCTTTTTAGCTTTTTAAGTTATTCACAAATTGTATGTTACAGCTGCGTAGATTCTTATAAGCCGGTCAATAATCCTGCAACTCCTGATTATAATGCCTATTTTGCTGCTAGTAATGCCGTGAATTTTGCTGTCACAAGTAAAAATCAGTCTATCATAAGTGAATTTCAAACGGCAACTATTTCAATTGGTGATAAATCTAAACTGTTTCTCGCACGAGTTAATGGCATAACAAATGAAATTGAAATTAAATCTGAAGATGATATCATTTATAATCTTCAAAAATTTGACGGAGTGAAAGTTTCTTTTAATACAACAAAAGAGCAGTACAAATCGGCAGTATATAAAGATAAGGTTGGTCAAGAACTTGTAGATTATTTTTTAATCCCAAACACTTCGAATAACTTGTTGCTTAAGCAAACCAGATATACTTTTGTCCAGGCTAAAGCTTCTAAAACTGGATACGATAAGGCGAAACCTGCTTATTATAAAGAACAATCTGAGTATTATTTCGTAGACCAGAATCAGAGCCTTGTGGTTTTAACTACAAATAAAAAGGTTATGAAGGCGATGTATGGCAAGCAGTATAGTAAAATTGCAAGCTATGTGAAGAAGAATAGAATTAAGGATAACAAAGAATCTGATTTATCTAAGTTAGCTTTATACATGACAGTCTTACAAAAAGACAATAATTTAAATACTAAGCTCGCGTCAACGAATAAGTAAGCGGACTTTAGACTCATAATTAAGGTTTTGTAACTTAATGCAAAACCTTTGTTGTTCTAAATATTCACGAGTAAACGTGGTGGTATTTCGTCGGTATTTTAAAACCAACCATGTATTTTGCCGATTATATCTACCATTTAAACGATAAAATAGTTTGTTATATGTATTATTAGGTTTACATTTGTCCTATATTTCATTAAACCCCAAAACGATGAAAAACCTACTTAATAACACAATTGCGTGTGCAATTGTAATGACTACATGTTTTAATTGTTCAGTTGAATCACTTGATAACGAACAATTTGAGGAATCAATTATAATAGAAGAATCATCATCAGCTGAAGATTTTGCAACTCCAAATTCATTAGAATGTGACAATGAGGACCCTGTTGCTAGGATCACTAACAACGGAACAATTCCAATTACTTTACAAATAGCTGCTATTGATGGAACAATATTACACACTGTTCAAGATTTAGCTCCTGGTAACGTTTCGGGCTATCTTTCGTTTGCACCAAGTAATATTATTTTTAACGTCGTTAAAAATACAACTGGTTTGAGTGACGAGAAAGTAGTTCATGACATGAATTCATGTATGAGCTTTGATATTGAAGTTGGTTCTGATAACAGTTTGAATCTAACCGTGCCAGTAAACCTTTAATTAGACTTTAGTACAAACTATAACAATTTTTTCATTGCGGTAGTTCGTCGTAAAAAAAATATAGGTGTTACCTCCGTCTTTGATGCGATGTTTTTTCCTAAGTTGTTGTACTGTTTCTGAAAAGTTTCTAGTTGTAATATTAGCTTTGGCTATTCCAAGACGATTTAAAGCCTTTTTATTGTAATTGATTATGGTTTCAATTTTAAAAGTGCGACCAGGAAATTTTATTTGATTATTACTCGTATATAAATGCGAGTGTTGATGAAGCTTTGAAAGTTTAAAACGTTTTGCTAAAATATTAAAACCTCCTGATTTGAGAATAGAAGAATTAGGTTCATAAAGATATTTTAACGGATTGTCATAAGTCCCTAACGCTTGTAACTCCTCGTTTAATTGAAACGAAAATATCTCTTTTTTATCCGCTTTAATATCAACGGTTTTGATGGTGATTTCACCTTTAAAACCGTTGTTTAATATCCATATGAGTTCTTTAACTTCATTTTTTAAGGCTATTATATGAATAGTTTTTACATGTTTTAATTCTCTAATCCCAACCGATAAATCCAATAAAGGAGAAGTTTTAATTGCAATGTTTTCACTTTTATTGAAAAATGCGGCCATATGATTTGGCACATTTGGTATACAATCGTTTAAGAAAAACACTTTACCTTTACTGTCGTGTCTTCTTGAAGGGTCTACATAAATCCAATCATATTTGTTTTCAGATGTTAGAAGATAATCCAAACCATCACTGGCTATAGTCTTGATATTTAATACACCTAACTGCTTATTATTATGTGTTACTATTGAAGACAGTTCTTTATTAATTTCACAATGGGTTACGCTTTTGAAAACTTTAGAAAAATAATAACTATCAACTCCAAAGCCTCCAGTAATATCTATTATAGAATCACCTGAGAGCAATTGCGACTTATAATTTGCCGTAACTTCTGACGAGGTTTGTTCAATATTCAACTTATTAGGGAAATAAATGTTTTCAGCAGAAAACCAAGACGGCAATTTCTTTTTGCACTTTACTTTGGCTTCAATCTGTTCTATAATTTCACGAGTGCTTACGCCTTCAAAAACTGTACCTTTTAAAAGAATCTTTGAAACTTCCGTCGTGAGATTATGAGCAATAAAATCTTGGATTTCAGTATTTAAAATTTCCGTATTCAAATGTTGATTATAATCCTTGAGTTAATTTTTTGACCGTTTTATTATCAGATAAAAATTCTTTTAAAATCACTTTTATAGCAGTGTATGTCGGTACTGCAACGATCATACCAACAACACCAAAAAGCAAACCGGCGATTATGATGATTAAGAAAATTTCTAATGGATGTGACTTTACGCTTTTTGAAAAAATATAAGGTTGACTGAAGAAATTATCAATCAGTTGTGCAATAAGAATAATAATAGCTGTGTAAATGATATTTGGTAAAATAACCTCATTAAAACTAACTGAAAGGTTATTTGTCATCACGAGAAAAAGCATTAATACGCCTCCAATTAATGGTCCTAAATATGGAATTAAATTTATCAATGCACATAAAAAAGCAATGACTACGGCATTTTTGACGCCAATAATGAGTAATCCTATGGTGTAAATTATGAAGAGGATTAAAATTTGAAAAAACAATCCCACAAAGTAGCGAGATAATAAATCTGAAATTTTAGTGAATGAACGTTTTGTATTTGATTCTTTTCTGTCGGGAATAAAGGTTAAAATACCTTGTTCAAATAAATTACTGTCTTTTAAAAAGAAAAAAGCGATAAACAGCACTGACATTAATCCGATACTAAAACTACCCAATCCAGATACAAAGTTGTTTAAGAAATTAGGGATAATACTATAATCTAGGTCAGATAATATTTTAGATTCTTTAATCGCCTGTTCTGCGTCAATGTGATTAAGCTCTAGGTATTTTATGGATGCTCTATAGAGCTCTTCAATTTTTGTTTTTAGTTGGTCAATATCTAGTAGTGATAAGTTTTGACCTTGTTCAACCAATAAAGGAATTAACAAACTGATAATCCCTACAAAAATGCCGATAAGAAATACCATGGTGGCTACTACCGCTAAGGTATTTCGAAACTTTAGTTTTCTACGTAAAAAGAGAACTATAGGCCTGCCTATTAATGAAATCACACCAGCTATAAGGATATAAACAATTACAGATTGTATTTCAAATAAAAAATATAGCAGTAGTGCAATGGCGACAATAATACCAACTGCTCTAAGTATTCCGTTTGCAATAGTTCTCGAATTCATGTAGTAAATATATAAAGACTTTATCTAAGTTGTTTTGTGATTTCGTATAAAGTTACACTTGTGGCTTGTACGACATTCATACTACTGTTTTGACCAAACATATCAATATGTATTACAGCGTCACTTATATCTAAAATGGCTTCAGACACTCCAAAATTCTCATCACCAATCACTATTGCGATAGGTGTATTCTTCGGAAATTGATACTCTATTAAAGCGGTGCTTTTTGTTGTAATTTCAAGAGCGACAATATGATAATCTTTGCCTTTTAATGCGGATATCACTTCAAAAGCATCAGATTTAATCTCATAATTCACGTATTTTTCAGTAGCTCTGGATGTTTTTGTCATTTTTCGGCCTAAAGAAATCTGTTCACCACAAAATACAAGGTGTTCAATACCAAAAGCATCAGCTGTACGAAAAAAACTTCCAATATTTGGAGCATTGGTCACGTTTTCGCAAACTAAAGTGATTGGGAACGTTTGTTTTTTGAAATTGGTAGCGTCGTGGTTTAGTTGCATTTTTAGTAGTGAAATGTTTTACCACAAGAATACATAGAATGTACTCCGCAACCAAAGCAACATATGATGCCTTCGTAACTGTTTTTGTGAAAAGTACTTATTCCTGTAGCGTAAGTGTGACTGTTTATTTCATGTAAGGACTGAAACGTAAAAGCTATAACCATAACTAAAATGAAACATTTATATAATTTGCTATTAGTGTTCATGATTTTTAGTTCTCAAAGGCATACTTGACAATATTTGCTCCCATTTTTAGTGCTTTTTCTCTTACATCAGCAGGATCGTTATGCACTTCAGGGTCTTCCCATCCGTCTCCAAGATCACTCTCAAAAGTAAAAAGCAACACTAATCTGTTGTTATGAAAAATCCCTAAAGCTTGTGGTCTTTTGCCATCATGTTCATGTATTTTTGGCAAGCCTTGAGGGAAATCATAAGCTGCGCTAAAAATTTTATGATTTTTTGGGAGTTCTACTAATTCTTGGTTTGGAAAAACTTTTTTTAATTCCTTTTTGATGTAAGGCTCCATTCCGTAGTTGTCGTCAATATGTAAAAAACCGCCAGAAATCAAGTATTTTCTTAGGTTTTCAGCATCTTCATCTGTAAAAAACACATTGCCATGACCTGTCATGTGCAACATTGGAAATTGAAAAATATCAATACTGCTAACCTCCACAACCTGCGGTTTTGGATTCATTTTTGTTTTAATATTGGTATTGCAATAATTAATTAGGTTGGGCAGGGCTGTTGGGTTGCTATACCAATCACCACCACCGTTATATTTAACTATTGCTAAATCTTGAGCAGAACTAGTAACACTTGTTAAACTTATCACAAGCGCCAATACTGCTGTAAGATTTTTAAAATATTGCGAACTAAACCTCATACTCCAAAAGTAAGAATTAAAGTAAATGAAACATATTCTTTTAACGTTATTCATGATGTCGTTGTTTTTTTCTTCAGAAAAAGTAGAGACGTATCCTCCAATAACGGTTCTTGAACTCTTCACTTCACAAGGCTGTTCAAGTTGCCCGTTAGCAGATAAATTGTTAACTCAAATTAAAAATAAAGATTCAAATTCGCAAATTATTGCTTTGTCATATCATATAGATTACTGGAATTATATGGGATGGAAAGATCCTTTTAGTAAATCAGCATTTAGTGATAAACAACGTTTATATAGTAGTAAATTTAATGGTAGCACGATGTATACGCCACAAATTGTCGTGAATGGAAAAGAACATTTTGTGGGTTCCGATTCCAATAAAATGACTGATAGAATACAACATCATTCTAAAATTTCCGCAGAAAACAAAATTGAGATCACAGCCATTGAATCTGCCAAAAACAAGGTGAATTTTAGTTATAATATCTTCGGAAATATTAAAAACAAATCCCTTCGTATAGCACTGGTAATTGAAGAACGTAGTACAAAAATAGCAAGAGGTGAAAACAGAAATCTGACTTTAAAAAATTCAAATATTGTAATTTCAGAAGTTACTATAGATCTTAAAAATCAAAATGGGAAACACGGAATTGTAATTCCGAAATCAGTAATCAAAATAGATGTTTTAAAACTTGTTGTAATCATTGAAAATGCTGATTTAGATATTGTTGGAGCCAATGAGTTCAACTTATAATTCATTACTATAAACAACAGAATGACATGCAACGATTGCAGCTGTTTCCGTGCGTAATCGCGTGTCACCAAGCATCACAGGAGTAAAATCACGTTGTAGCGCTTGCTCGATTTCTTTGGTACTAAAATCACCTTCTGGTCCAATTAAAATAGTGACATCCATATTGGGTTTAAGCAATTGCTTGAGCGATTTTCTATCAGTTTCCTCGCAGTGTGCAATGAATCGTTGGGTAGGAAATTCTTTAGTTATAAATTCTTTAAAAGAGATAGTCTCATTGAGTTTTGGCAAATAGCAATTTAAAGATTGTTTCATTGCAGATAGGAGGATTTTCTCGAATCGTTCGGCTTTAATAATACGTCGTTCACTATTCTGACAGATAATAGGAGTGATGCTATCTATGCCGATTTCAGTTGCTTTTTCTAGAAACCATTCGTAACGATCATTCATTTTTGTTGGTGCAACGGCGAGATGAAGCGTGTAATTTTTTCTTGGTTGTAATTGCGTTGATGTAATGCGAGCAACACAATTTTTTATGGCTGAAATGGTGATTTCAGCAGTAAATAACCAACCATAACCGTTCGTAATATGTAAGGTGTCACCAATAGATTTACGTAATACTTTTACAATATGCCTACTTTCTTCCTTTGAAAAACGAATTTCAGTATCATCTTGTTTTAAATCTTGATTGTAAAAAAGTTGCATTACTTCCTAGGTTCTGTAACTTTTAAAACTTTCGCTTCTTCAATAAGTTTTTTGTCCTTGGTGACTAAAACAACGTAATAGGCTTTAGATTCTGGAACATCTAATGTGAAAATATCATTAACACTATAATTACCATCCAAAATAGCGGCTTCAAAATCAGGATGCATATCACCTTTAGTAAGCCATCCCATATCACCACCTTGCTTTGCGGTCATATCCATAGAGTATTGTTTTGCTAGATCTTCAAATCTGTAACCTTGCCCATATTTTGAAATGACATCTTGTCGTAAGCTGTTGATGTTCTCTATTGATTTTTTATTACCGTCAAGATACACGCAACTCACTCTGTAATAAGGAATTTCATGCTTTTCAATGACTTTATAGTATGTTTTTTGTGGACTGTCCTTAAAGTATTTTTTTGAGCCTACACTCATTTTGAAAATATCTTCAGCCATGCGAGTTTTGTGCTTTTCTTCATTGAACACGATAACTTTTCCTTTAGCTTTTTTGTTTTTTTTGAAAAAGATATTTACATCATCTAGTGTTTGAACAGAGTCTAATGATCTCTCAAAGTTATCTTGTGCAACGACTGTTGCTGTAATTAAAAAAAGCGCAGTAGGAAGTAAAGATTTAAGCATAATTGGGTTCTTTTATTAGTTGCTCCAAAATTAAACCGATGAGGCAACTATAAAACACTTGGTCGATGAAGTTTTCAAGAAATGATTGTTTATAACTCTATAAAGCCCTTATTTCACGGCAATCATACTGATTTCAACATTAACAAATTTTGGAAGATTAGCAACTTCAACGGTTTCGCGAGCAGGAGCAGTATCAGCGTCGAAATAGTGAGCATAGACATCATTTATTTCAGAAAAGTTATGCATATCACTGATGAAAATAGAGGTTTTAATCACATTATCAAACGTCATATTCGCTGCTTGCAAAACAGCTTTGAGATTTTTCATCACTTGCTCTGTTTCTAAAGTAATCGATTCTAAAACAAGATCTCCAGTTTTGACATTAATGGCGATTTGTCCTGATGTATATAAGGTGTTTCCTGTTAAAACGGCCTGATTATATGGGCCAATAGGCGCTGGAGCGTTTGGTGTATTGATAATGGTTTTCATAGTAAATATCAGATTTAAAGTTGTTGGTCACGCTGCTGTCGTTTATCGTATTTAAGATCTTTAAGTAAGTTTGAGCGTATACCAATAAAAAAGTTCCATTGGTTGTATGGTCCAAAAGGAACCCAGGTAAAATTCATTCGCCAGCTAAGGAGGTCACGTTCAAATCGCAATTGGGTTTGCGTAAAACCTTTACCTACAAAATCATAACCAGAGGATGCACCTACAGACCATCGTGGTGATAATTCAATATCTCCCGAAAACATGAGGGAATTACTTGAAATAGCGCTTTGTCGTGCCGAATTATTGTAATTTACAGCATAGGCTAATCGCAAACTCCAAGGGATACCGTAATTATAAAGTTCGGTTTCTTCATTGTCTTTATCTTTCTTTTTTCGGTCATCGTCAGACAATCGCTTATCTGCATAATCTTGTGGTTTCCCAAAAAGATCATCTGCACGTCCACCACTTCGCAAGGATTCTTGAACTGCGGCATCATCTTCATCGTCACCGGTACCACCTTCAAACATCTTACTAGACAAAGAATAACTAAGGTTTAAGTTGGCAGAAGTTAGCCTAAATAAACTTCCACCATTATCAATATTGAATTTTTCTATTTTTCTATTGTTGTTATCTAATGCATAAGGATCGAGAACCATTCCGAAGTTAATGTTCATCTTATCCTTAAGTATGGTTGTGCCTCCTGAAACGCGCATTGGACTCCATCTTAACGAATCGCCTGCGAAATTATACGCTGTAGAAAAGTTAAGGTTATTTAGTAGTTTGATTTTTTTTGGTTCGGTTGCTGAACTGTCTTTATCTCTAACTTTTGCTTCAAAATTATTACCTAATGAAATTCCCATTGAGCTCGAAAAATTTTGGTTAGGTGAGCCAAATATCGAACCTTCAAATCGTGTGTATTGCTCTCGCGCTGCATCAGCAAGAGTTGTCCCATCTGCATTTATAATTTCGAATGTATCGTAGTACTTATCAAATGCCGGATTAATGTTATAGCTTATTGATGGTCGCATAACATGACGAATTTTTTGAATTTTCGGATCTTTGCCCTCCTTTTCAAAATCGAACATTCCGTAAATTGTTGTACCAATACTTGTGCTGAAATTGTAAGTAAAAAAGCGATCAAATTGATTTAATTCTTCGGTGATAAATTCATCATTGCCTTGATCATAAAAGCGTTCAACGGTATTGAGTGTCCAGTTTTCTTCAAAATTTGCATTTGCACTCATACTAAAGTAATTAAAGACCTTGAAGTTTGTAGATATAGGAATAGAATGTGTGGCTCCAACTTGTGCATCGTCGAACATTTCGGATTTAAAAAACAGGGAGTCTGTGGTTTGAATTCTGTTTTCACCTCTTACATTGTATTGAAGATTAATATTATGGATAATACCCTTTTTGGTCCCTACTTTTGGGGCAAAAGGAAATACTCGACCAACACTCGCTTGAACGGTTGGTAAGGTCATATTAATTTGCTCTGTATTTGTGTTTTGCGAATGTGTAGCGGTAACACTCATATTAACTTGAGGTTCACCCTGAAAACTTTTAGAATAAGACACTGAAGACGCTAACGTGTTGTTTTGTGTGTTTGATAAGTTTAATTGATTGATAGATTCTTGGAAATAATTGCTACTTCCTAAGTTTACAGATGCCGAAAACCGGGAACTTGGATTTGATTTTGTATCCTGACTATGCGACCATCTAATATTGTAAATCGTTGACTTTGAAAAATCAGGAAAACCACGCTCACTGTTAATTAAGTTTTCATACCTAAAACTTAAATTACCTCTAAATTTATAGCGCACAGCGTAATTATTTTCTAATCGCAATCCATAACTTCCGTTAGTATAATAATCACCAAGAACAGCCAAATCAAAATAATCACTAATGGCAAAATAATACCCTCCATTTTGTAAAAAATAACCTCTATCATTAGCTAGTTCCTGACCAGGTGTTGGCATAATAACACCAGACGTTTGTTTTTTAGACATCGGAAAATAGGCAAAAGGCAAGCCAATAGGAGTTGGTACATCGTATATAAATAGATTGGTGACTCCTGTGACAACTTTTTTTCCAGGAACAAATTTTGCTTTTCGCATTAACAAATAATATTCAGGATCGTCTAGGTTTTCTGACGTAGTAAACTTTCCTTCTTTTAAAAATAAAATAGAATCATTTTCACGTTTTGTAATAGCTGCTATTATAGTTCCACCGCTTTGTTCGGTTTTAGAATTAAATATGAGTGCCTTTTTAGTTTCGGTATTAAAAATAATTGAGTCGGGCTCAACAACACTTTGTCCTTGGGTAAATACAGGAGATTGACTATAGCCACCTAGTGAATCTTTTATTCGACCAGCATATACAAGGTTTTTACTGTGGTCAATGACGATGATACCAGATTTGATATTCATATCGCCATAGGTTACTTCGG